>Ga0187851_10000834_pt1 | contig 30752 bp, 30 predicted proteins | sample June2016WEW_6_10_FD_132997 | JGI IMG/M metagenome (GOLD analysis project Ga0187851, IMG submission 132997) | Peatland microbial communities from SPRUCE experiment site at the Marcell Experimental Forest, Minnesota, USA - June2016WEW_6_10 | ecosystem: Environmental > Terrestrial > Soil >...
ACCCGACGGCGAAGGCCCGGTACGCGCGCATTGCGGACCATCTGGGACTGGGTGGCAACACGCCCGATGAAAAGGTTGACCGGCTGGTCGCGGAAATCACCAAACTGAAGAAGGCGCTGGGCCTGCCCGGTTCGATCCGCGAAGCCGGAATTGCCGAGAAGGAATTCCACGCGCAACTCGACACGGTGGCCGCCAATGCCTTCGACGACCAATGCACGGGCGCGAATCCCCGGTATCCGCTGATCTCGGAGATCAAAGACCTGTTCCTGCGTGCCTATGAAGGAAAAGACTGATTCGAAATCCCGCCGCGCCCGGTCATCGTCCGTCAATCCACGGACGGTGGCCGGTGCCGGCCTGCCGCCGGACGACGGCGGGAAAATCTTGAAACCCGCTCCCGCCGATGCGGACAACGCGCGCAAGGCCGGCATGTCCTGTGTCAAACGCCTGCCCTCGTACCTGCAACTGCTCCGCGTGTTGCAGGCGGATGGACACGAGCACGTTTCCGGCACCGTACTGGCCACTGTGCATAATCTCGAACCGGTCATCGTGCGCAAAGACCTGGCCATCACCGGCATCATTGGCACCCCGCGCATTGGTTTCCGGGTGAGCGAACTCATTGCCGCCATCGAGCGCTTTCTCGGCTGGGACAGCCAGACCAAGGCAATCCTGGTGGGCACGGGCAACCTCGGCGCCGCGTTGCTCGGCTATCGCGGCTTTGACAATTTTGGCCTGCACATCATCGCCGCCTTTGACAGCGACCAAAAAAAAATCGGCACGTGGGTGCATGGTTGCAAGGTGCAGTCCGTGGAACACCTGGCCGCCTTTGTCCGCCGCGGCCGCGTCCTGCTGGGTGTGCTGACCGTCCCCGCCGAATTTGCGCAGCCCACCGCCGAACGGATGATCGCCGCCGGCATCCGGGGCATCTGGAATTTTACGCCGGTGAAACTACAGGTGCCCGCCGATGTGGTGACGCAGAAGGAAGACCTGGCCGAAGGGCTGGCCGTTCTCTCGCACCGGATGCACCACGTGTCCCGATCCGCCCCGATATTTAATCCCGCCGCCGCCGACCGCCTGCCCAAGGCTTGAACACACACGTTGGCGCGTTTCACGACAACCCCCGAATAGCGCGAAGCGTCTTGGAGTGCGCCAGCCCCCTGGCGCTTTGGCCGGAGCGCGGGGAACCCGGGAGATGGTTGGGAAAATTGAGTGCGGCCTGTGAGTGCTGGCGGCAGGATGCCAATATCTACGGCTTGACAATATGACATGCCCATGATTTATTTTCCCTGTCGATTACATCCGACGCCCTCGTCAGTGACGAGAGGCAAAACAAGCGGGTGGTCGAAAGGAAATAAAGTGAAAACAAACCGCAATAACGCGGCAAAAAGCCGCACTCTAACCGTTCCGTTCCACTCCCTTCGCAACATCAGCAGTCCAGAAGATGCTGAAGCTGGCAGAAAGGTATTCGCCGGTCACATGCCTGCAAAAGCCATTCTGGAACTTCCAACAGATGAAAATGTCCGCGCTTATCTTGTTGATGCGGATGGGAAACAACGCAGAACACCCACATCTGTTCATCGGGCAATCAAAGACACGCTTCATAACAGGCCAAGCTTGTTTTGCATATTAAACGGTGGGATTGCCATCGTTGCGCGCGACTCAGAGGCAGATGAGAAAGAAAAAGTTCTCAAACTGTTGGAACCGAGCATTGTCAACGGGTCGCAAACCCAAGGGGTTTTGCGAGACTATGTTTCAGACATGGGGCAACCACCGGAATGCTCCGTAAAATTTGAACTGATCATCACTGATGATGAAGACCTGATTGCGGACATTTCAATTGCCCGCAACAATCAAAACGATGTTAAGAACCTTTCAATCGTTGGTCGTCGTGGCGAACTTGATGAGCTGGAGAAGAATTTTCAGAAAGAGTTTCCACTTCTCCGTCTACAAAAATCGGAAACCGAATGGCCCACCGGTGAAAACAACTACGTTCAAACCGAAAAACTCCTTCAAGTAATCGCAGCAATTCTGCCAGACGAATTATGGTTCAAGCCGAGCGAGATCAATCGGGTTTACACCTACAATTCCAAGGCGACCTGCCTAAAAGACTTCGACACAATTTACCGGAAAGCGAAAGACAAGAATGACCCGGAAAACGAGGTTTTCAAAAAGGTTTACGAGTTCTATCTTGATAGCGCCGGGCAGGCTTACAAGTTGTATGAATACTGGAAACGCAGCCCGGAATTCGAGGGTTGTGGATTGCGTTGTATAGAGCGTGACGGTCGAAAGATTGTCGAAGTGCCAGACGGAATGATATTTCCGATTTTGGCGGCTTTAGCCGAGTTCACGACAAAAACAAAAAACGGATGGCGGTTAAAATCACCTCCAATTGATGGCGAACTCGCTGCGGCTGCAATCAGCGCCTACAAAGAGATTGCCAAGAGCAAGCCGGACGTGATGGGTAAGACGAAGGCTTGTTATACTCAAGTGCAGCAGGTCACTGCTATGTATAAGAAGTTCGCAAAATTGGCTTCTGCTTAAGACGACACTGGCCGCTGGCAGTTCATTATTGCCAGCGGCCGTTTGTTATTAATTTTTCGCCGTCGTCAGTTTCCCAACTATCCAGAGACGGTGAAAAAACACCGTTCACGCCTATTGCGATAGAAATGAGAAAAGCGGCGTATGCCCTTTGAGTTGCGTGGGCCGGATTTCGATTTGCAGTTGGCCGGGGCGAAAATAAACCAGCCCCGGCAGCCGTGTGGCAAGCAGCATGGAGGCGTTCAGCGGCTTCGACAGAGGTTTGTCGCAGGGCAGGAGCACTTCGCCAAACTTTCTCCGGCTGGAATTAAAGAGTTCCGGCGCGCTCGCCTCGATCATCCAAAAGATGGGTGGCAGGTAGTCCCGGAACTTTTGCACCATGTCGGCCTCCAGCGAAGCGCCGTCCCAAGCCCGAATTTCTTCGAGGTGTTTCAGGTAGTTTTCCTTTTTGATCAGCAGGGTGCGGAGAACCAGCCATCCGCGCCGCGTGAATACCGCGAAGCGGTCATACCAATCATTGCCCGCACGCGGCCGGCCATTGACGATGGCGTTGCAAAAAGCGAAGGCGATGGCCTCGGCCTGCAAGGAGTTGATGGTGGTCGGGCAGGATTTGAGGCCATACATGACGCGAAAATGGTCTTTCTTCAAGAAATGCCTGGGCAGACAGAGATAAGGGCCAAAGTTGTCATCATGAACGACGAAGGTGCTCAACCAGTTTTCGCTGGGAAAATAGCTTTGAGCGCCGCCGAAGTAGGCACGTTGCGCCTGCGGCATCCAAGTATCCTCGTTGAAGGTGTGACCGAAGACCGGAATGACGTGGCGCGGCCCGCCGGTCGCGCCTGCCGCCGGGTCGTCCAGTTCAAAACCGACAAGGGCGGGAAAGCCAGATTCAATACAACCGTAGAGGTCGCGCTGATATTCAGTGGGCAAGAGAAGCTGCTGGCTGGGTTCGTGAATGAGTTTGTCGAATGGCAGATTCAAGCCGTTGAGGATGTTCTCCATGTCAGCCGGGGCAAGACCTGCGCTACCGCCGACTTGTCGCGTCTTGTGGTCAATGCCCGCGAGAGCATTCATTCGCTCATAGGTGATGTCGCCGTCCGGCAACAAGCAGGCAAGGGCGGTTCGCAGGCCGACGTGAGCGCAGACACTGGTCAGGTCGTTTTGTTGAGCATAGAGCACCCCGGAAACTGAAAATTTGCCGAGTGACGTGTTTAGTTCGTAGAGACGCTGGCAATGGATAAAATTGTTATGTTCCGCCTGCCGGAATGGCGGCATGACGGACTCAAAAACGTGGGAACGCGGCGGTTGGCCAGAAAAGAAATCCCGCTTAAAAATAACGTAACCGATGAAATCAGGTTGCGTGGGTGCCTGGTTGACAGGCGAACGCAAAAAGGAAATGCGATGAACTTCCGAACGTTGAAAGTCGGGGCGGCGGACAGCCAACGTCTTGTTTTCAGCAGCCAGCAAAGCGCAGTCGGCTTCAGTAATTTCCTCGATGAGGAGCGAATGATGTTGAAGTTTGCGAGCGAGCGAAAAAATGCGCCGCAGCACTGGGTTTGAGGCGTAATGCTGGTCAACAAACAGAAAATTGAAGAAATTTCCCTCTATTCCGGTATCAAGCCGCTGAATTTGCTTTCCTTGGGCTTGCCGAAAATTCATTTCCGTGCCACGGACAATCGCCCATCAATATGTGCCTACCGAAACGTTGCGCGTTTTGTCTGAATAGGCGCGGGTGCTCGCCACAAACCTCTCGACTTTCTCGGAGACTTTCAACTCGTTTGCAGGCACCTTGCCTGCCACCGCCTCGCAAGGACAAGCGTGGCCGCATGTCTTCGCCGTCAACTCCTGCAACGATTCCGTGAGCTGATCCATTGATTCGTTTATGTTGGTCATATCGGACTCACTTTATGTCCTCCTGGCAATGTTGCATCATGCCCACAACTGCCGGTCGCGCGAGCGGTATTGAATCGCCTCGGAAATGTGGTCGCTCAAGATTTTTTCCGAGCCGGCCAGATCCGCCACCATGACCAGCGCGCTCTTTGCTTGGCTTTCCCCGGCAAGATGGTTCTATTGTCTGTGTTGGAACCACGGGGCAAATCAGTAGCAACGAAATGGCGATTTCCAACGATTTGTGCCGTTGCTGGCATAGGCGAAAAAATCATCATGGGAACAAGAGCATTCGTAACCGGAGCGGGCGGTTTCATTGCCAGTCACCTGGTGGAAGCCTTGCTGCGACAGGACTGGCAGGTCACCGCGTTCGTTCACTACAACAGCCGGGCCAGCTGGGGATGGCTGGAAACACACCACCGCCAGCCGCCGCCGAATCTGAAGGTTGTGCCTGGTGATATTACTGATCCGTTCCTGGTTCGCGAAGCGCTCGAGGGTTGTGAAGTCGTATTCCACCTGGCGGCATTGATTGCCATTCCCTATTCCTATCACGCCCCGGCATCATATGTTCAGACCAATGTGACCGGCACGCTCAATCTGGCCGAGGCCGCCCGCAAGGCCGGGGTCAGGCGGTTGGTACACACTTCAACCAGTGAAGTGTATGGCACCGCCCAATACACGCCGGTCGATGAAGCGCACCCCCTGCAAGGACAGTCGCCCTATTCGGCTTCCAAGATCGCCGCGGACAAGTTGATTGAAAGTTTTGTTTGTTCCTACGGGCTCCCGGCCGTCACCGTGCGGCCATTCAACACCTATGGACCGCGCCAATCCGCCCGGGCGGTCATCCCGAGCATCATCGCCCAAGCCCTCCACGGAAACTCCGTGCGGCTGGGGTCACTGGATCCGGTCCGCGACCTGACCTTTGTCTCTGACGCCGTCGAGGGATTTATCCGCGCCGCGGAGGCTGACGATGTGACCGGTCAAGTGATCAATCTCGGAACCGGCGATGCTGTCAGCGTTCGCGAACTGGCGCAGATTATTTTCGACCTGCTCGGGATCGCTCCCGACCTTGTCACCGATCCGGAACGCCTCCGGCCTTCCGCCAGCGAGGTGCAGCGATTGGTCAGCAACCATGGCAAGGCGGCCAGGATATTGGGCTGGCATCCCACCGTGTCGCTGGGGGAGGGGCTGAAACGGACGATTGAGTGGATGCGGGAACACGCGGAATTATATCGGCCGGAGGAATACACCGTATGAAAGCCGTGATCCTGGCCGGCGGCCGCGGCACACGTCTGGCCCCGTACACAACGGTCCTGCCCAAGCCTCTGGTGCCGGTGGGCGACATCCCCATTTTGGAGGTCATCATCCGCCAGTTGATTGCCAGCGGTTTCGATAGTGCGACGCTGACCCTGGGTCATCTGGGAGAATTGATCCGCGCTTTTTTTGCCGCCCACAAAACCCTGAGCCGCCAGATCAAACTGCAATTTGTGGACGAAGAACAGCCCACGGGCACCGCCGGCTCGCTTCGTTTGATTCCAGAGCTGCCGGATACCTTCCTCGTCATGAACGGGGATGTGTTGACGACGCTGGATTACGTGCGCCTGATCAACTTTCACCGCGCGAGCGGAGCCTGGCTGACGATCGCCAGCCACCGAAAACAGGTCAACCTTGACCTCGGGGTGCTGCAACTTCAAGGAGGCGAAGTCACCGGCTACATCGAAAAACCGCAATACGTGTATCCGGTCAGCATGGGCATTTACGTCTATGACCGGCGGGCCTTGGAATACATTCCACCCAACCAGCATTTCGATCTCCCGGAACTCGTGCTGCAATTGCTGGCCAAAAAAAGAAAGGTCGCCGGTTTCGAGTCGGATGCCATCTGGCTGGATATCGGCCGCCGGGACGATTATGCGGTCGCACAGGATGTGTTCGCACAGAATCAGGACCAGTTCCGCATGGCTGGCTGGCCCAGGACCGGCCCCGCAGAACCGACGTGAAAACGGTGGAGTGTTCATATCCGCACGACCAGGATGGCGCCCGCTGGTTGGTGCTGGGAGCGGCCGGTTTTGTTGGCCGCGCCACGCTCGCCGAGCTCAAAGCGCGCGGCCGCCAGGCTGCGGGAGCCGACCGGTCAGCCTCACCGCCTGCCACCGTTGCCGCGGACTCCTGGCACGCGATTGATGTATTTGACGTCCCCAATTTCCACGCCCTGCTGCGAGAACTGCAACCGTCAGTCCTGCTGAACGCCATCGGGCATCACCCGGCGGTTGCCAATTCCGAGCTGCGGGATTTTTATGTTCGCAGCACCACGATCGTCCTTGAGGCGGTGCAGGCGGAACAATCCTCGTGCCGGGTTGTGCTGCTGGGTTCCGCCGCTGAATATGGTAATTCAACTGATGCGGCCAGCTCAGGCGAGACCGACGCCCTGCACCCGCTTTCGGACTACGGCCGCGCAAAGTGCGGGCAATTCGACGTGGCCTGCCGGTTTGCGGCCAACGGTCTGGATGTGATCACGGCACGGTTGTTCAATCCCATCGGCCACGGTCAGGGCAGCCATCGGTTTGTGGGGGCATTGCTGGAACGGATCCGCCGTGGCGAACGCCCGGTGCCGGTGCATTCTGGAAATCATGTCCGCGATTGGATTGACGTGCGGGATGCGGCCTGTGCGCTCGTCATGCTGGCTGAATCACCAAAGTCCTCATCGGTGGTAAACATCTGCACTGGAAAGGGGCACACCGTGGAATTTGTCGCCAGCGCTGTGGAACGTTTGGCCGGGGTGGAAGTTGAAGTCAAACCGGGCGAGACATCGCCGGATGTGCTCTGGCATAGTGTTGGCAATCCCGGGCGGATGTTCAACCTTGGCTGGCGCCCCCAACATGGTCTGGCCGAAAGTCTCGCCGACCTGTGGCGGTCTTTATTGTGAAATCAATACTACGCAATCATCTGGACGGTTGGTTCCGGCTGCTGCGCGCCGGTTTGCTGTTGAGTTTTGACTCGATTGTTCTTTTGAACTGCCGAAAAAAGGCCCAAAGGCAGGAGGGCGCCATTTTTTGCCTGCATGGCCTGGGCGATCTGCTGCTGGCTGGAAACGCCATTACCGGTTTGGCCGGCCAGATGCGCTCGCGAGGTTTGCCGGCAGTTTTGTTCGTGCATCCGGCATTGGTCGGGTTCGCCCGCCGCTATTTTAACGTGGACCGGGTGGAAGGAATCGATCGGCACCGGTTTACCCGTCGGTTCGCATATCGGGCGGCGACGCTCAAGGCTGTGGCGGGTCGATTTGCCCTCGCCGTGCAACCGACCTTTAATCGCATGCTTAGGGTGGAAGACTGTCTGGTTCGCGTCACCGGCGCGCCGGAAAGGATTGGCATTGCCGGTCATGTTCCCTTCATCAGCCCGCAGGAACGATGGTGCGGCGACCGTCTTTACACAAAGCTCATCGTGCCCCGGCGCGCGCCCATGCATGAGCTGGAACGGTACGCTGAATTTATGACCGGGATGGGGCTGGCGGTTCCTCCGGAGCCCTGGCGGCTGAGAACGAATGGGCAAAAACTTCGTGGCGTGACTCTTCCCAGGTCTTCTTATCTCGTGGTTTCTCCCAATGCATCTGACAAAAGACGTTCCTGGCCTTTGGAAAATTTCTTGCGGGCAGCCCGGCAGGTCGCGACGCAACACAAGCTGGCCGTGGTTCTCACCGGTGGTGAAAAAAATCATTTTCCCATCCGCTGGCCCGATGACACCGGCGCCAATCCGGATCTCGTTGACCTTTGCGGACAAATCCCGACCGAAGATCTCCCGGACTTGCTGGCCCACGCTGAATTGGTGATTTCAAACGACAGCGGCATCTATCACCTCGGCATCTCGCTCGACCGTCCAACCGTCGCCGTCGGCGGCAGTGGTCTCCCAGCCAGGTATTTCCCGTACCCAAACGAAGCCACCCTGCCAACAAAAGTGCTTTATCGGCCGGTGTCCTGTGCCGGCTGCAACTGGAGATGCATCCACACGACTTCACGCTCTGAAACCGCCTGGTGCCTGCAACAAATCTCCTGGCCGGAGGTGGCGGATGCCGCCGATGAACTTCTGAGGCGAAGCCTGGAACATGCCACCGTCTGACCATCGTCACCGCATCCTCCTGGCCATCTGCATTTACCAGCCGGAACGGGGCGGCGCATCCGAGTGGCTGCGAAATTACGCGCTCTGGCTCGTGGAGCGCGGACACAACGTGTGCGTGGCCTGTGAACGGGCGGAGACCTCTGTTCCCGAACCTTGCACCTTGCTGACCCTGCCGGCGTCCCGGCACACGAAGAATTCCTGGAGACGCGCCGTCGCCCTGCAAAGCCTGATCCAAGACCATCCCACTGACATCGTGCATGACACGGGCTGCCTTCTGGCGTCTGATGTTTTTCACCCGCTGATGGGCTCGCTCATTCACAACTGGTATCGCCAGTTGCGGGCTTATCCCCTGAAGCTGCGCCTCCGCCGATTCTGGCATGTTCGTCTGTGGCGCGATGTGCGGATGCAGTTGTATCAGCGCCGGCATCACCGATTGCTCGTCGCCTGTTCCAAAAGAGTTGCTTCCGATTTTGCGCAATTAGGTTGCCGGAATTCGATCATCATTCCCAATGGCATCCGGGTGTCAACCCCTCCAACCTCGGACACTGTCCAAAAGTTGCGTAAGGAACTGGGTGTCGGCGATCATCTGCTGGTACTGGTCACTGCCACCAATTTTTATCTTAAGGGTGTGATGACGGTGCTCCGAGCCTGGTCGCTTATGGATGAGGAGACCCGGAAAAAGATGCTGTTGGTCATTACGGGACACAACCAAGACGTGATCTTTGAACAATACATCCAGCGGCACAATCTTCGCGATGGCTGTCGGTTGGCCGGCTGGGTTGAAAATATTGGTGATTATTATCACGCGGCGGATATTTTTCTGAACCCGACGTATCACGACGCCGGCAGCCTTTCGACTTTGAAAGCGCTGGCCGCAGGTTGTGCGGCGGTCACGAGCCGGTTTGATGGTTCTGCCGATTTGATGCGTCATGGAATCAATGGACTGATCCTGGACCAGCCGGATGATGCGGGAAAGCTGGTGGAAACTTTGCGGCAGCTTCTGGATTCCGGATTGCGGAATCAATTGGGCGCGGCGGCCCGGCGGTTGGTGCCGGCAATCAGTCAGGAGCATCAATTTCAACAATTGGAAGCGCTTTACCCCGGTCTCTTGTCCGGCAAAACCATTCCGGTATGAAATCGCTTCTCGCTTTTACCCTGGGCGTCAACCATCCGTCTTCACGGCTGCGAATAGCCGCTTACGCGGACCATTTTCTCCGCCGCGACTGGCATTTGCAAATGTATCACTTTGATTCGGGCATGGGGAAATCACTGCCCCGGGCCGGTTCCTGGTGGACACGCGCGACCCGGCGTCTGCGCCGCGGCTGGCTAACCGCGCGGGCCGCGGCAGCGCTCCGCAGACTTGAGCCGGATGAACCCATCGTCATCAGCCGCGCACTGCCGGTAAGCCGCCAGCCGTTTCTGAAGGCGCCCAATCCCATGGTGTTGGACATCGACGACGCACTCTATCTGGGGCCGGGACGAAATCGGCTGCTTGAACTTTGCCAGCGGGCACAGGTTGTGGTGTGCGGCAACCACACCATTGCCGGAGAACTATCGCCCTTCTCCCGCCGCTGCGTCGTCATTCCCACGGTGGTTGACACCGACCGGTTTCGCGTCCGGACGGATCACCGGCTGAACGGTCCGTTGCGCGTTGGCTGGCTGGGCAGTTCCATGTCCCTTGAACAGACGCTGCTGCCCTGGCTGGACATGTTAGGTGAAATTCGCCGGCAGGTGTCTTTCGCGCTGGTGGTGATTTCAGACGAACCGCCAAATTTTTTGCGGGACATCGGATGGGCGCGTTATTTACCGTGGTCGCCCGCCGTGGAAAAATCCATCGCGGACCACATGGACGTCGGCCTCATGCCGTTGCAGGACGCCCCTTACCAGGCGGCCAAGTGTGGAGCAAAACTGGTGCAATACATGGCCGCCGGACTTCCCGTCATTGCCACCCCCGTTGGCGTTAACCGGGACCTCGTCGTTGACGGAGTGACGGGCTGCTGGGCCACAGATGCGAACGATTGGCGGCAGGCCATTCACCGGCTGGCGGAACAGGAAACATTGCGCGCGGCGTTCGGTCAGGCCGGACGGAAACACGTCGTGCAGAACTACTCCATCGCCCGCTGGGCCGATCAATGGGTGGATTTGCTGAACGAATTAGGCCGTCAGCCGGATTGAGCAGTTCAGGTGCGGACACCGGCGCCGATGATTCGCGGCGGAACGAGCACGGTGCGGATCACGACTTCCGTCATCCCTTGGAAAAAAACCTCCCGAAACGTCTGCTCGCTGAAACGATAGTAATCGCCCGGAAAATCGTGGACGCCCAGGGTGAGGGTTGAATGCTGCAAGGGCCAGCCATCCGTATGCCCGGATAATCGCGACAGCCGGCCGAGCCAGCGGCGCAGCCTGGCCTCGAAGGGAAGCTGCCGGTAGCCCGGCGTGCCGATGACCACCAAACCACCCACCCGCACCACCCGGCGAATCTCCGCCAGGGTCGTCCAGAAAAAGCGGTCATGCTCCAGCACAGCATTGCACAGCACAGCATCAAAGCGCTGATCGGGAAAACCGGTCATGTTGTTGGCGTCAGCCTCCAGGATGGTGAAGTCCCGGAACTTGGAGCTGCCGGTCTTGTTGATTCCGATCTTCTCGGCGGCGCCGGCCAGTGAAGGCAGATTCAACAATGTGAAGTCATCCGGCGTCGCTCCGATTTCCAGCACGGCTCCACGAATTGCGCGCGCGCGGCAGATTTCCTCAAACACGTTAAAGACCGCGGGATGCATGATTTAACGCCTCAATTTTTTGGCCGCGCGCCAGTAAATGTTCTGCGCCCACACCCGGAGCCGGCCGGCCGGGTGCCGCAGATCGTAGCCGTACACGGCGGCAATGCGCATCGCCTCTGCGGAACATCGCATTGCCGGGATGACGCGGGCCAGCGGGCGGGTTTGCCGGGCGGCTTCCCGGAGCGCCTGGGGGTCAGGTTCCAACTGCAAAAACTCGAACACACCCGATAATTCCTTTTCGGTTCGGCGGCAGAAATCTTCGTAACGCAGGCTGTGAACACACCCGGGCAGGGTTTGGCGGAGCTGCAACACCTGTTGTTCGTGGAAAGCCCACCGCTCCACTTTTTCCTCCGGGGACAGCCCCAGCCAGAAATCTCCGTCCGCCGTCTGGTTGAACCGGTCGGAACTCGCCACCACTTCGAACGGATGCCGGACAATATGTAGAAAACGCGCCTCGGGAAAGTGCGCCAGCAGAAACGCCAGCAACTCCGGGTCCGTGTGTTGCATCGGTTTCTTGTCGCCGACCCACTGTAGGCCGGTTTTCTGCTGGGCCGGCAGCCACGGATTGCCCTTTGCCATCACCGCCATCTGCACGGCCACAAAATTCTCCCAGGGACTTGCCTCCCGACGGAGCAAATGTCCCGCGCTCTCCAGCGTCAGGCGCAGGCCCCGGTCCGAGTCCCAGGCATGCGCGCGAAACGGCTGGTCGTGATGAAACTGATACAAAATCCAGGCGATATCGGACTCATGGGATACGAACACCTGCGGCTGCAGATTCAAAACCCGCACCAGTTGGGAGGTTCCGGAACGCTTGTTGCCGATGATGAACAGGGGGCGGATCATCTGGTTTAAGCCGCCGGTATTTTTTTTATCCACTCCAGAATTGCGGAAACACATTCCGTCACGCTCAATTTGTCGGTGCGCAATTCAAGTTCCGGGTTCAAGGGCGGTTCATAAGGGGCGGAGATGCCGGTGAATTCCTTGAGTTTTCCGGCTCGCGCCCGGGCGTAGAGCCCCTTCACATCGCGTCGCTCGCAAACTTCCAGGGGCGCATTCAAATAGACTTCGATGAATTTTCCCGGCGGCAACATGCGGCGCGCCGCCTCGCGATCATCCCGGTAGGGAGAAATGAACGCCGTGATGCAAATGACGCCGGCATCGGCAAACAGCCGGACGACTTCCCGCACCCGCCGGATGTTCTCGCGCCGGTTCTCCGGTGAGAAACCCAGGTCGGAGCAAAGGCCCTGGCGCGTATTGTCGCCGTCCAGCACGTAGGCGAGCCGGCCCTGATGGAACAGCGCGTGTTCCAGCTCCGTGGCAATCGTGGACTTGCCGGAGGCGCTCAACCCCGTGAGCCAGATGACACAACCGGACTGGCCCAGGCGATGCGCGCGCTGTTCCGCCGTAACCTTGCCCGGAGTCCAGAAAATGTTTTTGCTCAAGGGTTCGCTCATGCCCACAACTGGCGGTCCAGCGAGCGGTATTGAATCGCCTCGGAAATGTGGTCGCTCAGGATTTTTTCCGAGCCGGCCAGGTCCGCAATCGTCCGCGCCACCTTCAAAATCCGGTCGTAGGCCCGGGCGCTCAGATTCAAATCGGCCATCGCATTTTTCAGCAGTTCCTTCGTCGCCTCGTCCAGCTCGCAGAATTGCTTCAACTCGCGCGTGCCCATCCGCGCATTGCAGGTGATCTTCGGCTTTTGCTTGAAGCGTTCGTGCTGGCGGCGGCGCGCGGCCACGACGCGGTCGCGGATTTGCGCCGAGGTTTCGCCCGTGCGGTCGCCGGCGATTTCCCGGAACTTCACCGGCGGCACTTCCACGTGCAAATCCACCCGGTCCAGCAACGGCCCGGATATCCGGCCCAGATAATTCTGGATTTCACGCGGCGAACTTCTCGACTCGCCCGGCATTTTTCCATCTGGAGTTGGGTTCATCGCCGCGAGGAGCATGAATTGTGAGGGAAACGTCATCGTGCCTGCCGCGCGCGAAATGGTCACGCGTCCGTCTTCCAGCGGCTGGCGCATGGTCTCCAGCACGCTGCGCTTGAACTCCGGCAGTTCGTCCAGAAACAAAACGCCGTTGTGCGCGAGCGAAATTTCGCCCGGCGTCGGATTGATGTTGCCGCCGAGCAGGCCGGCGTCGCTCGCCGTGTGATGCGGCGTGCGAAACGGTCGCCGCGTCACCAACGCCTGGCCCGGCGCCAGCAGACCGACGATGCTGTGAATTTTTGTCGTTTCGAGCGCCTCGTCCAGGGTCAAGGGCGGCAGGATCGTCGGCAGCCGCTTGGCCAGCATGGATTTGCCGGTGCCGGGCGGGCCGATGAGTAGCGCGTTGTGTCCGCCGGCGGCGGCGATTTCCAAGGCGCGTTTCACGTTTTCCTGGCCCTTGACCTCGGCAAAATCCAGGTCGTCATCGTGCGCTTGATCGAAAATTTTGGCGGTGTCCACCTTGACCGGCGCGATTTTGATTTCGCCTTCGAGAAAGCTTGCGGCTCCGCGCAGATTTTGAACGGGGATGACCTGCAGCCCTTCCACGACGGCGGCTTCGGCGGCGTTTTCCGCCGGAACGAGCACGCCCACCCGGCCGTCGGCGCGCGCGCGCAGGGCGACGGGCAAGACTCCCTTGCATGGGCGTACCGCGCCGGTGAGCGCGAGTTCCCCAACGATAACAAAATTGTCGAGCTGGTCGGTTTCGATTTGTTCGCTGGCGGCGAGCATGCCGAGCGCGATGGGCAGGTCGAAACTGGGGCCTTCCTTTTTCACGTCGGCGGGCGCGAGGTTGATGGTCGTGCGCCCCATCGGAAATTTGAAACCGGAATTGGTGAGTGCAGTCGAAACCCGGTCGCGCGATTCCTTCACCGCGGCGTCCGGCAGGCCGACGATGACGACCAAGGTGTCGCCATAACCGGCGTTGACCTCGACTTCGACGGGATACGCTTCAATGCCATTGAGCGCGGCGGAACAGACCCGGGCTAACATGGGAAAGTTATGGTCGAACTTGCGCCGGACTTCAATCCGGTTTTTTGGGATGGGGACTGGCAGTTATGCCTTGAGGAGGCTGTTGTCGTGTCGGCGCCATGCTCCAAATTCGAGCCACAGGCTCGACACTACAGCAAATGAGGATCCTTGCCGGCCCGGTTTAAGGCTTGATTTTGCGCCCGTCAGCAGGTATAAGATTATACTTTATGTTAGGAAAACCAATCAGGCTGTTTCCCTTCAGCTAGGAAGGAGCGCGTCTTGAAATTTGTCCTCATCTCATTGGCGGAGGATGTTTTCATTCCCAGTCCCCGCTACCTTTCCGCCTACCTGCGGGCGGAGGGGCATGAGACCACCCTGATTTATCTGCCGTGGCATTATACCGACAAGAAATTGGATTCGGCCAATTCCTTTCTCTACCCCTATCCCGAACCGGTTCTCGAGCAAATCGCGGAATTGTGCCAGACGGCCGATCTGGTCGGCATTTCCCTGATGACGTGCCATTTCGACAATGCCGTCCATATCACCCGGTTTCTGCGCGGGAAATTGTCCGCGCCCATCATCTGGGGCGGCATCCATGCCTGCATCCGGCCCCTGGAATGTCTGGAACACGCGGACCTGGTCTGCGTGGGCGAAGGCGAACTGGGCCTGAGCCAGCTGGCCAAGGAGATGGACAGCGGCAAATCCTGGGAGTCGGTATCCGTGCCGGGCATCCTGAAACGTTCCGACCGGGAAACGACCAACTGCGCGGCGGGCCCGTTGATCGAAGACATCAATCAGATACCGATTCCCGATTGCGAGCTGGAGCATCAATATGTCCTTTACGAAGGCAAGCTGGTGCAACTGAACAGCCGGTTGCTGGCCCAATGCCTGGACTACTGTTACTCAGCGATGTTCTCGCGCGGTTGTCCCTACGTCTGCACGTATTGCTGCAACAACGCCTTGCGCAATCTTTACCAGCGAAAATTGCGGGTGCGCTGGCGGAGCGTGGACAACCGGCTGGCGGAATTGAAGGCGGTGGTCAAACTCATGCCCGACCTGCGGACCATCAGTTTTACCGACGATGCGTTCATGGCGCAGCCGGCCGAGTTGTTGAACGAATTCACGGCCAAGTACCGGGAACAAATCGGCCTCCCGTTTTTCCTGCTCACCACGCCCCGCTCGGTGACGGATGAAAAAATCACGGCCCTGGCCGAGGCCGGCCTTTATCATCTCTGCGTGGGCGTGCAATCCGGCAGCGAACGCATCTTCAAAAAATTGTATCGCCGGCCCGAATCCCTGCCGGAGGTGATTTCCGCCAGCCGCTGCATCAAACGGGCCGGGAAGAAACTGAACAAGCAAATCCTGGTGCGCTACGATTTTATTCTCGACAACCCGTGGGAAACCGCCGACGACATCGAGGCCAGCATCCGGCTGTGCACCGAATTGTCGAAGCCGTTCAACATCGCCATGTTCTCGCTGACCCTGTATCCAGGCACCGATCTCTATCAGCGGGCGAAAGAAGAAGGTTTGATTGTTGACGACCTGAACCAGGTTTACCGCTCCAGCCAGTTGCTGCCCAAACGCAATTATCTCAACGGCGTGTTTGCGGCCGTTTCCGCCAACGCGCCGCGCTGGGTGATTTCCCTCCTGCTGTGGAAGCCGATCCGCCGGTGGGGGCCGGTCTGGCTTCCGTACCGCGTGGCGGCCCTGTTCGAGTTCCTGAAAATGGTCCGCGGCTTTTTTGGCTACCTGTTCGGCGGCGAATGGGGCGTCATCAAGTTTTTCTTCAAGCCGGCCCTGATGCGATTATGGTCCGGGTTCGGGGCCAGAAAGGAATTTCAGGAACGGCCTCGGTTTCGTGGCGCCGCCGGCCAACTGGCGGAAGCCAAGCCCGCCTAAATTCGGGATGGCCGCAAAAAAACGCAAGAATCACAAAAAGGACTAAATCGTAAGTTGGCTTTTTGCGCCTTCTGCGCCTCTTTGCGGCAATTCTTCTGGCGGCGGACAAACCAAAATTGGTTGACTGGTCATGGCCCGGGCGCATCATGCCCGCGAAGTCAGGCTGGCGGGAAGCGACAAGGTATTCGGACTTTGGCTTTTCCCGGCAAAAGACATCACATGACAAAGTGAGTTTGGCCGAACAATACTGTTCGACATACGATTATGCCACAATACGGTGAAAGCAATACAGGCACACCGGGCGTGATCAAGATCAACTATCCCAAAAAGGGGCAGATTGGTTACTTGGTTAAAGCTCAGCGGCGTGAAAACAAAATACACGAAATCTTCTACGTGCGTCACTACGGAGGTGATTGGAAAAAGTGTTACGCGGCCGCAAAGGCGAAGGCCAAGGAATTTTTTCTGGAAAATCCGCGGTACTCCCGCAAGGAAGTAGCGAAGATTCTCACCAGACGCAATAAGTCTGGTATCAGAGGCGTAAGAATCCGGCAGAAAAAGTATCGTTGGAAAAGTGATCCGGATAGAACAACTATCTTTCTTGATGCTGAGGCATCTTGGTCCCCTCGGAAAGACCAGGTTAAGAAGCGAACGTTCTCACTGGAGAAATACGGTGAAAGGGAAGCCTGGAGGCTCGCCCGTAAAGCTCGGAAGAAAGGCCTTCAACAAATGGAAGAAGGTTGACAGCGCATGAGTAATCCTATTGCACCAGAGCCGATTCTGCGGGCTGCCCTCCGAGTGCTTCATGTCGCTGCTTACACAACGCGGAATTGGACGCTTTCCGAGGACATCTCGCGGAAGCAGATCAATGACCTTTGGGAGGCAATTCACGAGATTCCAGATTTGATCAAGCGGTGGCGTGGCGACGAGGAGTCTCTCCGAGAGTTAAGGATGTATATGCAGGAATATGATAAGCGGTGGAGCTTTCCGAAGCTTGAGCAGATATTTGATCAGGCTCTGAATGATCCGATCCTGTAACATCGGCGGCTATTTTTTCGTCGCCAGCAACTCGTTTACTTTTCCCATCACGGCGAAGGCGTCGGCCACGTAAAGCACGTCGGCTTTGCCGCGGGCCCAGCCGCAGTTCGGGTCCAGGCTGATGGCGCGGCGCTCGTTGATGAATCGCCAGCCGACGGTGTGCGGTTCCTCGCCGTGACAGCACGTGCTCAGTCCTTTCGCATGCCGCGGCGTCGAGCCGGTCTGGCCAATCTGGTTCAGATGCGACAGGAACGACAGCACGGCCTGGCCTTCGCCGCCCAGGTCCACCAGCGATTTGCTGCTGCCCAGCGACGCGCGGCTGACTTGCAGGAAACCGCGAATCAATTTTTCCGCCTCCGGCACATGTGTCTGGCCGTCGGCTTGTTTCTTCGTCCAACCCGCGCCGGTGACAAAGAGCAGTTCCGCGTCGGGGCGGATGGTTTGAGCGTCCGCCTTCGGTTCACGCAAACCAATCACGGTCGTGCGTTTGCAGGCGTCGGACAGATTTATGGCAACCGTTTCAACCTTGGCCGTACCGGCGCCGCATTCGCAGGCGGTCTGGCTGCCGGGGTCAATGAGCATGAACCAGGGCCGTTGCGCGCGGGTGAGTGTGGCTTCCATACGCTGGCGGTAGTACCAGCGATTGATGGCCGGCTTGCCGCCGGCATCGGCTACACCGGTCACGTGGGTGTCAGCGCGTCCGCCGAGGCGTTGTGCAACGCCGGGCAACACGCGCGCCCAGCGCGACGTAGCCGGAGCAACAACGATTGTGGCCTGGGCCGCTTTGCAAATGGCTTCCGCCGCCGCTGCGTCGGATGCGTAGCGCGACTGGGCAAAGTCCTTGCCAGCCACGCCGAAATATTTCGTGGCGGGACAGGCGGCAATGGAGTCCGCGGCGGCCTGGACACTTTCACCGACGAGGCCCACGACAAGGCTGGAGCTGGCAAGCGATTTGTTCAAGGTTCGGGCCGCGTGCAACGCTTCGCGGGCGGATCTGGCGAGCGAGCCATCGGTCTCGGTGTGGGTGAGTAACAAGATAGTTTCCATAAAAAATTAGCCGCAAAAAAGCGCAAAATTAAACTGCATCCGATAAAACATATTTTCTGACCTCGGGCTTGCCAGGCGCAACTTTACACCACCATCAACTCCCTCGCCCCGCCTGAGCGGGGAGAGGGTCGGGGCGAGGGGATTTGAATTTAAACGCGACACCTCACCCCGGCCCTCTCCCCCAACTTCGTTGGCGGAGAGGGAGAAAGGTTTCCAGGTTCTCATGTGTTTTTTGCGTGTTTCGTGTGTTTCGTGGTTTCTACTTTTTTATCCACTCGACGATTTCCTTCGCTATCTCGTCCGCCGATTTGTCCTTCACGATTTTGGTTTCGCGCAATTGTTTCGGCAGCGCAACGCTCGCGAAGCTCAATCCTTCGCCGGCGAGTTTCACCGGTTTGGCCTTTTGCAACGCGGGCATCACGGTGCGCATGTTCACCATGCCCACCTGCGGATTGTTCTTGGGTTCGGGCAAATTACCTGTGGCCCAGCCGAGCAACGCGGGCGCGCCGGCGCATTTGGAAATCTGATGTTTGCCACCCTCGATGCGCTCCAGAATTTCCAGCGACCCGTCAGCTGCGATCTTGAGTTCATCCACGCCCTGGAACTGGTCGGTGATGCCGAGGCGTTCGCCGACCATCTGCATGGTGGCGCCCGCGCCGCGCGATGCGGATTCCCAACCGCCGAACACGAGTAGCTTGGATTTGTCGAGACCGGGGATGGTCTGGATGGCATCCGCCAACGCGGCGGCGACCTCCGCGGCCTCGGTGAACCCGCTGGCCGGACCGTCGAGCGCGACGAGTTCAAATGGCACCTTTTGCGCGACGGTCATCATCACCTGCTGGAGCTTGGCCTTGGGCCCGAGGCTGACGAGCCAGACCTTGGAGCCGGGCGCGGACTTTGTGAGATTCGCGGCCTCGTAAAGTGCGTGGCTGGCCCACGGGTCGAGGACGGCGGGCAGCATCATTTCATTTTTCAACGCGGGGCCGGCCGGGCCGGTCACCGGTTCCAGGGTCTGGAGCGGGTCCGGCACGATGCTGCCGCAAACGACAATTTGATAGGCAATGCTCATGCGGGGCGGAATTAAGCCGGAAAAGGAGTGGACAGTAAATCCGAAACGAGGAAGAAATGCGAATGACCAATGACGAATAGCATTCAACATTCAATACCCAACGCCGAATGACGCCTTTCCTTGAACGTTCGATGTTGAATGTTGGGCGTTGAATGTTTCCCGGTTCACGGGAAATGGCGTACCACCATTTCCCGCACCTCGGCCAGCCACGCGGCGCGCTGTTTGGCGGTGCTGGTGACGACCACGCTGAACGTCCGGCGCTGGACATTCTTCACGCCGCACAAGTCGAATACGCAATTTTTCCACAGCGTTTCCAGCGGGTCGCCAAACGCTTTCCGCTCGCGCGCGTCCGGCGTGTTGGCGGTGTTGAAAACAATCGCCGCCCGGGCCTTGAGCAGGCCCATGGGCACGCCTTCGCCGTTGTCGCCTTCGACAAAGCGATAGGCCACTTCGGGCCGCAGCACGCGGTCGATCCAGCCCTTGAGGATGGCCGGCGGCATGCCCCACCAGTTCGGATGCACGACGATGATGCCGTCGGCGTTGGCAATTTCCTTGCAGTGCCGGGCAACGACCGGAGCGGGTTTCGCGTCCTTCCGGAGTTCTTCCGCGGATACCAACGGTGGGAATTGCTCCTGGCAAAGGTCGTGAAGGATGAGCTGATGGCTGTTTTGGCGAAGCGTATCTGCCGCCGTGCTGGCGATGGCGTGATTGAAGCTCCCGGGCGCCGGATGCGCGAGGATGATGGAAATATTCATCAATTCACGGCTTTTGATCACCGCTGGCTTTGCCCCGCTTCTTTTCCAGAGCCACACAATAGACGCCCCGGCCGTCGCTGGCGGGAGCAAAGCAGCCGTTGCACGAACCGCATTCCGACGCGCGGCGGTCTCCCGCGTGCCAGCGCTTGACCAGTCCGGGTTCGCAAATCAGCGGCCGGCCGAACGAGATATAGTCGGCCACACCGTGGCGTATCAAATCAGTTGCCGTCTCGTAGGAGCGGATGCCCCCGACCAGCATCAGGGGTATTTTGACCTTGGCTTGGTAAAGCTGCGCGGCTTCCCGGTAGAAAACCTCGTCCTGCGGAGGCTTCAGCTTCCCCGGCCGCACCGGCACAAACTTTTCGGGAGAAGCCACTGTTCCGCCGGAGTATTCGATGGCATCAACGGAAGCGGCTTCGAGCATGGCCGCAACTTGCACCGCCTCGTCGCGCGTCAGGCCGCCTTCCAGGAAATCCTCGGCGTTGAGCTTGATGAGAAGTGGATAGCCTGGTCCGGTCGCCTTCCGGATGCTCCGCACGGTTTCGAGCAGGAACCGGGCGCGGTTTTCCAGCACGCCGCCAAACTCGTCGGTCCGCTGGTTGAATGCCGGGGATAGAAACTGGCTGAACAAAAAACCGTGGGCGGCGTGAAGCTGGATGGCATCGAAACCGGCCTGTTTGGCACGCACCGCCGCCTGCTTGAAGGACGAGATGATGTACGCGATGTCCGGCTGGCTCATGGCCCGGCAGGTGGTCTGGCCATCCTTGGTGACGGCGGAGGGACCAATGGATTGCAATCCGGTCAGCGCAGGATCCGCAAATCTTCCGCCGTGGACGATTTGCAGGGCGATTTTTCCACCTGCCTTATGGACCGCTTCAACCATTGCCCACAACCCGGTCACGAAACGGTCGTCATGAATGGCGAGCTGGCCGGGACTTGACCGCCCCTCGGGGCTGACGAACGTGTAACCGCTGATGATCAAACCAATCTCGTTACCGGCCAGTTCCACCATCATTTTGGTGAGCTTGGGGGTGACGGAACCGTCCGGGCCGGCCAGCCCTTCCCAGGTGGCGGACCGCACAAAGCGGTTGGCCAGTGTCATGCCGTTGATGGAAACCTTCTCAAACAATTCAGCCATAATCATCCTTCGGTTCAGGGCTTCGGATAGCCCACGGAATTTGCCAGAATTATCATCTGATCCGGACGCAGTTTCAGTTTTGCTCCAAGGGCCGCCTTATCCACCGACATTCTGGCCCCGGTGACCAGGCCTTCGGAGGCGCAGAAGAGATAAACGTTTTGCGAAATATAACCGACGTCAATATTGGCAGTGTTCACTTTGTTTTCATCGTTCCCTTTGCCCATTTTGGAGAGATCAGCGACGAAAACCAGAGTCACAGGCGCATTCGTTACGAAAGCCTGGGTTCCGCCCAGCGCCCGGATGTCTTCGGTAACAACCAGATCGAGTTTGTTGGATTTGGCGGAGTAAACATACGTACCCGATTTGAGCAGCACGTAGATGTCGGTCTCCTGATAATTCCTGGCGGAGGGCGCGGTGCGCTTGCCATCGGGCCGATTGATGCCAAAAGCCGCCCAGAGAAGGCTGGAAAGTTGCTGGGGTGAAAGCTCCTTGGCATCGAAAGCCCGGGCTGTGGATCGTTTCGCCAGCGCATCCATCAGTGGCATACCGCCGGTTTTTTGTGGCGCGGGCAGGTCAATGGATTGCGCCCAAAGGCTGCCGGCGATGAATGCGGCAGCGAAAATGGATAACGTTCGGTTCATGATTTTGTTTGGTGTGTAAACCAAAACATGCCGACCGCACAGAAATTGTCAATTACCGGACTGAGCGCGTTATTATGGTTCAAGAGCGGTGGAGGGCCACCGCAGTTCAAGACGCTGGCGCGTTTCACAAAGCCCCCCGAATTTCGCGAAGCGTCTTGGAGTGCGCCAGCCCCCTGGCGCTTTGGCCGGAGCGCAGGGAAACACAGGCCAGAATTAGCTCTCATTGGCCGCGAATGTCTGTTATAGTGGCCAGTCGCGAATATATTGCATGACACCAAATCTTTTTTCCGAACTCGGCCTGTCCGAGGCATTGCTCAAGGCCGTTGACAAGCTCGGCTTCGAAAAGCCCGCGCCGATCCAGTCCGCGGCCATTCCGCTCCTGATGGCCGGACGCGACGTCGTGGGCCAGTCGCAGACCGGCTCGGGCAAGACCGCCGCGTTCGCCATTCCGGCCATTGAAAAGACCGACCCGCAATTGCGCGCGGTGCAGGCGCTCATCCTTTGTCCCACGCGCGAGCTGGCCGTGCAGGTTTCCGAGGAAACGCACAAGCTCGCGTTTTTCAAGCGCGGCATCCACGCGCTGCCGATCTACGGCGGGCAATCCTACGAGCGCCAGTTCCACGGCCTCCAGCAGGGCGCGCAAATCGTCATCGGCACTCCCGGCCGCATCATGGACCACATGCGCCGCGGCACGCTCCGGCTCAACAGCGTGAAGATGGTCGTCCTCGACGAGGTGGACGTGATGCTCAACATGGGTTTTCGCGACGACATCGAATTGATCCTGCAATCCACGCCCAAGGAACGGCAGACCGTTTTTTTCTCCGCCACCATCCCGCGTCCCATCCAGCAGTTGATCGAGAAGTATTCGCGCGACCCGCAGCAGGTGCACATCGAGCAAAAGGCGCTCACCGTGCCGACGGTGGAGCAGGTTTATTACGAGGTGGACCGCCGCTACAAAATCGAATTGCTCACGCGGCTCATTGACATCCACGACTTCAAGCTCGGCATCATTTTCTGCAACACCAAGCGCATGGTGGACGATCTCGTGGACCATTTGGAAGCGCAGGGTTACATGGCCGACCGGCTTCACGGCGACATGACGCAGAACATGCGCGACCGCGTGATGAACAAGTTTCGCAAGTCCGGACTGGAATTTCTCGTGGCCACCGACATCGCCGCGCGCGGCATTGACGTGGACGATGTGCAGGTGGTCTTCAACTATGATCTGCCTTACGACGTGGAGGATTATGTGCATCGCATCGGACGCACCGGGCGCGTGGGCCGCAGCGGACGGGCGATCTCCTTTGTTTCCGGGCGCGAACTGTTTCAAATCCGCAACATCGAGCGCTACTCCAACGCGCGAATCCTTCGCGCCCGGGTTCCCACCGAGGCTGAAGTCAAGGAAGCGCGGGAAAATGTGTTCATCGACAAGCTCCGCGCGATGCTGAAGAGCGGCGAGTTCAAGCGGCAGGACCAGTTGATCGAACGGTTGCTGGAAGAAGGTTTTACCTCCACCGACATTGCATCCGCGTGCCTCGCCCAATTGCAAAGCGGCGAAGCCGCGCCGGCACACCCGCCGCGCACCGCCGAATATGAACGGCCCGAACGACAGGAACGCGGGAATTACCAGGACGGCCGCCCGCGCATGCGCTCCGACGACCGCCGTGCCCCGCGCGGCGAAAGCCGTGAACGCTTCGAGCGTCCGCAACGTTTTGCCGAACGCCGCGAGGTCCGCCCGCCGCGCGCTGCAGCGCCGGTTGCCAAACCGCTGCGTCCTGAAAAACAGCCCGCCACCGGAGCGCCAGGTTCCGGCCCGGCACGTCTTAAAACCGTTTCCACACCCGCAAGCGGCGCGCACGAAGTGACGCGCCCTGCCACCGACACTGCCGCCAAACCGGAAGTTGAAAAGACCTATTCCGACGAAGAAATTCTGGCCTCCGTGACGAAGCCCGAGCCTTCCAAGCCGGTTGAATCAAAACCACTGCGCAAATCCGCTCCGCCCTGGGAACGCCGCGAGCACTCCGAAGAAAAAGCCGTCCGCCCGCCAAAGCAGAACCGCCCTCCGGCTGGCGACTTCACGCGGTTGCACATGAATCTCGGCGAAGCCATGGGCGTGGTCCCCATTGACATCGTGAACGCCATCGCTGGCGAAACCGGCCTGCCGGGCAAGGTCGTGGGCAACGTGGACATCCGCGAGCGGCATCTGTTTGTGGACGTGGCCACCGATCATGCCAACGCCATCCTCGCCAAACTCAATCGCACCCGCATCAAGGGGCACAAGGTGAAGATCAAGGCCGCGTGAGCACGAATCCCGGGAGCGCCGGCGTCCCGCCGGCAAGTGGTCAAGGCCCGCAAACGTGCCGGCCAGAGGCCGGCGCTCCCAGGGACGATTACATGAGCAACCCGACACCAACCAGGTCAGTGGAACGGTTGTTTCCGTTTGTTTTACGGGCAAAGATCCTGCTCGTTGGCCGCGAGAAGCTGCGTCACAACAAGGGCAAGCTGCATTTCGTGCTGGTCACCGAAGATATCGCGGAAAGTGTCCGGGCGGAAATCCTGCTGGATTTCAAATATTACCCGGTGGTGCAACATTTCACGGCGGCGGACCTGGAGAAATTTTTTGGAATCAAAGGCGCCAAGGCGGTCGGTTTTGCCAAGTCCGGCCTCGCGCAATCCATTTACGCCGAACTGAAGGCGCACCGCATCAACCAGCCGGTGACGAAACAGAAGCCGCCTGAACCGCCGGCAAATCCTCCTGGAAAAAGAAGCTGAGACTTCGCAACTGGCGGATCAAATGGCGGACCGTGTTGGCGATGACACGATGCCATGGTACTGATTAATTCTCCGCTGAGTGCAGGCCGCCGGTGCCGGCGCGAAAGGCAATGTTGGTGCGCTCGGGATTGTCGGGCAATGGTTGGGCACAGTTCCAGACGCACGCGCCGCAGTGGACGCATTTTTCGCGGTCGAAATCCGGCACGCCGTCGTTCCCCAGCGTGATGGCCTGGCCGCTGCACGCCTCGATGCAAATTTTCGCCCCGCATTTTTCACACAATTCCGGGTGCAGAAACTCGACATGGTCGGCGTAACCGGTGGGCGCCTGCACCTTGCCGCCCATGAGCAAAGCGTCCTGATGCGACATGAGCAATTGGCCGTCATAAGGAATCGCGGGCCAGCCAACTTTTTCCATCAGCGCGCCGTGGAGCGAGCTGTTCCGCGCCTGGCATTCAGCATGAAGTTTCGCAATTTCTTCCGGCGAGATGCGGCCACGATAATATTCCTCGATGGACGGGATGCGTTTCCAGGGCGGCACGGGATCGCCGGCGAGAGTGAGTTTGCCATTGGTCAGGCCGGCGAGCGCCATGCCGATCATGCCACACACCACGCCTTTTTGAAAACCATCGCGCGATTTCTCGGCCACAATCGCTTCCTTTTCCACCCAGCTCGCGCGGCGGCGTTTCACGTAGGCTTCGTCGAGATTTTGTTTCGTGAAGGGTTTTTTTGCCTTGAGCAATTCGAGGACGGCCTCGGCGAGTTGCGTGCCGGTGGCCCAGGCTTCATCCACGCCGGAGCCGGTGAGCACGTTGGTGCTGCCGCTGCCTTCGCCAACGCGCGCATAGCCGTCGCCAGCGAGATGCGGTTCACCGCGGCGGCCCGATTCGCCGAGCGTCTTCGCGCCCCACGAACGGAGCTTGCCGCCTTTGAGATAACGCCAGAGATACGGGTGCAGCATCCAGTGCTGGAGCTGGCGATAAGCCGTGCGCATGGGGCTGTCGAACCACGACGGCACAAAAATGCCGAGCGACGCGACGCGGTCGGGATGCACGTAGAAGAATCCAAAAATCTCTGGCTCCGGAAAACCGAACGTGTGCAGCACGGTGCCGGGTTTAAGCGGCGTGCCCTCGGGCAAATCCACAACAAACTTCATGCCCACCGCCCAATCACGGGCGTGATGGCCATCAGGCAGGCCGAAGTGCGCGTCGAGCTGCTGGCCGATGGGACCGACCGGGCCGTCAGCAACGACGGTGAGCGCGGCGTGAATGTCCATGCCGGGTGTGAAACCATCGGCCGGCTGTCCTTTCTTGTCCACGCCCTGGTCGAGCAAGCGCACGCCGACAACTTTCGAGTGACCACGCAAAGTAGCGCAGGCGTCCCGCCTGCGACTGACAATGGTGGATGTGTTCTCGCTCGCGCTGACGCGTTCGTCGGGCAGGCGAGACGCCTGCGCTACTTTATCAGCATCCGCAGCGTCACTTTGCTTGGTTTCAGGCGGCTCAATCAGTACTTTGGCTACGGGTGTTCCGGGCCAGATTTGGACCGTGCCGGTGCTTTGCACCTGCGCGCCAACCCACTGCATGAACTGCCCCATGGAGAGGAGCAGGCCGCCTTCCTTGTGCAGGAATGAAGGCGTCCACGGCAGGTTGACTGCGTCGTGTTCCACCGGCAACGCCCACTTGAACGTGCGAATCATCGCATCCGCGGCGCGCAATGTGGCCGAACGCCGGCTGGCGCCGATGGGATCGAGCAAATAAAGAACTTTTTCCTCGCCAACCGGCGCGGACATCGGAATCTGCGCCCGGTCGAGTTCGGGAAACGTTGCCCGCAAAGCCCGCGCCTTCGTCACGACGCCGGAGACGCCGAAGCCGATGTCATCGGCTCGTTCGTAGCAGAGCACCTGGAGCGGCAGGCCCGGCGCGGTTGCGCTTTCGATGGCTGGCGTGCCATCGGCGTTGACGAGCTGCTTCGACAGCGTGGTGAGGAATCCCGCCGTGGCCGGACCGAAGCCGACGCAGACGATGTCCACGTCCATGCGCTGGCGTTCAATCTGAATCTGCGCTGCGTCCATGCTTACACCGGATAATCCAGCGCCTCGCGGGTCATCACCTTCGTCAACGCCTCGGCGGCGCTGTCCTTGGCCAGGCGGCTGCCGGTGAGGCAGCCGTCAAGCTTCGACCGCAGGCGGACGAAGTCTTCCAGCCCGGCGAATTTCACGCACGGCCCGGCCTTGGCCGGGTGTGATTCGCCGGTTTCCGACACATCCGAAAAGGCGCGGGCGGAGCCGCCAATTCCGGGGATGATGCCTTCGAGCGACTCCAGTTCGGCGGCGCAATAGCAGGCATGACAACTGGTTTCGTCCCAGGCGGGATGGCGGTTGTAGCCGTGGACGAGTTCGGTGCAGATGCGGCTGACTTCACCGGCGGCGCGCGCGCATTGCACGTGGCACAGGTCCGTGAAAAAATCCACCGTGCCGGCCAGACCATCAGCGAGCGCGGGATTCGCGGCGCCTTTCGTTTCCAGTTCGATCACATCCAGGATGAATTGCCGCGCGGCGAGCAGCCAGCACAGTCCATCGGCGAGCGGGAAGGTCACCCCCTGGCGCGCCTTGTGATAAAGCCTCACGCCATCGGCATCCTTGGCGTCCTGCACATGGTTGAGCGTCCAGAGCCAGAGTTGCATGGCGCTGGCGAGCGTGCAGGCGCCGGTGCCGGGCCGGTCAGAAGCGATGCGCCGCATTTCCAGAATCCACTGCTGGAATTGCGCCAGGAACAACTCGTTGGCCATCGTGATCGAGAGCTGGAGCCGCTGCACGGCTTCCGGCCCCTCGTAGGTGGCTTCGAGCTGTGCGTCCATCCACTTCTGGCCAAGGAAGCCGGGGCAATCCTCCGTGACACCATAACCGCCCATGAGGCTGACGGCCTCGCGCATCATGGTCGCGCCGTGGCCGGTGTTCCAAAGCTTGCATGCCGGACAAAGGACGCCGGCGAGCGAGTCGAGTTTGACGAACTGGACGAGCAGGTCGGATTCAAGGATTTCCTGGCGCTTCAAATCCCGTTCGCCAACGGATTGGGAGGTGATCTGCAACAGTTCGAGCGCATCCTTTTGTTTCGCCGCCAATTCCTTGAGCGCGGCGCGGCCGGTGAGTTTCTTTTCGGCCATCAACCGGTCCTTTTGTCTTTCCAGCGGGTCCAGCACGTCGAATATCCGCGCGGCCTCAAAACCGAGCGAGGCGCTCGCTTCGCCGGCGGCCCAGACGTCCACGAGACGATGCAGCACGTCCTCCTTTTGTTGCAAGCCGAGTTCATAGCGCGGCGTGCCGGGCGTGCCTTCGCCGCCACGGAAACGCCGTCGCGCGTAAAGAATCACCGGCTCAACCGCGGAAAGCAGCTTCGCGGCGGTCATCAAGCCGACGGTCACACGTGTCCTGCGGAAAACAGCTTCGATGACGTCGCTGTTCGAATAATTCGGGACGATGACGCCGTCCCTGACCGTGTAACCGCCGACGATGCGGCTGGCCGGCACCTTGAGATTGAAGACGGGATCATTGGTTGAGGAAAGCTGGTGGACGAGCTTCTTGGTCGGCGTGCCGCGGTCCCAAATTCCCGGGTCGCCTTCTTCGAGGATGATCATGCAGCTGCCCTTGATGCGCTCGTCGTCGGAATCCACGGCCGCCGTCACGACGTTGGCGAAGCCCATGTTGGTGATGAACCGTCCGCGTTTGTCCACCTGCAACAACGGTTCCTGGCCGTCCTTCCACTCGGCCACGCGAACCTTGCCGGCGAGCATTCCGGTCTCCACCCCGGCAAACGGGATCGGTTCGGTCAGCGCAAAGGCGGCGCGGATCTGCTTGCGATTTTCTCCCGGCTTGAGCGGCGCGGCCCCGGCAACGTACTTGGCGCGTTGTTCCGGCGTGCCGCGCTCGTGAATCGGCGCCAGGCCCAGATTGCCCGCCAGGCTGCACGTGGCCGCCCCGGCGTCCACCCACGAAAGTTCAAACGCCACCAGCGCCAGCGCGAGATTCTTCGGCCCGGCGATGAACCCGCCTTCCTCCGGGTCAAGGGCCGCAGCGGTGATGCCGCTTTCATCGAAGTGTTGCAACAGCGCTGCCTTCGCGGGCGTCCACTCATGCGAGTTGCGTCCGCCGTCCGCGACGACGCGGGCGACCGGCCCGCGCGCAACGGCGCGGCTGGCCTGCACGAGCATGTGGAATTCGTAACGGTCGGCGAAACGCCACATGATCTGGCGGATGTCGTCACCGGGGAGGGTTTGCAAACCCGGCGCGGATTTTGTTCCGGCGATCACTTCCATAAAAATTCTTTCACTTTCCGGCGTTTCATTTTGTCATCCAAATTTTCGAGCGTCTCCGTCCATCCAAGCGGACAATGAACCTTGCAGAAGAATCTGCTGTTTTTCCAGAATAAAAGGCGGCGTTTTTAAAAAATAATGCCCAACCTCGTCCCGCTGCCCCCGGGATCGGAAAATCGCCGCTGCTACAGAGCTTATGAGAAGTGTTTCTGCAACCACAACAGCGTTCGTTTCAGCCAGTTGAAGTTGAAATAACCGCGGAGGTATGCGTATTGAACGAGCAGCAAGGCGGCAAAAACCACCGCCCATTCCGCGCATAATTTCCGTTCCTTGCGGCTTTTGATCAGGCCCAGCGCAGCCGCGGCGTTTCCGGCGGCGGCCAGCGCCAGGCCCCAGAACATCAACCATTGTGCCTGCGTATTCGCGGAAATCTGCCAGTAGCCCCATTGCGCCCGGGTGGCCGCCGGCAACCCGATGAAAATCAGCACCAACAGGCCCGCGTTGAGGCATTGGATGAATATTCGTTGCATGGGCCGGCCCCGTGAGCGCACGGCGGATCAATTGACCGTTTCCTCAATCTTGTATTTGAACATCCGCTTTTTCATCCAGCGCACCGCCAGCAGATCATAAAACGACGCGAACAGACGGTTCCAGATGCCGTAGTTGCTCCGGCCGGCATGGCGGCGGTTGGCCGCAATCGGGATTTCGGTGACGGTGAAACCCTCGATCTTGAACAAGGTCGGCATGAACCGGTGCATGCCCTTGAAAAATTTCAGGTTGGCAATGCACTCGCGCTTGAACGCCCGGTAACAGCAACCGGCATCGCTGATGTTCTCGCTCGACAACACGTTGCGGACCCAGTTGGCGATCCGCGACGACGCCACCCGGATGAATCCGTCGCTCGCGCGCCGCGCCGCCACACGCGAGCCACAAACGCAGTCGAATTTTTCGAGCGCCGCCAGCAGTTTCGGCAGGTCGCGCGGGTCGTTCTGCAAATCGGCGTCGAGGGTGACGATGGCCCGGCCGCGCGCAGCCTGCATGCCCGCCCACAGCGCCGCGGATTGCCCGCAGTTGAACGCGAACCGCTGGGCACGAATGCGCGGGTCCCCCGCCGCAAGATGTTTGAGGAGCTCCCACGTCCGGTCCCGGCTGCAATCATCGGTGATGACAATCTCGTAAGACAGGCGGAGCGGCTCCACCGCCCCGCGGACAGCCGCGATGAGCGCGAGCAGATTCCCCTCCTCGTTGTAACAGGGAATGACGAAGCTGAGTTCTGGCGTTTCGGGCATTTTTATTTGCGTAAAACTCGACCATTACATCGCAGACTTTGTCGGCGGCGTCGAGGCTCATTTCGCAGCGAAAAACCCGGCGGCGGACATCAATGGAACCGCTTCTTGGCGACGTTGTCCGGCCGGAGAATCACTTCGCGCCCTTTCCAGCATTTGTCGCCGATGTGGTTCATCCGGCCGAGATGATACCGCCAGGACATGCCGTAAAATGGATTGTGCGTCGGCCAGAAGGAAATGATGTCCAGGTTGATGGCCTTGGCCATTTCGATGGCGCGCTGGATTGACTGCGGATGGTCGTTCCAGTTGAACAAAAGATATTTCCATTCCAGCACCGGCTGGCTCAGGCCGCGCGCGTCGCGATACGCCACCATCGCCTTCATCGCGGCGTAGGCTTTTTCAAAGCTGCCCTCCAGCATGTATTTCGCGCTCATCTCGTCGCTGATGCCGTGGACGGAAAAAAGAATGTGGCTCAGGTTCAGGGCCGCCTCGCGCTTGGCGTCGGTGTTCAGCAAAACGCCGTTGGTCGAGGTCAAA
>Ga0187851_10000835_pt1 | contig 30752 bp, 20 predicted proteins | sample June2016WEW_6_10_FD_132997 | JGI IMG/M metagenome (GOLD analysis project Ga0187851, IMG submission 132997) | Peatland microbial communities from SPRUCE experiment site at the Marcell Experimental Forest, Minnesota, USA - June2016WEW_6_10 | ecosystem: Environmental > Terrestrial > Soil >...
AAGGATGTTGTTGATACAGTGATTAAACTTTACGGCAACAAAGAGACAAAAGTGAAATGCATCGGATTGCGGGACGGGGAACGGATGTATGAAAAGATGTGCACGCCGGCTGAAAAAAATGTGATCGGTGGATTTGAGCAAACCATTGGCGATGTTTTACCGTTGGCGGGCGCCCAGACCGATAGAGAAAAGATATTTTTAACAGAAAAATACACAGAGAATTGAAAACGCTCCAGCGACCGTAGAATGAGGAACGGACGACGGACTGCGATTATTAATTGAGATTAACACGAACTAAAAAATACGTCAGCTAAATGGGTGACGTATTTTTTAGTTTTACAAGTTGAGTAATTATCTTGAGATTTCGCCGGGCGATAAATTATTCTGCATGTTTTTAATCTTAATAGCTTCGGGCAGAATTGTCCGGTAATATGTCACCGTTTGTGAAATTCCGTCTCTGATGCCGGTCTGGGGTTTCCATCCCAGGTGGACGGCGGCTTGCGTATTATCGAGACGCATCCGCTTAATTTCGCCTTTACGTTCCGCACCGTATTTCGGGGCCTTGAGATAGCCGCATTCCGAGGCGATCAACTCATAAATGGTATTGTCGTAAGTTTCGATACCGGTGCCAATGTTAAAGATACCGGTTTCCGTGGACTCCATAGCAATGAGGTTGGCGCGGACAATGTCGTTGACGAAGATGTAATCACGGGATTTGTCCCCTGATCCAAAAATAGTAGGCTCCTCACCGGCCAGCATTTTACCGCAAAATATCGCGATTACACCGCCTTCACCCGAAGGGTTCTGCCTCGGGCCGTAAACATTTGCGTATCTTAAAGCGAGATAAGGAAGGTTGTGGAGCTGTAGATTTACGGCCAAATAATGTTCGACGGTATGTTTGGATACGCCATATGGGCTGAGTGGATTAATGGGATGTTTTTCATCCACCGGCAGGTATTCGGGAGTGCCATAAAGAGCGCAGGACGAAGAATAGACAATTTTTTTCACACCAAATTCGATACAATTCGCAATCACATTCAGGCTACCGAGAATATTGATTCTGGCATCTGAGTAAGAGTCAACGACTGACCGCGTCACCGTGGTCTGGGCGGCCAGATGAAAAACGACATCAGGCCGCTCTTTTTCAAAAACCGGCTTCAATTCCCGGTCGCAAATATTGTTATAATACAACTTCGCAAGTGGATTGATATTACGCTTGAATCCGGTTGAAAGATCATCCACCACCACAACATCAATTTTATTTTTAATCAAGGCATCAACAATATTGGAGCCGATAAAGCCGGCGCCACCGGTTACCAGTGCTTTCAAAGGACACCTCCAATCACAGGTTTATTATTGCTTCCTCAATCATCCCTCTTTTATTTGAAAATGTGTATTCGTAGAACTGCATAACAAGCGGTGAAAAGATACCTATTTCCAGATTAACCGAAGTGGAGCACCCGATCAGTATTCTCGCTGCACAACAGTATTGAATAATTGTGTTAAAATACCTCTGGATTTGAGATCTATACAACACATAAATACTAAAAACAGGAATGAAATCTTGCTGAGAATAAATCTGATTTATTATGGAACACATACACCTGAAACCGATTCCCGGATCATCCGGGCGCAGCCGCAATACGTGATTGTGAATACGCCGCATGGGCTGTGGGGGGAAATTTACGGCAACGACGTATTACAAAACATTCAGGCATATCAGGCCGCAGGCATCAAAGTCATCGGTTATCTCACTTCAGGATACGAAGGCAAAGGTTCCGCTGGGAAGATTGAAGCCAAATGGAGCACCCTGGAAACGAATCGGAAACTGATCAAGAATATGGCGGAAATCGATAAAGTTGATGGTGTGTTTATTGATGAATGCACTTCTTTCCCCAAAGAAAGTGCAAAGGAATATTTAGTAACGCTGACAGATATGGTCCACAGCTATGGTTTACTAGCCTGGGGCAATCCCGGTGAAGCTATATTTGATGCATGGTACTTTACCGGGGGGGGCTTTGACCTAATGCAGTCAAATGAAAACTGGCAAGATCAGGAATTAAGCTGGGTGCAGCGCGAATGGGGTTCGAGGATAAGCGTGACAGGAAATAATTCGAAATTGACCGCGGAAGAGGCCGTTAGGCTTACGGTTAGCGCCCGGGAAAAAGGATTAGGATACTGCTATATCAGCAATTCGGGATATACCTTGTTGCCGTCATGGTTGGAAGAATACACGGTGCTGCTTTCAAAAAACGACTTATTCGCCTAAAAACTGAAAACCAGTACAATATTACACTTTAATACCATACTTTCGTATCTAGGTTATTAGTACGCAGTACTAAAGTCAACAGCCCTCTTTTTCGCGCGAAAAATCAGCTTCATTTCAAGCGTGCCGGTCAGAACCATTTTCCTCATTATGTACATAAACTACCTACGTATATACCTATTGTTATTGCAAAATACCTACGTTATATTCGGAATTACACCTAGGTAGAAAGACGACAGATCGAACTAAATCCTTGATAAATCTGTAAACGGAGGCAATAAATTCATGAAAACTGCAATATCATGGAAAAAATTTAAAAGAATACACACAAAAAGTGCGATGACTGTCGCGATGGCCGGGATATTGATTATGGTATCAATATTCACCGCTGTCATAAATCAAAACAAAGTACAGGCTGCGAGCGCCACGGTCTCGATAGACCTGATTAATTATGGCGGAGACAGTACCGCAATTGATAATACTATTATTAATGCCCACCCGGCCTTTATCGTGGATAACAGCCCGGCAGGTCCATGGAAGGGCAATGCCAACATCAGCATCTTCATGTCCGCCGGCATCAAGTACTTTGAATATCTGGATGGCGGTTATGAAGGCACCGAGCCACAGGCGATCCCGAATGATTTAACTTCAAACCTGAATTACATCACCGCAGCCGCGAAAGCCGGAGCATACGGCATATTCCTGGATGAGGTTTCCGCAAGTCCTAATGCTGCTTCAATCAGTTACTTATCGCAGATTTACAATGCAGCTCACGCTTTAGGTCTCAAAGTTGCATTTAATACCGGCGTGGACAGCTGGTCGGATTCCTTAATGAACTATTGCGATTACATCAACAGTTCCGAGGTTTGGAGCAACGCGCCGTTAACCGCCAGCCAGAAGAAATGGGCCAGCCGGACTTGGCTGCTGACCGAGGGAGTCAATGACGCCGCCACGGCCGCCAACCTGACCAAGGAAGCCTGGGCCGACGGGATACTGGCGGAATACGCCTGCAGTTCCTACGAATCGATTCCCGGCTGGCTGCCGACTTATTACTCACTGATTAGTGGCAACAGCCCGGTAGTGACCGCGCCCAGCATCACTACGGCAACCCTGGCTAACGGGACGGTAGGGACCATATACTCCCAAACATTAGCCGCTAGCGGTGGAACTGCTCCTTATACCTGGACCGTCAGCGCCGGATCTTTACCGGCAGGGTTAACTCTTAACACTAACGGAGTAATCTCCGGGACACCAACAACTTCCAACGCGTCATCATTTACTGTTAAAGTCACGGATAGCGCCAGCGCCACCGCAACGCAATCATTGACTATGACAGTAAATAATGCTGCAATCAATACTGCAATCAGCGTCACGACCACAACAATAGCTAACGGAACTTTGGGTACAACCTATTCCCGGACATTGACCGCCACCGGCGGAACCAAACCTTACACCTGGACAGTCAGCGCCGGGACATTACCGGCGGGGTTAACGCTTAGCACCGGCGGGGTCATTTCCGGAATGCCGACAGCGGTTGTTTCTAAAGCCCTAACTTTTAAAGTTACAGACAGTAGAAACACAACCGCCACCAAATCATTAACGATCACCATCAATAGCGCAGCAATTAGTATCAATTTGACTGCATTGGCCAATGGGACGGTTGGGACTGCCTACTCTCAGACATTGACCGCCAGTGGCGGAACAGCACCCTATGCCTGGGCCATTACTGCTGGCACTTTACCGGCAGGTTTAACACTCAGTCCCGCCGGGGTAATCTCCGGTACGCCGTCCGTGTCCTGTCTTGCCACGACAGTAACCTGCCAAGTTACCGACAGTCTGAGCAATATTGCCACACAACCTATTGCTATCACGATTAACAATTCGACAATCAGTATAGCCACAACAACATTAGCTAACGCGACTGTTGGGATTGCCTACTCCCAAACATTGACCGCCAGTGGCGGAACAGCACCCTACACCTGGGCAATTACTACTGGCACATTACCGGCGGGGCTAACACTTAGCACTAACGGAGTAATCTCTGGGACGCCTTCCACGCCCTGCAATGCCGCGCCCGTAACCTGGCAATTGACCGACAGTCTGGGTAACATCGCCATACAATCATTATCCATTACGGTTAACAACGCTGTAAGCGCCCTAACCACATCCGCCGGTAATACCACCGGCCTAGTTGCCAGTGTACCCGTTTCAAGCGGAGCGGCTAACGAATACGATTTATATCTTCAAATTACCAGCACTTCGGCATCCGGTATCACTGCCGGACAGCAGGTCTGGTGTGCCGCCTCGACCACCGATTTTCCGAATTTACTGACATTGGGGGCTACGCTGACCGGCAATCTGGACAATTCATCGGGATGGTGGACTTTTAAAACCGCCGCTACGACAGTAACGGTTACGACGCCTCCTACCGGCAAAGTTATAACGGTTACGGTATCGGGGAATGCAACCGGGGTCGTTGCCAGTACACCGGTAGCCAGTGGTGGGGCAAATGAGTACTGCTTCTATCTGAAGATTACCAGCACCAACGTTACCGGTCTTACCGTGGGGCAGCGAGTCTGGTGTGCCGCCACAACCACCAGTTTCCCGAATCTGCTGACAGTCGGTTCCACCATTACCGGCACGTTGAACAATTCCCTTGGTTGGTGGGTCATTCAATAAATATTCTGTGAGAGCAATGTTATTATTTACAAATAGGAGGCTATGTGAAACTGCAACAACAGTCAGTCTGTAAATACCTGGAAGCGGAAATGATTAATGCCTCAGCATTGATGGAAGCGAAGGAATTGCTTGACCGCGAATGTCCGAGTTATGTGCGCGGGTTCATCGAAGGATATTATCATTGTTTAAAATTGGCAGATAAATTGGATGCCATCAGCAGCAGTGAGGAGTTGTCGGAGTAATCAATTTTCTGCAGTTGTTCCTTATAAAATCTTAATATAATAAGAAAATGAGGGGTTTTCCCTCATTTTCTTATTTAACTGCCGGCCGTTTGTTGTAATGTCACTAACTCCAGTTCAATGCCGCTGCTAGATGATAAACCCGGCAGCAAAACCGATGGTCATAAGCAGTACGACATGAATTGTTCGCTATTAGGCATAACTTATGTTGTGAGAATTTGATACCACGGCTTATAAAAATCTTCGATAAATTCCATCAGCTATAATCCGAAAGTTTATTATAGCCACCTTGAAGATAAGCTCCGGCTTCTTAATAAAGACTTTTGTGTCATTCTATCGTGATAAAACAGAAAATCAGGGTACCATCCCAATAATAAAGAACCCGAGATATTCTTAACCGAGAAATCGCTGCCAACGACTTCTGGGTTTCGTTACCCAAGTTCTTTGACCTGCTACTTCTATTATTCTTCCCAGAATAACTCCCTGTATCATCGCTGGTTTTTCTTCCGGAATAGGTTCCTATGTTATTACATCTGACATTTAACAAAATCCTGTTTTCCCCAATAAAACAAAACTCCAGTGTTCTGCAATATTAATTGGAGGACCAGCAGACTAAATGAACGAATTTTTCACAAACATTGATCCGTTTTGTTCAATGATCGATTTTTCCTGATTCGTCTCGGGGGTTCCGACGATCCGAACTGCGGCTTTCTCCTAGGCGCCTCAATTGGATTATGAAAACCGTGATACCAAATAGGGTGATTAATATTGTTAGAATTATTTCGATTATTAAGATTATATGATTATTTTCCGCGAATTGCACGACACCATTGATTGCAATTAAGGTCATTTGAACAAGCATGACAATCGCTAAAGCCGTAAGTAATAACTGACTTGCAAGGATAATTATCGCAAACCTAACTCGTCGTCCGAATAACATTTGACTCTGCTCCTCATTATTCTGTTTTAGGGTTTAATACCTCGCCGCTTGCGTCGAGGATATTCATTTCTAGTAATTCGACCACGCCGCAAAGATCGGATACTCCTTAAATTAAGAGAACAGATGATAATTTTTAGATGGGCCGTTAACTTATTTAAAAACTCCATCACCATAATAACATTACAGATTTTTTCATTGATGCTTTTTTGATTATACCGCTCCTTTGACAGTAATTTAAACTGATGTTTTTGTCACTTTCGTTGTTGAAAATCCTGGTCGGATCAGTGTGCCAGCGCGAAAATTTGCATTCACGTCACTTATAAACACGAAGGCTTTTGTTTGAGAGCCATCTTAAAAATCATTTGCGGTTTACCTTCAGATATTTGTTGGGTGAATTTGTGGATTACTGAAGCAAGCGGTAGATGCCACTCCGGTTGCTCTTTAATATAAAATCCCCCCGGGATATAAGACTGTTGGTACCATCGCATTCCAACGCTTTTCTCATAGCTACATTGTGTTAGTCGAGAAAGGTAGGAATATTAATTAAACAATTTAGTCGAATATACCTATGATAAGTCTCGTTACGCCATTGACAAATCTGTTAACTTGAGATAGTATGATTATTCGCGGTGTAGGTTTATTTCATTCGTATTATAACTTACATTTGAAATTAGAACCTAGAAAAAATACATGATCCAAAAGTTTGATCAGAAATTAATTTAACCAAGGACTTAAGATGCTATATAAAATGCATCAAAAAACGCCCACAAGAATTATTGCTACCATTCCCTGTTTTAACAATGAACGCTCTATTGCTCATGTAGTAAAAAACACCAAAGAATACGCTGATGCCGTTATTGTCATTGACGATGGTTCGGAGGATAAGACTTCAGAAACTGCATCGGCCGCCGGGGCCAAGGTAATCAAACATGATTTCAATCAGGGTTATGGCGCGGCGATTAAATCCTGCTTTAAAGCTTTCCAGAATAGTAATGCCGATATATTGGTTACGATCGATGGGGATGGTCAGCACAGCCCGCAAGAAATACCGCTGCTGGTCCGCCCAATTTTGGATAAAGAAGCAGATGTTGTAGTGGGCTCGCGGTTTTTAAATAATGATCCTACCATGCCGCGCTACCGCAGGTTAGGAATTAATTTGATCACTTTTCTCTGGAACTTCGGTTCTCAAATTCGGGTAACTGATTCCCAAAGTGGTTTCCGTGCTTATTCCAAAAGCGCAATACAGGGTTTGGAATTAACCGAAAATGGTATGAGCCTGAGCATCGAGATTTTAGAACAAATCAGGAAAAAAAGGCCAGTCATCAAAGAAGTGTCCATCAACTGCTCCTATAAAAATAATAATGATACGTTTAATTCAAAAGCATTCTTCCACGGTTTTGGGGTTGCGTGCGCAGTATTACGCATCAGGTTAAAATATATTTTTTTACGTTGATTAATAATTACACGTAATGCTAATTAGCACAATAATCTGGCAATCATGGAAAAATCAGTTTTCGTAAAGTAGTAATGAGCTTGAGGAACCAAGACATAGTCATTTGGGCATACGAAAAGAATGTTCGTCAATACATTCGCTGATCATAATTATCGATGGCAGTTAGGGTGTAAACCAAGATTATTTTTACCGTTGGAGCGGGCGGATATTTTCCATTATAATGAGGTAACGTGAGAATTATTTTAGTTTCGGAATATTACCCGCCCCATATTGGGGGCGCGGAGATCGTGTTCCAAAACTTGTCCGAAGGATTAGTGCAAAGAGGACATGATGTCATTTTAGTAACGTGCAAACTGCCAAATACCAAAGATGCCGAAACAGTAAATGGCGTTCAAATTGTTCGGGTTAATGTTCCTCGAAAAGGAAGCAGGTATTGGTTTTCTTTTCTCTCAGTACCGCAAATTTTTGCACTCGCCCGAAAAGCCGATTTGATTCAGACCACCACATACAATGGCTCATTTCCTTCAATACTGGTTTGTAAATTACTTAGGAAAAAATGTGTGATAACGGTCCATGAAGTCTTGGGCCGACACTGGGATGATTTCTCAAACATAAGCAGATTTTCTTCAAAATCACATAAGTTCTTAGAGAAAATTATAATGTCTTTACCATTTGATGCGTTTGTTTGCGTTTCCGAACATACCGGTGAGTCCGTAAAAAGTTTGGGTATTGCCAAGAACAAAATAAAAATTATCTGCAATGGAATTGACCATGATTTATTTAAACCATTAGGAGTCCAAAACAACCAGATAAGGCAAGAACTAAACCTGAAAAATGAATTTATTTATATGTATTTCGGGAGGCCCGGCATTTCCAAGGGCGTCGAATATTTGGTTCATGCAGTACCCCTAATATCCCGGCAAGTGTCTGACTCAAAACTGCTGTTAGTTTTGGCACATGATCCGAAAGACAGATATGAAAATATTAAAAACATGATCCGGGACTTAAAAATAGAAGATAAAATCATAATGCTGGATCCTCTTCCGATGGCGCGGCTCCCCGATTATATTGGTATTTCTGATTGCGTGGTTGTTCCTTCCCTGTCGGAAGGTTTTGGTTTTACTGCCGCTGAAGCTTGCGCGATGGACAAACCAGTAGTTGCGTCCAATGTGGATTCGTTGCCTGAAGTGGTTTCGGGTAAATACATTTTGGTGGAACCTAAAAAACCTGATCAGATCGCAGAAGCTGTCTATAAGATCTATAAGGGAGAATACCGTCAGACATTGAAAAAAATGTTTACCTGGAATGAATGCGTTGAAAAATATGAGCGGGTTTACCAAGAAATGTTAAGCAAGGGACAATTATCCATGTAAACCTAAATCACCAATGTCGTTGCCTTGTTCCAATTCTTTTCTCAGACGGTATTTTCTTTTCAATGCGAGAATATCCATATCGGGTTGTTGCGGTAGTTCCATATACATCGTTCCCGTCACCATTTTTCAAGGCGAAGTCCGGCACCTTTCTCGGAGTCCAATAACCAAGGATAAGCGCGAAATATTATGCCAGTCGGGTTGAACAAACCTTGCAATGGATAATATCTGTAAAAAAAGATAAAATTATATAAAAATTGATGAGTAGTCGGAATATTGAACACGATGAATATATTATTGGTTTCCGAATTCTTTTATCCGTGGCCTGGCGGGGCTGAATTGACTAATTGGAAAATAATGAAACGTCTAGTAGAAAAAGGACACAAAGTCAGTATTGTAACAAGCCAAATTTTTGGGACCAAAGAATATGAAGTACTCGACGGATTAGAAATATACAGACCATTTCCGATATTCGACACGAAGAACAACAATGATAATTCTTTAACAAAGAGATTTATATTCACTACCAAGCTGTATCCATACCTAATGAATTTTTTAAAATCTCACGAAATCGATATTATTTGCAATGTAGAATATGCCACGGCATGGCCGGCATATCGAGCAGCGACCAAAAACAAAATTCCATCCATTCTCTGCATTCACAGCCTAATAGGCATGCTCTGGTATAAAAATGCTAACCCCGTATTTGCAACATTGGCTTATTTCCGTGAAAAAATACCTATTGCTTTATTTAGGTTCGACGCCATCTCATGTAACTCTAACGTAGTGGCGAAACACCTTAAATTCCATGCTTCTAAAAATATTTATGTGATTCCCCACCTTTTTGACGCACCTGAAATCATAGATATTTCAAAAAAGACGGATGCCAAATCAATAAGGGATAATTTGGGTATAAAATCGAGCGAATTATTTCTTCTTTGTATCGGAGCTCTCATAAGTGTTAAAAACATAGAAAATTTAATTCGTGTGCTGAGCAAATCTCAAACAAATTACGTTCTCGTAATAGTTGGAGACGGACCACGAAAGAATAAAATCGAAAAACTTACGATTTCCAAAAATATGCAACAAAAAGTGAAATTGTTAGGTGCTAAAACACACGAAGAAACAATTAGAATTTTGGCGTCATGCGATATATTATTGTTGCCTTCGCAATCTGAAACTTTTTCACTAGCGGCAATGGAGGCACTGGCTATTGGTAAGCCTCTGATCGCAACCAAGGTTGGCATTTTACCAGAATTAAATTCCAATAATCTTTACCTGGTGGACCACATTGAAGATATAAATAATTTAATTCAAAGTAATATTACAGCCGGAAATGAGGATTTTTTGTCATCATATCCATCTGTTGAAAAGGTTATTGGACATTTTGAAAATATGCTTTTTCGGGTTGTAAAGGAATCCACTAGAAAATCTGGAATTTCACCGACATGTTAATTGAACGCCCCGATAAACTCTCCGGTTAGAGCATTATCTTGCGAGTCGAAAAAATCGTTTGACTTATCCGTCGATACGAACTTGGGGATTTCGGTGAAATCGATACACCATACTAACGTACTGTTGGGAAATGAATCTTTTGAGCTATTCTAATTTTGCCCAATTTCATTCATATTATTATTAACGCCATGTTTCTACGGGAATGATCTGGCCAAACTTACCACCCAATTTTAGGGGCTGATGGCACCAACCAGTGGATAGAACACGACCTTCGTGGTATGGGCCTAATTTTGTTTGGATGTTTGTCATGAAAATATTTTTTAGCAATAAAATATTTATTGTTGCACTGTTGGTCGTGTTGTTCTTTTGGCTAATTGGACCGGTGCCTGTGAGAGCCGCATCTCCCACCGTGTTGATCGCGGCATCTAACTCCGATGATCAATGGAAGTCAAAAGCGGCGATTGTCTGTACCGGCACTGCGGATGAAAGTACGATCAATAAATATCTCGCTGTTGGCGATACCGTTCAGTTGGCTCCTGGCACTTTTAATATTACTGATTCAACCGGTAATATGATTGGCATTGACCCAGTTTCTAACACGCGTTTCTATGGCCAAGGCAATACCACGATCCTTAACTTGGAAAACTCGGGTATTTACGCCTATGACTGCAGCAATTTGGAAATCGATGACATGGAAATTCAGGGGACAATCGGCAGTGCCAATGCCGCCGCTATTTTCTGGGTAGCTGACAACAACCAAAACGGTCTAAATGTTTCTAATATTAAATGCACAGCTTCAGGAGGACAGGATTTTTATGTTTGCCCTTATGGGAATGGCGTTGTTCTCTCAAATATTTTGTTCTCGAATGACGACGCCTACGACCCGGATGGGATGGGATTTATGAATAGTGGCGAATCTACCGCCACTGCCCCGGAAATCTCGAATATCACTTATTATAAATGCACAGTTGAAAACGCCGGCGTCGCTTCAACCAGAAATAGCCCTTGGGTTACTGGTTTTGACTTTGCAGAAGGGCCAACTTCATTGGTGGTAAGCAACTTATATTGCATCGGTTGTTCGGTTAATGGTGCTTGGGAATCGGATTTTCATATGGAAACCGCACCCACTAAAAATAATTTTGTAATTGTCGGATGCAATGCCATCGATGCCGGCATTAAACCAAACCCCACCTATGGCTATGGTTTTATAATATCCGGCGATACAGTTGAATATAATAATACGGCTTCAAATGATACGGGGGGAGACCTTTATCTGAATGGGACGGTTTATACCGGGATAATATCCGCAATTTCGCCTTCCGTTTCACCAAAAACTGCTGTGACTATTAATCAAGGGAACTGTATCGGCATAGAGATCAATAAAGATTCAACTCACAAAGAGTTAGTGCTCTACTCTAGTGACAGCAATCCGGTCAATCAACAAATATCACTCGGTGGTTATTATATTTCTGACGATGGCAATAGTTATGATTTAAATGGTCAAAACATAATTGTGCAGTTTAATGATTATACTATCATCCAATTGGTTAAATCCAGTACTGTGCCTTTAATTGCCAGTACACATTCCTTACCCAGTGGAACAATAGGGGTTGCCTATTCGCAAGCTGTGATCGCGACGGGAGGAATACCTCCCTATGCATGGACAATCACCTCCGGTAACTTACCTGCCGGTTTATCACTCAGCACCAGCGGTGTCATTTCAGGGACCCCCATCACCGCCGGCAGCACATCTGTCTCTTTCAAAGTAACTGACAATAGCAATGCAACGGCGACTCAGTCTATAATAATCACAATCAATAACGGGACAATTACCACCACCACGACCACTGCTCCAGTGACCACGACCACTGCTCCAGTGGCTACCACGACCACTGCTCCAGTGACCACGACGACTACTGCTCCAGTGACCACCACGACCACTGCTCCAGTGACCACCACGACTACTGCTCGAGTGACCACTACGACTACTGCTCCAGTGGCTACCACGACTACTGCTCCAGTGACAACCACCACCACTGCTCCAGTGACCACCACCACCACTGCTCCAGTGACCACCACCACCACTGCTCCAGTGACCACCACGACTACTGCTCCAGTGACCACCACCACCACTGCTCCTCCCCCTGTAATTACTAGTTCCCCAATCACCACAACTACAACCACCACAAAGACTACCACAACGCCCGTACCTTCCACGCCACCTTCAACAGGTAGCAGCGGTAGCATCGGAAGCAGTACGGCGACTGCGCCGACAGGGGTGACAAACATAGCCGGTTATGAAAATGCCCAGGGTGTAATCACCCAAAACATAAATATCTGGAGTGATGACGCTAATGCTGTCCTGAATATTCCATCGGGGATTACCGTAGTCTCTTCTAGCGGTGTACCTCTGAGCCAAATAAGTGCCTTCCACTCGAACGATCCACCATCTTTCCAAGCCGGCGCGGGATTGATTGATTCGGCATATGATTTTAGCCCAAACGGTACGACATTTAGTCCAGCCGTAACCCTCAAAATGAGTTACAATCCGGCATCAATACCTTCCACAGTGTCAGAATTGAGTTTACAGATTGCGTATTATGATGTAACGCAAAATCTTTGGATTGTTGTGCCCTCCGATGTCGATGCAATCAATCATATTGTTTCTGCACAAGTCTCGCATTTTACTACATATGCGGTCACATACGGGGTTCAAGCGTCGACGTCGACTACGACAGTGACCACCGCAATAGATGGAACTTCGTCGCCAGCAACTGATATACTGCCAATCTCGACGCCCATATCGACGTCTGCGACTTTTCCAACAACCACCTCGACGGGAATTTCAATCCCTGTTCCCAAGTTGACGGCAAGAACTCACGTAACACAAAAAGGGGGCTCTGCTCAAGTAGGTTCGACGCCCGTTAATACCATTGTACTTGCCAGGCCATTGGTAGTCAGGATGTATATTTTGGCGACAGCCATTGGAATTGGCGCTCTTCTGGTAATCGCGACAGCGTTATTTATTTGGCTGAGGCGCCGTCACCTTCTTAAAAAAGAGGACAAGTTGAATTGATAGGTCCTACGAAATTAAATGTTTGATGCTGCGAAATGATAAAGTTTACCCGCTGATTGATCCGAGATATTTCCTTGATTGTGTAATCAAGCTCAAAGTATGGATAATAAGTTTACATAATCCGAGGACCAGCGAAATCGGCTTTAAAACTGAATCGCATTTGAACCTCAGCGCAATTAGATATCATCTATTCTGGCGTCTAAGTGCGTGATGACATCTATTTTGTAATAAAAGTTGGCACAAATGAAGTGAACAGTGTAAAATGGAATTTGGATTTACAAAGATATTGTTGCATGAAGTTTTTATTGTGAAAATAGATTGGCGGGAATCAGGTAATGGAAATTAAAAAACAAATTCGATTTGAAAGGGTTTTGTTCATTATCCCTGATTTGCAGTGGGAAAACGGTTATCCCAGTTATCCCCATCCTGGAATTGGATATATAACCGAATTGTTAGAACAGCATGGCATCAAATGCATGGTGCTTGACATGACCTTAGGCTATAAATTTGCACACCTGGTAAAAACAATAAATAAATATAACCCGGATCTCATCGGTTTAAGCCTGTATACCTATCGATATCGCCGCGCTTATGAACTTATCAGCCGCATCAAAGGTGTCACAGAAAAACCCATTGTTATAGGAGGCCCACATGTGTCATTGTGGGGAAAAAGATGTCTGGAAGAATGTGCGGCCGACCTAGGCATCCGGTATGAGGGAGAAAACCCTCTGCTGGAGCTCTGTCTCAATGAACCACTAAACTCGATTCAGAACCTGATCTACCGCGACAATGGTCAGGTTAAAGAAAATACTGTCCGCCCTTTTAACACTGATCTAGATGCTTTACCTTTCCCCAAATTTTCAGCGTTTGAGCTAACCAAATATGCTGAAAAAAGTATTGGTATTATATCAAGCAGAGGGTGTCCCTTTGCCTGTACGTTTTGCACAGTGAAAACCACGATGGGGCGCAACTTCAGGGCCCGCAGTCCGGAAACCGTTATTGAAGAACTCAAATATTGGTATGATCGGGGATACCGGCATTTTCACGTTAATGACGATACCTTTAATGCGGACATAAAAAGGGTATATAGAATCTGCGATTTGATCGAAAAAGAAAATTTGGTTAATGTTCGTTTCAGTGCCTGGCAAGGCATGAGGCTGGACAAAGTGGATCGGATATTCCTTGAGCGATTAAAGTCCGTAGGTTTCTATAGTCTCGCTTTCGGTGTCGAAAGCTATAATAATGAGATCCTGCGAAGCATAAAAAAAGGGGAAACTACTGAACAAATTGATGAAGGTGTCAAGATTGCCTGCGAGCTGGGTTATTTTGTAATGCTCTTTTTTATCGTTGGTTTCCCTGGCGAGACATGGGAACAGGTTCAGAATTCTCTCAATTTCTCACTAAAATATCCTGTAGGAGCGGCGGCATTTTTCAATACGGTCCCGTATCCGGGGACAGAATTATTTGATTCATTGCAGGCAGAGCACTTGATTTTAGCTGATCCCGCTGTTTATCTAAATGAGAACGTGAACACCAATAATAAAAGAATGCTCTTTGAATCGCATGCTATGACAGTCGAACAACGCTTAAAAGTGCGAGCACTGGGGGAACGTTTTGAGCGGAAAGTTTCACAAAAGCACCTGGAGCGTCAACTGTCCAGCCTCGGCATCTCTGGTAAATTTTTGGCTTGGTTTATCTGCACTAGATTTGCGCGGCGAAGCAGGCTCAATTTGGAGCATTATGGTATACCGCGTAAAACCAGATTCGTCATGATGAAGTTTTTTAAATTCAATGAAGCCTCAAAGAAGGCATCTGTTTAATTTTCGTTTTCTCTCCCTCTGTTTCCCGATTTTCGGACTTTGCCAATCTTAACCCAAATGCGTCAAACTAAGTTTGAAAAGATTTGAATCATCGGTTGGACGAGCCTTAATTAGCTGCCAGCCAGTGTGCGATATCCCGCGGAATCACTACAAGCGCAATCACGCTCTGGGCAAACAACCAAGCAATCCCAACACCGCTAATTCCTAATCTCGGGATTAACAGATAGGAACATAAGATCGTAATGCCTGCTGCAGAACCAGCAAGTATGATAATCGGTTTTACATCTTTTTGTATCCTTTTAATCCCGAAGTAAATTGAGTTGATTCCAAACGGAAGGGCGGCAACTGCTAACCATCTCAGGAGTGTTGTGGCATTTTGGGCATAAAGACCGCCATAGAGCATAAGCAATTTATTTGCTAACAACCAGACCAGAACTATTGATGGCACCAAAAGCAACACCATAATCCTGAGACCGCGCCGGACATGATTTTTTAACTGAGTTTCATCAAAAGCACCCTCAGCCAGCAAAGCCATCGCCACCACCGAGGGAATCAATGTCAGTACGCTGCCCAACGCCCAGGCCATGTAAAAATATGCGTTCATCGATGCACCGAGCTGATTTATGACAATCAGCGGTAAAAGGACACCCGGCACATTCCAAAAGAGATCACCGAGGTAATTAAATATCGAAAAGCCAATTATTTTCGATATCTCTTTCTTTTTTACGGTAAAATAAGGGCGATAACCAGGTTGAGTCCGAGGTACCAAGAAAAACAAACTGACCGATAAGCCGACAAACATTGCGGCAGTTGAAGCAATAAAGATTCCAAAAGACCGGAACAAAGTTGCTAAAGCAACCAGCAAGGCCAACTTCAATATCGGGTAAATGAGGTTGTGGATGAAAATAAATTTGGCCTGCCGCCCCCCCATCATCGTCTTGTCAGTGGAGTCATCCAAAACCAGTATCGGAACCGCTAACAAAAAGGCCAGCAGATAAAACGGGGTTTCACGGACTATTTTCAGGCTTGGGGACCAAATACCCATGCCAAGTGTAAAGATTCCGGCGACTACCAAAGCTAACACGGCGATGATAGTGAATACAGAGTTGATTAGTTTGACAGGGTCATCACTTGACTTGAGGAACCTGATCAATCCGTAGCCAAGTCCCAAAGTGGTGATAAGTTGCAATAGTCCTATTGCCGATATAAGCGCAGAACATACACCGACCGCCTCCGTGGAATAAAGACGAGACGCAACCACCCAAAAAACGAACCCGAAGAGCGCGCCAACAGCATCGGCCAATACCATGTAAATTGAGTTAGAGTAAAGTGGAACGCGGAGCAATGATTTTATTTTGTCGGGAGAATGAATAACACCGAATGCATCCTCCCATAATCGACGAAATTCGGAAAATATCCATTGCATGCAAGTATTATATAATGAAACAGCTATCTCCGTCCCATAGTAAGGTTTGTCCTGAAGCATGCAGCCGAAAAAATTCCCACGAACAAGTTGTTTACAGAAAATAAAGGTTATCGCAGGCTTGCCGCCTATTTTCTTTTAACTGGTTTCAACCGGGAAAAAGGAGATGCCCATGGCGACTAAGGCTTTGCCGTGACATTTATCCATAGGTGTAACGTGTTTTCAGGAGTTTTGCTGTTGCCATTGAACAGCAAGAATTCCACCTCTTGATTGTCACCAACATGTCCGGGCACAAAGCCAATTTGTCCCTGCCAGGCTTGTCCTGATGGGATATTTAATTGCCCTAACGCTGGCAAAATCTCCCCTTGGTAATTAACCTCTACCTGAGCATTATCAACTTTTACCTGCAAGGAATAGGTAGCTGATCGATTCTCGTGATTTACTATCCCTACGGTCACGTAACCCCAACCTTCAGTGGTGGAACCGGCGTCATAGGTAACACTAATCGCCTGATTGCCAGTAATGTTGAATTGTGAAGGATAATCGTCGGCACTATTGTCAAGTCCGAGGATACTGAATTCCGTGAATGGTTTATTCCCGACGGGTTTGGCAACAGTATAAACAAGCGCACCGACCGCTCCCGCAATGAATAAAAATAGAAGTATCGACAACAATTTACTCAAAATACTCCTTTCACCCGTTTAGACATGAATTCGGGCTGAGTGTTTTTACTGCAGGCTTCCTCTTGTTTCACCAGTCACTCCGTATTATTAAATTATTGAGCTATGGATTGGCGCAAATTAATGGAAAATACCAGAACCGCCGTCAGAATATATCAGATTCTTTGAGGCAAATTGTTTGTTATATTCACTCATTTCGTGCCACTGAATCTTTGAATCCAAGAGCTCCCCATTGACAAAACCTGTATATCCAACAAAAAAATAACCGTCAAAAGGTTTATCGCTTTCAATCAGAGCTTTTGCATACAATGCCCCTAAAATGCCCCCTTGGCCAATAAGCTTCACTTTGCCGTAGTAATCTGAATAAACTGGTACCGTTTGATCCTCGAATGTACCTAACCATTGTGCCGCATAACTTTCTTGAGGATGGACCACCATGTAATCATAATCCTGCCCAGTGGAATTCAGGGTAATTGATTGGGCCACACCGAACGCCTGATAAACGATTCCTGTATTACAGAGAAAATAGGGGACTAAAATTAATAGCGTCACCAGGAAAACGTGGTTTTTGCGCGTTATTTTTTCCAAAACAGATGATAATGCAATCCCACCAACAATGAAAAATGGGGCCAGAATAACGATTGCCTGAAGATATGTTCGCTCCATATCATAGCCAACTAAAACATAAGGTAATGCCACTGAAACTGCTAGAATCAGGCAACATACTAGCGCAAAAATTAAAAATTCTAGATCAAATTGCTGAAGCAGAAATGGTGGGGGACTGCCTTTGTTCACTACGGGTGCCGTGGTCATTTTTTTGTACTGGACCAATATTACGAATACCCCGATGGCTACTACAATAATGGTTAACCAAGAGAAAATGAAATTAATTTTTTGAGGAAAAGATTTAAGTCCCGACCCAAAGATTACAGCTGCGCTGCCCCTGCTCGCTATATCAAAGAAGTTGTGTAGGCTCGTAAATGTGCTAGAAATAAAACTTAAAACATAGTGAATCGTGGTTCCAGAAGCAACGACACTGTACCAAACGCAAAGCACCACAACGTAAAATCCAACCATTCCCAAGGATAGGTGGTTATTATCATGAGCCATTGCTGGAGTTAGACTATTCATCGTATCCGTTGTGTCAAGAACTGAATTGGATCGTAGACGTGATGACATTATTTTTCGCATCAAGGTTGCGATTAACCAGGTCACAACAAAGATGCCGAGGCTAATAAAAGCAGTGGAGTAGTGCGACAGAATTATGGCTGTCGAGAAAATAAAGAATAACAAATATTTGTCAAAAGTTCTGAGCCGATCATGGAATATCACCATAATTGACAATGCAAAAAATAGTAACGCGATAACAGTCCGGGCGGCCATTTCCGCATTTAAAAAATAATATTGCGACATGAAAAATAACGCTGCCAGGAATGAATAAAAGACATTAACGTATTTCCGGCAAATAAGATATATTATCAACGGGGAGATGGAGAAAAGCAGGGGATAAAGAATCTTGAAAAGGTACTGCGAATTTATATTGAGAAAAGACTGATAAATGGTTGGCAGAATAGAAATACTCAAGCAGGTGTCCAAAGGTGCGTCAGTAACAAGCATCCACCGGCCGCTCTCGAATGTTCGTTGAAAAATATAGTATTCGGTATTGGCATCGTAACCAATGATGTAATTTGAGCGCAGTGCGACCAGCAGGATTATGGCGATGCTAATGCAAAGAATCGCCGGTGTAGCTATTTTCTCAGGAAGTTTGTCATGTGTAATCCCCAAAAAGATGGCGTAACCAGGAATAGATAATAAGAGGATCACAATTATTATATTGTTTGATGTAACATTCATCAGTCTCATTCCAATTATCGACAATAACGGGAATATCGCGGGCACCAGCAGATAGAATTTTTCTCTGATGTTTAATTTTAGACCACCAAAGTTCAACGAAAGCGAAGGCCAGTTTTGAATAAAGGCGACAACACAAAAAATTAAGGTTACGGCGCTCAGGGTGATTAACAATGACTCCGCGGACAAAGGTGCTTTGTAACCAAATAGCGGGTACAAGTAATTCATCAAAAGGCCGATGAACATTAACAAAAAGATGCTGAGTCCAATGGAAAAAACAAATTTCTCGACTAACTTTAGCTTTTGCAACTTTAGAATATAAATTAAAAGCAGCCCCGGTAAAAATGTGAGAAAAATAAATGAAGTTATTTGTCGGAGTATCGGAATATTGAAAATAATTAGTAAGTCTGTTATTAAAATAAACAAAATTGCGCCAAATAAAATCCAGAAAGCGTTTAGACTGTATGTAGGTTTGTTCATTTGGTCAAAACTCTAGCTCATGAAAGTTACCGGAATTGAACCAGATCTATTGTGGTCTAATATCTATGTTCTTCACCGGACGGAGGAACTATGCATATTTCCTGGAAGTTCATGGAGCATTTAGTATTTTCCATTATATTCTTTTTCTTAGTCTCTAGTCTAATGTATTAATGCCCCACTTGTTACACAAATATACATATATCGATGTTACAAAGTATTCCTTGTCAAATGCCTGCACGGCAAAACTTAAATCTGGTCTGAGTCTAAGGCATTATTTGCGGCATAAGTTATGGCCAGAAATACGGCAGACGTGATGCGGTCGATATGGGCGACACCACCCGATGGTGAAACGTGATTCTGTCTCAGATACCGCTCAGATCTTCGAGAGCGATACCCTGCCAGTGTCTTTAACCTTCATAACAATGCTCCTGGCAATAAAGTGATTGATATTGGAAGCGAAGCGGCTTTTTTTAAGAGAAGGCTTTACAAGGAAGTGTTTTTCTGCCTTCGTGTCTTTGGCTTGAAGTTTGCCACAGAGTAGGCGGCGTTTTCGGAGACCGTTGACTTGGTTATTAGTATAAGCCTTCCCATCGGAAACGGCAGCAACGTTCACAATACCGAGATCAATCCCAAAATGAAAAATTCACAACTGTAGTTGCCGTTTATGCAGAAAATACCATATTCCGATTGCACAGACGGTTACTCCGACCAAAACGAATATTATGATTAATTCGCTAAAACGGCCAGCTGATTCGGTCGGTATTCCTGATGATAATGTGGTAAAACTTCCTGATGCTATTGGCCAACTTTTACCCGCGGAATTCGTTGCTTCAGCGCTGTAATAATAAAGAGTATTTGGGGTCAAACCAGTAATATCTAAATAAAAACTCGATGCATTTTGGGGTTGAGGTGGTGAGGAAGGAACAGCTTCATTTGCCCAACTTTCCCGTTGATCATCTTTAATATCCCAGCAAAAGAGAACCGAAGGATTCTCCCCGCCTGTTGCCGTTACAATTCCATTCAATCGGACAGAATTAGAAGTCTTTTTAGAAACTACAGATAGTTTTAAGATTGGTGGTGTGATTGTAGATGTGGCTACAGTGGTAACCGTCGGCACTGCGTAACTATATAACCCTGAAATGTAGCTGCTTAAATAAGATGGTAAATTATATTGATCATTATCGGTGTTCCATGACCAACCGAAACCCTTATCCCAAGCCGTTTCCGTGTAATTTATCGCATCAGTGGCTGATGAACATGCGTTATTGACTACTATGCACCTGTTTAGTCCGATATTTTTTTCAGATGACGTTGGGTTGGCACCGACATAAGCTTCATCGGACATGACGTAATCGCAAACTTTGGACAAGATAGAAAAATTGAAATTCCCGCTGCCAGTGTTTATAATGAGCTTCAAACTATCAAGTTTACATCGATTATAAATAGAGTTGAGATATTGTATCTGTTCATTCGTGGGAAATTCGGTTACCTCGTCCATAAAAACACCGGTCGCTCCATCCTCCGAAATTCCGTCTATTCTGGCCAGATTAGCATCAAGGGAATCTGTCTTTCCCCCGCCATATTCCTGTCCTTCATTGCCTGAGGTTATATAAGAATAAACATGAACTCCAAATGGAGTATATAGCGCAGGTATGGCATCACAATTGCCACCGTTACCGCCGTTTATCCCCCACAGACCATGAGCGGTATTATCAATAAGGATGTCCGGTAATGCCGATTGGATGGCACTCATGTCTGCATTCGGTATTGTATCATCATGACCGCTGTAATCGATCATGCAAATTTTAATATTTCCGGATGCACTAACCTGCCCGAGAGGTGATATCGTGGATACCATTAGTGCAATAGTTATTACCGTGACAACTGTGGCTTTCAGTAAATTCATATCTCTTTAATCTCAATTTTAACAGGCTATTCGACCAAGTGCAGAATGGACATATCCTGTTATGTTCCCAAGCGACAAGATGCGTCTTTTTATTGAACCTGCCTTATGCCCTCGCTGGCATTGTAACAAGAATAACAATTTTTAACATTTATGCCATTATTCTTGGTTAGAACAAGATAATGGTTGGCAAAATGGTAAAGGAAACACCCCAGTTCCATGCTTATAAACTATTCATGCAGAATTTTAATTCAACTATTCTAATCTTTAGTAGGGAGCATAAAAGCCACTTCCGCTGCCAACAGCTTTGCCATATAGTCACAATAATCTTCAAGAGGGTGTTGCCTTGGCAAGCAAACTTAACCTCACCTATACATGGCTTGGCCAGATAAAAGTAGTGTACCCCGCATTATTGAGCTGTCAGGTCAATCAGTAATTGCGTCTTAGGACCAAGCTAGGGTTCGTTGAGGTCGGATGTGGAAGTGAGCACCAAACCTTTCATGATGAAAGAAACCCTCCATAAAATTTATTTGCATAATTTGCCGGTGACTAGAACATAACTTCGTTTGTAAATCTTACCTGCTACAGAAAATTTCAATGTTCTGACCCTTACGGTCTAGTTATGTGGGGCCGGGTTGCTGAGACCCGCAGGTGCCATAGTATCTAAATTAATCGAATTGGGATTGCAAGACTCAACAATATAATTTGTAAAGTTCAAATTTACGCTATTTCCTGCAACCGTTATATTTTGATTCACAGCGCTCCCATTATTGGAATATGCAACTATTTCATAAATACCAGAACCTTCATTAACCACTACGCCACTACAATTCCCGACTGAAATAGATGCAGCTGTTTTGGCTGAACCAATTGGAGAAACCCCATTAATGACAGTCGTCTGAACAGTGCCATCCAACATTAATCCGCCACCAGCATCATACGATGATGAATCACCATTTAACACCACATCACCTGTTTGTGAGGATGAAAGCCCTACTAAATACCCGTACCCATATGTATATCCAGGTTTTTCGCCAGCATTAATTGCACTGCAACCTGTAATTATAAAATTCTGTTTTGTCGGCGCATCTTCCATATGGAAATCAGATTCCCATGCGCCATCCACAGAACAGCCTATTACGTAGCATCCATTCACAACTAGAGAGGAAGGCGACTCTGCAAAATCAAAACCAGTAACCCATGGACTAAACATTGCAGAAGCGACGCCTGCATTTTCTACGGTGCAGTCATAATAAATGACATTAGATATTTCTGGTGAACTCGCGGTACTCGCGCCGTCATTTTCAAAACCCATACCGTCCGGGGCAAACGCGTCATCCTGCGAGAACAGAATATTTGATAAATTTGCACCACTGGCATCAGACAATATAAAGTAATCAGCTAATTCATTAGTTCCACCAGTGGCCGTGCATTCTATATTGGTTACTGTAAAACCGCTTTCGTTAGCATTGCCTTGCCATGTAATTGCGCCGCCATTAGCCGCTCCAACTGTCCCCTCAACTTCCATGTGGTCTATTTGGATATTAGAACAGTCCCAGCAATAAACACCGGAACTTGATAAATCTAGGATGGTAGTATTACCTTGCCCGTAAAAATGAATATTATCGTATTGGATTAGAATACCTTCATCGCTTCCGGTTGTATCTGTGATGTTATAGGTACCAGGCGCAAGTTCCACAGTTGCGCCGGCAGTAAGATAAGTATTAATAGTAGCCTCATCGGCGGTGCCCGTGCAAATAGTAGTAGCTTCGCTTTTCCATGTCGAGTTAGAGTTAGATGCTGCAATAATACTGATAGTATCCGCTTTCGTAGCAGATGAAAACATAAGCGCACTACTTATAATGCCCAGTATCAAGAAAGTAATTATCAACAAAGATAACAGTTTTTGTTTAGTTGACACTCCTATTCTGTTCATTTTTAATTCCTGTCCCTATTTCTACTTCTATGCTAACATTGATCCTAATCCAAAAGAAGTTCGACTAATACCATGGTCGTTGCTTCTCTTTCCTTGGTGTATGCACAAGTAGCCATATGACATTTCGACATTGCAGTCATTTTCATTTATATTTTCTCACACCTTGATATTTCTTATTATATATTCCCCATTGTCGCAATGTAATAAATAATGAAAAGGAAAAATAACAAATTCATTACAAATTGTGTCACTTGACGTCCAAAACAGGCCGCCAAGTGTCGTTATTATACGATTACGTTAATATGAGGAAATTAACTTGAGGAACGACAATCACACTAAAGTCCCAAAATACAAAGGGAGTCCGAGATGGACTCCCCTTGTGAGTAAAATTACCTTGGTTTGGTGTTGGCAGCTTGGTTACTGGATAACCCACCAGCCAGGCGAATTATTCAGGTTACCGGTAATTGTTGATCCTACCGATAAAAGATTCGGATACTCGGTTGCGGATGCGGCCAACCACACTTGCTGACCGACTTTAATACCGGATACGGTGGTGCTGGTAATCTTCAAATATAGATCATATTCGTTAGCCGCTCCGCTTGAAACGGGTACACTGGCAACTACACCGGTAGTATTACCGGTGGCGACCGGATTATTGACCGGTGGGGTTACAGCTGAACCGGTTGTGAAAGTGATGTCACTGCCATTTACCGTACTGCTCCCAACAGCAACTGCTATGAAATGGTATGTAGTAGCAGGGGTTAAACCAGTCAGCGTCGCTGTAAACGAATACGGAGAAGTCATTGTCTGTGTTGCCGTAGTGTTACCATAACCTGAGGTCAAACCCCAATTGAAAGTCACCGCCACGCTGTTTGAAGAACCAAGAGACGACAGTGTCCCATTTATCACAGCTCCGGTAGAGGTAATTGATGTTGCTGTGCCTGTCGCTACACTCGGGGCAATTGCGGTTGGGGGAGTTGTTGCCGGGGGAGAAGCGCTTGCCGCTACAAATGTCCACCAGCCAGGTGAATTACTTAAGGTCCCCGTCAGGGATACCCCAACCGTCAATAAATTCGGGAAATCCGTGGTGGTTGCAGCACACCAGACTTGCTGTCCGGCAGTGATCCCGGATACAGTAGTGCTGGTAACCTTCAGATATAAATCGTATTCGTTGGTACTGCCACTGGAAACTGGTGCGCTGGCAACAGTGCCGGTGGTATTTCCTGCAATGGCCGTCGAGGAATTAATTGCGATTGAAAGTGACTGACTTGCAGTGGCACCCTTGCTGTCCTTAGCCTTAAATGTGATTGCGGGGTCAGTGCTGGTGGATGGTGTGCCGGCAATGACGCCACTCGAACTTAAGGTTAATCCTGAAGGTAGAGTCCCGGAGGTTATTGTCCAGGTATAAGGCGCCGTACCGCCAGTTGCCGATAAAATCTGTGAGTAGGCAGTGCCCACCGTTCCGGTAGCTAATGCTGTGGTAGTGATACTCGGTACAGAGGTTACAGGGCTGCTGCTGCTAATCAGTGAGTAATAGGTCGGCAGCCAGCTGGGAATTGATTCGTAGGAACTGCAGGCGTATTCCGCCAGTATCCCGTCGGCCCAGGCTTCCTTGGTCAGGTTGGCGGCCGTGGTGGCGTCGTTGACTCCCTCGGTCAGCAGCCAAGTCCGGCTGGCCCATTTCTTCTGGCTGGCGGTTAGCGGAGCGTTGCTCCAGACCTCGGAACTGTTGATGTAGTCGCAGTAGTTCATTAAGGAATCCGACCAGCTGTCCACGCCGGTATTAAATGCAACTTTGAGACCTAAAGCGTGAGCTGCATTGTAAATCTGCGATAAGTAACTGATTGAAGCAGCATTAGGATTTGCGGAGACCTCATCCAGGAATATGCCGTACGCCCCGGCTTTCGCGGCTGCGGTGATGTAATTCAGGTTTGAATTTAAATCATTCGGGATCGCCTGTGGCTCGGTGCCTTCATAACCGCCGTCCAGATATTCAAAATACTTGATGCCGGCGGACATGAAGGTGCTGATGTTGGCATTGCCCTTCCATGGACCTGCCGGGCTGTTATCCACGATAAAGGCCGGGTGGGCATTAATAATGGTATTGTCAATTGCGGTGCTGTCCCCGCCATAATTAATCAGGTCTATCGAGACTGTGGCGCTCGCAGCCATCACCTTGTCAATTCCGCCAAGGGGTGAAATGGCGAGTGCGGCCGCCAGGCAGAGCGCCAAGGCACATCCGGCGATGGCGATTACTGACCGTTTTACAGGTCTTGGGTACGATTTTAGTTTTCCTATTATATTGTACATTTGAAAATCCTTCTTTTGATTTGCGTTAAATTGGGTAATAGTTTCTGGTGAACCGAGTTCTCAAATCTCACATCCTTAACCCCCTGCAACAACCTCTTAAAAATCTACGTAATAGTCTTTTAGTTAAATACCTACCGTTAACAATAAGTGTTTTGGAAGAGCCGCGAATCCACCATACGGGTGATTTTGGCCGTCCAAAAGGATTAATCTCTATATTTAGCATAGGTTATTACGTAAGTATAATAGGTAAAATTGGATCTAAATCTGATGTTTATCGGCGGTTGCCAAAATTTTATAATTTCGCAACTTTTTCCCTCAAAATTTTATGTTTATTCCATCGTGTTCATGTAATAATACTGATAACCTCAGTTAGTAGGAACACGGTAAATAAAATCGATGGAAAAATAAAAGGGGTAAATGTGAAAAAAGTACTGGTGACCGGGGGCAGCGGATTTGTCGGGCGAAAGCTTATTAATGAATTATTGAATCGATACCCCGATATAGAAGTGACTTCGATGTCCCGGAGCGAAGGTGTCATCTCAAAACTGTTAACGGAATGTCCGGATAAAAGGCTAAAAATCTCCATAACCGATGTCAGAGATAGCGAAGCGGTAAAACAGGTCTTGAGGGATAAAGACACTGTTTTTCACTAGGCGGCGATGAAACGGGTAGACCTCAGTGAAGTAGAGTGCCGGCTGGCGGTGACAATCAATGTGCTGGGGACGATGAATATCCTGGACGCTTTCCACGGCAAGACATTTATTTTAATGTCCACCGATAAAGCGGTAGAACCGGTGAACTGCTACGGTGCAACAAAATTGGTGGCGGAGAAATTGGTGATGGAACGGGCAATGAAGGCTGGGGACGGAGAGAGGTTCATGATTATCCGGTCGGGGAACATCGTGGGCTCGACGGGGAGCGTAATCGATATCTGGAAGAAACAAATCGAGAAGTACAACGAAATTACGGTTACTGATTTGGAAATGATACGATACTATACCTCAGTGGAAGGAGTTGCAAAACTCTTTTTTGCCTTGGTCGACCGTGGCGAAAACGGTAAAATCTATTTTACGCCCACCGGAGAGCCACAGGTGTTAAAGGATGTCGTCGATACGGTGGTTAAACTTTACGGTAACAAAGAGACAAAAGTGAAATGCATCGGATTGCGGGACGGGGAACGGATGTATGAAAAGATGTGCACGCCGGCTGAAAAAAACGTGGTGGGGGAATTCGTGGATGTTAAGGATAATGCATTTCCCCAATCAAATATGAAAACTGATAAAGATAGAATATTTTCGACTTAAGGGCGGTAAAAATTCAAGCGCCCATGGTAAAAGAGTTAGCAATTACGAAATGGGGATGGTTTTAAATGTGCAACCATGTTCTTTTCAGGGTTGGTTTTTAACCGGGTTGTTATAAACACTCTCGCCAAAAGCCAAGATATTAAAACACAGAGGCAAATCAATATAAAAAATCTAAATCAAATAATGTATGTCATTCGTACAAATTCAGTTTGATTGCCCCCTAAAATCTCAGTTATTTGCGATGGCCAAAATGAAACATTCTTGCCGTATGCATTTGATTAAATGTAAATGGTTGCTCTCAACCTGTTTTCATGACGATTGCTTTGCTTTTTTGATTTCTTTGTGAGTAGGCCACGTCACACAATAATATTTGGTATTTCTTCCTCAATGTTTAAGGTTGTTTGGATTGTGGATCCACACCATTGATTGGTCGAACCGTTATCAATAATCATTGGTACTAACGATGTTGGTGGGGACGATATCCATTGCTTAAGGATCACCACGATAAATATACTTCACTGCAAGTTACAGATATACATGTTAAATTTTAACCAGACAATATGTTTATCAATGGTTGGATAGCTTATTAATGGACAGGTCAATGATTTGGATAAAACGGTGGTTTTTATTCGACGATACTTCACACAATTGAGATTAATTCCGTTGTTTTGATATTATCACATCCCAAATAACGATAATTCCAATGATTAATATCCCCACCATCCACCATGACCATAACGGTAGGATCGTTTTCTCTTTTTTCGAATTAGTCGACATGGTTGCCGATGAAATTGGCGGATCGGACATTGTTGTCACCGACGTTGTTGCTTCATTAATTATATTGGTCGATGTGGGTGTAGCCGATACATTTGTTGGCACCGTTGACGTAGGAATAGCCGTTGTTTCGACAATTACGGAAGTTATAATTGAAGTCGCTGGAGTTGCAGTTGTGGTAGAGGGGATTGGTATATCTGGAGTCGTAATTGTGGTAGAGGGGATTGGTATATCTGGCGTCGTAATTGTGGTAGAGGGGATTGGTGTATCTGGCGTCGTAATCATGGTGGAGTTTATGTTTGTTGAAATATCACCGCCTATTGCAAGGATGTAGGAATTCAAATAAGAAGGTAAACGATACTGATCACTATTAGTATTCCATGACCACCCAAACCCATAATTCCAAGCCGATTCAGTGTACGAAACAGCATTTACCTGGGAAGAACATGCGTTGTTGACCACAATGCACTTGCTTAAACCCATATTCGTCTCCGACGCAGTTGGTTGCCTGCCTGAATAACCCTCATCGGTCATTATGTAATCGCAGACTGTCGACAAATATGCATAATCAAAAGAGGGCTCGCCAACGTTAATAATGAGTTTTAAATTTTGGGACTGGCATTCATTATAAATCGCTGATAAATACGATTTATCAGCAGCGGATAGGCGAGTAGGAGTTACCTGATCCAAAAAAACACCCGTCGCGCCATCAGTGGCTATTCCATCAATACGAGTCAGGTTAATCGAGAGCCCATCAATCGTGCTGTTATTAAGTGCGCCTTCATCCCCTGCAGTAATATATGAATAAACCTGGATCCCTAAGGGAGTGTATTTTGATGGAATTGTGTTATCACTTCCCCCATTCCCACCTTCGATTCCCCAAAGTCCATGGGCTGTGTTATCGATAAGAATATCCGGTAATGTCTCCTGAATAGCGGCCATATCTGCGTTGGGATGATTGTCATTGTGATAATTATAATCGATCATACATAAATTCAAATTGCTCGAAGCCTTCACCGGCGTTACAAAGTTCACAACGACCGGAAATAATATTAATAGAACGAAGAATCTTAACCAATAAAATATTTTCACGAAGTTACCTTTTATCCGGTCAAGTTTGGTACTTTTAAAGAGTACGTTTTTATATACCACCTTAGGTAATATACATCGTTACACATATTGCGTGGAAAAGGCATAACGCCGAAGATAAAAAGATTACAGAATTATGAAATTTTTTAACTGAACGCTAATAAGATTAAAAATTATTCCTCCTTCTCATTTTAATTCATTGGCCCACCGTCTCAAATTGAACGTGATTTTCGAAAATTACGAAATTCATTTGATGGTGTTTTCTAAAAATACAGGCTTGGATTGTAGAAAGGCATTTACTAACGCCGAGATTAATCATCAAAAGGTTAACTATTCTTATGGTTCGTGAAAATAGATACTGCTATTATGGCCCAACCAACCATTTCAAAAGCGATCCCACCAATGATACCACTCATTCCGGCAGAATGAAGCTGTTCAAAAACTTGAGTGTAAACAGATGCAGCAAATTTGGTTGGGCTGTAAGCTGTCCAAAAATAAATACCCGCGCCAAAAATAATTAACCCAAGGATTGCTAACGTGACACCAATAACGGTAAATAACTTTTCAGATTTCTGTCCCTCTGTTTTAAAAATAATTTCGAAGTCACTTATAGTCAATTGCCCTAATAATTCATCATAAATCTTTTTTTGATATTCTGGACCTAGCGGGAATAATTCGCTTGAACTGTTGCCATTTCCAACAGACTCAAGCATTTTTTGTCCGGCTGGAGGCATTAACGTTAAAATTACATCGCCTGATTCCGCTTTGGCACGTTCAAACCAACCCAGTTTTGTCCGTAGGTAAATTCGTCCGTCCTCAGGATTTTTAGGGTCGGTACCGAAGACTTTAACCTGAGTGCCGTAAAATATCCTCTTATTTGGAAGACGCTCTTTTTCCTCCATTTTTCAACCTCATGCAGTTCTAAAATTAGTACGCCAATTCTACCACCTTTTTTTAATTTGAGCAACCACAATTTATTCATAATATAAATTATCAAGGGGTGAGGTATTAACTAAAAATTAGTGTTGCGATAACCGCTAACGAAAAGTGACGCAGACGACACCAAAAGATATACGAGAATTTGCATCGGCAATACTTTTTGATAGCGTATAATTTTTTATAATTTTGTAATATTTATCGCTAAGATTTTGTATCTTTTCAATCTTGTAAATGTAAAAATAAGTAAATACCTATTTTAAGTCTGCCGTGAATTCGTGATAGAATTTGCAATGAAGGGCTTGTATGGGGTAATGCTCCCGTTGTCCGATCCGCAATATTGTGTGTGTCTCTTCATAATCGGAAGGGGTTGTATGTGCGATGCTGTAAACGATGAGTAGCGAATTACTTTCGTTCTGTCTGGCAGAGGGCGGCGCCTTTCCGGCAGGGGGATTCGTAATTCCCACTGGCAGCCCGACCAACTGGCCGGAAAATATAGCTGATTGTAAAGAGAATGGGCCTACTGGAGATGGAAGCAAAAGTGATACAAAAGCCAAAACCAATTACATAATGAAAAAGGTAACGTGACTTTAACGAACTTTATGAGTAATTAGTAAATGGGCATTAAAGTGTAAAATCTGACCGAATTTTGAATTTAACATGTTTAGCGTGCTGATAAAAGCGCAATAAATACAAAAATCATGGGGAGGCAGAATATGAAGAAAGTACTGGTGACCGGAGGCAGCGGATTTGTCGGGCGGAAGCTTA
>Ga0187851_10000839_pt1 | contig 30713 bp, 29 predicted proteins | sample June2016WEW_6_10_FD_132997 | JGI IMG/M metagenome (GOLD analysis project Ga0187851, IMG submission 132997) | Peatland microbial communities from SPRUCE experiment site at the Marcell Experimental Forest, Minnesota, USA - June2016WEW_6_10 | ecosystem: Environmental > Terrestrial > Soil >...
CACTATCGCCGGATACCCAGGCTCCGCGACGATGTCCGGGACCTACTGGACGCGGAGATTTCAGCGGCCATTACGGCGGGTGGTCTCGCTGTCAACTATCGGCGCGATGCGGGGAAGGCGATAACGACAATGTGCACGGCGCTAGTGCAGTGGTTTCAACCCGGCGGGCGTACCACTCCGGGGCGGATCGCCAAGGAATACGCACAGTTTGCACTGCGCCTTGGCCGGGGTACCGGTACCCGGACGCGCCGAGGACAGAGGTCTGTAACTGTTCTGGGCTGGTTACCGCTGGTCAGGCCTTCATCTCGGACACGACTGGCGCCTCCGGCAGAGATGGGAGCGGTACAGCACGGAAGTACCGCTACGCACACGGACAGGGGTGGTCGCGTGGGGACGCAGGAAGACGGTGACCTGCGGGGATGGACGCGGGTGGACGTGCTGCCGACAGATGGTGCTGGGTCGCGGCGACGATGCTCCGCAGCGCTGGATATAGTGCGGGACAGGACTAGCCGGAGGACGCCCCGGCGGCCGGTGAGCTGAGCTGGCGCCCATCTTGGCGAAGGCCGTCGCTCGCGGAGAGGTGGCCCGACGTGCGGGTTCGACGCAAATGGCTGACGGCTGGAAGCCTGGCCCTCGCGCTCGCCACTACCATGCCGGCGGTGGCGGCCGCAGCGGCCAGGACGACTGGCGTGGCCGGCCGTGACGGCGGCCGCGTGAGTGGCGCGGCACAGTCCGGGGTCGGCCGGCGGACGCTGGCGGCCGCCCTGCCGAGGCTGTCGGCGCAGCAACTGGCAGGCCAGCGGGTGATCTACAGTTACCCGGGCCTGACCCCGCCAGCCAGCTTGATCTCGCTGATCCAGCATGGCGAGGCCGCCGGGGTGATCTTCTTCGGGCAGAACATTTCCAGCCAGGCGCAGATCGCGGGCGTCATCAGGCAGCTGAATCGGGCCAACGCCAGCTCACTGAACCCGGTACGGGCACCGCTGCTGCTGATGACTGACCAGGAGGGCGGTCAGGTCCGCCGCCTGCCGGGCCGACCGTATCTGTCCGAGAAGCAGATCGGCGCGAATCCGCTGGCGAAGGCGGAGGTTCTGGCCACGCAAGCGGGCCAGAGCGCCGCGGCCAACCTGCGCGGCGTGGGCATGAACGTCAACCTTGCGCCCGTGCTCGACGTGTACCGGCAAGCCGGGGACTTTGATGACCAATTCGGCCGCTCCTACAGCATGAACCCCACTGTCGTGTCGCAGCTGGGCGCCAACATGATCAAGGCGCAGCAGGCCGGCGGGGTGGCGGCCACGGCCAAGCATTTCCCCGGCCTCGGGGACGCTACCGCGAGCCAGAACACCGACATCAGAGCGGTGACGCTCAATCTGCCGCTGGCGACGATCCGCCGCGTCGACGAGGTGCCGTTCCAGGCCGCGATCAGTGCCGGGGTCAAGCTGATCATGGTGTCGTGGGCTACCTACCCGGCGATAGGAGCACGGCCCGCCGGGCTTTCGCCCAATGTCGTCCAGGGTGAGCTGCGGAACCGGCTCAAGTTCACCGGGGTCACGATCACAGACGCCCTGGAGGCCGGCGCGCTGCGCTCCTACGGCTCGACCCAGAACCGCGCGCTTTTCGCCGCGCTGGCCGGCATGGACTTGCTGCTCTGCTCCGCCCAGAACGTCACCCAGGGAGAGCAGGCGAGTGGCGAACTGGCAGCGGCCTACCGCAACGGAACCCTCAACGGCCCGGCGTTCCTGGCCAGCGTGAACCGGGTAATAACGCTGCGCCAGTCAGCGAAGTAAACGTCGCCGTCCGGCAAGGGTGACGAACGTGGCTGGAGGCGCCATGGAAAAGCGCTCGCACCCGGGTCAAACCTCGAGAGTCGGAACCACGCAGGCGGCGGCCTCAACGTTCGCGTCGGCGTGGAGACGGGCCCACCTGACCGTCGATGAGCGGGTGGCCAGAGGCCGGGCCGCCCGCACGGAGGCGCCACGGTCGAGCCACGGGCGGTGGGAACCCGCACCGGACCGCCCGGATCCGATCACCCTCCTCGAAGAGCAGGCGGAGAGCCGGGTCGCCCGCCTCGTCCCCATCCGGTACGGGCGGATGCTGGTCTCTCCCTTCACTTTCTACCGGGGCGCTGCGCTGATCATGGCGTCCGATCTGGCGGCGACCCCTCAGTCCGGTGTCACCGTACAACTGTGCGGTGACGCGCACCTGTCGAATTTCGGCCTGTTCGGCACGCCCGAGCGGCGGATGCTGTTCGACATCAACGATTTCGATGAAACCCTTCCGGGCCCGTGGGAGTGGGACGTCAAGCGCCTAGCGGCCAGTTTCGAGGTGATGGGACGCGACCGCGGCTTCAGCCCCGCCGACCGCCGGGACATCGTCATGGCCGGGGTCCGGGAGTACCGGGACCGCATGCGCGAGGCAGCCGGGATGCGCTCCGTGGAGGCGTGGTATGACCACCTAGAGGCCGGGATGCTGCTCAAACTGGTCCGCGAGGAAGTCCGCGTCAAACGGGTCAGCAAGAAGGAGGCCCGGGCGACCGAGGAGATGGTGGCGAAGGCGCGAACCCGCGACAGCACACGGGTGTTCGCCAAGCGGGCAGACGAGGTCGACGGTGAACCGCGGATCGTCGCCGACCCGCCGCTCATCATCCCGATCGAGGACCTGATCCAGCCTGGGTCGGAATGGGAGGATCCCGTTCCGCTGATTAAGAATCTGCTCAGCTCGTACCGGCGCACGCTCGGGCGACAGCACCACCCGGTCGAGGAGTACCGCTACGCCCACGCGGCCCACAAGGTCGTGGGCGTGGGCAGCGTCGGCACCCGCTGCTACATCATGCTCATGCTCGGCCGAGACGACAACGACCCGTTGTTCCTGCAGGTTAAGGAGGCGCAAGCATCCGTGCTCGAACGCTTCCTGGGTGCGAGCGCATACTCCCACCATGGCGAGCGGGTGGTAGCCGGGCAGCGCCTGATGCAGGCAGCGACCGACATCTTCCTGGGCTGGCAGCGCATCAAGGGTCTGGACGGCGTGACGCGCGACTACTACGTGCGCCAATTCCAGGACTGGAAGGGCAGCGCGGACGTCGACACCATGCTCCCGCCGGGGGCCACCCTGTATTCGCGTATCTGCGGAGCGACCCTGGCCCGGGCCCACGCCCGCTGGGGCGACCGGATCGCGATTTCCTCCTACCTGGGCAAGGGGGACGCTTTCGACCGCGCGATCGCAGACTTCTCCGCCGCGTACGCCGACCAGAACGAGCGAGATTACGTCGCATTCAGGGCAGCGGTTGACTCGGGGCGGCTGACCGCCCGCACCGGGCTGTAGCCGATGCGCGCCGGAGGTGTCAAATGGTGCACAACCCTTCGCGCAAGCGCTACGTTGGGCATTACCTGCAGGCTCCGGGGGGTCCCTACCGCGCTCCGGATGACGTGCTGGAACTCGCCCTTTACGATCTTGGACAGCACCTCGCCGGCTGGTCCGTTGAGCAGGGCATCGGGCCGCATCCGGTCGAGCGATCTGGGCGCTGTTTCCTGGCCGCTAAGGACTACAGCGGCCCCCTCAGGACGGCATGCTAAGGCTGGATTACTCGGCGCTGGACTGCGGCTTCTCGCTGTTCGACGACGTTTACTATCGCTGCATCCAGGTCGATGCCAACTTCGTGGACACCGGCGGGACGTGGCGGGCTCCGCAATCTGAGCGCATCGTGGCCGAGACGCTGGCCCAGCTGGCCAGCATCTACGAGGCCGCCGTCGACCCGCGCTACCAGGGGCGGCGCTTCTGGAACCGAGTCAGCGGCACCTGGGTGTGCGGGCAGGACCTGTACCCGTGCCCGGACGATCCGAGCGGCACCTACTAGCTCGACAGCAACTGGTGTCTGCCGCACAGCCACCGATCGCTTCGCCGCGCTCAGCCGACGATCGCTTCGCCGCGCTCAGCCGACGATCTGGTGCTTTCGGCCTTGACCGCGGCGTCCAGCCTGTCGCTGCGTACCTGTGGGTGGCGACGACATGGCTGAACCCGGCCAGCAGCAGGGCTCCGGCCAGGTGGGCGGCTTCGTCCGGGACGTCGCTGACGGCAGGCTGGCCTTCCTGGTCATGAGTCGTTGCCGTCCGAGGCATACCGGCATCTCGACATGGGGGAGTCGGGCATGACATGACGCGGTGCGCCCTTGTGTCGGCGGATCTTGCTAGTGCGTGGTCATCCGGTCAACGACGGGCACAGGGTAGGGACGAGTCCGCCGGCCGACCGGCCCTGTGACCCTCGGGCTAGTCGTGCCGGCTGGAGGATCTGTTCACTTCTTGTGCGGGACGATCACGACTGGGCATGCAGAGTGCTGGACGACCTCGGTGCTCACCGACCCCACCAGCGACCGGGCAAAATGGCCGGCGCTGCGTGTGCCGACGACCACCAGGTCGGCATCTTGCGAAGCATCGACCAGCTCCTTGACCACAAAGCCGCTCAGCGCGCGGACATTTACCGAAGCTGGCCCGGCATCGCCTAGCCGGCTCGCTGCCCTTTGCGTCATCTCGTCAGCGGCCTGTTGCAGTTTTTCCAGCAGGGGCTGGTCTGCCGGGCCGATCACCGGGACGCCGCCCCAGTAGCTCTTCGGGACCTCGTGCACGGCTAGGACAGTCAGCGGGGCATGCACGGCCGCCGCCTGTCTCATCGCCCAGTCCAGTGCGCGTTCCGAGTTAGGTGAGCCATCTACGCCCACAACGATTCCAGGCATTGCCTGCTCCTTCCCCTTGGGCCACCCCTCCGGTGGCAACCATGAGTTCCCTGTATTCACGAGCTGCGGGACGGTTCACTGTGATGACCGAGAGATGAAGCATCTGCAGCGCTCATGAGTGGTGGAAGTGGTCGCCGCGCTAAGACTAGCCATGCGGCTGTCCATCCGCTCGTCACGGCGGCGATGTTCGGCCCTTTCCCGGCTACCGCTCCGAGACGATAAGTCCCGCAGCCGGCCTGGCCGGCGGTACCCCTGCGGGGCACCCGAGCGCACACTTGACAGTGGCCCTTCACCGGAAATCGAAGGAGGTGCTGACCATGGGACTGACCTGGAGGGACGCAGTTTCGTCCTGCACCATCGTAGTGATCATCATTGCGTACGCAGCGTATCTGGGCGGAACGAGCCTGCTGCTGATCTCCAGCGCGTGGGCCGCATCCGCCGTGGTACTGGTCCTCGGTCTCAGCTGCGCTGTCATCGCGGGCGGCGACCTGTATACGAGACCTCAGCCACGTTTGGGCAGGGTGTTCAGGCGGATCGCCACCGGGTTCGGCACGATCGCGATCATCACCGGCCTGCTGGGGTTGATCACCGGCAGTGCCCACGCGCTGGAGATCCTCGTCGTAGTCACGATCGCCTGGCTCGGGACAGCGACCTTCTGGCACATACTAACGATTGGATCCGAGCAATGAATGAGCCGGGCGCGGCGCCAGCGTAGCCATGTGCTGCAGCGTGGGCGCCTCCGTTATGCCTCGCTGCCCAAGTGGGCTCACCTGCGGCCGTGGCGCTGATGACGGCAGGCACAGCGGTGTCGGAACGATGCGTGCCGCTGACCCGGAGCGGCGGAACCGTGATGTTTCACGGCATCACCGACCCCGAGGACCTCGTGCGGGTCAGTCCGTACGATGTGTTCCGCCGCGAGATCACGATCAAGGGATCATTCGCGGAGATCGTTTCGTTCCCGGCCGCGATCGCGCGCTCCGGACCGGGCGGGCACGTACGGAGGGCCTGATGACGCACCGCTTCAAGCTCGATGACTACGCCGGCGCCCTCGACGCGCTGCGCAGCGACCGGACGGTCCACGAGATCATTATCGAGTGCTGACCACATGCGTGCTGATGCCCGGCGCCCGGTGAAGGCGGCTGACCGCCGGGATTCCAACGGTCCGGTCTGCACCCTGGGTCTCGACCTGGGGACCAGCTCGGCCAAGGCGGTCGTGGTCGATACGAGCGGCAAGCTTCTGTCGCAGGCGTCCGCCGGTTACGCCGTGACCTCGGCGACGGCCGGCTACGCGGAGAGCGAGCCGGCCCACTGGTGGACCGCGGTGACCGCCTGTGCCCGCGAGGCCGTCCACGCGGCTGGCGCGCGGCCTTCGGCGATCGGGCTGTCGGGACAGATGCACGGTTTGGTGCTGGCGTCCCGGGACGGCGGGGCCCTTCGCCCGGCCCTGCTCTGGGCCGACAGCCGGGCGACGGGGTCCCTGCGCGCCTACCGGCTCCTCGGCGCCCAGGCGCTGGCCAGGCTCGGCAATCCGCTGGCCCCCGGCATGACCGGACCGCTGCTCAGGTGGATCGCCGAGAACGAACCGCGCACCTACTCGCAAGCTCGCTGGGCGCTGCAACCCAAAGACTGGATACGCGCCCGCCTCACCGGCGAGTTCCACGCCGAGCCCAGTGATGCTTCAGCCAGCCTCCTCTATGACGTGATGGGCGACCGCTGGGACCTCGAGGTGGTCAGAGCGCTTGGTCTGGAGGCCAGCTTGCTCGCGCCCCTGCTGCCCTCGGCAGGGGCCCTCGCCGGCCACCTCACGGCCGAGGCGGGCATCGAGCTGGGGCTGCCCGCGGGCATCCCCGTCGCGGCCGGGGCCGGCGACACGGCGGCGGCGGCGCTGGGCAGCGGGATCGTCGGCACCGGCGACATCCAGCTGACCGTCGGCACCGGAGCGCAAGTCATCCGGCTTCTGTCCGCACCGGTCAGCCGGGCGGACGCCGGGATCAACCTGTACCGCTCGGCGACTCCGAGCGGCTGGTACCAGATGGGCGCCACCGTCAGCGCCGGGCTCAGCCTCAACTGGGTGCGCGAGACCATGAACGCCGCCTGGGCGGAGCTGTACGCGAGTGCCGATCATCGCGGCCAGGCTCACGACCCGATCTTTGTCCCGCATCTGTCCGGGGAACGGACCCCGTACTGCGATCCGGCGCTCCGCGGCTCCTGGACGGCGTTGTCGCTGGCCAGCGACCGGACCTCGCTCTTGCGGGCCGCGCTCGAAGGAACGGCCTTCGCGATCCGCGACGCCCTGGACGCGCTGCTAGGTGATTACCGCCCTGCTCATCTCCGGCTGGCCGGGGGAGGGACCCTGGCGGCTGGCTGGCGGCAGATGCTCGCGGACGTGCTGGAGTTCCCGCTGCACGCCGTCGACGTGCCCGCCGCGTCAGGCCGGGGCGCGGCCCTGCTGGGAGCCAACGCCGCCGGCCTGATCAGTTTGAGAGATATAGAAGGGCCGCTCGCTCCGGCCGCCCGGCTGGTGGCCGAACCGGATCCGGCGCTGGCCGATTTCCACCGGGAACGCCACGCGCGATTCCGGCACATAGTCTCCGCTCTCAAAATTACCCAGGCATCCGCCGAGCGCGCGGCCGGGCCCTCAGGCGGCGCGGGAGGGGCAGCATGACCGTATTGACCGCAAGAACCCTGAGGCAGCTGGACGCGGTCTACAGCTCGATTCTGACCGCCTTGCTCGAACACGGCGTGCGGAAGACCTTCACTGATCTCGACCACCACGCCACACTGTCTACGGCCGGCCGCAGGCCGGCCGGCCTGGAGAGGAGGCCGCCCTGACCAGCATGCGACGCGTCGTCGTTCACCCAGGCCGGATCGCCGTCGAGGCAGCGGACATTCCAGCCCCGGGCCCGGACGAAGCCCTGGTCCGTACCCTCGTGGCGGGCGTCTGCGGATCCGACCTGCACGCTGCCCGCGGGCGCCACCCCTTTGTCCGGCTGCCTTACCGGCCGGGTCATGAAGTCGTCGGGGTGGTCGAATCTGCGGGCTCCGCCGTCGAGGCCCTCACGCCAGGGCAGCGGGTCATCGTGGAGCCCGACCTGCCCTGCTGGGCGTGCAAAATGTGCACCTCAGGCCGGGAGAACCTATGCGAGAATCTGCAGTTCTTCGGCTGCGGATACCCTCAAGGCGGCATGGCGGACTACTTCACCGTGGCCGCCCGCCGCCTGCATCCGGTACCGGACACGCTGGACGATCACACCGCGGCGCTCATCGAGCCGTTGTCGACGCCGGTGCACGCCGTGCGCCTGGCGGGCGACGTGGCCGGCCGGTCCGTCGCCGTTCTCGGCGCGGGAACAATCGGCTTGTTCACCCTCGCGGTGCTCCGCGCGCACGGAGCAGCAAGAGTCGTCAGCACGGACCCCAATGTCGCCAAGCGCGAGCGAGCCGCGGCCCTCGGCGCCCATTCGACTATCGACGCACGCACACCCGGCGTCGCCGGGCAGGTAAGACATGCGCTCGGCGGGAGCGCCGACATCGTGTTCGACTGCGTCGCCATCCAGTCGTCGGTAGACCAGGCGATCGCCATCGCTGACAAGGGCGGGACCGTCGTTGTGCTCGGCGTCCCCGCCCAGGACGTCATGGTTCCGCTGCCGATCGTGCAGGACCACCAGATCCGCATTCAGGGCAGTGCCACCTATCTCCCCGAGGACTACCGGGAATCGGCCGACTTGCTCCGCCGGGGGGCCGTCAGGACCGCGGACTTCGTCACGGCCACGCGGCCACTCGATCAGGTCGCCGAGGCCTTCGAGCTCGCCTCGTCGGGAAATCACGTGAAAGTCCTGGTCACCGTGGGCGAACGGTGACCGTGCCCCGACACCCCCCATTCATCATCTGCTCTGATGTAAACCTGCGCCTGACGCCGATACCAGGCCGGCCTCGTTCGCGGTGATGACGAGCTGTACCCGGTCCCTGGCGCCCAGTTTGGCCAGCAGCCGGGCCACGTGGGTCTTGACGGTGCCTACCGTGATGTACAGGGCGGCGGCGATCTCGGCGTTGGACATGCCGAGGCCCACCAGCCTGAGCACCTCGCGTTCGCGGTCGGTGATCCCGGTTATCTCCCGGGGCTTTCGGCCGGAACGGGGCTGGCCGGCGAACTCCCCGACCAGGCGGCGGGTGACGCCCAGCGCGATCATGGCGTCGCCGGCCGCGACCACCCGGATCGCGGTCAGGATGTCCTCCAGCGCCATGTCCTTGACCAGGAACCCGCTCGCCCCGGCCCGGAGCGCGCCGTAAACGTAGTCATCGTCGTCGAACGTGGTGAGGACGAGCACGCGAGCGTGCGTATCGCCGGCGGTGATCATCTGGGTTGCCTCGATGCCGTCCATGCCCGGCATCGGATGTCCATCACTACCACGTCGGGGCCGGTGTCCCTCGCGAGTTGGACCGCCTCGGCTCCGGTTCCGGCCTCGCCGGCCACGTCGATATCGGGTGTCTGCTCGATCAGCATGCGCAAGCCCGCACGGATCAGCGGCTGGTCGTCGGCCAGGATGACCCGGATGGTCATCGGGCCGGCGCGGGCAGTGGCAGCCCGGCGGCGACGCGGAAGCCGCCGCCGGGGCGCGGGCCGGCCGAGAAGTCGCCGCCTAGCAGCGCGGCGCGCTCCCGCATGCCGGCGATCCCGTAGCCGGTCCCGGCCACGCCGGCGCCGCGCCCGCTGTCGGTGACCTCGATCGACAGATACCCGTCCTGCGGATCCGTTAGTGACACGGCAGTCGCGTCTGTGGCAGTCTGTACGGGCTGAGCCGAGAGGAGGTGCGACACCCATGTCGATGCTGGTTTCCGCGCCTCCTGGAGCTGACTGACCGAGCGCAGCCACAGGTGGCGCCACCTTCGAAAGGTGGCCCGATGACCGTACACATCAAGAGCATCACCTTCGGCTGCGCTGATCCCCGCCGCCTGGCGCAGTTCTGGAGGCAGCTGACCAGGTTCAGCGAAGACCCGGACAACGGCAACGCTCCCGGCGACCCGGAGGGCAACGAGTTCTGCATCGAGCCCAGTGACGCCGGGCGCGCGCCTTTGGCCGGGCAGCTCGGCCGCGCATTCGACGCGGTCGCTGCCCTGATCAGCAACATCCGAGCTGACCAGTGGTCAGCGCCGACCCCATGCACGGACTGGACGGTACGCCAGCTGGTCAATCACCTGATCGGCATGAACCGGGTCTTCGCCGCGCTGCTCGCCGGCCAGCCGCCTCCGCCCAGGCCGTCCGCGGACCATATCCAAGATGACCCCGTCGGCGCCTACCGCGATTCCGCGGCCACGCTGCAGGCCGCGTTCGGCCGGCCCGGGGTCCTCGAACGCACCTACCACGGCCCGCTCGGGACCGCCACCGGCGCCGAGCGACTGAAGATCCGGCTCTACGACCTCCTCGCCCATGGCTGGGACCTCGCGCAGGCCACGGGACAGCCCGCCGACCTGCCTGATGATCTAGCCGAACAGTCGCTGGCGTTCGCCCGGACCCAGCTGACCGGGCAAGCCCGCCCAGGTCGCTTCGGCCCGGCCCAGATCGTCGCCGAACAGGCCCCTGCCATCGAGCGGCTGGTCGCCTTCCTCGGCCGCCCGGTCAACACAGGAGCCTGAGCAGATGACTGATCCGGCGAACCAAGACCTCGTTCCCGCGCGGTTGCGCTGCGGCATCGTCGTGCGTGTCCGGGAGGATGCCTGCGAAATCGTCAGGGACCGGCAGCTCTGCTCCGTCCGGTACGCGGCGCCGTTTCCGTCACCGCGGACCGAACGGGTGTCACCTGGCCACCTGGTGGCCATCGCGACCGCGCCGGACGGCACCGAGGCGGTGGTGTGGCGCTGGTATGACGCCGTCGTGCTCGGCGCAGAGGCCGGCTTGATCAGGCTGTGGGAGCCCTCGCACGGCGAAGTCCTGGCCCAGCCACGGCCCGCGCACCAGTCTCCACAGCCCGGAACTCGTGCCTACCTGTCCGCCGGTCTACCCGGCGCCGACTGGTGGGTCGCCGGCGGCGCCGCTGCCAGCCCGGAGGACGCCGACGTCGAGCTGGACGAGGTCGAGCAGCTCTACACCGAGCGCGATCTCTGGAACACCCTGGCAGGCTCGGCCGCGCGGATCCCGGCCAGCTCGCCGCGCGTTCGCAACCGGGCCAGCGGCAACGCGGGACCAGCGCGGCCGGCGATCACCACGTGAAGCTGCGAGGGCAGGTGCTCGAGCAGGAACGCCATTCCGTCCTGGACATCGCGTGCGTCGATGACATGGTAGTCATCGAGCACCAGGACGATATCGGCCGCGATGGCGCCCAGGTCGTTGAGCAGAACGGTAAGCACCGTCTCGATCGGGGGCGGCGGGCACGCATGCACGACACTCGTGGTGTGCTATCCGGAGCGGCCTGCCGTGGCGGGCGGGGCGTACTCCGGTGTCCAGATCGCGGCGTCCACCGCGGCCGCCGCCTGGTCGCGGCTCATCATTGGTGCCGCGCCGGATGCGGAGGCCTCGCAGGCGACCGCGATCGCGACGGCGCGCGAGATGGGCCGGAGCTCGGCGAGGCTGGGGTAGAGCGCGCCCTCGGCGAGCCGGTCTGTGTCGACCAGATCGGCCAGTGTGGTGGCCGCCACGAGGAACATCCGGTCGGTGACTTCCCCTGCCTGCGACGCGATCGCGCCGAGGCCTACTCCCGGGAAGATGAACACGTTGTTCGCCTGCCCGATCACACGGTCGCGGCCTTCCACCCGTACCGGGTCGAAGGCACTGCCGGTTGCTACCAGCGCACGCCCGTCACTCCATGCGAGCACATCGGCTGGGGTCGCTTCGGATTTCAGGGTCGGGTTCGACAGCGGCAGCACGATCGGTGCCGGGGTGTGGGCGGCCATTTCGCGGATCACCGGCTCGGTGAAGGCGCCTGGGGTCGCTGACGTGCCGATCAGGATGGTCGGGCTCATCTGCCGCACGACGGTTTCGAGGTCGTAGTGGCTGGCGGCCGCGAAGCCGCACGCGGCCAGTTCCGGGGCGGGCAGCGCGAACTGGCGCTTGTCCTCGTCCACCTGGTCGCGCCCATCGAAGATGAGGCCGTGCGAGTCAAGCATCATGACCGCGCGGCGAAGGCTGGCGCTGGGGTCCTGCTCGCGGATAACCGTCTCGGCCAGGCGCGCGATACCCGTGCCGGCCGCGCCCGCGCCTACGAAAACCAGCCGCTGAGCGGCTAGCGGCTCGCCGCGCAGCCGCAGCGCGGCCAGCAGCCCGGCCACGACAACCGCGGCGGTGCCCTGGATGTCGTCGTTGAAGCTCACTATGCGTTGCCGGTAGCGGCCGAGCAGCCTGATCGCGTTGTGCTGCTTGAAGTCCTCCCACTGCAGCACGGCGGCGGGGAAGACCTCGAGGACGGCTCTGACGAAAGCCTCGATGAGCGCATCGTAGTCGGCTCCGCGCAGGCGCGGCTTCGGATAGCCGAGGTAAAGCGGGTCGCGCAGCAGGTCTTCGTTGTCTGTGCCGACGTCTAGCGAGACCGGCAGGGTCACGCCGGGATGCACGCCGGCGCCTGCGGAGTACAGCGCGAGCTTTCCCACCGGGATGCCCATGCCACCGGCTCCCTGGTCGCCCAGCCCCAGGATCCGCTCGTTGTCGGTGGCAACGATCAGCCGGATGCCCGGCCGGCCGGTGTTGCGGAGCAGTTCGGGGATGCGATCAATGTCGTCGGGAGTGATCCACACGCCGCGCGGACGGCGTTGAATGTGGCTGAAGGTGCGGCAGGCTTCGCCGACCGTCGGGGTGTAGACGATCGGGGCGAATTCCTCGATGTGGTCGATGAGCAGCCGGTAGAAGAGCGTCTCGTTGCGGTCGTGCAGCGCAACGAGTCCGATGTACTTCTCCAGATCATCAGTCTTGCGGCGGACATGCTCGAGCTCAAGCTCCACCTGCTCCTCGATGGTGGCCACGCGCCAGGGCAGCAGCCCGCGAAGGCCGAGCTCATCCCGTTCCGCATAGGTGAACGCGACATCCTTGTTCAGGCTCGCCTGATCAAGTATTCGCGCGCCGGGCGTCGGCGCGGAGGCTGTCGTGGCTTTGCTGCCGCTGGAGTTCATCTGGCCTCCTGAACTGGCTACCCCGGGGACTGTCTACGAATGCGGAACGGGCCTGCCGATCAGCTCAAGTGAGCGGCCGCTGGTCTTCGGGCCGCCCAGGGCGATCAGGCCGGCGAGCAGCCCGGTGATCCCGATGGCGGCGAACCCGAGGAAGAACGTGGTACCGGATATCAGCGTGGGCAGCAGGAGGGCGCCCACCGCCCCACCCAGGTGCCCGCCGCCGTCAGCCAGGGCGAACCCGCGCGACCGTAGGCGGGTCGGGAAGTTCTCGGCGGTGAAGGTGTAGGCCACCTGCAGGTAGGACCCCAATGCCAGCGACGCCAGGAATGAGCCGATGGTCACGACTGCGCCGTTGGCGAGGGTCCCGATCAGCAGCATCCCGATCAGCCAGACGACGGTGGCGGCGAAGATCAGGTGCTTGCGCTCGATCTTGTCGGCCGCCAGGATCATGATCCCTGCTCCGGCCGGGTACCCGATCGCTCCGACCGCCAGGTACAGGATCGAGCTGCCGATTCCCAGGCCGTTCGCGGACAGCAGGGTCGCGGCGTCCCCCAGGAACCCGTAGTTGCCGATGTACCACAGGAACCACATGGTGGTCATGGCCAGGACCGCTAGGCCATACCGTCCGTGCGTCAGCTCGTACAGGGTGCTGACCTGATGCTGGTCGTCACCGGCCGGCCGGGTGCCCCCAGGGCCGCCGGAGAGCGGACCGGGCGCCTGCCCGGCCGAGAACGCCACCGCGGACGCCGCCAGTTCCTGCGGGTCAAAGCGCTGCTCCATCGACCCGACCATAACCTCGGCCTTGTCGAGGTGGCCGTGCTGAATCAGCCACCGGGGTGATTCCGGCAGCCGCAACCCGAACAATACGCCCGCCAGCCCGATGAACGCGCCGATGGCGAACAGGATCCGCCAGCCGATATAGAAATGCGGTACCAGGGCGAGGGCCACGAACGGCGTGACGGCCTGCCCGATGATGCCGATCATGAACATCGTCACCGAGATACGGCCCCGCTGCGCGGGAGGAGAAAGCTCCCCCACATACGTCGACGCCAGGTTGAGAGCAGCGCCGACGCCCATACCGGTCAGGAAACGCCAGATCGACAGCGAGACGATCCCTGTCGCGAACGCGGTGCCCAGGGACCCTAGGCCAGACACGAGCAGCGAGGTGAGGAAGGCAAGCCGGCGGCCCCGCCAGTCGGCGAGCGCCCCGATGAGGTTCGACCCCACGATGTAGCCGACCAGCCCGATGGCTATCGCCACGAATTTCACGTCGTTGCTGCTCAGGGCGAACTGCTTGACGATGGCTGGCAGCCCAAAGCCGATGTCGGTGATGTCGTAGAAGACGAAGAAGTACGCCAGGCCCAGCACGAAAAGGTCGAAGCGGGGCAGCGGCCACCCCGGCAGCCGGTCCATACGGTCCAGCAGCGCCTGGCCCCGGGCCCTTCCGCCGGCCTGACCTTCCGGGCCGGCCGCTGTCGCGCTCATCCCATAGCCTCACTTCCGGCACAGGTCTATGTACGCATTAAAAAACCCCGGCTCTACCGCCACATGCGCAACATCGCGGATGCAGCTGCCAGGGTCCGGAGCAATCCTCCGTGATAATACGCTTTCCTTACACTCGCGCATAGGGCATTCCGGGACCCAATAACCAGCCATGGCCGGAGTGCTGCGAGCGACAGCCGGTCGGCTAGCTGTCAGGCACCATGGCCTTGCTCTCAGCGGAGGCCGAATAGGTATTTGACGTCAGGGACCGTCGTCGATGTCTCTGGAATTAACTGGAACCGGCCGATGACGTGGCCCGGTCAGGAAGGGGGAACGGGTCCCTGTCCGCCGCATCGGCCTCCAGGTCGCGCAACTGGCCCTTCAGGTATGCCTGCAGCCTGCTGCGGTAATCGCGCTCGAAGGCGCGTAGGTCATCGACCCGCCGCTCGAGTTCCTCGCGCTCGTGCGCCAGCGAGCCCAAGGCCTGGTGGTATCGCTCCTGCGCGTCGCGCTGCAGGCTCTCGGCCACGGCCCGGGCATCACTGGTGATCTGTTCCGCCTGACTGCGGGCCTTGCCGAGGATCTCATCGGCCGCCCGGCGCGCCCGGCCCAGCGTCTCACCGGCTTCCCGGCGGGCATCCGCGAGGGCCTGGTCGGCGGTCTGCTGCGCCAGCACCAGCACCCGGGCCACGGTGTCCATGCTGGGCACCTGGGCCGGCATGCCCATCAGCGCCGGCACAGGCGTGCGCTGCGGCTCGGGCGGCACCGGCTCCGCGGCCATCCTCTCCGGGTCAGGTTCGGCCAGCGCAGAGCTGAAGGCGGGCACCGCCGGCGTGCTGCCGCCCAGGCACTCGGCAAGCTTCGCCCGCAGTTCCTGATTCTCCTGAAGGAGCCTCTCCATCTCGGTCTCCACCTCGTCGAGGAAGGCGTCGACCTCTTCCTCGTCATAGCCGGGCCGCAGCCGGGTGGTAGCGAACTGCTTGTTCCGCACATCCGCGGGCATCAGCGGCATCTCGCCTCCTCGGCACGGAGAGTGTCCCCTGACCGGAAAGTAGCCGACCACAGCCGCGACAGGACCCAATTCAGGGAAAATGGGCACGACGGCCGTCGGCCTGGGCGCGCGGGTCAGGCAGCAAGCCCCATGAAAAGCCGGGCCTAGCGCTACCTCTCCGTCCGGACAGCGACCTGTGCGGACGGGCAACATCGACCGATCTCGTGCTCGTTAGGCCTCCCAGACGCGGTGAAGACGTTGTGCTAGCACGAGGCCCAGTGCACCGGCTGACCACCTTGGGCCAGCACCTCCGGGTCGGCCACACTGGGCCGAGGAGGTCGTTATGGGGGCTCTAAGGCTGCTATTTCGCGCTGAGTTCCGGCGCCGGTGGCGATCTTGGCTGGTCCTGGCGACCCTGATAGCCGTCGTCGGCGGGGTAGCCCTGGCCGCCGCTGCGGCCGGCCGTCGTACCGATTCGGCATTCCCGCGATTTGTCTCAGCCTATGGCTTCGACGCCGGCGTGTACGCTATGCGACCCATGCCGAAGCTTGCCAGGCTTCCGGGGTCAGCTCCGCCATCGATGTCGTCGGGCCGTTCAGCGGTCAACCGGCGTGTGACTGCACCAACCCGATCGACCCGACGGACTTCGAGGTCCTTGTCGTGCCACCCGGGGGCAGGCCGATCTACAAGCTGATCTCCGGCCACCTGCCAGACCCGTCCGCCCCTGACCAGGTACTGGCGTCGTTCACCTTCAACAGAACGACGGCGTGCACCTTGGCACGGTGATCCATGTCCCGTTCTACTCGGCGCCGCAGGCCTCGGCGTACGGCAACGCCATTGGTGCGCCACCCAAACCCGACGGTCCGACCGTTGCCTTCCATGTGGTCGGTTTCGAGGCCGCCGAGACCGACTTCCCGTCCGGATCGAGTCTTTCCTACTATCTGTATACGACCCCGGCATTCGCACGTACCCTGCTGCCCCGGACGGCGACGGGAGATCTGTATTTCGCCCGCCTGCGCAACGGTGCCGCCGGCGTACCCCGGTTCTCCCGGCAAGTCAGCTCGCTGGGTGCGGAAGCGTACAACTTGAACGAGATCGCGGCGTCCGTCCAGTCATCGATCCACCCACAGGCGATCGGGTGGTGGATCCTGGCCATGTTGTCTGCCCTGGTCGCACTAGCGGTGGTGGGCCAGGCCCTCGTCCGTCAAAGCATCGTCGAGAGCGAGGACTACCCGACGATGGCAGCCATAGGCGCCGATCGGCGACAGCTGCTCGCGCTGGGACTGGCGCGCAACGTTGCGGTGGGACTGGTGGGCGCCGCAGGTGCCGTCGTGGTCGCCACCGCGTTGTCCCCGCTCGCTCCCTTCGGCGAGGCGCGCATCGCAGAGACCTCCACCGGGGTGACCTTCGACCCGCTCGTCCTCCCGCTCGGTGCACTCGCCACGGTGCTGGTGGTTTCGGGGCTCGGCATATGGCCGGCGCTTCGCGCCACACGTACGCTGCGAGCCGGAGAGCGAACAGGTGAGCCCCGTCCCTCAGCGGTGGTAGCACGCCTGGCGGCCCTGGGCGCGCCGCCGAGCGCCATGATTGGTGTGCGCAACGCCCTGGAGCGCAGGAGCGGCGGAGCCACGGTTCCGGTGGGTGCCGCTCTTATCGGCACGCCGCTGGCGGTGGCAGCGCTGTGCGCGACAGGGGTCTTCGGCGCCAGCCTCTCGAACCTCACAGCCACCCCCAGGCTCTACGGAGCCCCGTTCCAGCTCAACATCAGCAACCCGAGCGGCGGGCTTTCTCCGGCCCTTCTCGCCAGCCTGGAACACAACAAGGCCGTCTCCGGGATAATGAAAGGCTTCGCCGCCCAGGTCTCCGTGAACAAGGTGGCGGTGGGAGCCGGAGTCGTAACGCCCATCAAGGGCCGGGTCCTGCTTTCGACGGTGAGCGGGCACGTTCCGGACGGCGACGGCCAGATCGGTCTCGGCGCGACTACGATGCGACAGGCGGGTGCCCACCTGGGTTCTGTCGTCCGCGTCACCGTCTCGTCGCCGTCGGGTCGCAGGCGCACTGTGCCCTTCCGGGTGGTCTCTCAGATCTCCTTCCCGGTGCTCAGCGGGTTGAGCCTGGGCACCGGCTCGGCGTTCACGAGCGCCGGCTATCAGAATGCCGCCTGCCCGCCGGGACCGCGCCAGTCGGCGTGCCTGCGGGCGCTGTCTTCGGAGCGGGTCGCCGGCGGGCTCCTGGTCAGCTTCGTCTCAGGTCCAGCGGGCCAGGCAGCGATCAGCCACTACCTCGATACCTACCAGTCGGTCGCCGCGCTTGTCATCGCCCCGACCGCTCTCGTGAACTTCGGGGAAGCGGTTAACTTCCCGCTGATCTTCGGTGCCATGCTGGCCGTGTTCGGGGCGGCGACGCTCGTTCACCTGCTGGTGGTGAGCGTGTCGCGGCGCCGGCGAGAGACCGCTCTTCTCAAGGCGCTCGGGTTCGTGAACGGCCAGGTCGCCGCGACAGTGGCCTGGCAGGCCACGACCGTGGCCATTGTCGGGATCGTCATCGGTGTCCCACTCGGGATCTTGATCGGCCGGGCAATGTGGAGCGCGTTCGCCAGCAACCTCGGATTCGTGCCCGTCTCAATCGTGCAGGGCTGGCTCCTTGCTGCTCTGATAGCGGGAGTCCTTGTCGCGGCGAATCTGCTCGCGGCATTGCCGGCACTGGCTGCGAGGCGTTCCCAGGCCGGCCGGCTCCTGCGAACGCAGCAAAGCTAGCCGGCTAGCTCACCACCGGACGGCAATTAGCCAATAAGGTCCGACGATAAGGGAATCACCAATTGGCCCTTGCCGACCACGGTGACGCCGCCTTCGGACACTACGAATCCGCGGGCACGGTCATGCTCCTTATCCACCCCGACCGTGGCGCCCTCGAGTACGGTGACGTTCTTGTCCAGGATGGCGTTCTTGACCACGGCATGCTGGTTGATGCGGGTGTCGTGCATCAGCACCGACCGCTCGACCCTGGCCCAGCTGTCCACCCGCGCTCCCGGCGACAGGACTGAGTTGCGCACCAGCCCGCCGGAGACGATGACGCCGTTGCTGACCAGGCTGTCGATCGCCCGTCCCGTCCGGTCACCGTCGTTATGCACGAACTTGGCCGGCGGCTGCCAGGGCACCTGGGTCAGGATCGGCCACCGTTCGTTGTACAGGTTGAACACCGGATGCACCGCGCACAGGTCCATGTGCGCATCGAAATAGGAATCGAGCGTCCCCACATCTCGCCAGTAGCCCAGGTCGGCGGCCTCGGCGCCGGGAACCTTGTTCTGCAGGAAGTCATAAACGTGCGCGGCGCGCTCCCGCACCAGCATGGGCATAATGTCGCCGCCGATGGCGTGCTGGCTGCTATCGTCGGCCGCGTCCTTCTTCACCGCATCTACCAGCACGTCGCAGTCGAATACGTAGTTCCCCATGGACGCGAATGCATTGTCCCCCTGGCCGGGATGCCCCGGCGGGTTGGCCGGCTTTTCCAGGAACGTCTCGATGCTGTGGCCGTCCGGCGCCGTCTGCGCCACGCCGAAATCCGTCGCCTCCATCCTCGGTACGGGGACCGCCGCGACCGTCGCCCCCGCGCCCCAGGCCAAGTGCCGGTCGATCATCTGCCTTGGGTCCATCCGGTACACGTGATCGGCCCCGAAGACCACCACGATGTCGGGCCGGTCGTCGTAGATGAGGTTCAGCGACTGGTAGATCGCATCCGCGGAGCCGCTCTGCCAGCGCGGGCCAAGCCGTTGCTGCGCCGGGACTGGCGTCACGTAGTTATCCACTAGGCTGCTCAGCCGCCAGGTGGTGGTGAGATGCCTATCCAGGCTATGGCTCTTATACTGGGTAAGGACGCAGATGCGCTGGCATCCGGCGTTGATAAGGTTGGAAAGAGTGAAATCCACAAGCCTGTAGAGGCCGCCGAAGGGGACGGCCGGTTTGGCGCGGTGGGCGGTAAGAGGCGCGAGGCGTTTGCCCGCTCCACCCGCGAGAACCAGGCCCAGGACCCGCCGTCCAGTCATCTTCCACCTCCCGGCCTCGACCTCGAGCCTCTCTGGGAGTCGTGCAGCTCCGGGGGAGAGCCGTGGCCGGCCGCACGTAGCCGTACCCGGGCCAGCTCGTCCGGGAACCTAAATAGGTTAGCGAGTCGCCATCCGGCAGGCTAGGGATGGCGCCGCTGCCGGCTGGCCGGGAGAGTTGATCACTTCTGCGATGCCGTGCCCACCGTGATGGTGTCGCCGTCTGACGTCGTCTGACCGTCGTTTTGGGCACCCGCAGTCTCTAACGCGGCTCGTTCGGGATATACGCAGAGACCGCCTGCTGGTGACCTGGCGAGAGGGATGTGCTGTGCTAGTGACATGACCAGTGAACCCGCCGATGAGTTTAATGCGCTGCCGGCGGACTGGGAGTCCAACCAGGGCCTCCTGGCCGGCCTGACGGTGGACGACGACGACGAGCACGACGATCCCGTCCTGCGCTGGCCGGACGGCCGGACGGTCGATACCTGGCGCGAGGACTACCCCTACCACGAGCGGATGCTGCGGCATCAGTACGAGTACGAGAAGCGCCCGCTCCAGATCGAGCTCGTCAAGCTGCAGAACTGGGTGAAGGCCACCGGGCAGCGCATCGTGATCGTGTTCGAGGGCCGCGACGCGGCGGGCAAGGGCGGGACCATCAAGCGGTTCACCGAGCACCTGAACCCCCGCGGCGCGCAGGTCGTGGCGCTGGCCAAGCCGAGCGAGCGGGAACAGACCCAGTGGTACCTGCAGCGCTACGTGCCGCACCTGCCCGCCGCGGGCGAGATCGTCATGTTCGACCGGTCCTGGTACAACCGCGCGGGCGTGGAGCGGGTGATGGGCTTTTGCACGCAGGCGGAATACGAGGAGTTCATGCGGGAGGCGCCGCAGTTTGAGCGCATGCTGATCCGCTCCGGCCTGAACCTGACGAAGTTCTGGTTCTCGGTGACGCGCGCCGAGCAGCGCACGCGGTTCGTCATCCGCCGGGTCGACCCGGTACGCCAGTGGAAGCTGAGCCCGATGGACATCGAGTCGCTGGACAAGTGGGAGGCCTACACCGAGGCGAAGGAAGCGATGTTCTACTACACCGACACGGCCGAGGCTCCGTGGACGGTGGTCAAGAGCAACGACAAGAAGCGAGCCAGGCTCGAGGCCATCAAGCATGTGCTGGCGAAGATCGACTACGCGGACAAGGACGACGCGGTCATAGGTAAACTGGACCCGGCCATCATCGGGCCACCCTCAGTGCTATCTGAACACAACCCGGACCGCATACACCCGCAGCTATGAGCCGGGCGCCCCGCCGGATTGGTCCGCGGGCCGGGGACGTCCAGGTCGGCCGGCGAGGGCCGACCTGGACGTCATGATCAGACGAGGTCGAACCGGTCGAGGTTCATCACCTTGTCCCACGCCGCGACGAAGTCGTACACGAACTTCTCCTTCGCGTCATCGCTCGCGTAGACCTCCGCGAGCGCGCGCAGCTCGGAGTTCGACCCGAAGACCAGATCGGCACGGCTGCCGTTCCACTTGACCGCGTCCGTAGCGGCGTCGCGGCCCTCGAACGTGTTCGCGTCCTCGGCTGTCGGCTTCCACGTCGTGCCCATGTCGAGCAGGTTGACGAAGAAGTCGTTGGTCAGCGACCCGGGGGCCGTGGTGAAGACGCCGAGGGGCGACTGCTGGTAGTTCGCGCCCAGGACGCGGAGGCCACCGACGAGGACTGTCATCTCGGGGGCGCTCAAGGTCAGCAGGTTCGCCCGGTCGAGCAGCAGGTACTCGGCCGGCAGCTGGTTGCCCTTGCCGACGTAGTTCCGGAACCCGTCCGCCTTCGGCTCGAGCGCGGCGAACGACTCCACGTCGGTCTGCTCCTGCGACGCGTCCGCACGGCCGGGCCTGAAGGGAACCTCGACGTCGACGCCGGCGTCCCTGGCGGCCTGCTCGACGGCCGCAGCGCCGGCGAGCACGATCAGGTCGGCGAGTGAGACCTGCTTGCCGCCTGCGTGGGCGGTGTTGTAGGCCTGCTGGATCCCCTCCAGGGTGCGCAGCACGGTGGCCAGCTGGTCGGGGTCGTTCACTTCCCACCCGCTCTGCGGCTCGAGGCGGATGCGCGCACCGTTGGCGCCGCCGCGCTTGTCGCTGCCACGGAAGGACGAGGCCGCCGCCCACGAGGCGGACACGAGCTGGGGCACGGACAGGCCCGAGGCGAGGACCTGGTCCTTGAGGGAGGCGATGTCCTCAGCGTCGATGAGCTGGTGCGTCACCGCGGGGATGGGGTCCTGCCACAGCAGCGTCTGTGCCGGGACCTCCGGGCCGAGGTAGCGGACGACCGGGCCCATGTCACGGTGGGTCAGCTTGAACCAGGCCCGCGCGAAAGCGTCCGCGAACTCGGCCGGGTTCGCGAGGAAGCGCCGCGAGATCTGGTCGTAGACCGGGTCCATGCGGAGCGACAGGTCCGTCGTCAGCATCGTCGGAGGGCGGCGCTTCGAGGGGTCGTGGGCGTCCGGGACGGTACCCGCCCCGGCGCCGTCCTTCGGCTGCCACTGGTATGCGTCGGCGGGGCTCTTAGCCAGCTCCCACTCGTAGCCGTAGAGGGTTTCGAGGAAGCTGTTGTCCCATGTCACCGGGGTAGATGTCCAGGTGACCTCGAGACCGCTGGTGATCGCGTCGCCGCCCTTGCCGGTGCCGTAGGTGCTCTTCCAGCCGAGGCCCTGCTGCTCGAGCGGGGCGGCCTCCGGGTCGGGGCCGACGTTGTCCGCCGGGCCCGCGCCGTGGGTCTTGCCGAACGTGTGACCGCCCGCGATCAGGGCTACCGTCTCCTCGTCGTTCATCGCCATCCGGCGGAAAGTCTCGCGGATGTCGCGGGCCGCCGCGAGCGGGTCCGGGTTGCCGTTCGGGCCTTCCGGGTTGACGTAGATGAGGCCCATCTGAACCGCGCCCAGGGGCTCCTCGAGCTCCCGGTCGCCGCTATAGCGCTCGTCGTCGAGCCAGGTGGTCTCGGGACCCCAGTAGACGTCCTCGTCCGGCTCCCACACGTCCGCGCGGCCACCGCCGAAGCCGAAGGTCTGGAAGCCCATCGACTCCAGGGCGACGTTGCCGGTGAGGACGATGAGGTCGGCCCACGAGATCTTCTGGCCGTACTTCTTCTTGACCGGCCACAGCAGCCGGCGGGCCTTGTCGAGGCTGACATTGTCCGGCCAGCTGTTGAGCGGCGCGAAGCGCTGCTGGCCGGCGCCCGCGCCACCGCGGCCGTCGCTGATGCGGTACGTACCCGCGCTGTGCCACGCCATCCGGATCATGAGCGGGCCGTAGTTGCCGAAGTCGGCCGGCCACCAGTCCTGCGAGGTCGTCAGCACCTCCGCGATGTCCCGCTTCACGGCCGCGAGGTCGAGGGTCCTGAACGCCGCGGCGTAGCTGAACTCCTCCCCCAGGGGGTTGGCCACGGCGGGGTTCTTGGCCAGGACCTTCAGGTTGAGTTTGTTCGGCCACCACTCACGGTTGGCATCCCCCATGGTGGGGTGCACCCGGCCTCCGTGCGCAACCGGACATTCCCCCCCGCTCTCCGGGGTCGCGCCTTCGACGACTACTGGATCATGGTTCTCGGACATGGGAATCCTTCCGGGCTAGACGGATCACGTGCTCAGGAACTGCTGGCGGTGGAACAGCCGGGGCACAAGCCCCAGTAGATGACCTGGGCCTCGTCGATCGAGAAGCCGTGGTCGTCGGACGCGGTCAGGCAGGGCGCCTCGCCGACCGCGCAGTCGACGTCAGCGACGACACCGCACGACCGGCACACCACGTGGTGATGGTTGTCCCCGACGCGTCCCTCGAACCGGGCCGGGCTGCCGGCCGGTTCGATGCGGCGCACGAGTCCCGCCGCGGTGAGCGCGTGGAGGGCCTCATACACGGCTTGAAGGGAGACATGGCCCACGCGAGCGCGCACCCCGGAGGCGATCGCCTCGACACCGAGGTGGTCACCGTCCCGGACGGTCTCGAGCAGTGCCACGCGTGCGGCCGTCACCCGCAGGCCGGCACCCCGCAACTCCCCGGCGGGACCCGGAGTCAGGGCTGAGGTCACGCGCCAAATCTACCCGCATAAACACGAATAGTTCAAGACAGCGAATCATCAAGGTCTAGCGCCGTGTCAGGTGAAGTCCCAGCGGGAGGGAGCGCTGAGCACCATCGAAAACCAGAGCCGGCCGGGCCACCCTGAAGGGGTGATTCCTCGGTCAGTGAGCGCCCCGGGCAGTTGAACCGGGCCTGGCAGAAGCGCGAGCGGCCGGTGCAGCCGTTTGGCCGCCGCGCTGCTGCCAGCCTGCAACCGTGCACCGCTGGGCGTAACCGCTGAAGTCCCAGGTCTGTTGCTGGTCCTACCACACCGACCGTTCGTGCATTGAACCGCCGCGGACGATCAGGTAGACCACTACGCCGATCAGCGGGATGAGCAGCACGAAGACGAACCAAAGGGCCTTTTCCCCACCGGACAGGTCAGGGCTGCGGAAGATGTCGATGAACACGGTGATCAGGATCCAGAACCAGACCACCCACAGGAACACCTCGAGAATCGTCCAGAAGATGTTCAGAAGCGGATAAGAAGATGACACAACCGCGAGTGACGACATTCGCTCTCCTTCACGCCGGGGGAGTTGGCGTAAGGCGACCTAGCTTCAGGCCGCCGCGCCAGGGCGTGCCCAGCATGCGCTGGAAGTGGATCATCGACATCACCCAGCACGGGGGAGCCCACATCGCTCCACAGCGGGCTTTGCCGAGTGAATGCCGGCGTTGTTCCTCACGCCAGCGGCTGCTCGAGTCAGCCGGGATGAGAAGGTGTCCGATCTCAGCCGGTTTGGATGGCGCCAGGCCGTGATGGCTCGGTGCTGCTCACCCATCCAGGGTGGTGCCACCCGGTACACGTTCTCCGGGGTTGCTAGCCCGGTCAGTGCTCGTGGACGTGCTCGCCGTGCTGAACGTGACGGTGGCCATCGTGGACGTGGTCGACGTGGTCGTCGTGCTGGACGGTCTCGCAGCCGTCCCCCTCAGAGTGGCTGCCCTCGTGGCCGGCATGCAGGGCCTGCTCGGGATGACGCTCGTCGTCGTGGACGTGGTCGACGTGGTCGTCGTGCTGGACGGTCTCGCACCCGTCGCCAGGATGGTGCTCGTGACCGACAGGCTCAGTGTGGGAAGTAGTCATCTCAGCTCCTTGCCTGCTCCCTGAGGCGGGTGGCATCTGGGTGCGTCCCGCTGCGGGGCGCGAAACGCCCCCCGGACAGACCCACCTGCCGCGGCACCAGACCTGATAGCGGACGCCGATGGACCGCCTATTACTCTCCAGCCCACACTACATGTCAGTCTCGTTCGCGCCGATGCGGGGCGCGGCGGGCCACCGGCAGCACTCTCACTCAGAGCGATCGCGGGCTGCCCACAGGATCGGCGCGTCACCTTCTGGCTGTGCTGTAGCCCAGTGCCGCCGCGAGCCCGAGCGCGCTGCGGGGGGCGTACGCGATGCGCCACAGGCCGCCATGCGCGGCGGCGTGCGCCTCGTCCTGCCAGGGATACGCGTGCGCCGGGCCGCCGCCGGTGTTCAGGTCATGGACGAGCAGTGCGGCCATGAGCACCTTGCACGTGGCCGGTTCGAAAACTTCGACGCCGAACCGGTGTGCGCCGGCGTACGCGGCCGCCAGCACCCGGTTCTTCAGGACCGACCTGGTGCGGGTCGGCGGGGCGACGTTCATCGACACGGTCGTGCCAGCTTCACGGGCGAGGGTGGCGCGCCAGCGTTGCACCCGCTTGGCGAGCGCGTAGTTGGGACCTTGCTGCGACACCAGGCTGTCGTTGATGCCCGGGTCAACACCGGGCATGTAGGCGCGGCGCAGCAGGCGCCCGCCTGACAGCGTCCGCAGCGGCCGGCCGGCGAACTTCGCCGCTCGCGAACGGGTCGCATAGGCATGGACGGACTGCGCGACGGCTTCTGGCGGGACGGCGAACACGTCGGTCGGCGTGGCCAGGAACGCGAGCGCGACATCGTCGCGCTCGGCCCGGAGGCGCACCGTGAGCGCGTCGACCGCGGCGGACAGGCGCACATTGGCCGCGCCATCCGCGTAGACGTAGTTGCCCAGGACCAGTGGCCCGTCAAAGGTGGCGAGCCAGTCGGCGACGGCAGGGATCTCGCTCGTCAGGTCGAGGCCGGCGCGCTGGGTGATGGCCTCGCTCCCGCCCCCGGCCTCGCTCCCGCCCCCGGCCTCGCGCTGGCCAGGCTGCTGGTGAGCAACGGGAATCAGAAGCGTTCCCCCGCTCCGCCGCCCGGTGTCCAGGACGCGCTCCCAGACAGCGCGACGGGGCAGGTCAACGGCGATAACCCGGGCGCCCCAGCTCAGCAGGGGGGACAGAGGACCCACCTCGGCGCCTGCGCCGAGCACCGCGATCGTGCGGCCGGGCAGGGGAAGCCACTCCGGGTGTGCCGCGACCGCTCGGACCGCATCCGCGCAGGACGGCTCGATCACGCCGCTGCCCACCCAGGTGTCCAGCCTGCGCAGCAGAGCGTCGCCACGCAGCAGGTCGCCCCGGTAGGGCAGCGACAGGCCGTCGTCGGCCTGCCCGGTGCCCGGCACCGTGACCGCCGTAAAACGCCGGCCTCCAGGCGCGGCGAGCAGCGTGTCGAGTCCGGTCTCCTCGCTATCGGGCTGCACGACCCGCATCCGCCGGTGCACGGAGTCCAGCCCGTCGCGGGCTACCGTTATCGCGGCGTCCCTGGACGCCAGCCCGGCTTCGACGAGCCGGCGGAAATGCACGACGTAACCGCTGCGCCAGTTCGTATCCCGCTCCGCATCGAGTGCCCCGAAGGGGTCAACAGGGCGCAGCGCGTCAGCTACCACGGCGCTGCCCACTGCTGACGTGCTCCTGCGTCCGTCCGCTGCGGTGGGGAAGACAACCCCGGCCGGCTCCTCGCCGCTCATCGCTCTCCTGTCGTCGTCATGAGACAACCACGCTGAACGGCATCCCGCCACCGCTGGCCGCCACTCACGCAGGCTGGACTGCCGCGCTGCGCCGAGACCTGCCCCAGCCTGGTCGCTGAGCTGCGAGAACACCTATTTCTCAAATTTTTCGCGCGTGATGTGCCCCAGGACCGGACACCTACATCGAACTGCACGAGGGCCCCGCGCCGCAGGGTCCCGCACCGGCAGCTTGCATAATCATGCATTAGGCGGCATACTTTCGCGCGTGTCCAAGGTCATGACCTCCCTGCCGATCGGGGAACGGGTCGGCATTGCCTTCTCCGGAGGGCTCGACACCTCGGTGGCGGTCGCGTGGATGCGCGACAAGGGCGCGGTGCCGTGCACGTACACCGCCGACATCGGGCAGTACGACGAAGACGACATCGGCTCGGTCCCTGGGCGGGCCAGGTCGTACGGCGCCGAGATCGCCCGGCTGGTCGACTGCCGTGCCGCCCTCATCGAAGAGGGCCTGGCCGCGCTGGCCTGCGGGGCGTTCCACATCCGCTCGGCCGGCCGGTCCTACTTCAACACCACCCCGCTGGGCCGGGCGGTCACGGGCACACTGCTGGTGCGGGCGATGCTCGAGGACGACGTGCAGATCTGGGGTGACGGCTCGACGTTCAAGGGCAACGACATCGAGCGGTTTTACCGCTACGGGCTGCTGGCCAACCCCAACCTGCGCATCTACAAGCCGTGGCTCGACGCGGCCTTCGTCAGTGAGCTCGGTGGCCGCCGGGAGATGAGCGCGTGGCTGCTCGCCCACGATCTGCCGTACCGCGACAGCTCCGAGAAGGCCTACTCGACCGACGCGAACATCTGGGGCGCTACCCACGAGGCCAAGACTCTCGAGCATCTCGGCAACGGGATCGAGACCGTCCTGCCGATCATGGGCGTGCGGTTCTGGGACCCGGCGGTGGAGATCGCGCCGGAGGATGTCACGATCGGCTTCGAGCGCGGCCGGCCGGTGACGATCAACGGATCGGAGTTCGCCCGCTCCGTCGACCTGGTCACGGCGGCCAACGCGATCGGGGGGCGGCACGGGCTGGGCATGTCCGACCAGATCGAGAACCGGATCATCGAGGCCAAGAGCCGGGGTATCTACGAGGCGCCGGGCATGGCGCTGCTGCACGCGGCGTACGAGCGGCTGGTCAACGCGATCCACAACGAGGACACCCTCGCGAACTATCACGCCGAGGGCCGCCGGCTGGGCCGGCTGATGTACGAGGGCCGCTGGCTCGACCCACAGGCGCTGATGCTCCGCGAATCCCTGCAGCGCTGGGTGGGCGCCGCGGTCACCGGCGAGGTCACCTTGCGGCTGCGCCGCGGCGAGGACTACTCGATCCTCGACACCACCGGCCCCGCGTTCAGCTACCACCCCGACAAGCTGTCGATGGAGCGCACCGAGGACTCGGCGTTCGGCCCCCTGGACCGGATCGGCCAGCTCACCATGCGCAACCTGGACATCGCTGACTCGCGCGCCAAGCTGGAGCAGTACGCCGGTCTCGGCATGGTGGGTGCCGCGCACGCCGCACTGATCGGGGCGGCACCGCAGAGCGAGCTGGTCGGTGAGATGCCTGAAGGGGGAGCCGAAGCGATCGCCTCCCGCGGCGAGGTGGACGAGGACGACGAGCTCCTCGACCGCGCCGCGATGGAGCTCGGCACCGACTGAGGCCGGCCACCCGCTCCCGGAGCGCGGGCCCCGGGCAGGGGCACGCACCGTTCGCACAGGTAGCGCAGTTCGCTGATCTGCCATTCGGCTGAGCCACGGGGAATGCCGGTGAAACGTTTCCGGAAACAAGGGACGTGCCATAGATCTGCCAACGGTGGAGACGTGGATACATTCACCACCGGTATTGGTTCTAAGCAGATTAGTCCGTATTGTCTGTGAGTGGTCAGCCTGGGGGGCCGTGTTAGCCACGCCGGATCCGCCTCGCGGAGCCGCCACGACGGGAGAACCGATGACGGAGCCAGCCGCAACTGCCGTCCCGGAGACCACTCAGGTGCCACCGGCCCGACTGGAGCCCGATGCGATCGGGGTCGCCCAGGACACGGTCATAGGCATGGCCAACGCCGCCCCGTCGGTATCGGTCGGGCTGACCCTGGCCGGTCTCGCCGCGGCGACCGCCTATGCCTCCGGGCCGATCATTCTCTTAACAGCAGTTCCCATGCTCATCGTCGCCAACGCCTACCGCCGGCTGAATCTCTGGAACGCCAACTGCGGCGCTTCCTTCGAGTGGGTCGGCCGTGCGATGAACCCGTACTTAGGCTTCATCACCGGCTGGCTGATGATCGCCGGCAGCCTGGTCGGGGCGATCTCCGGCGTCGTGGTCCTAGCTCCCTCGGTCCTGGCCGTCTTCGGTGCCAGTGCCACGAGCACCTGGCCCAATATCATCATCAGTACCGCCGTCATCCTGGTCATGCTCGTCATCGCGGTCGTCGGCATCCGCATCACGGCACGCACGCAGGTCAGCCTGGGGCTGATCGAGTACGTCATCCTGGTCGGCTTCGCGATCGCGGGCCTGGTGGCGGTGCTGGGCCACCATCACGGCACTTTCCCCATTACCAGGGGCTGGTTCAGCGTCACCGGAATCGGCGGCCACGGCAGCCTCGCGGCGGGGTTCCTGATCGCGGTATTCATGTACACCGGCTGGGACGCCAGCGTCTACGTGAACGAGGAGGTGACGCACCGGCGCGCCAACCCGGGCCGGGCGGCGGTCATGGCGGTCGCCTTCCTCGCCATTATCTTCATCGTTTCGGAAGTGGGGCTGCAGGGAGTAGTGTCGCCCGCCAGGCTCCAGGCCAACTCAGCGTCGGCCCTCGTGTATGTCGGCCAGGCGCTGGGTGGCGGCGGATGGGCCAAGGTAATTGCGCTTTCCCTGGCGCTGTCGGTGATCGCCTCGACTGGGACCGCGCTCGTGATCATCGCCCGGATGGCCTACGGGATGGCCCGCCACCGGGTGCTGCCACTGTTCCTCGGCAACGTGAGCCACCGCTTCTCCACCCCCGCCACCGCCAGTATCGTCGTCGGTGTGGTACTCATCGTGGCCACCTGGATTTACCTCCTCTCCAGTTCAATCGCTAACGTCTTCACGCAACTGATCGACGTGACCGGCTTGCTCTACGCAGCCTTCTACGTCCTCACCGCCATCGCCGCGATGGTCTATTACCGACGCCGAATCGTCAGTAACCCCTGGGACGCGGTGCTCGTCGGGATACTTCCCGTCGGTGCCGTCGCGTTTCTCGTCTGGATGGTGGTCAAGTCGCTGCAAGCCGCTCCAGCGTCGCAGATCTGGTCGCTGGTCGGCATCGTCGGTGTCGGCTTTATCCTGATGTTTGTCGCGCGGTTTGTGCTGCGGTCGCCGTTCTTCGGGATTCCCCGCGAGAGCGCCCCCCGGGATCGCTGACGAAGCCAGGGTCGCTAAGTTCCACGTCAAAATCAGGTGACTTCGGTGGCTGCTTCCTGGACCGCCTTGTCGACGTCCTTCGGGCTCACGTTGAGTTCCTTGGCGATACGCTTCTCCGCCTTGAGGCCGGCCTTGTCCACCAGTTCCTGTAGCTTGCTTTCGCCGACGATGACCAGAGCGGCCTGCCTCTCGTCGATGAGGTCGCCGAACTCCTTGACGTCGGCCCGGGACATGCCCTTCCACAGATGGCCGCCCACCCCGCCCACGGCTGCGCCGACCGCGGCGGTGGCGATGATCGAGGGCGGGAACAGGATGCCGACCAGTGCCCCGACGGCAGCCCCGCCCCACGCCCCGTGCCGGGTGGCCAACTCATCCTTGTTGACATGCACCTTGCCTGAGCCGTCCTTGGTGATGACAGCCGCGTCGTAGGTTCCGACCGCACCCGCCGCATGGAGGTCCTTGACAACCTCATAGTCGGCTCGCGCCGCGGCCTCGTCCGGGTAGGTGCCGATGAAGATGAATACCGCGTCGGATTTTGCCATGTTGTCTCTCCCTTGTGGCCGCATTGGACGATGCGGCAAGAGGCTATGCCAGCCGCGCCCGATGACCGTAAGCAGCAGGACGGCCCCGGGGTCCAGGGACTTTGGTCATCAGCCTGTCCGAGGTCATTGGTCGAGGTACACGCTGCCCTAGGGGGGCCGTTGCGTGTCGTCACCCATGCCGGGTGATCCGGAACGACGCGGGCGGGTCAGCACGCGATTGCGAGCACCGTCCGTCCAGAGGAAAGCATGACCGACTCAGCTCAGCGTTGGCAGCCTCGCTATACCACCTGCCCCACAGCCACCACCTGTCCCGCAGCCACTACCCGCCCCGCAGCCACCACCCGCCCCGCCACCACCCCCCCCCACTCCCGCACCCCCCCCTCACCCCGTCCACCACCCCCCCCCCCCACAACCAACCCCACACAAACAACCACAACCCCCCAACCCACACC
>Ga0187851_10000840_pt1 | contig 30618 bp, 28 predicted proteins | sample June2016WEW_6_10_FD_132997 | JGI IMG/M metagenome (GOLD analysis project Ga0187851, IMG submission 132997) | Peatland microbial communities from SPRUCE experiment site at the Marcell Experimental Forest, Minnesota, USA - June2016WEW_6_10 | ecosystem: Environmental > Terrestrial > Soil >...
ACCTCCTGGGCGACCCGGAGCCAGAGACCGTCCGTGTACTTCATGATGTTGGCCTTGTGGACGGCCGTGATCTTGTGCCGACCGTTGGCCCTGGCCCAGGTGAAGGCGAAGCGGAAGACGCGCCGGGTGCCGAACACCGAGATCGGCTTGATGCTGATGCCGGAGTCGGGCCGGATGGTCCGGCCGCCCAGCTCGGCGATGGTCTCGATCAGCTTGAGGGTCTCCGGCTCCCCCTCCTGGAACTCGATCCCGGCGTAGAGATCCTCCGTGTTCTCTCGGATGATCACCAGGTCGATGTCCTGGTAGCGACTCCGGACACCCGGGTACGACTTGCAGGGGCGGACCAGGGCGTAGAGGTCCAGTTCCCGGCGCAGAGCGACGTTGACGCTCCGCATGCCCTTGCCCACCGGCGTGGTCAGGGGGCCCTTGATGGCGACCCGGTTTTTGCGGATGGAGTCCAGGACGTGCGCAGGCATCGGCTCGCCGTACTTCTCGATAACGTCGAGGCCGGCGTCGTGGACCTCCCACTTGATGTCCGCCCCGGATGCGTCGATGACCCGGCGGGCCGCGGCACTGACCTCGTAGCCGATGCCGTCCCCGGGGATCAGGGTGACCGTGTGCCGCGCCATGCTCTCCTCCTAGTGTGTGCTAGCGAGTGTGCCACGTCGCTCTCGGGGCACGAGCGGCCGTGACCGCGGGCCTCGCCGCCTGGTACGCGGCCGGCGGCCGTCACGACCTGCCCTGGCGCCGGACCCGCGACCCCTGGGCCGTGCTGGTCAGCGAGGTGATGCTCCAGCAGACCCCGGTGGCCCGGGTCCTGCTTCGCTGGAGCCGCTTCCTGCAGCGCTGGCCCACCCCGGAAAGCTGCGCGGCAGCCTCCCTCGACGAGGTGCTCAAGGAGTGGGAGGGCCTTGGCTACCCACGCCGCGCGGCCGCCCTCTGGCGCGGCGCGGCGATGATCGCGGGGAGCGGCTGGCCAGCCGACGAGGCCGGGCTGCGGCGGCTGCCCGGAGTCGGGCCCTACACGGCCCGCGCGCTCCTCTGCCTTGCCTTCGACCGCCCCGGCGCACCCGCCCGCGACGTCAATCTTGGGCGCGTGGCCGCGCGCTGCTACCTCGGGGTGGAGACGGCCCCCGGCGCGCGCATCGACGTGGCGCTCGAGGCGCATCGCCCGGCCGCGATGTCGTGGCGCGACTACACCCTGGCGCTCTTCGACGTCGGTGCCCTGCTGTGCCGGCGGCGGAGCGCCGCCTGCCAGCGCTGCCCGCTGGCCCCCGGGTGCGCGTCCCGGGTGCGCCTCGCGGAGGGGGTGGAGGCGCCACCCCGCAAGCAGGCGCCCTACCCGGGGAGCATGCGGCAGCTCCGGGGCGCCGTCCTCCGCGCCATGCTCGCCCAGCCCGCCCAGAGCGTTGCCGAGCTGCAGGCAGCCGTCGCCGGCGTCCCGGCCGCCGCGCGCCCCGGGGCGGTCGTGGAGGCGCTGGCCGGTCTGCGGCAGGACGGGCTGCTCGCGACCTGAATCGCCAGAATGGGCCCATGGCAACGATCTCCCCCTACCTGGACGCGGTCCGTGAGGAGTTGCTGGGGCGGACGAGCCTCAGCTTCGCCCCCGATCGCGACCTCCCCCGGGCGCCCGCGGGACGCGCCGAGGCCGGCTCGGGGCCCCGGATCCTCTTCGTCGGCTTCCCCTCCGACTACTCGCTGGCATTCCTGCTTGGTCTGCTCCAGCTGGACGTCCACGTCTGCGGGATCGTCACCTCCCCCGGTGCCCATCCGGCCATCCTCGGGGACAACGCGCTGAGCCGGATCGCCGATCACCTCGATGTCCCGCTGCTCCGCACCTGGCGGATCAATGACGATCACAGCCGCATCGACCTGGCGGCGCTGCGCCCGGACGCGGCGGTCATGGCCAGCTTCAATCAGATCGTCAACGCTCCGACCCTGCGCATCCCCCGCCACGGCTTCATCAACATTCACCCCTCGCGGCTTCCCGACTACCGGGGACCGGAGCCGGTCTATTGGGTCATCGCCGACGGGGCGGAGCTGACCGGCATCAGCCTCCATCGGGCCGTTCCGAAAGTCGATGCGGGGCCGATCCTCGCCCAGGCCGAGATCGCCGTCGACCCCGGCGACACCTCGGGCACCCTGACCCGGCGGCTGGTCGGCGCCGGTCTGCCCCTGCTCGGGACCGCGGTGACCGCTCTGCTCGAGGACGCGACGGGGACCCAGCCCGACCTTCACACGGGCAGCTACCGCCCCTCGGTGGGCCACCGCCGCCTCGACGAGGCCCCCAGCGCTGAGGCGGCCGAGCGGATGGTGCGGGCCGGAGTGCCCAACATGCCCGCCTGGACGCGGGTCGCGGGGGCGGCCGTGTACGTCCTGGCGGCGCAGCTCCGCGATGCCGGGACGCCCGGGCCGGACCGGGCTCCGCTCATCTCCTTCCCGGACGGCGACCTGGCGCTGCTCTCCATCTCCCCCAGCTGCCACTGCCACCACGACGTGGAGGACTGCCCGCACCGCGAGGACGCCCGGGCACGCTGAGCGTTCCGTTCGAGCCGTCCCCATGTCACCATGGCACCCGGTGACCAGCGACGCGCTCTCCCACGTCCCCTGGGCGGTGACCCGAGCCGAGTTCCTCAGGACCGCGCGCGACACCGGTGGCGACGGTGCCTGCCTGGTCTTCCTGATCTCGGAGGAGATCCCGCCGGACGCCCGCGCCGGCTACGCCCAGCTGATCGTCGCGTACGCCCGGGCCAACGAGCCGGTGACCATCGACCGTGACGGGACCTCAACCCTGCTCATCACCGAGGGCGGTGTGAAGGCCGGTGCCACCGTCGCCGAGCGCGTCTTCGGATTGATGCGGCGCATCTCACTGGAGACGACCATCCGGGCGGGCCTAGCCGCCCTCGACGGCCACCCCGAGGCTGCCATCGCCACCGCGCGCCGGCGGGCCGAGCTGGCGGGTCCGTCCTCGACGGTCCTGGAGAGCTGATCCGCAGGGCGCGGTGGGCGCCTCGGCGGGCGGCCAACCAGGTATCCTCGGCCTTCACCCGGGAGGGCGCCACCGGGCAGGAAGCCGCGAGAGCGCCGAAGCGGCGGCGTGCCGAGGTAGCTCAGTTGGTAGAGCACGGGTCTGAAAAACCCGGTGTCCCCAGTTCGATTCTGGGCCTCGGCACCATAATCCTCGACCGTCTCGTCCCGCCCTCAGAGCGGCACACGGTTTTCGAGCGCGTGGGATCCTCCCCGCGCCCCTGCCCCTATCACCGAGGGAATCACGCCCTTTTGCTGGAAACGGCGACAAGGCGGTCACAAAGGGTCGATGACTCGGTCGCTCACCCGTCCTCCACGGACCATGGGTTTCGAAAGAGGTGAGCACTTGACACACACCACATCTTCTCCGGTCAGCGGAGCGACACCCGGTCGAACGGCGGCGCGCAAATACGCGGTCAGCTCCAGGATGGTCTTTCTCGTGGTCTTGGCCTCAGCCGCGGTAGCCGGCGCGTGGCCGGCGGCAGCGTTCGCGGCCACCCAGCCAAGCCTGGGGACGGCCCTCAACTACGCGGTCCTCGCCGGATCGGCGATCACCAACACCGGGTCCTCCGTGATCACCGGCAATCTGGGACTGTCTCCCAACACTGCCTCTTCCGTGACTGGATTCCCTCCCGGCAACGTCACCGGCACCCAGGACGCCGCTGATGCGAATTCTCTGCAGGCTCAGAATGACCTGGTCACCGGCTACACGGATGCCGCCAACTCGCCATCGACCTCGAGCCTGACCGGCCAGGACCTCGGCGGGCAGAACCTGACTCCCGGCGTCTACAGCTTCAGCACCTCGGCACAGCTGACCGGAACACTCACCCTGACCGGCAACGGCATCTACATCTTCCAGATCGGCAGCACGCTCACCACCGCGAGCAACTCTTCCGTCGCGCTCCTGGGCGGCGCTCAGGCCTGCGCCGTGTACTGGCAGGTCGGCAGCTCGGCCACGCTCGGCACGGGCACAGAATTTCAGGGCAACCTGATGGCGCTCACCAGCATCACCATGGTGACCGGCGCCAATCTCACCGGGCGCGCCCTGGCACAAACCGGCGCGCTCACCCTGGACGACAACGACATCACTCCACCGAGCGGTCCGTGCAATGTGGACGCCGCCTCCACGTCTGCCCCCGCCTCAGCCTCCGCCGCCGCTGGCTCAGGGACCACCGCTGGCCCAGGGCTGACCGACGCCTCGACGCCGGACACGGGCGCGGCGGTTCCCGACCCCCTGCTGCTTCCCGGCCTCCTGCTGCTGATCGCCGGTGGTGGCCTGATCGCCGCCGAGATCAGACGCGGATACCGTGCGCGGTGATGGGCGCACCGCCCCTCTTCGCCTTCAAAATCTGACTCGGAACCCGTCGACCCGGTGATGCTAGGCGCGGCTGGAGGCGCGTGCCTCCTCCGCGCCGGTCGCCGGCGCGGGTCCCTTCGCAAATCCGGTGAGCGCCCCCCGGCCGGCTGATGCCGGACCAAGGCCACCTCGGCCCCAGCCCCGTGGACGGCTAAACTTAGGTCGCCGGCTTTGTCGAGATCCCCGGCAGCCAGGTGGTCCGCGTCTGACGGGCTGCTCCCGCCGGCCCAGAACACCAGACGCACTGAATCGGAATCCGCTCCCCATGCCCGTCATCGAGCGCAACGACATTCGCAATGTGGCGATCATCGCCCACATCGACCACGGCAAGACCACGCTCATCGACGCCCTGCTCAAGCAGACCCACAGCTTCGCCGACCACGAGCAGATCGGGGAGCTGATCATGGATTCCAACGACCTGGAGAGGGAGCGAGGCATCACCATCCTCGCCAAGAACACCTCGATCCGGTATCACGACGTCACCCTGAACGTTATCGACACCCCCGGCCACGCCGACTTCGGCGGCGAGGTCGAGCGGGTCCTCTCGATGGCCGACGGCTGCCTCCTCCTGGTGGACGCGGCCGAGGGACCGATGCCCCAGACCCGCGTGGTCCTCCGCCAGGCACTTCAGCTCGGCCTCCGGCCGGTGATCGTCATCAACAAGCTGGACCGGACCAACGCCGACCCCAACCTGGCCCTGGAGGCCACCCACGACCTCCTCCTGGAGCTGGCCACGGACGCCGCCCAGCTCGATGCCCCCGTGATCTTCGCCACCGGCCGCGCGGGGACGGCGACCACCTCTCTGAACATCCCCGGGATCAACCTCGAGCCGCTCCTCGACGCCATCGTCACCCATGTCCCCGCCCCGCGAGGAGACCCTGACCTCAGCCTGCAACTGCTGGTCAGCTCCCTCGATGACGATGCCTACCGGGGGAGACTGGCCCTCGGCAGGGTGCAGCGGGGGACACTGACCAAGGGACAGGACGTGGTCGTCGCCACCGCCGACGGGTGGAGCGGCCGGCAGACCATCACCGGGATCCTGGTGTGGCGAGGTCTCCACCAGATCGAGGTCCCGGAGGCCAGGGTCGGAGACATCGTCGCCGTGTTTGGGCTCCCCGAGGTCAACATCGGCGACTCGATCTGCGCCGCCGACTCCCCGGAGGCGCTGCCCAGGATCGAGGTGGGGGACCCCACCCTGCGCATGCAGTTCACGGTCAACACGTCGCCGTTCGCCGGGCGTGAGCAGAAGCTGAGCAGCACCTCCCGCCAGTTGCGCGCGCGCCTCGACAAGGAGCTGCGCACCAATGTGGCGCTGCGCGTGGCCGACGGGGCCACCGCGGACGGCTTCGAGGTGTCCGGCCGGGGCGAGCTGCACCTCGCCATCCTCATCGAGACGATGCGCCGCGAGGGCTTTGAATTCGAGGTCTCCCGCCCTCAGGTCATCACCAAGGAGAAGAACGGGACCAAGCTGGAGCCTGTCGAGGAATGCGTGATCGACGTCGCCCAGAGTTACCTGGGGGCGGTCACCGAGCTGCTCGGAGCGCGAGGCGCCGTCATGCAGTCACTGCGGACCGACGCGGGCGGGGGGATGCGCCTCATCTACCACGCGCCGACGCGCGCACTGATCGGCGTGCGCAGCACCCTGCTCACGATCACCCGCGGTACCGGGGTCATGGCCACCCGGCTGCTCGGCTGGGAGCCGTGGCGTTTCCTGCCGCGCGCCCACCGGATGGGGGTGCTGACCGCCAGCCAGCCGGGCATGGCCGTCGCCTACGGTCTGCTCACACTCCAGGAGCGGGGGCAGCCCCTCATCGGCCCGGGAACCCCGGTGTACGAGGGGATGGTCGTCGGCATGAACCGCCGTCCTGGAGACCTCGCGGTCAACGTCGCCAAGCAGAAGCAGAAGACCAACATCCGCTCCTCGACCTCCGACTTCACGATCACCCTGACCCCGCCCCGCACGCTCTCCCTGGAGGAGGCGCTCGACTTCATCCAGGATGACGAGCTGGTGGAGGTGACGCCGTCCAGCCTCCGGCTTCGCAAACGAGTGCTCAACGCCAACGATCGCAACGCCATCCGCAAACGCGAGGCCCTGAGGACCTAGCCGCACCAGCCATTGGACCGGCTCGCGCCGCCGAGCGGACGGATCTCCCCGCTCTGCTGGCATCGGTGGGCTGGCGTAGCAGCGGCCCCACCGCCACCCGGGACTTCGTCCTCCACCTGACTTCGAGTGCAGGTGATCGCTGGTGTACTTGCATCAAGGAAAAACGCCGCAGCCGAATCTGGGCAGCTTGGAGCCCGGCCGCCACCATCGACGGATCGTCAGTCGGAGAGTGAGGCATCGCGGTGACAGACCAGCCAGATCGAGGATGCGGCCGAGGAGTGCCGAGAGGTGAGGCGCCGGAAGGAAGCCGCCCAGGTGGTACAAGTGATGCCCTCTTGAGGCGGCGTGTCCGGGCATCCATGACTGACGGCAAACAGAGCTGGTGAACATCGGGGCGAGGCACCGGTTTGGGCGCCGCGGCGAACGGGGTCAGGTGATCCCCGTCGTCGCCCTGCTCATCCTCATCATCAGCGGCTTCGCCGCCATCTCACTGGACGCGGGCATGGACTATGCCCAGTCCCGGAGCGACAACGACGTCTCGGACGCGGCGGCGCTGGCCGGCGCCTATTGGGCGGTCGACGATCCGAGTTCCACCCAGGGTCTCAGCCTCGCCGGCCTCTGGAGCGCCGAGAACAGCGCCGCGAGCGTGGACGGCTGTAACGGGCAGTGCTCTGCCCCCATGGTGGTCGCAGGCTCCAACGCCTACGCGGTTGCCCAACTGTGGACGACCACGAAGTTCGCAGCTGGGGCCAGCCCGGCCTTCTACGTGAACAGCTCCGGGGCTTGCTCAAGCAGTGCTTCGGGCACGTTCCTGGTGGCTACGTGTCCAGCTGTCAGCTCGATCCAGGATGTGGGGGCACCGGTCAGCGACAAGACGAATGACTACTTCGCGACCGTCGTGGGCGGGCACCCGGTCGGGATCGTCCCGGATGCGGTGGCGGCAGTCTCTGGCACCGGCGAGGGAACGACCAGCACCAACCCGACCATGGCCTGTGAGATCTGCGTCTTCGGCCCAGTTTCATTGAACGGCGGGGGCGACGAGCTGCTCGCGGGTGGCGGCAGCATCGACATCGGCGGCTACCTCTGGTACGACACCAGTTCGGCCACGGTTCAGACCAGCAACGGCTACGGGATCGACGTGGACGGCACCAGTCAGCAGGGTGGGGCAAGTGTCTACGTGGGCGGCAGCTCCGACCTCCTGAATGCGAATGGGGACCTCGGCATCGATGGCCCCCTGTACTTCAACAGCAGCAGCAGCACCGTGAAGGGGGCCTCCACCAACATCTCGGGAACGGTCGGCGCCACCTACTGGCAAACCAGCGGCAACGTGATCACCCCGAGCGCCTACGGGACCACCGCGGTCACCGACTTCACCGACCCGATGGCGTCAGTGGCCGTGCCCACCTACACGAAGGCGACCACCAACTGCTCGTCCGTGGGGACGGTTCAGACCGGGACGTCGAACGTGGCCAACTGCCTCACGGTGTCCGGAAGCACAGCGACGCTCGCCTCGGGCATCTACGGCAACGTGACCCTCGATCTGCCAACGACCGTCAACCCGGGTGAGTTCGAGTCGTTGACGATCGGAAACAGCAACATGACCATCACCTTCAACCCGGGGACCTACATCTTCGACGGCTCGGGGATCGACGTCAACGCCGGCGGCATCACCCTCGCCGGGACGGGGCTCACCTTCTATATGACCTGCGGCAGCGGCACCGCGCCCGCCTCGTGCGGCACCTGGACGCCGAGCAGTACCCAGCCAACGGGTGGTACCTGCAGCACGACCACGAGTGGCTCCTCCGTCAACCTGGGGGGCACCACCACCCTGAACCTTCAGGGGCCCACGGGGAGCAACCCGGTGCTCTTCTTCTTCGACCGCTGCAACAGCAACCAGAGCGCCTTCTGGGTGGACAGCCCTGGGGTGACGGCGGGGAACGGCTACCCCACGGGAATGCTCTATGCCCACTCCGGGCGGCTTCTGATCAACGCGAGCACCAGCTCGATCCCCTCCCCCCTGGTCGTGGGCAGCATCTACTACAACGCCGGATCGATCGTGCTCGGGACCGCCACCGGTTCGGTGGCACTCGTTGCGGGCACGTCGGGGCCAGGTACCCTGGTCAACTGAGATGGGCGCACCGCTACGCAGGCGCTCTTCCCGCCGGCAACGAGGCCAGGCGATGGTCGAGTTCGCGCTCTGCTTTCCGATCCTTCTCCTCTTCAGCGTCTCGGCGGTTGGTGTCGCCCACACCGAGGAGACCGCCAACGACCTCGCCACCGTGGTTCGGGACGGGGCCCGCTACGCGAGCCTCAACCCCGCCCTCTACGGTGGCTGCGCGAACGGCTCCATCAGCTGCTTGACCAACACCATCCAGGGGATCATTCAGGCGGAGGCCAACAGCGTCAACCAGTCGGCGGGTGGGGTCACGCTCGCCAACACCAACTGCCTGTGGGGCGGTTTACCGACCCCGCCGGCCCTGTCCACCACGGTCTCCTCCCCCTCCACGCCGACCAACGCCAGCACCAGCTGCATCACCATTGCCTACTTCACGAGTGAAACCGGCACGCCTTCTCCCTGTGCCTACTACTCGACCTCAACCGGGCTGTTCACCAATCTCAACGGCAGCACCTGCGTGGCCGCCTCGTCAACGTCGTCACCGGTCTACGTCGAGGTGATCGTGGCGGTCGCACAGAGCGCCACCGGGAACCCGGTCCTGGTGCTCCTCAACGGGCTGCACATCACCCCGCTCTTGACCCGCAGCTACACCATGCAGGTGGTGCCGTGATCAGGCGACGCAACCTCCGTCGCCGGGGCCAGTCCATGGTCGAGTTCGCCATGGTGGCGCCGGTGCTCTTCGCCGTCATCTTCGCGAGCGTCGACTTCGGGGGCTACTTCGCGTCACGGCTGTCAGTCGAGAACGCTGCCCGGGTGGCGGTGCGGGCGGCGGCGGTGGAGGTCTGCCCCACCAGCGGGACGGGCTTCACCTCGGCTGGCAACCCGAGCGCCTGCTGGACCAATCTCGCCACCCCGGGCTCAGGGACCATCGAGCAGGTGGCGATCGCTGCCGCCGCCGACGCCAACATCCTCAACAAGGACTGCCCCGATTCGGATGGGATCTGGCCACCCAGCGCCACCGACCTGGCGACGCTCACCCCGGGCACTGGCTGCATCAGCATCGGCTACTACTACGTCACCGCCTCGGGACAGTCACCCTGCGCGGCGTGGAGCGCGACCAACGATGAGATGACCACCACTGCCCTCTACCCGGCGGACTGCCCGATTTCACCCGGGTCGGGCGGGACCGACATCATCCAGGTTGTCATCGGCTACAACTACAAGCCGCTCGTCCCCATCCCGTGGTTCCAGGGGGCAGGGGTCACCACCACCTCGGCGGAGACGCAACTGGTCCTTGAGCAGGGCTGACGGGGCCCGGCACCTCCTGACATCTGGTTGCGGATGCAAGGCGGCGGGACGCGGTTCGGCGTCGCCATCGGGCAAGATCGGCGGGTGAGCGCCCAGGACCCCGACGTGGTGGTGGTCGGAGCCGGACCCAGCGGGGTCGCGTGCGCCCTGCTGCTGGCCCGTGCCGGCCACCGGACCATGGTCCTCGACGGAGCTCGCTTCCCACGCGACAAGGCGTGCGGCGAGGGCCTGATGCCGAGCGGCGTCGCCGTGCTGAGGCGCCTCGGCCTCCTCGACGCCATGGTCGCGGACGGTGCGCCCCGGCTGCATTCGGTCACCTACCGGATGATCGGACGGCCTCTCAGCACCACGGCAGCGTTTCCACCCCCGCCAGGAGGCGGCCCGGGCTGGGGGCTCGGGGTGAGACGGCTGCGTTTCGACGCCGTCCTGGCGGCGGCCCTCCGCGTCGAGCCGGGCGTGACCTTCCTCGAGGGCACGCGCGTCACCGGCTCCCTGCGTGACGCTCGAGGCCGGGTCACGGGTGTGATCTCCGGTGGGTCGGCGATCAGCGCCCGCTTCGTGGTGGCCGCCGACGGGCTGCACTCGCCGCTCCGCGCGGCCGCCGGCTGGACCTCGCCCGCCCCGCGTGACGGGCGGTACGGCCTCGCCGGTCACTGGCGGGTTGACACCCGTGCCATCCACGGCATCACGGTCGGCTTCGCCGGCGGCCACGAGTGGTACCAGGCGCCGGTCGGCCCGGAGGAGCTGCTCGTGTCCGTGCTCGGTGGTCGCCACACCATCGGAGCCATCGCCCACGACTACGCGGGGTCGGCGCGGGAGGCGCTGCCGCTGCTCGAAGAGGCCGACCCTCTGGGCGGCCCACTCGCCGCCGGGCTCTTCCGCCAGCGCCCCCGCCGGGTCGCTGGGGACGGGCTCTTCCTGGTCGGAGACGCGGCTGGTTACGACGACCCCACCACCGGCGAGGGCATCGCGGTCGGGCTCCTGCTGGCCGAGCGCCTTGCCGTGCATCTCGACGCCGCCCTCGCCGAACGGATCTCACCCCGTGAGGCGGCGGCCACCTACACGCGTGATCATCGCCGGCTCTGGACGGATCGTCGCCGCCTCACCCGCCTCGCCCTGCTCATGGCCGGCCACCCCCGCGCCAGCCGCCGGGCGATCACTCGCGCTGGCACGCGGCCGGTGGCGCTGGAGGCCCTGCTCGGGGTCAACTGCGGCTACTGGGGATTCGGCCGGCTGTCGGCCCGAGACTGGCTCTCGCTGGCCGGGATCTGACCTGAATCGGTGAGCAGCGCGAATGCGAGTGGCTCCTCGCCGATCCAGGTCTGAAGCGCCCGAGCTGCCTCAGGTTCGGGGGGCGCGACCCTTCGTGGGCAGGAAACGCGGCACGCCCGCGAACGCTGCGCGGTACCCGGGCACCCGGTCGAGGAGCGCCTCCTCGGCGCGGATGCGCGGGAGCAGGACGGCCGCGTTGGCGGCGCTCAGCAGCACCGCCTCCCCATAGGCGCCCACGGCCACGGGAAGGCAGGCGAACTCAACGATGACCGCGAGATAGTTGGGATGTCGCATCCAGCGGTACGGGCCACGGGTCACCACCGCCATCTCCTCGGGAACCAATCCCTTCACGTTCCACGCGGGCCCGAGGCTGGCGATCACCCAGAGGCGGAGCCCGACCGCCGCCGCCAACCCGGTCAGCGCCGCGGCCCCGACCGCTCGGTGCGGACGGCGGCGCCGCGGCACGACGCAGAGGGTGAAGAGGGCGACGTTGGCCGCCACCATGATCGGGAAGCTGCGTGGCGCGGCCTGCCGGCCGGCACCGGTGCGGCGGAGGTTGCGGGAGGACCAGGCCACCTCGGCGAGGCGCATCGCCCCCAGTCCGGCGACCAGCGCGGACTGGCTCCGGCGGCTCAGCATCGCCACTCCAGCTCCAGCAGCTCGATGCCGAGCCCCGGTCCGAAACCGACGGCGAGCCCGCGCCCGCGCGGCCCCGGCAGCGATCGGGCCAGCTCGGCGAGGACCGCGAGGATGGCGGCGGAGGAGGTGTTGCCGGTGCGCCGGAGCGTCGCCCACGAGGCCGCCGTCTGAGCCGTGCTCAGCCCCAGAGATCGCTCCACAGCCGTGAGGATCGACGGCCCGCCGGGATGGACGGCGACAGCCTGCAGATCGGAGGCCGGCCGAGCGCCGAGAAACCCCTTGACGAGCGCGGGAAGCGCGCTGGCCAGCAGGCCCGGAAGCCGGCGGGAGAGCACCACCTGGAGGCCGTCGTCAGCAAGTTCGTAGCCGAGCGCGTCACCGGAGTCGGGCACCACGGCGCTCCGGGTCCGGCCGACTGTCAGGCCCTGCTCGCCGGAGGCGACCACCACCGCGGCAGCGCCATCGCCGAACACGAGCGCGCTCATCAGGTTGTCCATCGAGGTGTCGTCGGGCCGGAAGGTCAGGGAGGGGGTCTCCACGGCCACGACCAGCGCCGCCTGCTCAGGGTGGCCGCGAGCCCAGTCGCAGGCACGCGCCAGCCCAGCCGCCCCGCCCCCGCAGCCGAAGACGGTGAAGGGCATGCGCACCACATCGGCGCGCAGCCCCAGGCGGGAGATCAGCGTCACGTCGATCCCGGGGAGGACGAAGCCGGTGCAGGAGGCGACCACCAGGAGGCCGATCTCGACGGCGGCGACGCCGGCGTCCGCGAGAGCCTGAGCCGCAGCCACCTCGGCGAGAGCCGGCGCCACTTGGCGGTAGGCGGCCGTCTGGGCGGCCGGCGACAGCGGCGTGGCCAGCGCCGAGAGCGGGCGCACCAGGCGGCGGCCGACCCGGCCGGATTGATCCAGAAGAGAGCCGAGGTGGCGCGCCAGTTCCGGCCACACCTCGGCGAGCACGGTGGCGAGCTCCTCAGGTTCGGCGGGGTGGCCCGGGAGGGCACTCCCAAAACCGGCGAGTCGCGCCGGTGGGCACGGGGCGCCGGACGCCGACAGCGTCATCAGGCCCTCGGGCGAGGTCAACGAGGACGGCCCTCGGACCGCTCCCGCACCTCGATGCCCTCACAACCCGACCGGATGTCACGATTGACCGGGGCAGGCCGGCACGGCACGGACGGACTCATCGGCCTGGCCTGCGACGGACAGGCGGGCGGGCGCTCACTCGGTCAAGTGTGTGCCCTCGGGGGAGGTCGCTGGAGAGTGGAACGTGGCGGTGAGACCCTGGGCCTCTCGCGGGTGAGCCCGTCCGGCGAAGAAGATCGCGCCCGAGGGGGCCCGCTGTCCACCCTCAGGGCGGCACTCGGGCTGCTGCATCCGGGTCCCTCGCTGCTCGTGACCGCCTGCTTCGTGGCCGCCGCCGCCGCTGCTCGCCACCGGTTGCCGGACCTCATCACCGCGCTGCGCCTGGTCGGGATCATGCTGCCCATGCAACTCGCCATCGGCGCGCTCAACGACCTCTGCGACCGTGACCTTGACCGCATGGCCAAGCCGGGGAAGCCGCTCGCGAGCGGCGTCCTGAGCCCCGTGGTGGCCGGGACCGCGGCCCTGGTCGGATTCGCGGTCGCCCTCGGGATGGCGATGACCTTCCCCCTCCCCACCCTGCCGCTGGCAGCCGCCTGTGCGGCGGCGGGCATCGGATACGACCTGGGGTTCAAACGGGGGGCGCTCTCCTGGCTGCCCTACTGGGTGGGGTTTGCCTGCCTGCCGCTCACCGCCGGCGCGGCCGTCGAGAAGCTGGGCCTGCGCGTCGCCATCGCGGCACCGCCTCTGGCTCTGGCGCTGGCGCTCAGCCTCCAGCTAGCCAACTCGCTGCCCGACATCGAGGGCGATGTGCGTGGCGGATCGGCGGGGCTGGCGGTCCGGCTCGGGGCGGTGTGGTCGCGCCGCCTCAGCCTCGGCATGGCGGCTCTCGCCGGGGTCGCCGTCACCGCCGCCGCGCCGCTCCTGGGCCAGCCCGTACCGGTCATCCTTTTGGGGGCCCTGCCGCTCATCGGCGTGTCCGTGACGCTGGCGCTGCGCCCGTATGCGCGGCCCTTCCCCCTGCTTGCCCCGGCCGTCGGCATCCTCACCGCGGTCTGGCTGCTCGCCCTTCCGTGAGGGCGTGGGCGGCACCGGCCGCCCGCGCCCTCGTCACATGACGTCGAAGGTCTCCGCAACCTCGATGCTCGCACCGCCCTGGAGCACGGGGCACCCCTTGGAGATCGCCACCGCGGCGTCGATATCCGCCGCCTCCAGGAGGCTGTAGCCGCTCACGGGATTGGCGCCGCCGCCCTGGGACACGGCACCATCGGGGCCGATGGTGCGGCTCTGGCCGACCGGGTTTCCGGGATCCTTGATCGCACCGCCCGTGCTCTGGAACCAGGCACCCCACGCGGCCATCACCTTGGCCTGCTCCTCCTGCGCCTCCGGCATGCCACCGCCGTGATAGACAAGCAAGAACTTCGCCATGGCTGCGCCCTCCTTCGCGGACACGCTCTCGCCAGCGGGTGGTCGGTCGCGGGGCTCTCGAATCCGCGACCGGGCCGCAGGTACTCGTTGAGGAAACGGTGGCAGGTCGCCCATCCCAGGTCAAGCGCCGGGACACCCGCGACCTCGTCGAGGCTCATGGCGGGACTGTGGCCGACGAGACCACGGTCGGCGTGGGTACCTCGAGCCAGGTCAGCCTGCGGGCCTGATCCCAGTCCCCCTCAGCGCCGCCAGGACCTCTCCCTCCCCCGTCGCCCCGGGGAGGAGCCGCTCCCGGGCCATCCGGTTGGCGAGGCTTTGAAGGAGGGCGTTGGCCGGCGCCGGCACCTCGTGGAGGCGGCCCAGAAGCACGATCTCCCCGTTGAGGAAGTCCGCCTCGATGCTGCCGGCCGTGCGCGCCAGGCTCTGCCAGGAGGAGCCACCCACCCGCCTCCGGCCGCCGACGGGGCGGACCGAGATGAGGTCATCGCGGCGGGCCGCGTCCTCCGCCGGCGACGCGTGGGCGATGCCGGCGGTCCCAAGCACGGCCTCACCCTCGCGGCGCACCAGCTCCGCGAGCTCGCCACCACCCGCCTCCGGGCCACAGACCGCCTCGACCGCGTTGCCGAGGTTGGCGATCAGCTTGGCGTACTTCCAGCGCATCACATCCGGCACCGCTCGCGAGTCGAAGGCGGCTGCGCGCAGTGCGGCTGCGATCTCCTCGGCCCCGGTGTCGACGCCCTCCGGGAACCGCCCCACATCCATGATCCCGGGGCAGGGCGAGGACTCGGCCTCCACGACCCCCGGAGCCAGATGGGTGGCGGGGCAGATGACGAGCATGCCGAGCGTGTTCTCGAAGCGTCGGAGCGCCGCCCGCTCGTTGGCGACGCCATTCTGGGCGCATACAACCACCAGCGAAGGCGGCGCCGCGACGGCGAGGTCGTGGACGGCGGCATCAGTGTCCTGCGACTTCATCGCGAGGATCGCCACGTCGTCATCCCGCCACCGGATCTCGCCAGCACTCGCGGCTGCCGGCACTTGCACCGTGGCGTCCGCCTCCGGGGTGCGCAGGGTAAGGCCGCGCTCGCGGATGGCGGCGAGGTGCGCGCCGCGCGCGATGACAGCCACCTCGACGCCGGCCCGGTCGAGGAGGGCCGCCATCACCCCACCGATCGCGCCGGCGCCGAAGATGACGTAGCGGCGGGTCATGCCGCCGAGGATACCAATCGGACGGCGTCCCGCTTCGACGCTCCCGGTGTCAGAGTCCGTCAATCGTCGCAGCCATCCCACTCCGCCCCGCTGGGAGAGGTAAGCATATGATGGGTCGATGGCGACCGCCACGATGAGTGCCCCCGATCACCGCGCAGTCTGCGACACGCAGTGCTGACGCACGGGCGCGCGGCGAGGACGCCATGAGCCGAAGTCCATTCCCGGCGTGAGCGGCCGCCGGACGTCAGGCCTCCAGATCGCGTTCGTCTCGTCCTCCGTCCCTCGGCGGTGCGGCATTGCCACGTTCACCGCCGACCTGTTGGGCGCGGTGCGGATCGCCGACCCGACGGCCACCTGCCGCGTCGCCGCCATCGACGAGCCGGCGGTGCTGCGCCAGTACGCTTCCGACGTCCGCTGGCGGATCCGGCAGGGCGACCCGGAGAGCTATCGCGCCGCCGCCCGCGCCATCAACGCATCGAATGCCGACGTGGTCAACGTGCAGCACGAGTTCGGCCTCTACGGGCGTTGGAACGAGCCGGTGTACGCCAACGGCCGCTGGAGCGACTCCGTCTACGAGGATCACTTCCGCGGCTTTCTCGAGGAGCTGCGCAAGCCGGTGGTGACCACCATGCACACCGTCCTGCCCCAGCCCTCACCGTCGATCCGCGAGACGGTGCGGGGTATCTCCGAGCTGAGTGACGACATCGTGGTCATGGCCTCCACCGCGGTGGGGTTGCTGGCGAACGTGTACGGGCTCGCCAAGCCTCCGCGGGTCATCCCCCACGGAATGCCGGTCATCGACCCTCACGGCCGGCACAGCTTCAAGCGCAAGCTCGGAGTGGAGGGACGGACGATCATCTCCACCTTCGGCCTGGTCGATCCCCGCAAGGGGCTCCAGTACATGATCCAGGCGATGCCGGCAGTGGTCGCCCGCTATCCCGATGCCCTCTACCTCATCGCCGGTCAGACGCACCCCGACCTGCTCCGGGTGCAGGGAGAGGACTACCGGAACTCCCTGGTCGCCGAGACCCACGCGCTGGGCATGGACCACCATGTCGCCTTCATCGACACCTACATGAGCCAGCGCGACATCATCGATCTGCTGCTCGCCACCGACGTCTACGTCACCCCGTATCTGGATCCCAACCAGATCACAAGCGGGACGCTGTCGTACGCGCTGGGGGCCGGCAAGGCCGTGGTCTCCACGCGCTACATGCACGCCTCCGAGGCGCTCGCCGACGGCCGTGGCGTCCTGGTCGAGTTCCGCGACCCCGGCGGCCTCGGCCGGGCGGTCGTCGCCATCCTGGGCGATCCGGCGGCGAAGGCGGCGCTCGAGCAGGCGGCGTTCGCCTATGCGCGTGACGCGGCATGGCCGCAGTCGGCGCGCAGCTTCCTCGACATCATGGGCCCGCTGAGCGAGTCCGGTCCCAGACTCCGCGGCACCAGCGGTGCGCCTCAAGGCGCTCACGACATCGGTCGGCGTCTGACCCAGAACCCCCTCATCACCGCGGCGGACGTGCGTCCGTCGAGCCCCGGCCTGGAGGTCGTCTCGGTCTCCAACGCCGCCGCCGCCAAGTTCGACGGCGAGGTGGTCCTGCTGCTCCGGGTCGGCGAACGGCCCAAGAGCGGCGTGCAGCCGCCGCCGGATGCGCTCACCCTCGACCTGAGCGGGCCTGAGCCGAAGCTTCAACCGCTCCGCCCGGGGCTGACCGCCGAGCAGGTCGTGGGCATGGCATTTCTCGACACCCAGAGCGTGGTGCCGCGCGTGGTCGAGGTCTTCCTTCCCCGCGACCTTCCCGGCCTGGATCTCACGGATCCTCGGACCATCCGCTATCGCAGTCTCACCGGCGGGTTCACGGCCGCCGCCGACGACGTCAGCGATCTGCTGACCCAGATGTCACATCTGCGCGTGGCACGCAGCCGCGACGGCCTCCATTTCACCGTCGACGACATGCCCTCGGTGATGCCGGCGAACCGGTTGGAGGAGTACGGCTGCGAGGACCCGAGAGCCGCGTTCATCGACGGCGTCTGGCACATCACCTACGTCTCGGTGAGCCGCCTCGGCATCAGCACCAGCAGGCTCACGACCACCGACTTCCGCTCCTTCGAGCGGCACGGCCTTATGTTCCTCCCCGATCAGAAGGACGTGGTGCTCTTTCCCGGGCGGATCGGCGGCCGCTACGCGGCTTTCACCCGCCCCATGCCACAGTCCTTCAGCCGCGTCCTCGGGGTGTGGATCGCCTTCTCCGACGACCTGGTTCATTGGGGTGACCACGCCCCCCTCGCTCTGCCGCGACAGGGGATGTGGGACGGGCTCCGGACCGGCGCGGGCGCGACCCCGTTCCGGGTTCCCGAGGGCTGGTTGGAGATCTACCACGGTGTCGACCGCAGGACCCGCTACGCGCTGGGGGCCATCCTCCTGGACGCCGACGATCCCACCCGGGTCATCGCCCGCTCCCCCGAACCGATCCTGGTACCGACCACTCCGTACGAGCGCGAGGGACTGTTCAACGACGTCGTCTTCACCTGCGGCCACGTGAACCTCGACCCGGAGGGCAGGGAGATCCGCGTCTACTACGGGGCCGCGGACAGCCGCCTGGCGGCCGCGGACTTCACGGTGAGCGAGATCCTCGACCAGATGCGACCGTGCTGAGGCAGATCGCGCGTCTGGCGCGGCCCGTCCCCTTCGCCGGGCCGACCGCGCTCGCCATCGCCGTCTACTCGGACGCGCTCAACCAACCGGTTCGCGCCGAGCAGGCGGGCTATGAGGGTGTCGCCTGCGTGGACGACGCCGCCCGCGCCCTCGAGCTCTACTGCGATCTCTGGAAGTCGACCGCCTCGCCCTGGGTGCGGCGATGGTGCGAGGGACTGCTCGACTTCGTCCTGGCCATGCAGGGCGCCGACGGTCGCTGGCACAACTTCATCCTCGATTGGGACGGCACTCCGAATCAGGAGGCGCGGACGTCGGTCGCGGGTGGAGGCTTCTGGCAGGCGCGCGCGCTGCTGGCGATTGCGAGCGCCCGCCAGCTCTTCGACGGCGACGCACGGATCGAGAGCTCCCTCAGCCGCGGCCTCCCGCACATCATCGAAGCCACCGACGTGCCAGCCGATGTGAGGGCACTTCACATCCGGACGGCGCTGACCCTGCTGGAGGCCGGTGACGACCGAGAGCTGCTCGACGAGGTCGCGCTCTGGAGCGACGAGGTGGCCGGCTGCCGTGACGGTGAGCGGCTGATGAACTCCCCCGACGAGCAGGGGGCGCCCCATCTCTGGGCGCACATCCAGGAGGGGGTGCTCGCCGATGCGGGGGTGCGGCTGGGCAGACAGGATCTCGTCGCCACCGCCTGCCGCAGCGCCGAGCTGGTCTTTCGGACCGTCGTCATGGCCGGCTTTGACCTTGACCACGTCCAGCCCTACGACGTGGCGTCGGCCGTCTACGTGCTCACCCGCATCGCCGCGGTCACGGGGACGCCCGCCTACGCCGCGCTTGCCGGCATGGCCCGCTCGTGGTTTGACCGCCGCAACTCTGCGGGCCAACCCGTCTACGATCGGCAGGCCGGGCGCGTCAGCGATGGTGTGGATCGCCGGCGGGTCAGCGAAAACTCGGGGGCCGAGGCGAACATCGCGGGCGCCCAGGCGCTCTTTGAGGACACCGCCAGGCTGGCCAAGCGCCTCAGCGCTCGTGAAGGCCTGCCGGCCACTGCCGCCGGACTGCGGCATGGGCCTGAACCAGCCCCGCTAAGGCCGGGACGACCCGAAGGTTGGGTCCAAAGGCCCTAGCTATTCCGCCACTTGTCATGAGTGGTGGCATACCCTATCGTCACTTTGTCCTGGGACTCCTCCTAGGAACTTCACGAAGGGGGTGCCCATTCCCATGTCTCCGCGGTCACGCTGCCTTCGCTTCTTATCGGGCTGATCGCGGCCGCGGCGCTCGCCGCCTGCGGCACCTCCAGCTCGCCGTCGTCGTCCTCCTCCGCAGCGTCGTCCAGCTCCAGCGCGGCAGCGGCCACCTCCGCGCCCGCCTCGACCTCGAGTGGCGCCGCTGCCGCCAGCGCGACCTCGTGCCCCTCCGCCACAACCGTCAGCAGCGCCCTGGGTGTCACCGTCGGTTCTCCAACCAGCGACGCCGGCGAGACGGCGGACCTCCCCTCCGGGGCGACTGGCGTCGGCTGCCAGTATGTCTCGTCCAGCGAGGGGGTGGTGATCATCGTTGTGGCAAGCGGGGTGCCCTCCAACTACTTCTCAACCGAGGAGAGTGCCGAGTCGTCGGCGCTGGCACAGGCGGTGTCCGGCCTCAACTTCAGCTTCACCCCATCTCGGGGCTGGGCAGCCAGGCGGCCTCCTATTCGTTCACCCTCGGCACGGTGGCCGCGTCAGGTGTCATCGCCGAGCAGGGCGGTGACATGGTCGGCGTCTTCACCAGCCTGCTAAGCACCTCGATCAGCAGCGAGGAGAACCTGGTCAAGAGCCTCCTCTGATCTGACCTCGCCGTCACTGGATGAGGCGCGCGCCGGCAGCCGGCGCGCGCCTCATCTCTTCTCGGCGCTCCTCGACGGCAGCAGGGCGAGGACCAGCAGCACCCCCGTTCCGGTGACCCCGATGGCCGCGCTGAGCGCGGCCCGGGTCCCGGCCTCGAAACTGCTGCGGGCCACCGTGAGGAGGCCCGCTCCGAGCGGGCCTCCCACCACACGCGCGACGGCCAGTGCCCCACCCAGCGAGCCGAGGATTGCGTGGGCCGCCACGGCGGGCACCAGCCGGCCCGCGAGCAAGGGATTCATGAGGCTCTGGTAGCGGGTCGAGAGCACGCTGCCGATCACCGCCACACCGAGGGCTCCGCCGACCTGGAGGGCCGTGCTGTTGGCAGCCGACCCGACCGCCGCGTCCTCCTGGCCGAGCGCTCCGAGAACGGAGTCCGTGGCGGCGGGGATGAGCAGCCCCGCTCCCAGTCCGATCATGAGCATCCCCGGAAGGGCGAGCAGGTAGGTGACGGTGGGGGTGGCGACGGCGGCGTTCTCGGCGAGCCCACCGACGATCAGGAGCAGCCCGGCAGCGACGATGAGCTTGCTGCCGACCCGCCGGACCAGCCGGGAGGACGCGAGCGCGGCGAGGGCCAGCAAGGCGGCGAGGGGCAGGATGCGCAGCCCGGCGCCGAGCGGCGAGTAGCCGAGGAAGAACTGGAGGAACTGGGTCTGGAGGAAGAGGCCGCCCAGCAGGGCGAAGACGCCCAGGCCCAACGCCGACAGGGCGATGCTGAAGCGCCGGGAGCGGAAGTACCTGAGGGGGAGCATCGGGTGATCCGAGCGCCACTCCCAGGCCACGAACCCCAGCATGAGGGCGACCCCACCGGCGAGCGCGGCGATGACCTCCGGCGACGTCCACCCGTGGGCCGGGCCCTCGATGATCGCCCAGAGAATGCCGCCCAGGCCACCGATCGACAGCAGGGCACCGATCGGGTCGGCGCGCCGGGGGGATGCGCTCCGCGACTCGGGGACCAGCAGGAGCGTCCCCACCAGGCCGGCAGCGACCACCGGGACGTTCACCAGGAAGACCGACCCCCACCAGAAGTGGGCCAGGAGCAGCCCCCCCGCCACCGGCCCGATGGCGATGCCGAGCCCGATCGTCCCCGCCCACATGCCGACCGCCCGAGCCCGCTCGGCTGGGTCGCGGAACATGTCGTTGACGATTGAAAGGCCCGACGGGATGGTCATGGCCGCACCGGCCCCCATGAGCGCCCGCCAGGCGATGAGAGGATCGACGCTCCCCGAAAAGGCGGCGCCAAGGGAGCCGACCCCGAAGACGACCAGGCCGCAGAGGAAGAGTCGCTTGCGCCCGAAGCGGTCGGCCAGGCTGCCCGCGACGAGCAGGAGGCCTCCGAACACCATCGAATAGGCGTCCACGATCCACTGGAGCTGGTCGGTGGTCGCCTGCAGCTTCTCCACCAGGGTGGGCAGGGCCACGTTCAGGATGGTGTTGTCGAGGTTCACCATCAGCACCGCCACGCAGAGCACCGCGAGCGGCGCCCACGGGTTGCGCCGGCCTGCCTGCATCGCGGCAACGGCGCCCCCGGCCTCGGCCCTGAACTTGGGGGATGCGGGTGTTGAATGAATGTTCACTTTAGGATACAAATATATCAGGCGATAATCGTCAGGGCAATTCTCTATACGGTAGGATTTGAGCCATGAGCATGCGCTCCCCGACCGTGCAGGACTCCGACCTGAGCGCTCGGGCAAAGATCCGCGAGGCCGCGCTCCGGCTGTTCGGCACCTCGGGATTCGGGGTGTCGCTCCGGGCCATCGCTCAGGCCGCCGGGGTCTCCCCCGGCCTGGTCATCCACCACTTCGGGTCCAAGGATGGGCTGCGAGCGGCCGTGGACGAGTCGGTGCTGGCCGTCTTCCTCGAACGGTTCGACAGCCTTCCCAAGGACCTCCCTGCGGACCTTCTGTCGCGGGCGATGGCCACCGTCTTCTCGGACGTCCTGGGGCCGAGCCCGGACATCCGGCAGTACCTGCGCCGCTGCCTCCTCGACGAGACCCCCGCGGGCACGACCATCTTCGACGAGATGGTGGCGGCGACCCAGCGCGGGCTCGAGATGCTGGGCCGGGCCGGGGGCATCCGGGCCGACTCCGATCCCGAATGGCGCCCCTTCCAGGTCCTCGCGGTCGTGCTCGGTCCGCTGCTCTTGGAGCCGGTGATGCAGCGCCACCTCGGCGAGCCCGCCTACGCCCCGGACGTGGTGCGCCGGCGCACCGCCGCCAACCTAGACGTCCTCTCGCGCGGGCTGTTCACCCCCGCCGCGGAAGGGCACGAGGCGCCGACGCCCTGACAGAGGCCAGGCCACCTGCGATACCGGACCGCGGGTGATCAGCTCGGTGGCAGGCCCAGGGCAGCGCGGACGACGTCGCCCTGCGCGATGGCAGCGGCACCGTCCGACAGCGTTTTGGCGTCCCAAACGGCCTCGGTGCTCGAGGTCTGCGAGCCGAGCGAATTGAGGTCCGAGACGACGGCGTTGTCATCGGACACCAGGGTGGCGATGTCCGTGGCCGCCGTGCCGGTCGCGCCGATGCCCTGGATGGTGCTGTCGAAAGTCGTCAGCACGCCGGCATACGCCGACCCCTGGGACGTGAGACCGAGGACGTTGCCGTCCGCGGCCACGAGGTCCGCCTTCCACGTCGTGTACGCCGAGTCGACGGCCGCGGTGGCGGAGAGATACGCCTGGCCAACCTGGGCGGTGGACGCCGGGCTGGCCGTCGATGCCGGTGTGGTCTTGGCCGCCGCGCTGGAGGACGAGGCCGACGATCCGCCGCAGCCGACCGCCATCACGGCGAGAGCCGCCGATGCCAGCACCGTGATGTGTGTCGCCTTCATCGCCCGCCTCCAAGACTTCTCGCTGTGGCGCCACGTGAAAGTGCGCCCATCGCCCCTTCGCCGGCGCCACATGGTACCCGGTCCCGAGCGGACGTCGCCAGACGCCAGGAGCCGCCGGGCGGAGGCCGGAGCAGGGCGGACCAACGCCCCTGGCCCCTGCCCGCCCGGGTCCCCACCCCCGACCCTGGTAGTGTCCAAAGTCAGTGGGCATCACCCTGCCGATCGCGCTCTTCTTCGGGATACTCCAGGGCGCCAGCGAGTTGTTCCCCGTCTCCTCGCTCGGCCACGCCGTGGTCGTCCCGCCCCTCTTCGGCATCGGGGTGCGGGAGAGCAACGCCGATTTCCTCCCCTTCCTGGTGCTGCTCCACATCGGGACCGCCACCGCCCTGCTCTGCCTGTACTGGCGGGAGTGGGTTCGGATCGTGGTCGGGTTTGTCCGCAGCGTGGTCACCGGCCAGGTGGGCGGCGGGGACGCTCGACTGGCCTGGCTGCTCGTGGTCGGCACCATCCCGGCGGGGCTGGTCGGGTTCGTCTTCCAGACGCCGCTCCAGGCCAACTTCGGCAATCCGCGGCTCGCCGCCGGGCTGCTGATCGTCAATGGCGCCATGCTGCTCGGGGCGGAGCTGCTCCGGCGGCGCACCGAGCGGCGCGCCGGGATCGCCCATCGCGACCCCACAGCGGAGGCCAAGCAATTCCGCACCATCGAGGAGATGGGCTTTGGCCGCGCGGCGCTGATCGGCGCCTGCCAGATCGTCGCCCTCTTTCCCGGCATGTCGCGCTCGGGATCGACCATGGCCGGCGGCCTGATCGCCGGCCTCCGTCACGAGGAGGCGGTCCGCTTCTCCTTCCTGCTCGCCACCCCCATCATCCTGGCCGCGGGAATCCTCGAGGTCCCGTCGCTCGGCGGCACCGCCAACCTCGGGCCCATGCTCGTGGGCGGGGTGGCGGCGGGCCTCACCGCCTACGCCAGTGCCCGCTTCCTGGTCCGGTACTTCCGGGTGGGCCGCCTCGACCCGTACGCGTATTACTGCGCCGGGCTGGGAGTGCTCGGCCTGATCCTGCTCCACTAGCGCCTGCGGAAAGACCACCTCATGCCCGGCGTCCGGACCGGCCCGGACGCCAAGATGTGCGCCGTGAAGCGAACCGACTCCATCACCGGCCAGCTCTCGGAGGCCCTGGAACTGCTGCGCGGACGGCTGGAGGGGCCCCTGCTGCATGCCCTCAAGGCCGCGGTCGCATCCGGGTTCTCCTGGTTCGTGGCCGCCAACCTGCTCGGCAACCAGATCCCCGTCTTTGCCCCGCTGGCGGCGGTGCTCACCGTCCAGGTGACCATCTGGCAATCGGTCTCCCGCGGGCTGCAACGGGTCGCCGGCGTGGTGGTCGGAGTGCTGGTGGCGAGCGTCTTCGCCCACGTGGCCGGCATCCACGCCTGGTCGATCGCAGTCGTGATCTTCGTGTCGCTGCTGCTGGGCCGGGCGATGCGTCTGGGCACCCAGGGGGCGATCCAGGTCCCCATCAGCGCTCTGCTGGTGCTGGTGCTCGGCGCGACCACCGGGGGGTACGGCTTCGACCGGGTCATCGACACGGCGATCGGCGCCGCCTGCGGGATCCTGGTGAATCTGGCCGTCTTTCCCCGCATCCACCTCGGGGAGGCCAACGCGAGAGTTCGATCCCTGGGCGAGGCGCTGGCATCGCTCGTGCGGGGCGTCGCCACCTGGGTGACCAGCGCCGAGGCTGCCACGGTCACTTCGCCACGAGACCCGGCCCTGACCTCGGCGCCCGCGGACACGGCCGCGGCCGCGGTGCCGGAGGACCCCGACTCGCTTCTCGGCGCCGCCCGCCTGCTGAGCGACCAGGTCACGGCGGCCGCCCGGGCGGTCAGCAACGCGGAGGAGTCGTGGCGGTGGCATCCCGCCGGCCGGCGGCAGCGTGAGGCGGTCGAGAACCTGCACGCCGCCATCCCTGTCCTGCTGATGGTCGAACGAGAGGTGCGGGGCATCGCCCGGACCGCCGCCGAGGCCGGGAAGGGTTGGAATCTCCCCGCACCCGCCGCCGGGGCGCTCGCCCGGCTGCTGATCCAGGTCGCGTCCGAGCTGGAGGGTTGGTGGCCACCCGACCAGGTCGGTGGCGAGACGGGAGCGGCAACGCCCCGGGGCGAGCTGCTCAGCGCCGATCAGGATGGCCTCTACGAGGCGGTACTCGAGGCCCTCCGGGGCTCCGGGCCCAACCCCCACGCGGCGGCGGCCGCAGCGGCCATCGCGGTGGACGCCCGTCGCATCCGCGAGGAGCTGAGCGCGACGCCGTCAGCCCCGCTCGAGGCACCTGGCTGGCGATCCCTCTTCGGATAGCCGGCAGGCTGATCGCCGGCGAACCGGCGAATCGCCGCTTGCGTTTTGAGCTATCGCGATATATCGTTGGCATATCGCAACAGCTCCTTACTCGAGGCCACCCCGTCATGAATGACCCCACTGCCGCAGATTGGTTCTCCCAGTTCGGAGGAGACCCCTGGGTGCATGCCGCTCGCCGCTTCGCGGCTCGGGCGCGCGCCCACTCCCCCTTCGACGCATCCTCAGAGGAGGTCCCATCGCCCTTCGCCCGTGGCCGCCACCGGGGCGGCTTCGGCGGGCCCCGCGGTCCACGCTCTCCCCTCTTCAACAGCTTCTTCGGTCCGAGCCCGGGCCGGGGGCCCCGGGCGCGCCGGGGCGACGTGCGCGCCGCCATCCTGGCGCTGCTGCGTGAGCAGCCACGCAATGGCTACCAGATCATCCAGGAGATCGAGAGACGCAGCGGCGGGCTCTGGCGGCCGAGCGCCGGCTCGGTCTATCCCGCCCTGCAGCTGCTCGAGGACGAGGGCCTGATCGAGGCCGTTGAGGAAGCCGGACGGCGCGAGCTGCGGCTCACCGAGGCCGGGCGCACGTACGCGAACGAGCACCCCGACGAGCTGGCGGCCCCCTGGGCCACCGTCGCAGACTCGCTCGACCAGGAGGCGCGGTCGCTCTTTGAGATCGTGGCCGCCGTCGGTGCCGCCACCGTCCAGGTCGGCCAGGCCGGCAGCGAGGCGCAGATCGCCAAGGCCCGCCAGCTCCTCTCCGAGACCCGCAAGGCGCTCTACCGAATCCTCGCCGAGGAGGACGCCCCCGAGCCCGACCCCAGGGGCTGATCCGTCGGTCCGAGGACGGTTGGCCGCGCCCCGGCGCGGCTCACGCTGGTACCGGCCACCCGCTGGTCACGCGGCGGCGATCGCCAGCCACACCACGAACACGGCGTAGGCGGCGACGATCAGGACGCCCATCGGCCGGCGCAGCCCGCCCTGCCGGTGGGCGATCAGCAGGGTGGCCGCCGTCAGCCCCGCATACCAGGCCGCCACCAGCGCGGTCTGGGCTGACGGATGCCCCAGCCCGACCAGCGCCCCCGGTAGCAGCAGGCCAAAGAGCACGTTGAGGCTGTTGCTGTTGAGGGCGATGCTGAGCACCGCCGCTCCGCGTCCCCGGACGGCGAGGTAGACGGCGGCGACCGCGTTGGGCAGGCTGGTCACGGCGGCGAGGATGAGGCCGCCGAGCACGATCTCGGGCACCCCGAAACGGCTGCCGAGGTCAGAGGCAGTGCGCTCCATGGTCGCGCTGGCGACCACGACCACGATCAGCGCGAGCAGCGCCGTCACCACGTCGCCTCGGCGAGCCCTGCGAGGGCGGATGGCCGCGTCCAGGTCCCTCTCCTCCTCGACCACCGCGGCGCGAAGCCAGTGACCCCAGCGCGAACGTGTGGCCAGGCGACGCAGTCCCGGCCGGTTGATCCCGAGCAGGGCCATGTAGTCCAGCATCGCGATGGCGGCCAGCCCCAGCCCCATCCAGGCTGGAATCCATCCGAGGACCGTCACCAGGCAGACGATCGCGACGAACATGGCCACGGAGCCGCCCAGCACAACCACGCGACGCCGGAACCTGAGGCCCCCCGCCACCAGCGCTCCGAGGCCAAGAAGGGCGGCCAGGTTGAATACATTCGATCCGATCACGACGCCCGCGCCGACCCGCTGCTGGTGGGTGAGCAGGGCGGTGACCGCCGAGGTGATCTCCGGGGCGTCGGCGGCCAGCGCGGCAACCATCCCGAGGAGAGCCTCGGAAAGGCCGAGCCGCTCCCCGACGCGCTCCAGGCGGGAGACCAGCAGCCAGCTGGTGGCCAGGCTCACGCAGGCCGCGAGCAGGAAGAGCGGAGCGCCCACCAGGACCGGCACAGGGATCCTCCCCGAACGACATCGTGCCGACCAGACTTCCCGGCTCTCCGCGCCTGACTGTACCAAGACGGTCGCTCAACCGGACAGCTAAGGTCCGAGTCGCCCCCCGCGGGAGGACGGTGCAGCGGCACCAGACAACTTTGGACCACCTGCATCTGACGGATCGGCGGGGACAGGGCCAGGATGAGGGGCGTGATGAAAGCCTTCCGGGTGCTGGGAGCGATCGTGGCCGGAGTGGTGGCTCTGGGCGCCGGGCAGGCGCTCGCCGCCAGCCTCAACGCCTCGGGGCAGAGCCTGGGCAGTGGGCAGCAGGTGGTGTCCGCATGCACCTCCGACACCCTGCTGGTGAGCTACGTCACCGCCTACTCCGTATCCGCCGGCGCCGGCGGCGCCTACGACGTCACCAACGTGACCGTGAGCGACACCGCCCCGATCCCCGACCTGGCGGCATGCGCCGGTCAGACCTACCGGGTGACCCTGCTCGGGGTCGGCGGCACCTCCCTCGGCGAGGTGACCGGCACCGTCCCGAGCCAGGCGACCAGCTTCTCCCCCGCCACCGGCTTCACCTCCCCTCCGGCCGCCTCGGCCGTGACCGTGGCCTCCCTGGTCCTGGGCGGGTAGGGCCTCAGCCGTCAGCTGACCGGCCGGCCACGCCACCCCTCGCGGGCGGGCTCACGCCGCGCAGAACGATCGCCACCATCGCCTCGCGAGCGGAGCGGTCGGAGATCCGGTTGACGGGGGCGTGACCGCCGTTACCGGCATGGTGGACCGGTGACGGCGGCGCAGCGAGCCTCTAACGGTTTGTGAGCGCCAAATGGGGCGGATGCACTATGCCCCGGTGAGGCACCCGACCCGGCAGGCGGGTGCGCCAGATCATGGTTCACCAACCTGCGAACGCAGGGGCGAGGAGCAAGGAACGACATGAAACGGATCATCGGAGCCGCCGTGGCGGGCGTCCTTGCGTTCAGCGGCGTCTACGCCCTAGCGGCCGGCCTCAGCGTCAGCAGCAACACCCTAGGTGCGGGGGTGTCGGTGGTCACCTCCTGCACGGCCGACACCCTCACGGTGAGCTACAGCCCGCTGGCCTACACGGCGTCCGTGCCGGGCTACACGCTCACCACCGTGACCATCACCGACAACACCGCCGTCCCCAACTGGCTGAAGTGCGCGGGTCTGTCCTACCGGGTGACCCTGGAAGGGGCCACCAACAACCAGCTGGTCGAGGCCACCGGCACGGTGCCGGCGACCATCGCCAACACCAAGGGATCCGCGTTCACCACCGCCGCCTTCGCACCGGAGAGCGCCAGCCTCGTGACCGGCGTCGCCGTCGTGATCGGCGGCTGATATCCCCCTTTGCTCTCCCCGACGGGTCCTGCGGTCCACCGATCGCAGGGCCCGCTGGTATTCCCACAGGCGAAATGAGAGATGCCTAGGACCCGCACCCTGCTTCGGTTCCTCGCCGCCGCCGCGGTGCTCGCGGCGGGTTCGGCCGTGGTCGGCCGTGCCGCAAGCCTGCCGACCTCCAGCCACACCCTCGGCGCCGTGTCCGCAGCGGTGCCGACCTGCCCCAGCGGGTCGGTGACCGTGGGCACCACCAATGCAGGCGGCAACATCTCCCAGCTCACCCTGACCCTGACGTCCTGCACCGGCGCCACCAACGGCGACGCCGTGTACGCGGTGCTCGACGACACGAGCTCGGCGACCCCTTCCATCGGCGACGGGAAGTGCACCCTCACCGGGACGCCGCCCGGCTGCTCGATCACGATGAACGTCACCTACAGCGCGGCGGACAGCTATTCTCTCGAGGTCGTGGCCCGACCCGCGGCGACGGGGACGACGTCCTCGAGCGCCGACGGTCTCAAGCTCGTCTCCGACTACCTCACCCTGCGAACATGCGCCACGACCGCCCAGGGCCCGCCCACAACGTGTTAGGCCGTCACCCGGTGGATGGCTCGCCATCAGCCCGGCGTATCACGGAACCGCTCGGCTCCCTGCGCAGGCCGGTGAACGTCATCTTCGTGGTGGTGCTGGTCGCGGTGGTGGCCGTGTGGTGGGTGGTCCTGAGGCCGACCTCGTTCCTGGGCGGCCCGGCCACCTTCGTCACCGTCAAGGGCACCTCGATGCTGCCCACTCTGAAAACGGGCGATTTCGTGCTGGCCGAGGCCCAGCCGAGCTACAAGGTGGGCGACCTGGTCGTGTACCGGGTGCCGCGCGGCCAGATCGGGGCCGGCGACGACCTCATCCACCGGATCGTGGCGGGCAACGCGACGACCGGATTCACCCTGAAGGGTGACAACAACCCCGCCCCCGACCCCTGGATCGTGCCGAGGAGCGACGTCCTCGGGAAGGAGGCACTGGCCGTCCCCGGCCTGGGCAACTCGCTCCTCGTCATCCGGAGCCCGCTCTTCGCCGGACTGGTCGCCGCTGCCATCGCGATGTGGCTGGTGATCAGCCCGCCCGGTTGGATGCGCCGCCGCACTCCGGCGGCTCCCGCCTCGGGCGAGGCCCCGTCAGCCGCCCCGGCGGGACCGACCCGGCAACCCCGCCCCGAGCCATAACAGGGGCCACTACCCCTGCTGCCCCCCCTCCTCCGGGAGCGACGGGGGCGCGACGACACGGGGACGGCTACGCGTGAGGGCAGGTATCCAGCCAGGCAGGACGGCCACCGCCAGCAGGGCGGCCGCCAGCGCCACCAGGGCGCCGGTCAGGAGGGCCAGGTCCATGCCGCTGAGAAAGGCGGTTCGCGCCCAGCCGGCGAGCATCTCCCCGGCCCTCCCCCCCTCGCGTGCGGCGACGTCGAGCGCACCACCGACCGACCCGAGGATCGTGCTCTCGACGCCGGCCGGGAAGTGGTACGGAACCAGGGCGGCAACCATACGGGCCTGGTAGCGCGTCGCGAACTGGCTGCCGATCACGGCTACGCCGAGCGCACCCCCGATCTGCAGAAAGGCGCTGTTGGTGGCGGCGCCGATCCCGGTGTGGTCGGCGGGCAGCGACCCCATGACCGAGGCCGTGACCGACGGGATGACCAGCGCCGCGCCGACGCCGAGCATGATCATCCCGGCGAGGGTCCCCACATAGGTGGTGGCCACGGTGGCTCCGGAGATCTCCCAGAGCCCACCCGCGATGAGCAGCAGGCCCGCTCCCACCACCAGCTTGGCGCCGAACGCCCGATCCAGGAGGCTCGTGAAGGGCGCCACCAGGATGATCGAGCCCGCCGCGGGCAGCAGCCGGATCCCCGTCTGGAGGGCGGTGTAGCCCAGGTCGAACTGGAGGAACTGGGTCAGCACGAAGAGGGCTCCGAAGAGCCCAAACATGACCATGCTGACCGACACGACGGCCACCGAGAACTCCCGGCTGCGGAAGAAGCTGAGCCGCATCATGGGCTGCGACGCGAAGCGCTCCCAGACCGCGAAGCAGACCAGGACGGCCACGCCCGCGATGCCGGCGCCGATCACCGTGGGTGAGTCCCAGCCATGGACCGGCGCG
>Ga0187851_10000849_pt1 | contig 30471 bp, 32 predicted proteins | sample June2016WEW_6_10_FD_132997 | JGI IMG/M metagenome (GOLD analysis project Ga0187851, IMG submission 132997) | Peatland microbial communities from SPRUCE experiment site at the Marcell Experimental Forest, Minnesota, USA - June2016WEW_6_10 | ecosystem: Environmental > Terrestrial > Soil >...
CACCGGGCCAACGTCGTCGGAGGCACCGGTCCCTTGGTCGCAGACGGCGGTGCATTGCCAGAGGGGCCGTGGCTCAAGGTAAGCCCTGTGGCGCACGCCGCTGCCACAACGACGATCACCAGGGTGAGGAACAACCACCTGCGCCGCTGACGGCTACGGGCCTCCTTGATCAGCGCCTCGGTATTGACGCTCCGTTCCTCCGTAAGGTTCCTGATCGCCGTTCTGGCTTCCTCAGTGACAATCATGATGGCTCCCTACGGCACCTGCTCGATGATCTGCAACAGTTCCTCGCGCCGGTAGCCGAACCGACGCGCCAGCCTGACCAGTTCCCGCGCCTGCTTGACGACGACACTCCGCTGCGGCGCGGCGCCAGTGACCGTCACCCCTCGACCGCGGGAAAACTCCAACAGGCCCTCGTCCCGGAGCGTATGCAGGGACCGGAACACCGTGTTCGAGTTCACCCCGAGTACCGCCGCCAGGTCCCGAGCCGGAGGGAGCCGTTCGCCGGGTTTGGCTTCCCCGTCGGCTATGGCGCGCCTGATGGCGGCAGCAACTTGTTCGTGAAGGGGGACCGGGCTGTCGAAGTCGATTTCCACCTTCGGAGTGGTACTGCTCACACTGTGACTATACGCCTCCCCGATCTGGCGTCAAGTCGGGTAGAGAAATAGTCCCCTCGCGACGTACCAGGTGCCAGGCGCTGGTGCTATAGCTGGGCACGGTGCGCAGGCTTAGCGTCGCGACGGTGGTCATGACCGTGATGCTGACGTTTGCCGCCTGTACAAGCTCGACAACTCCGACACCCTTGCCAGCCTCGCCCAAGGCCGTTGCCGCACTCATTCAGAAGGCGCTACACGGCGCAACATCCACTGTGACCGCCACCTACAGGATCGTTTATCCGAAGAACGGCCGTGGCTCCGCGGCGAGCACCATATTTGTTGCCCAGAAGGGTACCGCCATCGCCTACCTGGAGCCCGCGGCGATCACCACCGCGACTACCGGGTTCTTCTCGTACGGTTTCGCGGAGTGCTCGCGGGCAATCCCCGCCGCTGCCTGGCAATGCTCCGAGATGGGTCCCGGAAATGGGCCCGGACTGACGGAGTTCCATGACGACGAACCGGCGTTGCTTGCTCAAGCCCTCAGCAACATCCCCGTTGCCCAGTACCGCCCCGCCAGTGCCGGGTTCAAGATCGTGACCGGCAAACGGCTGCCCTGCCTGCGCTTCGGCTCGGTCGCCAAAGCGTGTTTCTTTCCGAGTGGTCTGATCGGTTACTTCTGGGATGCCGAGGCACCATGGGCTGGCACCGTAACCATGCTGAGCTACAGCCCGCGTGCCGCTGCCGACGTCTTTATTCCGCCGTCAAAGCCGCTGGCTTGGACGTTCTTCTCCGATGGCACGCAGGCACACCCCGTCTTCACTCCGACCGCCACCGCTAGTGCCGCAGGCTTTCTATGGTTGACGGGAACTTACCTGTGTACTGGTGGTACCTGCTCTGTCGTGTTCCGCAGTGCTGACGCAGGAAGGACCTGGACGCGGGTCAGCTCGCTTCCAGAGACAATCGAGACGCTTCAGTTCGCCAACAGCGAGGATGGCTACGCGGAGGGCGTCGCGGGATCGCTCTACTGGACCGGAGACGGCGGGCGGACGTGGCGGGTCGTGTTCGGCCATTTTCAGGCGGTGCAGCCCTTGTTGGTCGCCATCTCAGGTAGACGAGCCTACACGTTGGTTCCGACGGGCTGCTCCGCGGCCGGACAGTGCACTTCGCTCGACCTAGCGTCCTCGATGGTGGACAGCGACTCTTGGGCGAGGAGGCCGATGCCTCTTGCCCGCGACGAAGTCAACTCAAGAGTTGGGCTGGCTGTGTCCGGCTCGAAGCTGTGGGTGATCGTCGCAGCCGCGGGACCAAAGGCATCGGTACTGGTTTCTGATAACGGCGGTACGACGTTCTCGCGTCTTCCGAGCAGCGGTCTGGAAGGTGGTCTTGACTGCTACGCGACCGCCACATCCGTGACGACCCTGTGGGGTTTCTGCGCGACGGGAAGCCTCGGCTATCCGGTCAGGTCAACTGACGGCGGGCGGCACTTTGTGACCCTGTCGGGCTGGAACCACGGCTACAAGGGAGCCGCGGCGAACTCCGGCATCTTGCTTGCCTTGACCGATGACGAGGCTGTGTTCGCGCCCGGTACTGGGTCCCAGTTGTGGGTGACGCGCAACGAAGGCCGGCGATTCGAGTCCCTGGTGAGCTTCCCCGCTTCGGACTGGACAGCCGACATCGCTGTCGATACAGGCGGTACGTGGCTGGCCGCGGGACTCTCGCCGGCGTACGCCCCCAACACAGACGTGCTCCGGGTCACGACTGACGACGGTGACTCCTGGTACCGAGTGGAGATCCCGAAGGTGTAGGTAGGAAGGACGGACATGCGCAAGCTCACCGTAGTCGCGACAGTGGCCATGACGCTGATGCTCTCTGCGGGGACCAGTTCTGCGACCAGTCCGACGACTGCCCAGTTCCAGCCCTACCAGGTTGTGCTCGCGTCCACGGGCGGGGCGGTATTTGTACTCGGGTTCAAGAGCTGCGGCACGATGTCCTGCCCCGAGCTGTGGGCCGGGACCGGTACCTCGTTTGTCCAGCGCGTGGCGGCTCCGGGGACGACGCCGCGTTACATGAGCCAACTTGTGTTTGCTAACGGTCTCGACGGCTACGCGTTCAACACAAAGCTCGGGGACTACGCCACGACGAACGGCGGCATCAACTGGACACACGTCTCGTTCGGGCGAGAGGTAAGTCTCTCTGATGTGGTCACCTCTGACGGGTGGTTCTATGGGGTGACAGAACATTGTGTTGTCCCAAAGGGCAAAGACCTGACCTGCGACGACTACCGCCTTGCGCGATCGCGGGTTGGCTCTGTGACCTGGTCCAGCATTTCGATACCGGGTACGGGGCAACTCAGCTGGCAACGACTTGGGCTTACCGCCTGGGGTCGGGAGGTGACCGTCCAGACACCCTGGCTCGGCCATGCGGGTGAGACGTTGCTGCGCTCTTTCGGAGGGAGGGCGCCTTTGCGCGTTGTTTCGCATGATCCCGAGATAGGCAGCGTGACCGGCGCTTGCGATCTCACGGCGACCAGTGCCTCGTCGATGTGGGCGATCTGCGGCACCGGAATGATGGAGGCATGGCTCTACAGCAGTGACGGAGGTGACCATTTCAAGCGGTTTTGGTGGCCATTCGGCACGGCAGGCGTCGTGCTCGATCCCGTGAGCGGCAGAGTCGCCTTCCGATACACGGGTATCGAACTCCCTCGACCATCCGAGTTGGAACTCACGACCAACGGAGGCACCAGCTTCATTCCAATCGCCCATTTAGGCGTCGTCGCGATGGCCTTCCAGAACCGCTTGAAGGGATACGTGGTCGGGGCTACGAACTTACGGGGAAACAACCCGGAGCTTCTTCAGACCTCTGACGGCGGGCACAGCTGGCACAAGGTTGTGTTCGAGAGTTCCACGCAATGAGCTGCGCGAAGCTATCGTGATAAAGCCCGAACTCACCCCGCCAGCCGAAGCTGCGCCGGTGCCGGGGAAATGAGGAAATGTCGCGCAGGGCACCGGCCACGGTACGCGAAATCGCCCCATCCCGGCTTCATGAGAAGGTGAGCACGGCGCGCTTGCGCGCCTTGCTGGTGGTCATGGCTCTGGCCTGGCAGCTTGCACCGGCTCGCAGAGGGTGGCCACAGTGAAAGATTCTCGTCTGACCGGGAACTAAATCGAGTCCGAGAGACAATAGGTATTTGTGACACAAGATGTCGGTTCGGACGAGGATGCCCTGGCGGCATCGCTCGCTGAACCGGCGAGGTTTGCCGTGGTGTTCGAGCGCCACGTCGATGCGATCCATCGGTACCTGTCGTTTCGGGTCGGACCAGACATTGCAGAGGACCTCACAGCCGAGACGTTCGCCCGCGCTTTTGCCGCGAGGCGTCGCTACCAAGTTGACCGCGGCTCGGTAAAGGCGTGGCTGTTCGGCATCGCCACGAACCTCGTCCGGGAGAACCACCGAGACGAGCAGAGGCGCATCAAGGCGCTTGCACGCTCGAACGAAGACCTTCGCCGTTCCACCGACGGGGTCGCGCAGGTTGCCGACCGCCTACGACTCGCCGCTGCCCTGGCGTCGCTGAAGCCGGAGTGGCGAAGTGTTGTCCTCGTCGTCGGCATCGGTGGCCTCAGCTACGAGGAAACTGCCGCTGCCCTACACATCCCCATCGGCACAGTCCGCTCGCGTTATTCGCGTGCCCGGACGCAACTTGCCGCCAGCTTGGCTGACACCGGCGAGCAGTACGTCACAGGAGATCCAGTGCCATGACCGACACCCCGCTCGACCTATCCGCGCTCGTCGACTCGACCCCTGGGCTGACCCCTGAGGCCCGCGAGCGCCTCGCGGCGAGGCTACAAACACTCATCGAGTCCGAGCACGTAGACCAAATCGAGTCGCGTCGGACACGGCGGTTCGGCACCTGGACCCATCGCGCAGTGGTCATCGCGGTCGCCGCCGCCGTCGTGGTCGTGTTCTTTGTTCCCCTCCCACGAGTCAGCTTGTTCACGACTCTGATCGCACCGGCAAAGGTGACGACCCCCACAACTGCGCCCACGAAAGGGTTACCAGTCGTTGACCTCTCGGCTACGCCAGCGGGGTGGGTGCCAGTCGCTTACGGCGATGTGCAGGTGTCTGTACCCGCTACGTTCTGGGTTTACGATCAGGACGCGTGCTCGAACTTCCAAACGCCGGGCACTGTCTATGTGGACCCGCTCTACGAGCAGGACTGTGCAAGTCAGCCACCTGTTAGGAGTCCGCAGATTACGGGAGTGTTCATCCGCCCGGTGCAGGACGTTCCTCGGTCGTTCACGAACGGGCACTCGGCTATCCTCAACGGTCTTCGGGTCTATCCCCTTCACCTAAAAGGCGTCCTCGGCTACTACGCGCCTGCCTTCGGCATCGAGGTCACCGCCGATGGCCCCTTGGCTCGCAGCGTCGTAAACACGCTGACCCACTCGCCGCGGGCCGTAGCGCTTAGTTCCCGACCTGCACCGCGGGTCCCGTTGTCATGGCGCTCGGTCACCTTCGCCGGGTTGAGCTTTTCGGTTCCGTCGCCCGAATCGCCACCGGAGTCGCCACACTTGTCAAGGCCAGTCCCGTCGGACTGGACAATCAATCAGACTCAGTCAACTCCCGGCCTCGGAGGGGTTTGTCGGGCACCGGGCGTAGCATTTGTCAGCGCGATTGTGACTCTGGCCACCGACGCGCAGCCCTATCCGATTTACTACTGCCCCTTCATTCGACCCGCTCCCGAGCAGCCGGAGAACGGTGTCCAGGTCGATTCGGGCCTGCGTACCGAGCCGATGCTCACTTTGTCATTCTCGAGGCATTGCCTCAATCTCCACAGCCTGACCGCCTGTCCGGCGACGTCGCCCGCGTACTCCATCCTCGTCCTGAAGGTCACGGTGCCAGGGCGCTCGAAGCCGGTGTACGTCTCCATTGGTTTGGCCGGGAACGGCATGTTGGCAAGGACCATCCTGTACTCGTTGCGGGCCGCGTGATGGCCACAATCTCGCTCACCAAGCGTCAGTCATGGGGATGGTTCGGCGCTTGGTTGCTGGTCGGAGTCGCCTACGCCGTCGGCCTTGTCGGAATACTGACCATCGGCATCTTCGTCCTACCGGTCGCAATCATCGGCACCGTGTTACTAGCTCGCCAACCAGCCTCTCTCCGAGGCCGTCCCGGCCTCGTCGCGGGTCTTGGACTTCCACCCCTTTATGTCGCTTTCTTGAATCGCGGCTATGGAGGACCGGCTTGCCAGACGAACCAATGCACCCAGGCGTTGGACCCCTGGCCCTGGCTGGCAGTAGGGCTGGTGCTCGTAGTCGCGGGCGTTGTGGTGTTCGTGGTCCGCTCGCGACGGTCGGTGCAGGGTACAGGGTGACCGTGCCAGGGTGCTCGAAGCCGGTCTAGGAGACTGTTGGACAATTCGCATCGCTGAGGGTGCTCGCGATTTGCTCCGCGATGGACAAGAATTCCCTTCATGCAGGGCAAATCCAAGCCACAGCGCCAGATGCTCGACGCGGCGGCCTTTTGCCGGGGTCTTGTCGAGGAGGGTTCGATCTACGCCTTCTTGGCCGACCACCGACACGAGCTTTTCAAAGACGAGGACTTTTCCGACCTGTTCCCCTCAGAAAGGGGCCGTCCCTCGATGCCTGCGGCACTGATCTGCTCGGTCATGGTGCTGCAGTCTTTGGAAGGACTCTCGGATCGTGACGCCATCCGCCAGCTGCGCACCCGCATCGACTGGAAGGTGGCATGCGGGCTTCCCCTCGACGACCCCGGCTTTGACTTCACCAACCTCGCCTACTGGCGCGCCAAGCTGCGCAACTCGGAGCGCCCCGAGCGCATCTTCGAGGCCGTGCGCGAAATAGTGGCCGAGACGGGCGTGCTCGCGAAACGGCACCGCCGGGCACTTGACTCGACGATCCTCGACGACGCCGTTGCCACCCAGGACACCGTCACCCAGCTCATCTCGGCCACACGCCGTCTATTGGAGGCGGTCCCCTCCCTAAGGGGGGTCGAGCTCGCCCACGACTACGCCGTGGTCGGAAAGCCCGTCATCAACTGGTCGGACAAGGCCGAGCGCGACCGCCTCGTGAGTGTGCTCGTGAACGACGCCACCGCCTTGATCGAGGCCTCGGCGCCGATGAGCTTGAATGCTGCCCAGCAAGACGCCCTTGGCTTGTTGGCCCTCGTGGCTTCCCAAGACGTGGAGCCAGGTGACAAAGAAGGCAACTGGCGCATCGCCCGCAAGGTGGCAAAGGACCGGGTGATCTCGACAGTCGACCCGGAGGCACGCCACGGCCACAAGTCGGTCTCGGTGCGAAAAGACGGCTACAAGGCGCACCTTTGCCTCGAGCCCGAGACCGGCCTCGTCACCGCCACCGCCCTCACCCCGGCCAACCATCCCGACGGGCCGAGCGGCATCGAGATGATGGGCACCGAGCCCGAAGGCCTCGAGGTCCTCGGCGACTCCGCCTATGGCTCAGCCACGACGCGACTCGAGCTCAAGACCCGCCGCCACCGCCTGGTCATAAAGCCGGTCCCTTCTACTCCAGCTGTCCCCGGCGGCTTTGTCCGTGACGACTTCACCGTCGACCACGCCGCTCGTTTCGTCGCCTGCCCCGCCGGCCATGTCGCCGGCCTCTCGCCAGGCGGTGTCGCCAAGTTCGCCCCCCACTGTCAAGCCTGCCCATTACGGCTGCGCTGCACGAAGGCAAAGGCGAGGTCCTTCACCGTCGGGGTGAACGACGCCACCCTTGTCGCGGCCCGGGCTGAGTGGCGTGACCCTGAGCTCACCGCCACCTATCGCCAGCACCGGCCTATGGCCGAGCGCTCCATCGCCTGGCTCGTGGCCAAGGGCAACCGCCGCCTTCGCTATCGCGGGATCGAACGCAACGACGCCTGGCTGAAGTTGCGTGTCGCCACCTTGAACCTTCGCCGCCTGTTAGCCCTCGGCCTCGTTCTCGACGGCGGCTGGAGAATCTCGACCAGCTAATGGACCCTCGGGACTGACAAGGAGGGAATGACACCTGTGACGCCAAGCGCCGTCCAGCGCGACCGGCCCAAATCGTCCATGCCCAGGCTCTTTGCTCGGTCAGCTTTTCCCCGGACGAAGAGGTCCAGCGCTCGCCACCCAGAACCCTTTTGTCCGACAGTCTCCTAGGTGTCCATCGGCCTTGCCGGTAACGGCATGGTCGCCAGAACGATCCTGTACAGCCTGCGACCCGGTAGGGCGTCCGCCGCCACAACCGTCTCGGCACGCTGCAAGACAGACCTGGCCACGAGGGGTCGAAAGGTCGCAATGCCTGCACCGGTCATCGCAACAACGGCAATCAAGCTCCCAGGTGGTTACGAGGTGCTGCCGCCGCCGAACCACTACCGGTCGGGGGTGTCCGCTTCGGTCGCGTGGTACCGGATGCAGCTCGGAGACAAGGAGCCGACCGCCTTCTACCACCTCCTTCTAGAAGGCAGGCTCGTCGGTTCACGATATTCCGGCGTCGATTGGGTTCTTTGGGTGCACAACTACGCGGGAGTGAACCGGGACACAGGCACCTGCATCCTCTCTGACGTAATCTGGGCCGCGAGCGCCTCGTCCGGTCGAGTGCTTTGGGCGGCGAGCTTCCCGTAAGGTCCCCCGCCGTCCGTGCGTTCGCCTACTCGGGGGCGGCGCATCGGAGTAGTCGGGGTTCGCGTCGGCGGGCCGACGGCGGGATCTCCGACTGGTCGTTAAGACTCAGTTAGCGAGATGTGCGGGCGGGTGAGCGCGGCGGCGGTCTGTCCAGAACCAGCCCCACGCCGCGAGAATGACCGCGATGATCAAGATTTCCGGGACCCAAGGAGCACCTGACATCGGTAGCAAGCCGTCTTCCGAGTGCGGTGCTCGCGTTAACAGGGGCAGGTAGACCAACACGACGGCGCTGGCAACGAGGCTGATACGCCCGTCGACCGGGGCCAGCGCCGATGCCGCGACAACGCCCACCACCAGAGCCAATCCCGGGTTCTGCCCGAGCCAGGGGATAAAGACGGACCCGAGCACCAGTACGACCAGCGCGACGCAGGCGGTGACAATGCCGCGGCGTCGATATGCCACTCTGTTCCGACTTGCGGGCAAGACCATGAGCAAGGCCGCCGGTGCCAAAAGGGTGCTTGCCAACGAAAAGTCAACTGCCTGGAAGGACAAACCCCCGCTATCGAAGGCCGCGGTGAACGGCACGCCTCCCCAGGCTTGCAGCATCGTGTAGTTGTGAACCCCAAGTCGCGTCAGCCAGTCAGCTGCACCCGCGACACTCACGCCGCTTGCCAGCAGGGCGAACCCCGACCACCGACGAAACCCCGCGCCCAGAAGGGCGACCGCAAACACAGAAAGGATCGCTCCGGCCCACATGAGTGCGCCAATGCCCTCGCCGTTCGGGGTTCCCAGGTAGATGGCCACCCACAGGTGGGGGATCGGCACCCTCGGAGCCGTCCAGTGGTGCACGATCCCGGTGATCTCGACCGCGGCGTTGGACAACAGCAGGATTACGGCGGCGCCTCGCAATGCCGAGAAAAGTGCCTTCACTGGTCCGTCCGCGGCTGCTTCAGCGGCTCGTCGCCGAACTCCACCCACGATGAGCGCCGTGCACTCAAGCAAAGAAGCCCGGCTCTGGTCCCCATGAGCGTCCTTGATGGTCGCGAGGATGTCCTCGCCGTGCTCGGACCGGTACTTGGGCGGATAGGCAGTGAGGCACCAGCGATAGACCGAGGTGTCGCCAGGGCCGTCAGTGATTTCCGTTAGGTCGTTCATACGAACGCCAGCGTTTCAGGTGCGAGTCTGCCAGTGGATCTCTTTCTGGTGCCCGATCTCACAGGACCCGACGTGCTTGCTCTTCTCACGGCTTCAGCGCCTAAAGCCATGCGCTGCGCTTGAGCCTGCACCGCGCCGAAGCCTTCCTCGGTAATCTCGAAATACTGTCGAGCCCGGCCGCGAACGATCTCAGTGGCTGTTCGCTGGATCAGCCCTTCGTCCTCCAGTCGATCAAGCACCGCGTACAAGGTCCCGGTCGCCAAACTTACGTGCCCGCCGCTGAGCTTTTTGACTCGCTCCAGGATCGCATACCCGTGCGCCGGGCCTTCCAGCAGGGCGGCCAGGCTGTAGAAGGTGGCCTCCCGCATGGTCTTCATGTTCTCATGATACTCTTGTAGACAGAATACTCAAGATCACGAGCTAGACGCTGGCGGGTGTCCACCTTGTCTTGGCAGCCGCAAACACACCGGGCACTCGGTTCATCGGCCTCTCCAAGCCGCATGTGGTGCCGATCCGATCCATACCCCGGGGAGCCAGGGCGCCGAAGCTCTATGGCGAGCGGCTCCATCTCCCTGAGCGCGTGGTCACCCCGACATCCCCCCGACCTGCACTGGTGCTATAGCTATGCACGGTGCGCAAGCTCGCCGTAGTTGCGACAGTGGCCATGACGCTGATGCTCGCTGGGTGCACCGGCTCGGCTACCGTCGCGACACCTCGTCCCTTACGGCTCGATACGTCACCCAAGGCCATCACCAGACTGTTGGCGGCCGCCCTGCGAGCGTCGGGTGGCACTTTTAGCGCCGTCTACCGTATGTCGGAGCCCCTCTGGACGGGTCGAGTAGTCTTCGTTGCTGAGCGCTCTGCTCATGGCCAGTTCGGGTCCTTGTTTTCGCGTTCACCATCATCGGCCGCTCAGGCCACGTCGGAGTTCTTCTACACCGGCCGCGGTGAGTACACCTGCGGACGCCTCCGGGTTTTGGCCCCGTGGCGGTGCGGAGGAGTCGGTGGTGGCATGGCCGGTTCGATGCTCCTCTCCGACTTCGAGCCAGCCTTTCTTTACCAGGATCTGAGTTTTGCCGCCTCACAGAACCCAGCTACGCACATCGCCCCTCGGACGGTCGCCGGTAAGAAGGTACCTTGTCTCGCCTTCGGGTCAACAGTCAAAGCATGTTTCCTCGCGGGCGGCTTCATCGGCTACTTCTCGACGAGCATTGCCATCGACAACGGGTGGACCGGTGCCGCAACGCTGTTGAGCTACCAGTCAGGTATCCCCGCCAACGTCTTTGTCCTGCCCGCCAAGCCAACGCCGGAGCGGTGATGCGTACGCGAAACACCCCGCGACCGACTCGGACATGATGACGGTGCGACCGACCCGCGTCCTCATATCCGTAATCGCCGGTCTGGCGCTCGGCGCCTGTACCAGTTCGACAACCCAGCCGCCTCACCGCACCGCGACCGGAGTTGTTGCGTGGATCTCCACCCCGGCACCGCCGACGACTTCGTCCACCACGACCACAACAACGCTCGCCGCGGCACCGCTGTGCGCCAAGGGGAACCTCGACATCAGCCCGCCGATTGATTCTGCAGCGACACAGCAGCTCTTTGTGTCCTTCAGGCTCACCAATGTCGGTAAGACGACGTGTCGTCTGCAGGGTTACCCGGTGGTATGGGGGACGAACGCCACAGGCAAGTTGGTTCTCGTCCATGCACACGATGGGTTAGGGGTCCTAAACCCGGTCGCGGCCGACCTTGCACCCGGCGCGTCTGGATACTTCATGATCCAGGAAAATGACTTCTGCCTAAGTGAGCAACCGAGCAGCCCTTATCGCGTCCATTACCGCGAGCTTGTCGCCTACCTACCCAATGGAGCCGGTACCGCCAAGACTCCGAACATCGCTCCCTGTGGTCCCATAGAAGTGACGCCAGTGGGAGTACAGCCTTTGCTACCGGGCGAACTCCCAGCGGCGGAACCAGGCACCGCCGCCTTCCTACAGGTGAGCGTGCACCTTCCCGCCCGCATCGTCAGCGGTCGGGTCCTCGATTACATTGTCGAGCTAGCGAACCCCGGCTCTCGCCCCATCGCCTTACAGCCTTGCCCCGGTTACCGCGAGAGCCTCGGGGTCTTGATGTCAAAGACCGCCTTCCAGCGCTCCTACGAGTTGAACTGCCGCGCCGTTGGGCAAATCGGACCTCACAAGACGGTCAGCTTCGAGATGGAGATTCCCGTGCCGAAGGTAAGCAAGCCCGCCGACGCGAAGTTCGTCTGGTTACTCGACACGCCCTACCACCAAGGTTGGGGTCGTCCGATTCGAGTCTACCCATGACCGGGTACGCGAAACGCAACCCGACGTCAAAACCACTGTTTCGGGCAAGCCGATCCGAGTCGGACCAGGAGCCTCAGCAATCATCATCGTCCCGTAGAAAGTCGGGACTGACAGAGTGACTGCGAGTCACGCCACGTTCTGACCAACTGGACCTATGGTGGTCCTCGTGGAAGAACAGATCACAGACGGTTACTGCATCATCGAGCAACCAGGCGAGCGGATCGTAGGTGGCCCGTACCCCGGCGTTGGGATGTCACAACGAATCTATAAGCCCTTTCGCATTCACGCCGTCAAAGTAACGACAAGCACCGTGTCAAATGGCAGAGTCGATTGCACCGTGTTGACGGTCTGCGGCGAGTCTTTCAACATTCAGGGTCTACGTCCGCAAATCGCCTGGAAGGATCAGCTACTGGCTCGGGTGGGGGATAGGTGGATTGGTGACAGTGCCCCGCCCTGCGAGAACTGCAAAACGGCGCTCGCCTCGCTTGAGTGGCAAGACGTGCGGGTAGCGCCCTCGTAACAGTCTTCGCCACTCGGACGACGGGCAACGATGACGCCGAGCACGCTCAGGAGGAGTCACCCCGAAGGGCGGGCATGACAGGTCTCAAAGTCGATGTCATAAATTTGAGCCGCTCGATGGTTTATTTAAGTGGTGAGCGTGTCCAGAACGGGGGCGACCACGAAATGCCCGGACCAGTTGGCACCTGAAACCAGGACCACGACGAGCAACGAAGAGGCGTTTACGGCCTTCTTTCTCGAACACGAAAGTCGGCTACGGCGGGCCTTAGTTGCCGCCTACGGCGGCGACAGAGGCCGGGAGGCGGCCGCCGAGGCTCTGGCCTTTGCGTGGGAGCACTGGGATCGGGTTGCAAAGATGGACAAGCCTTTGGCGTACTTATTCCGGGTGGGCGAGAGTCGGACTAGGAAACGAAGAACGCCTGTGATCTTCGCTTACGCAGAGAATGACGCCGCCGAGGCTTTCGAGCCTGGTCTTGCCCCCGCAGTGAAGGCGCTTTCAGTCAACCAGAGGACTGCAGTAGTGCTGGTTTGTGGGTTTGGATGGACTCTCAGAGAAGTCGCCGAACTGACTGGAACGAAGATTCCGACCGTTCAGAAGCATCTAGACCGAGGCCTCGCCAACCTCCGTCATGCGCTCGAAGGGAGGACCGATGAAGGATGAACAACTGAACCGTCAGCTTCGAGTGATGGTCGATGGCGCTGCAGCGCCGCTTTCTCAGGCCGAAGTGGTGCTCCGGGCGAGTAGCCCTGCAAGGAAGTCCCGTCGGGATTGGTACCTGACTGAGCACCGCCTGATCGTCGTCGCAGTGGCGGCTGCCATCGTCGTGGTGTTCTTCGTGCCGCTACCGAGTCTGAGTCTGTTTAACCGTTTGAGTCACACCGGCATTTCCAGTAATCAATCACCTGCGGCAACCATTCCGGCAGGCTGGGTCCCTGTAACCCTTGGCGATGCACGAATATCGGTACCGGCATCGTGGTGGGTGCGTTACAACTCGCCGGACTGTCCCCGAGGGAAGGAGCCAGGAGAGGTACTCGTCAACCCAACACCAACGGGCTGCTCGCTGCCGCCTCCGGGGGACGTACCGAAGAACGTCATCGAACTCTATTCCTTCTACGGGCACCACTACGGGCACCTGCAGGTCATAAACGGGATCACAGTGTACTGGTCTGGAGGGAATGTCTACGAAGTTCCGTCGCTTGGCACAGCCATGGCGATCCAGGGACCTCTCGGTGGACGGGTCCTGCATACGTTGACTCGTTCGCCGGAGGGTCGCAACACGACGACGACGGTTCCGAAGCCCCTCCCTGTCGTTGACCTCTCGGCGACACCGGCGGGGTGGGTGCCAGTTACCTTCGGCGATGCGCAAGTATCGGTGCCGCCAGGCTTCCCCGTCGCCTATCCCGGACAGACCTCTTTCTGTAAAGGGGCTTCGGCTTCTGGGCCTGGTGGGCTTTTGGTCGATATACCCCCAGGCGAGACGGTCCACTGTGCTGTCGAGCGTCATCCCACCATGGTCTATTGGGCCTCGGTTCCTCTCCCCTCATCGGTTGCGTTCGAGCACATCCAGAAGAAGTCCATCCTGCTCAACGGGGTACGAGTCCACCGCATCCCGACTGCCGTCACCTACTTCGGTTACTACGCTCCGTCGCTCGGGGTGCAAGTCATCGCGCAGGGGCCGCTTGCCAAGCGCATCCTCGGGACACTGACCCGCTCGCCCCGCTCTGTGGCACTGGCTTCAGGTCCCGCACCGGCGGTTCCGTCGTCCTGGCAGAGATTGCGCTTTCAGGGATTGGCGTTTGCAGCACCGGGCAAATGGCCCGTTTTATACACCCTTAGCGATTACCCGTTCGGGTGGATCTGCGGGGCAGGAACACTGAACCACGGCCCCCTTCCAGTGGTGAACCTGAGCTACGACAAGAGCCTCGCTACAATGTGTTGGGAGGAACAGTCCCAACTATTAACACCACAAAGTCCACAAGATGGCCTCCAGATCGACTCGGGGCCACGCACGTTGAGCCTAGACCCTGTCAAGCCGTCGTTCTCTGAGCACTGCTTATCCATGCATGACTTGACGGTCTGCCCAGCAACCTCACCTGCTTATTCGGTCCTCGTCCTAAAGGTCACGGTATCGGGGCGCACCCAACCGGTCATCGTGTCCATCGGTCTTGCCGGAAACGGGATGATCGCCAGGACGATCCTCCACTCCCTACGAGCAGGAACCAGTGTCGCACCTAGATTCCAGAAGTTCGAGCGTGCGACAACTAGCGCCATGTCCCTGCCTGGCACGATCCCACCAGGTGGGGTTGCCCTCATGGGAGACGAGCTGGTGGACGGGACTCATCCCACACTCCTGTACCTAGACCCGGCAACTGCAGTAACAGGAATGATGAGTAAGGCCCAGGCCGAGCACGACGCCCTCAGGTATGACAACGCAGCAGGGTTAAGGGCAACAGGCGCTGTACTCGCCACGGTGACAGCACCCTCGGATGTGCCCCCTGCCGGTGTTGCGCCACCTTCATCTGCCACCATCGGCACGGTGGCGTGGGTCGTTGAGGTTACTCCGCCGTCGCCGATTGCCGAGAATGACTGCCTCCCGACGGGACCCACAACGGGTGCGGCCTGCACCTCATATGTGTCGCATGATTACGTGGTGTTGGACCCGACCACAGGGGCATTTCGCATTTCTCTATCTTGACACTTGGGGAAACGCCTACGTAATGGAATTCAGAACCCGACTGCCATCAAAGGGGGGTTCCGGGTAGCCCAGTCACAGGTAGGAGGACGAACATGATGCGCAAACTCGAAGGAGCCGTCGTAGCGGTGTTGGCGTTGACCATCACCTTTTTCACCTGGTCTGCGACCTTTGCTTCAGCCTCCAACAAAGTATCGTCAGCGCCACTGTCGCTCCGTGCGAACCTCTCGGCGACACCGGCGGGGTGGGTGCCAGTTGCCTACGGGGACGCCCAGATATCGGTACCGGCGAACTGGGACGTTCTGTTCAACGTGTGCATTACCGGGTCACCACTCGGAGATGTGTACGTCAACCCGAGCGGGGGCTTCTGCGGAGCGAAAGGACCTCCCAAGGGGAGGACGACCGTCATGCTCCTGCCGGTGACGCACGGTGAGTTTCAAGGCTCTCCCAGTTCCTACGGGCAGCGGAGCGTCATCAACGGCATCTCGGTGTATGACCTCTACAACTATGGTCATGGGCCGTATGTAAGAACGCACTATCTGCTTCCTTCGCTTGGCGTCGAGATTGAGGCCGAAGGCCCTCTCGCCAAGAGGGTGATAGACACCCTGTCTCGTTCGCCCCGTACCGTTGCCTTGGCCTCCGGTCCAGCACCGGTCGTTCCCTCGTCGTGGCACACGGTGACGGACGCAGGCTTGCGCTTCGCGGTCCCGGCCAGGTGGCACACGTTTCTACCGGTTGGCGCTGGTGCCTGCCGCAGCGAAGGCCCGACGCTGCTTAACAGGGACTCGGTCGTTCTGACCACGGACCTGTCCCTGTGCCGCGAGCCAGCTTTGGCGCCAACAGTTCGGCCACCCGGCAACGGTGTCCAGGTCGATGTGGACGCCAGTCCGTCTTTCGCCCCGGCGACACTGCTCTCGAAACACTGCCTCAGTCTCGGTGCCCTTATCGCCTGTCCTGCAACGTCGCCTGCCTACTCCATCCTCGTCCTCAAGGTCACGGTGCCGCGACGCTCAGAGCCGGTGTACGTGTCCATTGGCTTGGCTGGGAACGGATCGGTCGCAAGGACAATCCTGTACAGCTTGCGACCTGCCACGGCTCAAGGCTCGGCATCGTCGGTCACGACCGCATACCTGATCCCGGTCGGAGCCTCAGACCTGTGGGCCGCGTGGTATTCGGGAGGCGGCTTCCCGGGTAGCTCGCAGGGGGTGCAGTTGAGCACCAATGCTGGGCGTACCTGGCGCGTCGCCACGCCGCCGAGGCTGGCAACCGTCACGGCGGACAACTCCGTCTCCAACCTGTTCGCCCTGAACGCCACTCACGCCTGGGTCACCTACGGCCCTCCGGGCTCGGAAAAGCCACGGACCTTCGTCGCCACAGCCGACGGTGGCCGCGTCTGGCATGTCGTCGGCCGCCTCCCCGACCCCAACTGCCAGCTCCAGTTCGTGACGCCCAGCGATGGCTGGTGTCCGGCCATCGGAAACATGATGGGCCAGTCATACGCCACTATCTACCGCACCACAGACGGCGGTCGGCGCTGGCACATCGTCTCGTTCAACACACCGCAAACTCATTCTCAAGGAGCGCTACCCTCCAACTGCGACAAGGACATCGGGTTCGTGAACAGCGAAGAGGGGTGGGCGTTCTCAAGCTGCAACTCGGGTCTAGCCCCGCTCTATGAGACGACTGATGCCGGACGAACCTGGGTCGCTGCGGAGATAGCGCCACCGGCTTTCGCTTTTGACTACAGCGACGTCAACGAAATGCCTGTGCTCGTCGGCAAAGACGGTGCTATCGGTTACGACTTCAGCACCCCGTCCGCCTGGCGCACCGTCGTCTATGTGACCTCAGATGGAGGTGCTTCCTGGCACGCGGTCGTGCCTCCCGGCCCAGCGCGACACTGGACCGCAGACCTGATCACGCCGTCTCTATGGCGGCTGGTGAGCGGCGACGAGATACTCGCCACCGACGATGCGGGCCACACTTGGAGAACGGTTCACAGCAACACGAGCTTCAACGGGAAACTCGTGACCGGATACAACCTCTCGACCGCACCCGTGCGGTACGTCACCGGTGAAGTCGGGTGGATTTGCACATGGTCGGGGACGACGGGCGCGTATTCGCTGTGGAGGACCACCGATGGCGGTTCTGTCTGGCGCCAGATCTCGATCCCGGCCGTCTGACGCCAATAAAGGCGCGGAGGAAGGCAACAACCCTCCTTCGCGCCGTGCGTACGTTCCATGCGCTCACCACTCTTGAGGGCACCGACGGGCGGGGCACAGAGGTACGACGATCTTGGGGCGAGTGGGGTTCGCGTCGGAGGGCCGACGGCGAGGATCTCCGACTGGTAATGAGGACCGTTAGATTGAGCACGATGCCTGAAGACGAGATTCGCCAGCTCCGATCAGATGAGATCCTGGATGGCGAGATTGCCGAGGAGTGGGTTCGCGAGACCTCAGAGCCGCAAATCCGTGACCTTGGTGCCTGGAGATGTCCGGACGACGACTGGCGAGTCACCGTCTCGGTGGCAGAGTTCATATACGGCGACGACGAGCCGTTGCTTTCCGAGTTCTTGGAGGCCATCGAAACAGCGCTTCGGTCGGTCAAAGGCGTCAGTGATGTAGTTCAAGAGGATCAGGAGCAATGGATTGCGTACGGGACACCGTCCGGGGAGCACCTGGTGAGGTCACTGGCGGTTGTAGTCGACGCGCTCGCAGACAAGACGCGCTCTCACGTAGCTAACGTCCGTGTCGGGGCATCGCAGAGACCGGCCGAAAGGCCCGCCCTGTGGCCGCCCCTACGCGGATCGACTTGACCTGCGTTCACTCTGTGGATCGACGGATCGGATCGGCGGGTGCGTGCCCTGTAACACAGCAAACCAGCGCGAGCTTCTCATAGGCCCTCAGTTCGCCGCTAAAGGCTTGCACGGTCTCCCGATCCTTTCCCCTCACGCTGGAGATCTCGGCGCTCCTACGTAGCTGTACGCCCCTTATCGGCGACTTCGAGTGAACAGACCAAGAAACCTTAGGTAAAATAAGGGGAAAGGGTGTTATGGCGACTAACGATCGGCAAGGCTGCTGCCGAGCGATACCGCAATGGTCTCTTTGATGTTGTGGAGCTTGCCCTTACTGCACAAGGCGATCAGGTTCTCAAGTGAATCGACAGTCGCCATGACAGTCAGATCCGGCGGGTTTATCAGAGGGAGGTCCCAATGAGAGCGAAAGGTCGCCTCAGCGGCTGGGACGCCGTGATTGCCAATAATAAGCTGGAGTTCCCTGACCCCGCCCTGCCGACGTATGAAGGCGCGCCCGAGTTTGTTGAGGGCATCTACAGAGTCCGCCATGTCAGCGTACCGTACGCCGGTATCGACTACGACCAGCACACGATCGACACGGGCGTGGGCCTGGCTTGGGAAGTCGACCCGGACAGGATCGAGTTGCTGCCATGACCGCGGTCGTCACCGGCAACAGAGTCCAGCGCCAGCAGCCGCTTGGTCCGATCCCGCAGGGCTCCGAGAGCCTTGAAGTACGGAGCGACCTGTACAAGCCGACCTGGACCCGGCTCGGCACGATCGTCCAGTTCCAACGCCTGCCACCTCCAACCCGAGACGCCCTTCCTCCGCCGGTGTTCGGCTCCACGCCTTCCGGCACCCCGCCGCTTCGGCAATCTTGGCGAGCTTCACGCTCGCGAATACCAGCAAGATCCCCCGTGGTTCGATCATGTCCAGTCCGAGCGGAAACCTTCTGGTGACTCTCCTCCCCTCTACCTCCATCCAGCGAGCGAGGTTCGTCCTCACAACAAATCGCCCTCAGCCTCTGCCCTTGCGAAAGCAATCATCTGCTGGACCAAAGGCTTTGATACGCCGAGCTGTCGTGCGATGTCTCGATAGGTAGGGCCACGGCCGTCGTCCCACAGCTCCAAGACCGCCTGAGCTCTGATGAGGTAGATCACCTCGCTCAGTTGCCCGAGCTTCGGCAGTACCCCGGTTTGGATGAGCGCGGCCCGCCGTAATGGGTCCTCGATCCGGAGCACCCGGTTGAGTTCCCGCCCCAGATTCGCTAGGGCGTCAGATTGTGTCATTCAAGCAACCTCGATGCACACGTATAGCACTCCTAGACGGCTACCGATGTCAATTGCGATTCCGAGAGGTAACGTCTTCGGTGTGAGGACAAGGCGGTCGGTAGCTCCTGCGCAGGCCGCGTCAGCCCGGGCTGCTTTCGCGACAGCGGTTCGGTCAGCTCGTGATCGCCGAGCCTTCTCCCAGACGGAGTTGGCAGAAATGTTGGAGGTGTCGCAGTCGGCTGTTACCGCTTGGGAGAGCGCCCGGGCGCTGCCTGACTCGCCAGAACTTGTCTGGACGCTTGAGGCCGCCCTGGACTTGCGCCCAGGCGCTCTGTCGAGACTGCTCGGATACCTTCCTCTCGCCGCCGAAGGCGACAGGACGCCCCCGACGGTCCAAGAGGCGGTGGCCAGCGACCAACTTCTCGACTCGCGGGCGCGGGATGTGCTCTTGGCCGTGTACGCCGCGCTCAGCCGCTCCCGCGAGCCTGAAGGGTTTTAGTCCAGGCCGGAGAGCGTGCCCCCCAAGAGCCTCTCGAGAGCGACCACCGGCACGAGGACTCTCCTCCCGACCGGGAGACTCGGCAGTTCTTGCCTGCGGATCAGGGAACGGGTGAGCGACTCGCTGATGCCGAGCGCCTGCGCGGTTTCCTTCACTGACAGCGCGCACTTCTCCATTATTTCCGTATACCCTTTCTATACAACTAGTCAAGGCGAGAAGAAAGGCTCAACAGCTCCGCGCTCACCTGGTCCTGTGCGGGAACGGCGTGGGCGTAGATCAGTTCGATCGTCTTCGGGCTGTCGCCGAGACGCGCGGCGACGTTCACGGTCGATACGCCGCTTGCCAGCAAATGAGTGGCGACGTAGTGCCGGATGGCGTGCCAAGTGACGTCCGGCATACCGAAGCGGCCGCGGGATCTCCTCCAGCGGAGGCCTAACCGGTGCGGCGACCACGGCCTGAGCCCGTCGAGTTCATCAGAGAGGAGGAAAGCCAGCGGGGAAAGCTCCAGGCCGACGGTCGAGGCGTTCTTCTCGGCCTGCTCATGCGCTTCGACAAGCCGCTCCATCGCGTCCTCGGGCATGGCGATGCGGCGCTTCGAGTTGTGGGTCTTGGGTTCCTCCCTCACGATGACCCCATTGCCGTTCCGGTCGGCGCCGTCCACCACGCTCCGGCGGATCTCCAGCGCGTGCCTCACGAAGTCGACGTCGCGCCATTCCAGTCCGCAAACCTCCCCCTGCCGCATCCCGGTGGCCGCGGTCAGGTGAATCGCCAACGCGAACAAGGGATCGGGCCGATGACGCTCGTCGCCGTTTTCGACGATGTGCAGCACGGACTCGAGCTGGTCCGCCTTGGGAAGAACGGGCTCCTTCGACCTCCCGTTAGGCACCGTGGCGCGGATCGCCGGATTGCGGTCGATCCACTCCCAGTTGACGGCATGTTCCAGCATTGCGCGCAGCACGTTGTGCGCGCGCCTGACGGTCGCCGGTGCCAACTCGTCACTGGTGAACACCCCGGTCCGAAGCTTCTGGTAGTGCTCCGAGATCAGCTCTGCGGTCAGCTCGTGCAGCGGCACCGAGCGCAGCGGCCAAAGATACTTGCTAACGATGTGCCGCTGTCTCGTCACCGTTGAGGGCGACCAGTCGGACTCGCACCGCTCCATGTACGTGTCGATCAGGTCCCCTACCTTGCGGCCGCCGCTGGCGCGAATCGCGTCTGCCTCACGGTCGCAGTCCTCGACGAAAGAGCGAAGCTGCCGCCTCGCAAAACTCTCGGACCCCCTGACCGTCCTATACCTGTAGCTCGCCTGACCGCCCCGATCGAGTCCGGCGTAGGCCTTCAACTCCCAGCTCCCCGGCGAGCGCTGCCGCATGTAACCGCGCTGGGAGGGCTTCCTTGCAGTCTGTTTTGATGTCATGGACACTGACGGTAGACGGAGGGTGTGACACTCACCTCGAACGTGTGTTCGGCGAGCGGGAGGCGGCAGACGACGGGCGAAGGGACTGGCCACGAGGTGACGTTAGAAGCCGCCGGCCCATGCGTGGAAGGGACCGGCGGCACACACTCCTGACAGAGTGCCTGACGAGGTCAGGGGCTAGTCCACCGGCTAAGCGGCAGCCGTCCCCTGGCCTGTCTGCAGCTCGAGGGTGCTCGGCCTCGAGAGTTTCAACGCCGCGCCAGAGGGCTGGGCAGTCTGAGCATCTCGGGCGTCGTACAGCTCCCATCGACAAGTCCGGGCAGGCGTCCCCGCCCGAGCGCTCCCGGAGGACCAGCCGGAGTCGGGCTCCAGTCCGCCCATGACCTTGATCACCTCGCGAAACGCGTCTTCCTCCGTCTCAGCAGAGCCCGAGACTTTCTCGGGGGCGAAGCCCTGTCCCACGCGGTACCGCTGACGACCTCGCTGGGACGACCCGAGGAAGTCCTTAGCCACGTAAGTCGCGGCCTTCCGAACGGACTCGGAGTCAGGCAGGTGCCGCAAGGAAATGCTGCCCTCCGTCCAGCAGCGGGCGATCGCGGCCTGGTCCGCACAACCCAGGAGCACATGAAGGTGAAATCCGTGACCCTTCGCGTGCTCCTCGAAAACGGTCACGTATGGGAAAGCTGCCATATGAAACAGCTCGGCCCGGAGGCGACGGCAGCACTTAGCCCATTCGCGACTCGCCTCAGACAGATCCGTGTGTCAGCGACGGGTGAAAACTGACCCCCTATCGACGCTCGAAAACTGACCCCCCTTCCCGGCGGTCCACCACTTTCGGTGCTGGATCGCGAACCCTGGCCGCAGGACCGGCTGGGGAGGAAGGACATGTACGACGTGGACGACTGGGCAGAAATCCGTCGCCTTCGCTTTTCTGAGAACCTCGGCATCAAGACCATCGCGCGGGGCCTTGGCATCTCGAAGAACACCGTGCGCTCTGCAGTGCGTTCCTCGAGGCCGCCGTCATACGAGCGCCCACCCAAGGGCTCGCTCGTCGATGCCTTCGAGCCGGGGATCTGCAAGTTGTTGAAGGACTGTCCCACAATGCCGTCGACTGTGATCGCCGAGCGCCTCGACTGGCCGCACGGCATGACGATCCTGAAAGAGCGCGTCGCCGAGCTGCGCCCTTTGTTCGCGCCGCCTGATCCCTCCCAACGCACGGGCTACAGGCCAGGTGAACTCGCTCAGTTCGACCTGTGGCAGCCGGCCGTCCTGATCCCTCTCGGGCATGATCAGTTTGAAAAGCTCTGGGTTGTCACGGCCGTGAGCGGGTGGTCGCGCTTCATGGCCGCCTGGATGGTGCGCTCCAGGGCAGCCCATGACGTGCTGTGGGGGATGCGGCGCTGCCTAGAGCAGTTCGGGGCGGTGCCCCGGACCTTGGTCTGGGACAACGAGGGCTGCATCGGTGCCTGGCGACGCGGCAAGCAGGTGTACACCGCCGAGTTTCAGGCTTTCAGGGGCACTCTTGGAGCCGGGGCACGGCTCTGTCGACCGAGGGACCCCGAGGCTAAGGGCGTGAACGAGCGCTCCAACGGCTACTACGAGACCTCCTTCCTCCCGGGGCGTCGCTTCGAGGACGTCGCCGACTTCAACTCCCAGTTGCAGTTCTGGCTGAAGAAGGCGAACCGCCGGGTACACGCGACGACACGCAAGGTGCCGGCCGAACTGATGCCCGAGGACCGCAACGCCATGTTGGCCTTCCCGCCGGTCATGCCGGACCCGTCGTCCAGCTATAGGACCCGGCTCGGACGCGACTTCTTCCTGCGCGTCGATACAAACGACTACTCGGCCAACCCGCGCTTTATCGGCCGGCTCGTCGAGGTGAGGGCCGACCTCGACAGTGTCGTCGTCACCTGTGACGGGCTAGAGGTGGCCCGCCACCGCCGCTGCTACGCCAGGCACGAGACCCATCTCGATCCGGTCCACGCGAGGATCCTGCGCCAGATCCGCGAGGAGCAGGCCGAGGTGCCAAAGCTCGAGACCGAGGTCGAAGAGCGGGATCTTTCCGTCTACGACCACGTCCTGGGGGTGGCGTGATGGTGACCCGCCGGCGCCCGACGGGCGACCTCGCCTATCTCTGCAGGGCCATAAAGGCTCCGTCGCTCCAATCCTCGATCGAGCGCCTCGCCGAGCGGGCCCGGTCCGAGACCTGGACCTACGAGGAGTTCCTCGCTGCCTGTCTCGAGCGCGAGGTGGCAGCCCGCCAGTCCAATGGAGGCGAGATCCGCATCCGCGCCGCCCGCTTCCCGGCTCGAAAGTCACTCGAGGAGTTCGACTTCGACCATCAGCGCTCGCTAAAGCGCGAGGTAATCGCCCATCTGGGTGCTCTCGACTTCGTGGCTGCCAAGGAGAACGTCGTCTTCTTGGGGCCGGGAACGGGGAAGACCCATCTCGCCATCGGGGTGTCGATCCGCGCCTGCCAAGCTGGACATCGGGTGCAGTTCGCCACGGCTGCCGAGTGGGTTGACCGACTCGCCCTGGCGCACAATTCCGGAGCAGGTGCCAGGTGCGACCACCGTCGCCTGTTTCGTCGACATGGTCGCGCTCGACCGGACACTGGCCCTCCGTTCCGAGGTTCACGAGGATCTTGGCTTGCGGGGCAGCTGCCATAGCGCCGATCGGCGTGCCACACCCGAAGAAGGTCCCGGGAAGAGTGGCCGATGACCAGACCTCACCCCCGTCCGCGGTGGTCAGCACCTCGTCGAGGCCACAACCGTGCATCGCGCAGGTTGACGGGGAGAACAGCGTGATGGCGCCGAAGTTGGCAGACGCGAAGACAAGCTGGGTCGCGATGTCGGACGGGATCGGAAGCTCCGAACGAGGTCGCACCAAACCGAGCCGCACCCAACTCTTCCCGTCGTTGCTGCTCTGCAGGACTCGCACCCAGCTCGAAGTTGCCTGGGCGCTGTCCGCCGAGGTACGTGCCTCGACTGCCCATATGGTCCGCCCTAACGATGTGAGCGCGATGACCGGCGCGGCCGCCTGCAGGACTGTCGTCCAGTGCTTCCCGGCGTCGACCGTGCGCTCGATGCGACCACCACACGGTGCCGGCGGCACAGGCTCACTGCTCGACGACGCCTTGCACACATCGACAGCCACGAAGCCGACCAGTGGCGAGACAAAGGTCATCGACCAGATCGGTGGCAGGTCTCGGCCGACAACAGACCAATGTCGCCCCGCGTCGGTAGTCGAGAGAAGCACGTGGCACGGGCGCATGAGGCCGCCGGTCCCGCATGCGGGGCTCGATGCCAAGTTGCCGAGGAGGAAGCCATCGGAGGCAGAAGGAAACGCGAGCGCCTTACCGAGAACCGCTCCCGTCGACTCGACGCGCCAGTGGGCTCCGCCGTCGGTCGTCCTCGCGAAGATCCCCGCGCACTTTGGCGAGCAGGATGAACCGGCGACGAACCCTTCGTCCGTGCCCGCTGCGGCTACCGCGGAGTAGCTCGTGTCTTGGTCCTGCACCGTCGCCGGCGAGAACTCCGCGTGTACCACTTTCGTCACGCAGAGGGGCCCGTCTGGGTGAGCTGCGCACGTCTGCCCCGTTGTCGAGGCCGATGTGGCGGTGTTCGTTGCGGCCGCGATGCCGATCGTCGTCAGGACGACTGCCGCGATGACGAGATAGCGATGCGTGCCGTCACACTCTCATAGCGCCTGAGGCAATTGTTGTCGCCTCCAGGCAGTTGCAAAGCCTCTCAAGTCCCCTAGGGAGCTCTCATGCTCCGGCAGCGCGCTCGACCCGATGCAGTCGCCTACGGCTGAGGGAACCTAGCGAGCCGGCGCCAGCTGTGTCCTGCGTCGGAGGTGGACTCGAGCACCGTCGGGCTGGAGGATGACGGAGGTGTCGGAACTCCGCTCACGGAGCGGCCCATCTCAGGGCCGAGCAGGAAACCCGCGCGCGGGGAGAGAAACGACGCCGCAACCGCCCCGTCCCCGACGCCACGCACTGGGGGACCGCTGACCCAGTGCTTGCCGTCCGACGTGGTCACGAGCTCGGTGTGGCCCGGGTCCGTGCAAATGTTGTAACACGAGCCGAGCAGTGCTCCGTTGCCCGACCGCATCGAGATGAGGGACTGCCAGTACCCGGCCTCTTCCACCATGCTCGAGCAGGGACCGGCCGATACGGGCAACGAGGTTGGAGGACGCTCGACAAGACAGCGACCGGTCGCCGTCCCGGGGGTACGGAACAGCGCGGTCTCGGCCCCCATGCCAGGCGGCCCGATCCGCGTCAGGCTCCACACCTCAGCCGGCGTGCACGCGACAAGGGAGGCACCGGTGTACCCGTCCGGATGCCAGCTGCGACCGCCGTCGTCGGAACGCCACAGTTCTGCCGGGACGAAGCCGTTGTCCAACGGATACGGGAAGGTGCGAGGCACCGGCGCTGCGCCGATCGCGTAGAGCACCAACGGCGTCGCGATGCAGACAAGGTTCGCCAGCGGCTGATTCGAGTTCTGTTCCTCCACGCCCCCGGCCGGCTGTCCCGTCGTGACCTCCGGGCAGTCTTGTACGCGTGGCGGGAGTGCCACGGTATGCCAGCTGCGGCCGGCGTCCGAGCTGGCGACCAGCTCTCCCCCGGTGGACCAGGCGTAGGGCTCACGAGCGCAGACTGCGCCGTAGAGCGCGCCCGGTGCGACAAGGGCCACGCTCGAAAGCGGGCCTGCCGCGGGTTCGGTGCCGGCATCCCAACGGCCGTCGGAGTCGCGCACAACCAGTTCGTCGGACGTCAGCGCGACGAGACCGGCGCTGTCGAGGACGAGCGAGGTCACGGGCAGGCCTCCGGACCACTCTGTGCGCCAGGACGTACCGCCGTCGTTGCTCGACGCGACTCCGTCAACGCCCCCGAGGTAGCCGGTTTGCTGGTTGGCGAAGTCGACCTGTGAATAAGCCGTAGCCAGTCCTGCCGGGGTGGCGATGCGACCCGCCGCCTGCCAGTGCAGCCCGCCGTCGATGCTGCGCAGCACGAGGGGCCCAGCCGGTGCGAGGCCAGCGATGTCAGGGTTCGCATCATCGGGTCCGACCGCGGCGACCAGACCGATTAGGCGCGACACACCCGTCGGAGATGCCGAGGGAGCGAACGACATACCGGCCAGCGCGGCGAGGTCGAGGGGCTCGAGGTCAAGCCGCCAGGTCTTCCCGCCATCGTCGCTCTTCCACAGCCCGTCGCTCGCCGGGACGACAATGAGTTCGGAGTCGAGTATCGCCGGCCCGGCGGGTCGGCCGAGCTCGCCTGTGCTCAGGACGCCGGCGACCTCGAAGCTGCCCTGGTGTGAACGGCGTTCGATGACGACCTCGCCGCCGTCGGTGGTCACGCCGACGATCGTCGTTCCCCCGGTCGTGACCACAGGCAGCCCGGCCTCGGGCACAGCTGTTGTTGGCCAGCCTCCCGGCGGCGCCGTGAGCGGCACAGACGACCAGTCGCGCCCCCCGTCGATGGTTTGCCACAAGCCGGGTGGGCGTGCCGAGCAGGCTCCGGCCGCGATGAAGCCGTCAGCGAGGGAGACAAAGCTGATGGTGAGCTCACCGTCGTACCCGCAGCGAGTGGGTGACTGGTCGATGAAACTCGTGTCGCCGACGAGTCCGGCCAAAGGAAGGGAGGCCGAGTTCACGGCGCGCCAGCTCCGCCCGCCGTCGAGGGTTCGCCAAAGCAGCGTTGTGAGTGGGTTGTTGCCGTTGCTGTCAACCTGGCTGCCGGACGCGAGGGCGTAGCCAACCCGGTCGTTCACGAAAGACAGCGACAGGCCAAGCCCCGGCACGGTAGACGGCGGCGGTAGGCCGGGGAGCGGACTACTCGAGCGCCATGTCCGGCCGCCGTCGGTGGTGAACAGGACGCGATCAACGACAAAGGTGGACGACGGCGTCGTATCGCTGACGGGTACCCAGGCTCGCTCGGCGCCGAGGAAGTAGGCGCCACCCGCGCAGCCGCACGTTTCGGCCTCGCCCGTCGATTCGGCGAGCACGAGCCGCCAATGCGCGCCCGCGTCGGCACTGCGGTAGATGTCGCCACCCACCTGCACCCAGGCAACGCCTGTATTGGTGAGTACTGGACCCGGTCCGCCCTGTCCTACCCCGGGAGACAGGAGGCTAGAAGCAAGCGCGGCAGGTGCGCTCGTGTCCTGTTGCGACGAGCTGGCGGGTGCTTGCGCGGCTGCACCGGCCGTAGCGGCAACGACAGCAGCGACGAGAACGAGCCAGATCCGACGCCGACCGGCCGGCGCTTGACGCTGTCGCTGCACGGGTACATCTTCCACCTCTGCGCTCGCTGGCGGGTGTCGGTCAAGCACATCGGCGTTACGAACTGTTCCTCAGGCACGTATTGGCATCAGGAGACCCACGAATCCTTCCTCTCGTACGACTGCAGCGGCCAGACGCCCTCCCATGTCAAAGGTGACACTGTCATCCGTGAGCTGCTCGAGTAATCCCTTCAGGTGCCGTAGTTGGAGAGATACATCTCCAACGGTGTTCTCGCCAGGGATGTGGTCTTCCTGATGTCCGACCTCAGCCAGCTTCGCATCGATCCGGAGACCGACGCCGTCCGGATGTATGTGAATACAACAGTGGTCGTCCTTTAGAGCCAGGAACGATATGCGTTCCAGCGCCTCCAAAAGTTCGCGCCTATCAGTCCGAATGACCTTACCTTGCGGCTCGGGAATGACCAACGCCCAATCCGGGAACTGTCCAGCCAAAAGCGTGCTAGTGACGTTCGCGTCACCAAGGTCAAACGACACGCGGTTCTGTGAGAAGCGCACGGCCACGTTGTGGTCTCCACCGATCCGCATCACATTTTCAAGGGCCGATCCAGCTATGACCGCGTCGGTGTCCGCTGGAAGCTCCAGCTTGACCGCGGCGAGCTGGTAACTGTCGGTTGCCGCCGCCCATCCGCCCCGGAAGCAGACGCCCTGGAGCAGAGGGCGGGCGTCGTCCCGGCTGACGGCATGCAGAATCCGACCCAGCCGTTGGAATGTCGCCGCTGTCCAGGTGACACCGTCTCCTTCGACATGGTCGAACTGGAGCCACAGCCCGGGGTCGAAGGTCGCCAAGCTGATCTGAGCCCCGCCGGTCTCCGCTTGAAGCTGACCATCAACTGATCGCAGGACGACCTTTCCTTGGGGTGCATGGCGCACGAACTCGATCAGAAAACGACCATACGCGACGACTGATCCCGGCTGAGCAACCTCGGCAGTGAGGCGAGCGGTGATCAGCTGGTCGCGGTCGGTGGTCGACAAAGCGACGCCGCCGTCAGCGTCGACGCGCAAGTACCGCCGCTCCGGTCGATCACCGAGGAGCGGCTCGACCTTCCGTAGGGCCGCGTACAGCTCGTCGCGACCGGCTGTTACGTAGATGCTCTGTGTCGTGCAGCAAGGATACGACCCGAAGTAGCTGGTCACGAGCCACGGCAGAGTGCGGCATCACGTGACTGATGCAGGCGAGGAGTAAGAATCACGGTGGTGGGCACCTCTCCAGGACCTCGCGGCTATGGACCGCTGATCGTCTTGGTCGTGCTGTTCCTCGGTGTTGGCGCCCTCGCTCTCCTCGTCCCAAGCGGTAGCGCAGTCCACCGCGTCGCCCTGGTGTTGTGGGGAGCGATCCCCATAGCCGCGGCCTTGTGGGAGTACGCCTACCGCCGGATCGAAGCTCACCGGCTGCTGGTGAATCGAGTCCGTTTCTGGATCTCCAATCCCGAGAGCCGTTGGGGCATGGTCGCCGAGTTCGACGTTGCCGACCCGAAGCTGGCGATGGATCAGGCCGTGGGCGGGCTCGAGAGCCTGTTGGGTCCCGGTGACCAGGCCCTCAGCCGCTCACCAAGGCTCAGTGTGTGGCAGATCCAAGGCCTCACGCTTCGCCTAGAAGCTGATATGGCGTCTGATCCAACGGGCGACGATCAGCCGCTCCTGCGCGTGGAGTTCCCGATGGCCCCGCGGTCCTTTCGCAAGTGGCATGACGTGATCAGTGAGACAGCCTCGGCGGTGATGGAGACGATTGAGAAACGGGTGCAGCCGCTCGAACAGAAGTATGTCGTCACGGTCGGCTTCCCCGGGGAGAACCCGTACTTCGGGTTGTTCGTGAACAACGTCGCCCGATCGGCCGTCACCCGTTTCGAGGTGGATTACTTCGAGCAGCGGGCCACCGGGTGTGACGTCGTCCGGGTACGCAAGGATCGGATGGAGATGGTGACTTCGTCGATGCACGCTGCACGTCAGCTGTCGCTGCACTACCTGGCTCTCGGACCAGCCGGGGGGAGCTGATGCCAGTCCCACTGCGCTTCGTCACATGTCAGGACTTCCCGCAGGTGGAGGTTGGTGAGTCGATTTCGACGGCTGTCCAACTGGCACTGCCATGGGGCGATGCCACCGCCGAAACCTCACTGACTTTTCGCGGACCAGCGGATGATCCGGACTTCGAACGGTACGAAGTCCTACACCAGGTTGAGCGCGATGTCGACGCCTTCTACAACCAAGAGCTAGTCAAGCGGATCCTTGAGAACCGGCGCTTTTTCGCGTTCTACAACCGCTCCCGGCAGTACTTCTTGGTCGGTGCTCGCCGCAAGGACGCTATCGGGGTATTCGCACGCCTCTCCAAGATCGACCCGCCGATTCATGCTCGGTCAGACGACATCGACCTACGCAGCGTCCTCGACCTAGGCAAGACAACGGGTGGCTACTTCGGCAAGCTCAAGATTGCCAAGGTACGCACGGCCGCTGTCTTCGGTTCCACTACCGTGGTGGAAAGCGAGGAGTGGGACCACTACGCCGGGCTCGGCGAACTTACCGTCGTCTACATGCAAGTCATGGCCGATGACGGTGAGACCAGGACGCTAATGCTCATGCCCGACCGCTCGGTGCTCCTGGCGAAAGATACCGGTGACGGAACGAATCTCCGCTTCGTAGCTGACATGCAGGTCGACATCGACAAACTGCTCAACCAGCCGACCCAGCTTGGTGAGTGAAGACGGGCGGGAATAGGAACCGTTCGACACTCTTCATGTCCACGGTCACAGAGACACCCATCGCAAGACCGCTCCGACACCCGGGAACCCGTTGAGCTCCTGATACATTTTCCGCGCCGATCGGTTGCAACTGAGGCAAAGCGCGAAGCTGAGGATCCATCGGGAGCAATCATGTTGCCATGTTCCCAGGCCCCGCTTAAATCGCTCTGATCAAGCCGTCACTCGTCTGGCAACATCGGCCATCGGCCCTTGGCCTTGAAGAGGGCACGATCCAACGTTCGTAGCGTGCGAAATCCTGCAGGGACGGGATCACCCAGCTGCGCACAAAGTTCGCGGCAGACCGACAGGTACTCCGGATAGAACCATGTGCTCGCAACGCGCCCGTACTCGTCAGGCCAGAAGCCAAGAGCATGAAGAGACTTCAACGAGCGCTTGTCCATGACTGTATACCGGCGAGGGTTCATTGCCATGAGCAGTGCCGACGCTACAGCTGGTCCTGCTCCGGGAAGCATTTGCAGTAGCCGACAGGCCGCCATTTCGTCATTGCATTGCGCGGCGCGTGAGGTGAGTCGACGCACGTCCTCGTCAACCCA
>Ga0187851_10000850_pt1 | contig 30451 bp, 28 predicted proteins | sample June2016WEW_6_10_FD_132997 | JGI IMG/M metagenome (GOLD analysis project Ga0187851, IMG submission 132997) | Peatland microbial communities from SPRUCE experiment site at the Marcell Experimental Forest, Minnesota, USA - June2016WEW_6_10 | ecosystem: Environmental > Terrestrial > Soil >...
AGAATTTTTAATAAACTGCCTGCAACGTTATAATACGTTAAATGAAGAGAGAGAATCATTCCCTTTGCCCAAAGACCCTTTTTATAAAAAATACCCTGACTATAAAATTAGCGATAGCGACCAATTGATTGCGCATTGGATGCATTACGATTATTACCCGAAGATTAAGATTGATTATCAGATGAAAATATTTTTCAATACTATGGATACCGCTTTTGATGATAAAGTGTTTGATATTACAGAGGATATTCATATTGAATACACAACCGGGTATATGGCAAAACTGCAGGCGATGAGATTTTTAATAAAGATATATTTAGCGCTTAAGAAAATAAAAGTAATGTTAATTATAAGCAAAAACTACCCCAAGAAGATATTTAAACGAATTGATCATATATTCGGAATAAAAATCAATGATAAGAAAAAGATTAAAAGAGACATAGATAACGACAAACTTCAAAAACAAATAAATGAATTCAAAGAAACAGGTGTGACAAAAGAAAAGAGAAATCCAAGGCTAATAGTTTCAATAACTTCTTTCGGGCAAAGAATGTATGATATTCACTTTGCGCTATATTCTTTATTAAACCAGACGCTAAAGCCTGATGAGATAATTTTATGGCTTGGAGAAAAAGAATTCCCGCATAAAGAAGGAAATTTACCTCAAAGCGTATTATCACTTAAGAATAGCGGTTTAACCATTAAATGGTGTAAAGATATAGGTCCGTACACCAAACTCATACCTGCTTTAAAGGAATATTCTGATGATATTCTTGTAACTGCGGATGACGATATTTATTATCCCAACAAATTTATGGAATTACTTTATGAAGCGTATTTAAAAGAGCCTCAATATATTCATTGCCACAGAGTTCATAAAATTACTTTTGATAAAAATAAAAATATTCAAAAATATTCAAAATGGATCAGGCAGGTAAGTAATATTGAACCATCACTCTGTAATTTTTTAACAGGTGCAGGCGGCGTTCTATATCCGCCAAACTCTTTATATAAAGATGTATTAAATGAGGAGTTGTTTTTAAAATTGTCTCCAACTGCAGATGATATATGGTTTTGGGCAATGGCTGTTTTAAACAATACTAAGATTAATGTGATAAAGAATAATATAGCAATATTACATTTTACAAATATTGAAAGAGAACTTGGACTAAATGGTGAAATGACATTATATCACAAGAATGACATCGGCGGCGCTAATGATAAACAGTTGAAAAACATTTTTAAATATTATCCTAACCTGCAAAACACTCTTAAATGCGATAGTTCAATCGGTAATAATAAAAATATTGATGAACTTCCAATTTAACTTGTGGTACAAATATTTCGGATAAATCGTCTATTGTAGAATGCTCTTTATCCTGGTTGTAAAAGGCTTCATTATTTTTTTCGTAAACATATGAATTTTTTTCCCATTTTTAAATCAACAAATAATGGGTATTTACAGTGTCAAAGTTAAGAATATTTGTTAAAAAATCGTTATTCTTTTTATTGGGAGAGCGTTTGGCGAACCATATAATTTTATATTATCGTTATCATCGGGAAAAGATAAAACGTCAGTCTTGGTATGAGTATCATTTAAATAATTTAAGATATTTCGAAGTTCATTTGACCGAGCACTGTAACCTGAATTGTGCTTCGTGTGCTCACTTTGCGCCTCTTGCTGATGAAATATTTGCAGATATAGAAGTTTTTGAAAGAGATATGAACAGAATGTCTGAACTTTTCCATAAAAATGTGGGAATAATCAGACTAATGGGAGGAGAACCACTTCTTCATCCCCAATTGCTTGATTTCATGTATATTACCCGCAAGGCATTTCCCAATCTATCAACGGGTATTTATATTGTCACGAATGGTCTACTACTACTCAAGCAGGAGGAGATATTCTGGAAAACATGCAAAGAGAACAATATCAGAGTATCTGTTACAAGATATCCGATTAATCTTGATTTTGAAAAGATGGTTCAAACGGCAAAACTGTATGGTGTTCTTCTTGATTTTGACGGAATCTCTGAGATAGCGCCGATAAAGACCATGTGTCATCGCGTGATTGATTTGAGTGGAAGTCAGGATTATAAGAAAAATTTTAAGGCATGTGGTTACGGTAATGGGTGCATTTTTTTAAAAGACGGCAGATTGTCTACATGTGGTCTTTCCTCGCATTTTCAGCACTTCAATAAGTATTTTTCCCAAAATATTGAGGTGACGGATGCAGATTCAATAGATATCTTCAAATCACGTACGGCAAAAGAGATATTGCGTTATTTGGCCAGCCCCATTCCTTTGTGTCGATATTGTAACGTTCATGCAAGAACTTATGGAAATACATGGTGTGTTTCCATGAAAGATATCAAAGAATGGACATGAAACACTTAAATATATCCTGCTAAATAAATTGTCTAAATCGGTTTTTCAACCTTTCCAGAGGCAGGATTCCCGCTACAAACAACGCAAATACAACAACCGCGGCGGCGCGATTTAAGCGATACATAGTTCATCTCCTTTTACATGATATATGTTAAAAAAAATGGATACCTGTTCTTATTGAAGCTGGTTGAGTAACTGGTAATACTCCTTCAGATTTTGAATGGATTCCATTGTTGCCTGAAACAGTACCCAACTGAGCACCAGTATGATTACCGAGAGACCGACCTTCCACGGCCATGTTGTTTGCGGACGCAACCAAAGCAGAGGCAATGCCAGAGGCCCCACACAACAGACCGTAAAAATGATAAACGATTTCCGGAAATACCATTTAAAATTTTGCTCCGCAATGCGCGGGTCGCTTACGACATTCAGAAACTCACCGCAGTGTTTACACTTTATCGCGTCATCCTGAATTTCTTCAGCACAAAATGGACATTTTTTCATAATCAACTCTTTGGGGCAAAGTAATATTTATATATACCTGAAATACCTATCATCCTTTTAATTCCATTCATTTAAAGAAGGATTATACTTTTAATTTCCCGGACAGTAAACTTAATTATTCAAACCGGAAATCGGGCTTGAAATATTGCATGGATGGCGCTCCCCGATAGTATACCAATCCTAACTTAAAGATGATATTGAGGCGGCAAGGTGCAGGCAACGGGGCGTATTACTAATACGTTGAGGAAGACGACAACGAAAATAGCGCTTAAACCGGAAGCGCATTCCCGTTAGGGAAGTGCATAATAAATAGATATTTACATTGCCGTGAATTTTCGTCGATACGGCGAAAATTCCATTTGGAATTGGTATCACTTCATCCGGCTGAAAAGTACACTCCCTATCAAAAACATAATAACCGCGAAGAAAGTAACGACGATGAAATCAACATAAAACGGGAAAATATGAATATTGAGCAATGCTCCCCTGACACCGTCTACGGCATAGGTAAGGGGATTAATCTTTACCAGTCCCCGCAGCCAGAAGGGAAGCTTGTCATCAACCGGAAACAGAGCGCCGGATAAGAAAAAAAGCGGAAATATCAGAAAAGATGAAATAAGCTGGAATCCCTCCAGACTTTCAAACAAAGAGCCGAGCGCGAGCCCCATCGAAACCAGCGCGATTGATGTAATAAACAATAACAGCAGCGCCTGCGGAATGCCCCAGGGATTTACAGACGGAAACATAAACGAGAAGAGAAAGAGAATAATAATCTGCATCGTAACATCCGTGCATCCGCCTAAAACCTTTCCCATAAAGACGGACAGACGCGACACCGGCGCCACCAGTATGGCCTTGAGCACATCGAGCTTGCGGTCCCAGACAATGTAGAGGCCGAAGTATACCGATCCGAAAAGAACAAGCATGGCAAGTATGCCCGGATATATATAATCCTGATAATTTATATTGCTTACGCTGACGCTCGCCCCCACGCCGCTGCCGAACAGGAAAAGCCACATGAGCGGCTGAACAATGCTCGAAACGATTCTGCTTTTCTCACGCTGGAATACTTTGAATTCCCGCCACCAGACAGCGTAAATACCCATCAATTCCCTGCGGATAAATCCCTCATTTGCAGCATTAGGCATAGCCATCACGATCCTCTCTGACGGTAACGGACTACCGAATCCACCCAGCCTCCGGAATCCTCCGGGGCATCTTCCCGGATATCTCTTCCGGTCAGCTTGATAAACACATCGCTTAATGTGGGTATTTTGATTTCCACACTCTCCACATTTTGAATATGAGAAAGAAGGTCCGGCAGGTGCCGATTGGCATTTCTCATCATTATCTCCACCAGGCCGTCAATTACAGAGGCTTTCGATACATAAGGCAGTGAACGTATTCTTTCCAGGTCGGGCTCCTTAACTTTCAGCATCACCATATCGCCGCCCATCGATTCTTTCAGAGCATCGGGAGAATTGAGTTCGATGATCCGGCCATGATCGATAATCCCCACACGGTCGCAAACCTGTTCGGCTTCTTCCATGTAATGGGTTGTAAGCACAACGGTAGTCTGCTCCATTTGAGCCATTCTTTTGATGTATTCCCAGATACGCGCCCGCGTTTGCGGATCAAGCCCCAGCGTCGGCTCGTCCAGAAAGAGCACAGCCGGCCTGTGCAAAAGACCCCGTGCGAGTTCCAGACGCCTGCGCATTCCGCCCGAGTATGTGCGGGTCAGATCATCACTGCGCTGCCGCAGGTCCACCAGTTCCAGCATCTCCGTTATTCTTTTTTCCCGGACAGCCCGGGGAATTCCGTAAAGACGCGCGTGAAGTTCCAGGTTTTCCCGTCCGGAAAGAACCGTATCGAGCGTGGGGTCCTGAAATACTATGCCGACTTTGCGTCTTACCTGCGCGGGCTCCTTAATGACATCGCAGCCTGCTATTGTGGCGCTGCCGGATGTCGGGCGGATAATCGTGCAGAGCATGCCGATGGTCGTGGTTTTGCCGGCGCCATTAGGCCCGAGCAATCCGAATATTTCGCCTTTTTCTATGTTCAGGTCGATACTTCGGACCGCTTCTATTTTGCCGTAGTTTTTTGTCAGGGCAATTGTACCAATAATCGTCATTTTTAGTCTTTCGTTTTTTTGTGTCCCCCTCAGGCGGGGGATTAAGGGGCTGGAATTTCTTTGTTTCCTCCCCCGTCGCTTCTTGATGCCCCCTCCAAAGGGGGACAACAATGCTACTTCAACACCGCCAACGCATCAGTCGGAGTTTTTTATACCCAGAAATTCCAGCTTCTTTACTCTTTTCATTTTTTTTATTTTGTATTCCAATTGTCTTGCTTTTGTGGAATTATCGCAAGATAATATTTTTACCAATTCAAACGGCCTCCATGCTCTCACAAATTTGCTTCCCCTGCCTTCCGCGTGCTCCTTGAGGCGTTTTTCAAGATTATTTGTGATTCCCGTATACAGATAATTTTTCCGGCATTTAAGGACATAAACAAGCCATTTGCCTTTATTTGATTTTCTCATACGTTCCCTATGGGGACAGATCAGTTAAATGCGTTCCGGAGAAAGCGACCTATAAGCAACCCGCGCCGCGTTGTTAGTCTGCCGGTTTTTTTGTAAAGTGACGTTTCATGCCACTCAGAACGGTTACGCATCTGGCCAGTTCTCTAAAAGCGGGCAGTCCCGCGTTTTCGGCGAGGTCTCTTAAATACTCGGCGAAATCCTTTCTTCCTTCTATCCATATCACGACAGGCTTTTTATGCTTTTTGACAAGATCAGTAAGTTCATTAAAAAATTCCTGCGTGATTAACGGTGTGGCGTAGGACTGAAATATAATCGAGTCAACACCCGGATCATTCATGACCGCGTTGAGAGAACGGCGGAATACTTTTTCATAACCGTGCTGTTCAATGGCTATCCAGAGATCAAGGGGATGATCGGGCTTGTTCCATGAAGGAAAAAATTCCGCGATAGACGCGAGTGTTTTATCGGAGAGTTTTGCCAGCGGAAGTCCGCAATCGTCCATAAGATCGGTTGTAATTGTTCCGGCGCCTCCGGAGAAGGTGAGAATGGCCGTGCCTTTTTGGGGATCAGGTTGAAAAGGCATATTCTTCGCGAAAGCCCGCGCCATGTCCGTAAGTTCAGCCGGGTCGAATACCTCAAGTACTCCCGCCTGCCGAAACGCGCCACTTGTCACCTTATAATTACCGGAGAGGCTCGCTGTGTGACTTTGCGCCGCTTTGGCTCCTTCGGAACTTCTGCCTCCCATTAAAACAATTACCGGCTTTTTCGTTTTCCCGGCGAGGTTAATAAATCTTCTTCCGTCCACGAGTGATTCGAGATAGCAGACGATGACTTCAGTATCGGAGTCGTTTATCATATATTCAAGGATGTCACTTTCATCAATATCGCACTTGTTGCCGATGGAACACACCTTGCTCACGCCCATGATTCCTTCCTGCAGGGCGTGAAGCAGGAAACCGGCGGAAAGCATGCCGCTCTGAACGATAAGGCCGACGTTTCCGCCTCTGAGCACATCCTGCCACACCAATGAATGGATAAACGAAAAGACGTAAGTTTTATTGCCGTCAATGAAGCCCATGCAGTTGGGGCCCCATAACCTTATGTCCGCCCTGGCCGCGTTCTCGAGGGCCAGTTTCTGAAGCTTCGCCCCTTCAACGCCTGCTTCGGTGAAGCCGGCCGATTCAATGATGATTCCCTTCACTCCTTTTTTGGCGCATTCGGTTATAGTTTCCGGCAGCGCTTTGGACGGTATGAAATATATGGCAAGGTCGATATTACCGGGAATTGAAGCCACATCGGGATAACATGGAATCCCCAGTATTTCGGTGTAACTTTTATTAACCGGATAAATTTTTCCGCGGAATCCGGCCATTACATTTTTAATAATATCGTATCCGCCCTTGTTTTCATTACTGGATGCTCCAATAACGACAACGCTTTGAGGGTTGAAAAAATAATCTAACATCTAAATTCTCCATTTTATAAATAGCGTACGGGGCTATGTTTTTCATTATATGCTTTTTTGTGTCCCCCTCAGGCGGGGGATTAAGGGGGTGGAATTTCTTTGTCTCCTCCCCCGTCGCTTCGTGACACCCCCTCTAAAGGGAGGGGGACAAAAGGGGGTGGAACCAAAACGTAGTAGGGGTCTTTATATCCGTTAAAGCGCAGATAAAGCAACGCACTACATGATATTTTTATCCACTTCTTCCCTTGTCATTGCGCATTTAAGTAAATGCTCGCGGCAATCTCTATTTCAAAACAACAAGAGCGTCGACGGCAACCACCTGGTTTCCGGATATAATCAGCGGATTGATATCTATTTCGGCAATGGAATCGTACTTCATTCCCAGGTCTCCCACTCCCACAAGAGCCCTTGCCAGAGCATCCCTGTCAACAGCAGGGCTTCCCCTGAACTCACCGAGCAATTTTTTCGTTTTTATCTCGTCGATCATCTCAAGGGCGTCCTGCTTCGAAAGCGGCGCGACCCTGAAAGTCACGTCTTTTAATGCCTCCGTGAGTATGCCGCCAAGGCCGAACATGACGCATGGCCCGAACTGCGCGTCACGTGAAAGGCCAATTACAAATTCGCGCGATCCTTTCACCATCTTCTCGATGAGCACGCCGTCAAGATTTTTTGCTTTGTCCGTAAATTCTTCAAAAACAGCCGCGACTTCCTCGATATTGCCGATATTAAGCGCGACCATGCCCGCTTCCGTTTTATGGGCGAGTTCGGCGGAGCATCCCTTCATAACCAGGGGGAAACCGATTTTCGCGGCCTCGCGGACAGCTTCTTCCCGTGTCTTGACCAGAGCCGCCGGCACGACCGGAACGCCCGCTGATTCTATCACCAGCCTTGACTCATATTCCGACAATGTCTTTTGTCCGTTCTTTAAAGCTTTTTCAATAATATCCAACATAAATATCTCCTTTTAAATTAACATATAATAGTTAGTTTATTTTGCTTAGGATTGTCAAGGATTTGTTAATCCGATCATCATAGTGATGCATCTAAGGTTCGAGCAAACGGCATATCCTGGCCCGATGTATTACACCGAGGCCAAGGTCGCACTTGCAGGGGAAATGGTAATGGATGGAGGATTTTTTAATGCCCAGCGTGGTGGCAATATCGGCATAACTAAAACGGTTAAACCCCTTTTTAAAGAGTAATGTTTCTCCGAGATCTAATATCTTTGATTTTGAATCTCCGGGTAATTTATTCATCTTGTCTCCGTCATTAATCTACTTACTGGTAGATTAATGTCAAGCGGAAATATGCCTTGTTTAATTTTTCCCTTGCATTATGATTTTTAAATCATATCATTTGCCAAACTAAATTATTCTATCTGGGATGGTAATGGCAGTTGGGTACTGGATTCCCGATCAGGTCGGGAATGACAAAGGGGGAGATAGCGGTTCTTGTCATCGCGCCCGCTCGTGAAAAGGCGAATGTGAGGCTGAAAATCAAACGGCTGAATTAGTTTCAGCGACAGGATAGGGGGTGTTTCATGCTGGGAATACAAAATTTTAAAAACAGGATTGCCATTGTTACGGGAGCCGGTTCCGGCATCGGCAGGGAGTTGGCCCTGCAGCTCGCGGCCAAAGGTTCGGATGTTGTTATTACCGATATTGTCCGGGAACGCATTGATCATGTAATCGCCGAGCTTAAGCGCAAGGGTGTGCGTGCCGAAGGATATCTTGTAGATCACTCCAAATTTGAAGAGGTAGAGAAATTTTCGAGCGACTTTTTTTCCAAATGGGGTCATGTTGACATTCTGTGCTGCAATGCCGGTATCGGTGCAGGCAGCAATTTAAAAGAACTTCAGCTTAAAGACTGGGAATGGGTGATGGGTATCAACCTTTGGGGAGCTATCTACATGGTTCACCTCTTTGTTCCTTCGATGATCGATCGAAAAAGCGGCAGCGTGCTTATTACGGCAAGCGCCGCCGGTCTGATTGGCATTCCCGGAATGGCGCCTTATTGCACCAGCAAATTCGCCATGGTGGGTCTTGCCGAATCCCTGCGGGGCGAACTGTATAAACACAATATAAAAGTAAGCGCGCTTTGTCCCGGTATAATCAATACGAATATCATCAGGGACGGCAAAATACTTTTCGCGGACAAATCCGGCCAAACCGTGCAATCCATGGTGGAGAAGTTTTACAGCACGTTCGGCGTTTCTCCGGCAATTGTCGCAAGGCAGGGAATCAGCGCCCTGCGCCGCGATACAGGGATAAAAGTTTCTCCCGGTTTTCAAATGTGGCCGGTGTATTTCCTCAAACGGCTCTCCCCCACGGTATATCAGGCGCTGTGCAGATTGCTTTATAAATATGTAATGTTCCGTGACAGATAACAGCACGGACCATTAAATTTAAACTAGGTGCGATGTCACGAAAAGGGAAGCTGTTGAACAGATGGCCCGCCACTGTTTAACCTGAAAAAAGGCGGAGGTATGATATATCCTGATGATCCGAGTTATTATATGCCGTGCAGTATTTCAGAACGCCGGATCAGCGCCGCTATATCTTTTTGTTCATCGCCTGTGATCTGCGGAAGCGGACTTCTGACTTTTGCCGTAATCGGGTGACCCAGTTGACGCAATGTTTCTTTAAAGACACTCTGCCGGGATTTCCTGCCGATCATGGTGGGAGAAGGCAAACGGCTTGCGGCCTTAAACGCATACTCTTGAATAGCGGCGGGAATGCCGAAAGTATTCATTAATCCGATGTGTCTGTATACGGCATCTTCCAGCCGGTGTGCGGAAGCAATGTTGCCGGACTTCCAGTTATTATAACATTCAATAACCGCGCGGGGGGCTACCGACGGTATGGAACACATGACGCCTGCTCCGCCCGATTTTAAATTTGTCAAAAGAAGCTGACTGGTCCCGCTGAATAATAAAAAATCTTTACCCGCTGCCGCCCGGATATCCCTTTTCATCTCGGCGGCGCACACGGAACTCTCTTTGGCTCCTGTTATACCCTTGATATTGTATAGGCCGCTCATTTGTTTGGCGTTGAAAAATAATCCGGTTATCTGCGGGAAATGATAATACATAACCATTTTTTTTGTATGTTGAACGATGCGGGAATAAAAAGCAAAAACGTCATCATAGCAAAGCGGATAATAGTTGGGCAGCGCGACCAGATAGCCGTCAAAGGCAAGCGTGTCAACTTTTTGCATAAAGAGCAGGAGTTCGGCCAGGCTGAAAAACGTGCAGCCGACAATGACCGGTATCCGGCTTTTTACTTTTTGGGCCGCCGTTTGGACAACACTGCATTTTTCATCGAGTGAAAAATAGGGCGATTCGCCTCCGCTGCCGAGAATCAGGAGCCCGTGGCAACCTTCTGTTATATAATACTCGACCAGATGTTCAATTGCGGCGAGATCGAGGCTTTCATCTTCTTTTAAAGGTGTTGGAACAACAGGGTAAACGCCGCAATATTTATCAAAGCCGCTCATCGTGTCACCTCAATGATTTATTTAAAAACATTATATCATATCATATCAAATAAACTCATTATAAGATTGGAATCTCCAATGCCCTGGATAATAACAATAGAAATAATCCATGATTGCCGACTGAAATCAAGGATTATTTTCAATGTTATTCCTTATTGATTCCCTGAAGAGGGAATGACCTTGGGTTTGTTTTGATGATGCGCTACGAATCTATAGCTTGTGCTTCATCACCTTTAAGGCTTCATGATATATTTCTATAAAACAGCCCGTGACGGCGAGCAATAGAAAACCCAGCATGAATTTCGGAGCCGTGCCCAGCGATTCATCTATAAGGCGACCCAGCCAGAGGAAAAACAAAGAGGTAATCACCAGCGCCAATCCCCATGCCGATAATATAATTATTAAACGAAACAAACCGGAGGATAAATGGTGTGTTTTAGGGGTGATTGTTGACATGATTTATTTCCTCCTTCGTCTTTTTTTGGTTTGTCAACTTACCGATTATGCCAAATGCCGCGTGACCCCCGCAATATCATTATGCTTCAATTATAGAATAATCATCATTTCGCGGTTTTCAAGAGGGCAGTAATGTGTTTATGAGATATCCGGCGAGGCCGCAACAATCTTTGAAGAAACAGCGGATTCTTTTCGATAAAAGCCCGGATTACGCCCCGTCCAGCGTTTAAACGCGCGGTAAAAGTTTGATAAATCACTGTAACCCAACTCCGCGGCAATCTGCTGTGTTGACTGGGTTGTCGTTTGAAGCAGATCAATAGCCTTGTTTTTCCGGATATCCTCAACAAGAGATTTATAGGATGTTTTTTCGCCAATCAGGCGCCGCCTGAGAGTTCTGGGCGAGATATTCATGTGCCGGGATAGTTGCGTGAAGCTCGGAAAAGTTTCTTTCTTGAACAGAATTTCCTGCCGGACCTGGTCGGTCATGGTCTCTTTCACTTTCAGACGCTGGCATTCACTTTTACATTCCTGTTCGTACGTCTTTTTGGCAATGGGATTGGACATGGGCAGTGGCATGGACAGTAATTTGCTGTCGAAAAGTATCATATGTTCACGGGCATTAAATTTGACAGGGCAATGGAAGACATCTTCATAGGAGGAGGCATATGCTGGTTTTGGATAAGTAAATCTTATTTCTTTTAGCGGAATGGGAGCCTTAAGGACGTCGCTGATAATACGGTAAATGGATACAAATTCTCTCTCGCAGACAAAGACACGAAGATCTTTCAGGTCGATAAGTTCTTTAATTCTCAGAGACGCAAGGCTGTCTTTTACCGTCAGCTCATACTGGAAGTAGGTCAGAGTAAGGGCAATATACTTGAAAAACATGGTGACGGCTTCGAGGCCGGTATCGCTGAAAATAGCTGCCGCGCCCAGCTTGCCCTGTACGCCGATGTGGTAGTGCAGGCCGATGATAAGTCCGATCTTCGGGTCGGGCACTAAAGTGATGATTTTGCGCATCACCGCGAGTTCCTGTTCCGGGGTTATAAAAATATCGGGATTGTCCAGATCGCGGCGGTGAATTCCGGTTCCGGCAAGAAGAACATTAACATCGAATCCTCGCATCCGGACATAATTGGCCAGTATCGCCAAACTATTGACGGAGCGGAAATAAGGCAGCGTTGGGCTCGATATCAGATGAATGGAATCGGTTTTGGATGGTTTATTCATAGGTTCCCTCTGGCCGTAAATGACAATATAAATGTCTTCACCTGTCATTGTCAAGTTTCTTTATTTAGGGTAGGATTAGTCACATCAGTAAAAAATAAAAGTCGCGTGAAATAATTTGATTAAGGGGGGAAAACTATGAGATTTTCGGCACTCCTGTTCATTTTGTATCAAGTCCTGAAATGGGCGGCGAAACTGAAACCGGCCTATCGGAATTACATCGGCTCTATTCATTCAGTAAAAATCATGATCAAGACGGCGGACGGAAAGTGGGGAAGGCTTTTCATCTTCGACAAGGGAGCGGTGAGCTCCAAAGGAGGCGCCAATCACCCCTACGACGCGGCCATTGTGTGGTCGGACGCCGCGACAGGTTTCAGGGTCATGGCGTCAAAAAGCGATGCAGAGCAGTTTAAGGCTGCCGCTGCCGGAAAGATGAAGCTCGACGGAATGGCTTTTTTCGCGCAGTGGTTCAATGATGGCGTGAAACTGGTGATGTGATTCCATTTCTAAATCAAGAGCTATCTTTGTTGGCGTCGTCGTCGGCTTCCTGAAGCGTTTGTACAATATGCCTCGTCGCCTCCTTCTAGCCGCCGCGATATCATCATTGATTTAGAAACGGAATGAGATGATCTTGTTAATACAATAAGAACCGGCGGGAGCTTTGGGAGTTGCGCCGGACAATCAAACAAAAAGTTTTTATTTATTATAAGGAGGGCTTTCAATGGCAATGATCAATGGCGGTCATCTGGTCGGCAAATACTTAAAAGAGGTGGAAAAGGTCGAGATGGTGTTCGGCATTTCCGGCGGACATCTGGAATCGATACTGGATGGTTTCACGGAATATAAAATACGGACCATTGACGTCCGGCACGAGCAGGCGGCGGCGATGATGGCGCACGCGTGGTTTGTTTACACCGGCAAGCCGGGAGTGTGTTTCCTTACCGCGGGCCCGGGATTCACGAACGGCCTTACCGGCATCGCCAACGCGTATCTTGACAATGCGCCGCTTGTGGTGCTGTGCGGCAGATCGCCCCTGCGCGATGACCTCAAAGGCGCTCTGCAGGAAATGAACCAGATCGAGGCCGTCAGGCCGATGACGAAATGGGCCGCCACCTGTTACGATATAAAGCGCATCCCCGAATATCTCGCGCTGGCGTTCCGAAACGCCACAGGCGGAAGGCCCGGGCCAGTCATGCTTGAACTGCCGCCCGATATCCTAAATATAAAGGTGGACGAGTCGCTTGTTCCTATGCCTTCAAAATCCAATCCGAAATATTCCGTTCATCCGGACGACGCCGATCTGAAGGCCGCGGCGGATATCATTAACAACGCGAAAAAACCGTTATTTCTTGGCGGCTCCGGCGTCGGTTTCAGCGGCTGCGCGGGCGCCCTCAAACAATTCGTTGAAAAAACGGGCATTCCTTTCATGCTGCTCAACTACGGCAGAGGCGAGCTTCCGGATGATCATCCCCTGTCGGTCATGGATATGGGAACCCTCAGCCTGTTTTTTAGCATCGGCCAAAACGATGTGATCATCGCGGCGGGTCTTCGGTTCAACTGGCTGCTCCAGTTTGGCCAGATCATACCGCCAACGGTGAAAATGATCAGGATAGATATCGATCCGAATGAAATCAACCGGAACGTGGAGGCTCATGTAGGTCTTGTGGGCGATGTGGGGTCGGTGCTCGAACAACTCACCCCTCTGGTCGCCAAAAATGATCATACCGAATGGATGAATACCTTAAAAGCCGCGGGACGTTCACTGCTCGACTTTGAGCTCCGGACCCGTAAGACAGTCTCCAGTCCTATCCACCCGATTCGTATGGTCGCGCAGATACAGAAATTTGTGGGCGATGACGCGATCTACATCGCCGACGGCGGCGACACGCAGTATTTCGGGCTTGCCGGGTTCATGTCAAAGCAGAAGGCCGGGGTGGTGGCCTCGGCAGCGGGGCTGCTGGGATGCCTTGGCACCGGCATCCCCTTCGGTATGGCGGCGAAGCTTGCCCGGCCTGACAAAAAAGTCGTGGTGTTAAACGGCGACGGATCATTCGGATTCAACGGAATGGAATTCGACACCATGGTGCGCCACAATATCCCGGTGGTGGTCGTCATCAATAATGACTGCGCCTGGGGCATGATCAAGCACTCTCAGGAATTGTCCATCGGCAAGGAACGTCTTTCGTGCTCGGAGCTGGGCATCCGCCGCTACGAAAAAGTTGTGGAGGGTCTGGGCGGACATGGCGAGTATGTCACGAAAGACGAGGAGATCATTCCGGCGCTGGAACGCGCGTTTGCTTCCGGCAAGCCCGCGTGCATAAACGTGATGACCGACCCGACGGTGACGAGTCCGGCGACGCCGCTCTTTTACCAATCGCTGAAGATGGACTAGCGCCAAACGTCTGTCATGATACGTTAGGCCGAGTCAAAAAGACTCGGCCTATCATGGGTGTTGTCCCCCTTTAGAGGGGGTGTCGCGAAGCGACGGGGGAGGAGACAAAGAAATTTCCACCCCCCTTAATCCCCCGCCAGCGGGGGACAGGAAAAACGTGAACGGAGGTCTTCAATGAAAGCTTTATTGCTCAATCTCGATCCTTTGCGCTTTGTGGCACTGAACGCTCTTCGGCCGATTAGCAACAAGTTTTGCTATCGAGGTCCTTTTTCTACCCTGAAGCTTGCCGATATTCCGGAGCCTTCCCTGCCTTCGCCTCAATGGGTCAAGATAAAGACACGACTCTGCGGTCTGTGCGGCAGCGATATCAATCTCATGCTTATGAAAGACTCTCCTTCGGCGATGCCTTTCACTTCATTCCCCTGCGTGCCGGGGCATGAATTTTGCGGGGAAGTAGTCGAAACAGGCGCGCAGGTGAAAAATGTGAAGAGGGGAAACCTTGTCACCGCGGTTCCTGAACTCAACTGCCTAACGCGCGGTATAAAGCCTGTTTGCCGCAGTTGCGCATCCGTTTCAAAAGCCAATTGCGAAAATTATGCCGAAGGCGCGATCTCGCCGGGCATGTTCATCGGCATCTGCAGGGACTTAAGCGGTGGCTTTGCCGAGTATGTTGCGGTGCATGAGAGCCAGGTCTATGTTGTGCCCGCGGGAGTAACGCCTGAGTCGGCATCGCTTGTGGAACCGCTGGCTGTGGGCCTACAGGCGGTGCTTGACAACCGGCCCGCGGACACGGACAAGGTGATGATCATCGGCGGCGGCGTCATCGGCGCCATGGTGGTCAAGAGCATAAGAGGGCTTGACATCGGCTGCGGTATTACGGTAGTCGAGCCGTCGGCTTTCGCGGCACAGTATGTGAAAAAATGCGGTGCCAACCGGACGATAAGCGGAGGAATCATCGAAGCCGCCGTGGAAATTGCCGGCGGTCGAGTCTATAAGCCCGAACTGGGCGAACGCGTGGTGATGGGCGGCTTTGACAAAGTGTATGATACGGTCGCCAATAGTGATACGCTCAATAAGGCGCTGCGGGTCACGGTAACCCAGGGCGTGCTATCCATTATCGGAATCGGCAAATCAGTCAAACTTGATCTGACGCCAACATGGCTCAAGGTGCAGACTATCAAGGGTTGTTACGGTTACCGTTATAACAATGTCGCGGGAACGCAAAAGCATGCGTTTGAAATAGCGCTTGATTTGATCGCGTCTAAAAAAATTCAGGTGGACGATATGCTCACCCATAAATTCCCCCTTGAAAAATACCGGGAAATGATCGAGGTCAATCTCAGTAAAGAGGCCAACAGGGCCATAAAAACCGCTGTTTGTTTTTAAGTAGAAAAGGAGGCAACCATGGAAAAGCAGGATATTCGCGGCATCACCCGTATGAAACTTCCCAAAGTCGGTCAGATCGGCATCCTTGTGCGGGATATCTCCGAAGCAGCCGCTTATTATTCAAAACTCCTTGATATCGGACCGTGGTACCGCTCCAATACCGTGAAGCATGAGGCCGTCTATCGCGGCAAGTCCATTTCGCCTGATCTGGATATCGCGATAGCCTTTCAAGGCGGCGTGGAAATCGAGCTTATCGCGGACAAGGGAAACGTGGAAAATGTTTATTCCGATATGTTCTCAAAGTGCGGCGGCGGCATCCATCATCTGGGGATTATGGTATGCTGTTATGAAAAGAAGCTTGAAGAAATGAAAGCAAACGGCGTTGAAGTCCTTCAGTCCGGCGTCATCACCACAAAAGGCTCCGCCGTAACCAGATATGCTTATTTAGATACTATCAAACAATGCGGCATTGTATCTGAATTGATTTCTACAACATTGATCGGGTTCCCCATGCCGCATGGCAAACTTATCATGGATATAGGCTGCCTCACCGGTAACGTGGAACGTATTAAAGTGTAAACCCACCGGTTCCCCGATTGTCGCTTTATTCGTTTTTGCCCGCAAAAGTGAAAATGTTTTAATCCTTCAGGATTTTCTCCCCTGTTTTAAATAAGTTAAATATTTCATTGACACACACAACCATCATATTTAAAAAATATTCAATTTCAAATTCTTATAAGAATTTTCTCATTTAATTTTATTTTCTGTTATAATCCCCCCGAATTATTTTACGGTACAATAATAATACCGGGCTACCTTTAAAAGATAACGGCGCAAAAAAGCAAAGTCAGTCTTTCAATGCGGCCTGGCATAAAACAGAAGAGGAGAGAGGCTATGTTCGATTTTATCATGACAAAGGAGCAAATAAAAATAAGGGACGAGGCGCGTGAGTTGGTGAAATGGGTGCCGCGCCAGATGATCCTGGATATGGACACGGACACGATCAAGTTTCCGAAGGAGTTTCTTCAGGAAGCGGGCAGACGCAATCTGCTGGGATGCCGTTATCCGAAGAAATGGGGCGGCAGGGACATGGATTGGGTGACCACCGGCATCGTCATGGAAGAGATAGGAACCCTGGGTTACGAAATGGCCTGTGTTTTCGGTGTGGGCGCGGAACTCGTTTGCGACGCGATTATCCTGCACGGGACCGATGAACAGAAAGAAAAGTATGTGAAGCCGCTTTTGCGCGGCGATCTTTTCGCGGCGGAGTGCCTTACCGAACCCCGCGGAGGTTCGGACTTCTTCGGCGCGACAACCAAAGCCGAAGACAAGGGCGATTATTATCTTTTAAACGGCCAGAAGAGATTTATTGTCGGAGCGGAGGGCGCCGATTTTTTCCTTGTTTACGCGAAAACGAATCCCGAAGCAAAGCCTCAGCAGGCGATGACCTGTTTTATTGTTGACCGCACCGAAGGCGTTGAAGTTAAATATCTGTACGGTCTGATGGGGTGCCGCGGCGGCGGAACGGGACGTCTGATTTTCCGCGATGTGAAAGTTCCCAAAAAAAATGTTGTAGGAAAAGTTCAGGGCGCTTATGCCGTTTTCAACACTATGATGATACCGGAACGTCTGGGAACAGCCACCATGACTATCGGCGCGGCGCGCCCCGCTCTGGAAATCGCCACAAATTACACGGCAAGACGCAAGGCGTTCGGCCAGGTAATCGCTCAGTTCGAGGGCGTTAGTTTTCAGGTCGCGGAGGCCGCGATGCTGCTGGATGCCGCGCGCGCCATGTCCTATGTGACAGCGCGGGCGGTGGACGCGGGCGCGGACATGAACAGGATAAGGCGGATGGTTTCGCAGAGCAAAAAGTTTATCACCGAATCATGCCAGAAGGTTGTCCATAATTCCATGCAGGTCATGGGCGGCATAGCCTATACCAATGTTTTCCCCATTGAACGCATCTACCGCGACGTGCGGCTTGCCTCAATCTGGACGGGCACCAGCGAAGTCATGTCCATGATTACCGCTCATGAATGGTACCGTGAATATTTCGCGGAAAAGGCGAAACAAAAGACCCGCGATCTTGAACTCGACGCGCAGGAAGCCTCCGATGAAGAGAAGATATACGACGACGATGATATGTGGAAAAAAGGGTGGTAAGGTTCAAAAATGAAGCGTGTAATATCAAAATTAATGATGGTGTTATGTCTGCTGCTATTTGCGTCGCAGGCGTTGGCCTGGCATGACCAGACTCACCTTGCGATTTGCAAAGCGGCGGGATTTGATAATTGGTACAACTGCGCGGGCCCCGATATTGCCAAACTCAAAGCGGGAGATATCGAAGCCTATAATCACTGGTTTAACAATACCGCGGAAGTCGAAATCACGCCGCAAATGGTTCTGGATCAAATTGAGCGTTATAATAAAGATAATGTGTTTTTTGATTCGGAAGGGCATTTGCTGGGGGCGATTATCGCTTCTTTACGCGCGTACGAAAAAGATCTTCGAGATAATAAATACGCCGTGTATAATCTTGTTTATTGCGCCCACTACATCGGCGACCTCAGTATGCCCCTGCATAACACAGCCTTCGATGATTTCAATAAAAAACATCATAGTATCAATGACGGCATCGTGGAGGACACGATTCTGAAAGAGCCTGAAAAAATAGCCGGACACATGTATCCCATAAACTTAAGCAAAAAAGATTTTGAGGCGGATCTGGCGGCCCAGATCGCGCGGATCGCCAATCTCAGCCGCAGGCTGGGCTACAAAATGCGGGCGGAAAACAGAGATATGACAAAGCAAGAAGCCTATATACAACTGGGACACAGCGCCTCGCTTCTGAGGGCTATTTTGCAGCACTATAACAGGCTGCCGGCTTCGTCAAAAAATGCCGTTCATTGACGGATTACACGTTTTAAATGACAAAGGTCATGCCGTCCGCTTCCTTCGGCTAACTTTGTTGGAACAGCCTGCCCCGGCGTAGGCCGGGGTCGCAGGCAGGTGTGCCGGGTTAACGGGTCTAAAGACCCGGACTACGAAAGAAAGGAATATTGTTTTAATAGGCGGGTCTAAAGACAAGGCCTTCGAAAGCAATGCAAAAGATAGATTGCCACGGCTCCAGAGGGTTGCCCGGCAATGACCCCCCCCCCCTTCAGGCTGGAATGGTTCCGTCTTCGTGAAGATTTCCGGCGGAAAACATCAGGCTGCCCTGTTTGAAAACCATTTGCGGTTTTCTTAATGTCCGAATGTCATCCAGCGGATTATCATTGAGCACGACCATGTCCGCGTATTTCCCGGTTTCCAGAGAACCTGTTTTATCCTCCAGACGAAGAATCTTCGCGTTGTTTATAGTCGCGCACCGGATAATCTCAATGTTGGTGAAACCGACGCGTTTCATAATTTCGTATTCCCTGTAGTTGCCGCCGAAATAATTAAAAGGCATGCCCGCGTCAATGCCGCAGCCTATCAGAATGCCCGACTGATTCATTTTTCTGAGATTAACAAAGCCGTTGCCGATCATGTTGAAAAAAACAAACGGATTGACGAGAAATTTCTTTTTCTCCCAGAGATTATCCATTCCGTATTTTTTGTAGTCTTTCAGGGCGGCAAGATTCTGCCTGTGAAGCAGGGGATCGCAGTGTCTCTGGGCTTCGTTTTCGAAATAATTCCTCCTGACCTCTAATTCTTTTGTGATTTCCGGCGTTCGGTACTGCGGGGGGATTTCATCGAATGCTTCTTCCATAAGGAAAGACTGACCGACTGTCATGGTGGGCACGATGGCAACATTTCGTTTGGCCATCTTCAGAATGTCATCATCGGATAGAACCGCGTCGTTGGGCATATGTTCGATCGAATGAAAGGGATACTCCATCACGCGGTCGAAACCGTATTTGAACTGGTGATGTCCCGAGACAGGCAGCCCTTTTTTGTCCGCGTAACGGAAGATGATATTGAGCTCCTCGTTTGTGTAAACGGGAATCTCCTTTTTTTTCTTGCAGAAGATCGTCTGGTTGTCCATGGTCAATTTGATCAGGGAAGCGCCTTTGACATTTTCTTCAAGGTCGTGTTCCATTTCGGCGGTATCCCTGAAATTGTCCATGACCATTCCGATAAATAAGGAGAGGGGTTTTGCGAAAATATTCATATCCGAAGGCGGAATTTCAGGATGACCGCCCATGAGGTTGAGAATGGAATTACAGTACAAAACACGCGGGCCCGGCATATTTCCTTCTTCAATATCCCGGATAAACATATGAAGAAGGCCGGGGAATGCGCCCATATCTCTTATGGTGGTCACGCCGGATTCAATGGATGATACATAATTCTGTTTCTGCTGGCGTGCGTGGTGCATGACATCTATCATTCTCATGGAGAAGACGGAAGTCACGGTGCTGTGGCAATGGGCGTCAATGAGCCCCGGTATCAGGTACCGGCCTTTCAAATCAAAAACAAGGCATTGCCTGTTGGGCGGGGCTTCGCCTGTTCCCTGAGCCGCTATATTTCCATTATCCGCAAGCAGCCAAGCGTCCTTAACAATCTGTCCGGAGTTCACGTCCACCAGACGGGCGTTCTTTATCAGGAAGGTTTTATAATCAAGAGAAGGCACGTTTTTTTTGGGTATCGCACAGCCCGAAATGGTGGGCATGGACGCGGCTGCCGCCATTAAAAGAGAGTATTTAAGAAAATCCCTGCGCCTGAGATGATGAAATTCATGGTTCATATTCCCCTCCATAATGCGGACAGATATTTTGTGCTGGAGTATATTCATCTGGAGTATAGTCAGAGGCATTTTACGCGTCAAGTCATATTAGAATAAAATCACCCCGGAGGGATTTCTTCTATTGACATTAAATATCTGTTCTAGTATAAATTATAAAATTTATTATAATCTAATTGTTTAAACAGACGAATTAGAATTTTGTAAAAACCGTTTATCATAGAAATAAGTATAAAAGGAGGAATATTATGAAGAAAATTGGCATGTTAATATCTGTCATCATGCTGATTGCTATTTCCACGATAGCACAGGCAGAAGTTAAAGCCGGCTCTTTCACAATTACCCCGTTTGTTGGAGTCTATACATTTGAGGGTAATGAGTTGGGGCTTACCAAACAAGCTTGGACCGCGGGTTTGCGAGCCGGTTATAACTTTACCGAGCATATAGGCGTAGAGGGAGTTGTCAACTACGTTCCAGCGGAAGTTCAAGACATGCCCGGTGATAATGGAGTTAATCTTTATGGATACGGCGTTGAAGGCCTTTATCATTTTATGCCCGAGAGCCGCTTTGTTCCGTTTCTGGCGGTTGGTATGGGAGAAATGCATTATGATACACCCGCCGGGGCAGACAACATGAACAAATTCTTTATCGATGCCGGCGCCGGCGTGAAATTCTTCATAACCGAAAACATTGCCCTGAGGGCCGATGCCCGCTGGGTTCTTCCCACCAATGACAATTATAATGATTTCATGGGAACTTTAGGAGTTACTTTTGCTTTCGGCGGACATAAGAAGGTAGTTGCCGTAGCCAGAGTTGAAGAACCGCTTCCTCCTCCGCCCCCTCCGCCTCCTGTAGTCAAGGTTGAGCCTCCTCCTCCGCCACCACCGCCTCCTCCGCCTAAGTGCACCAATGTGCCTGCCGGCTGCATAGTCGACAAAGACGGTTGCCCCATTGATTCCGATGGTGACGGCGTTTGCGACGGTCTGGACAAATGTCCCAATACGCCTCCCGGCGCGAAGGTAGAAAGTGACGGCTGTATTCATGAGAAAGTCATCATAAGACTTAATGTCGAATTTGATACCGATAAGTCTGATATCAAAGATAAATATTATGACGAAATCAGTAAAGTGGCCGATTTCATGAAAGAGCATCCCGAAACTACTTGTGAAATTCAAGGCCATACGGATAATGTCGATAGATTCAACAATCCGGATCACAATAAACAGCTTTCTCAGGCCAGAGCCGACAGCGTACGGCAATATCTTATAGATAAATTCATGATTGATGAGTCCCGTCTAACCGCTGTAGGTTACGGACCCGAGAGGCCAATCGCCAGCAATGACACAAAAGAAGGGCGTCAGAAAAACCGCAGAGTAGAGGGTGTGATTGACGCGATTGTGATAAAATAATTAAATAACATCTTTAGATAATTTTAAGCTTAAGGCCCCTTGACCATTGTAAGGTTAAGGGGCCTTTTCTTTGCCTGTCCCCCACGGGATTCAACAAGGGATGCGGCGTTACTAAAGCAACGGAGGTGGATATACTGACTTCTATCATTGCGAAGCGTCCCTCGGCAAAGGTTTGTCATTGCGGGTTCACGTAAGTGTTCGTGGCATTCTCTGTCCTTATCCTGTCATTGCAATGGGCGAAGCGAAGAAGCAAGCCCTATATTTTTAGTTGCAATACGTTTTGAAAGTTATAAGATAACGGGCAATTTAAAAACGCATATCTGCTGAGATAAGAAAACAGGGTGCTGTTGTCCCTAGTTTTCTCGTTTTTCAAAAGGAGTCACCATGTCGCTATTTAGTGTTGATCAGAAAAAATGTAAACGGGACGGCATCTGCGCGGCGGAATGTCCGTCAAAAATCATTATTCAGGCTGACAGGAAATCTTTCCCGTCTCTTATGGAAAATGGCGCGGAATTCTGCATTAACTGCGGACATTGCGTGGCTGTGTGTCCTTACGGGGCGCTGACGCTAAACACGATGCCCGTTGCCGCCTGTCCGCCGATTCAAAAGAAACTTCTTCCGGATGCCGATGCACTAAAGCAGCTTCTTTTGGCGCGGCGTTCCATCCGTGAGTATAAGGGAAAAGTTGTCTCCCGCAAGCTTCTGGCCGAGTTGATCGATGTGGCGCGATATGCTCCCACAGGCAGCAACGCGCAAGAGGTGCATTGGACTGTTTTTCAGAATCCCGAAGATGTCCGCAAACTGGCCGGGATGGTCGTTGATTTCACGAAAATTATACTGCCCGTTCTGACAGATGTGGAAAGAGCAAAGCGTATGCAGCGGCTCGTCGATGCCTGGGATGACGGCAAAGATCGCGTTTTGCGGGGAGCGCCGCATTTAATGGTGGCTCATTGCCCCGCCGATCTGAATTTCCCCGCGGCGGATTGCGCGATCGCGCTCACTTATCTGGAGCTCTATGCGTATGCCAAAGGCCTTGGAACCTGCTGGGCCGGTTATTTCACGGCAGCCGCTGGACTGCACGAACCTCTGATCAAAGCGCTGGATTTGCCTGCGGGCCATAAATGCTTTGGAGGAGTGATGCTGGGGTATCCGAAGTACAGCTATCATCGGGTGCCCGTGCGCAACAAGCCCCTTGTTACATGGCGTTGATTGCGGGGTCAGGAAAGCAGGGGGCGTTTCCCAAACGCGCCGCGCTTTAGCGGGTCTAAAGACAAGGCCTTCGTTTTGGTTCCACCCTACCGCCGCCAGCGGGGGACAAGGAAGATGCAGACTGATGCGCTGGCGGTGTTGAAATAAAGTATCTTAGGGTGGAACAAGCGTAGCGGTTACACCATTACTTGAATATTCGGTGGATGCGCCCCGCTTCATCCAACCTGCGATCTTATGAGATTGCCACGCCAGAGGGCTGGCAATGACATCAGGGAAGCAGGGCGCGTTTTCCAAACGCGCCGCATAAATCATTTATGCAGCGCCCTGTTTATCTACAGACTATTGTAAAATATTTATAACAGGCAAATGTGGAAGAAATGTGGAAGAACTGTAAAAATTTATATCATTACAAGCGCCGAATGGGTGGGAATATGGCAAATGACGAATGATCGGCCAGTGTTTGATTGCGTATTTTGACACGGCCAGACAAAAGTTTAAGTAATTAAGATTTAACGGTAAGCAGTTGATAGCCTTTTTCCCGGAATAATTTCAGGCAGGTATCGACAACAGCATCATCATAAAGAATCCCTTTGTTTTTTTCGATTTCTTCAAGAGCTATCTCAATACCGAGGGCCGCGCGATAGGGACGGTGGGAAGCCATAGCCTCAACGACATCCGCCACGGCCATAATGCGGGCCTCCGGGATAATTTCATCGCCTTTCAGATTTCCGGGATAGCCTGATCCGTTCATCCGTTCATGATGCTGATGAACAGTTTCCGCCAGAGGCCAGGGAGATTCAACATCCTTAAGCATTTCGTATCCGGCCTTGGCGTGTTCTTTAATCAGAGAATATTCAAGGTCTGACAGCTTTGTAGGCTTGACCAATATCTCCGCGGGTATAGATAATTTTCCGATATCGTGGATGGAACCTGCCATACGGATTCCTTCAATTTTATCCTGAGAAAATCCCATCTCCGTCGCGATGGCGCATGCCAGATGAGCGGTCCTGGACTGGTGACCTGACGTATAAGGGTCTCTTGCCTCCAGGGCGGAGATCAGAACTTGAATGGTCGTGCCAACGGCATTCTTGAAACTTTCGAGGGTTTGTTGAAGTTTTTCTTCAGCCAGCCTGTGCTCGGTAACGTCGTCGAGCATCCCAAGCTGACAATAAGCCCTGCCGCCGGAATCAGGAAGGAAAAATCCTCTGTCCCTGATCCAGATATAATGCCCGTTGTGGTGCCGCATGCGGTACTGGACATCCCAATAGGAGCATGTCTTTTCGGCAGCCGAAAGCAAATCAAGAGTGCCGGGCCGGTCGTCAGGGTGGAGCAGATCCTGCCATTGGGTAAATCCTCCGCTTATCTCATCCTGAGAATATCCGAGGACATTTTCGATGCTGCGGCCCCACACAATATCTCCTGTGGAAATGGTGTATTCGTAGGCTATCTCGCCTGAGGCCTCGACGATGAGGTCATAACGGCGCATCCAGGCATGCAGGGACTCCTCGGCCCGTTTTCTTTCACGGATGTCCCGGCACACATTGACAAGGCCGAAAGGAGTTCCGTCTTCAGTACGCAAAACATCACCGTTGACCTCGATGGGGATTTTCTTTCCGTCTTTTATGATCAGGTTGTATTCTCTGGGACCCAGCCTGGCTTGGGTCATGAGCAGAAGATTGTTAATCACATCTTCATGGTTTTCGGGGGAAATGAATGTCAGCAGGTTCTTTCCTACTATTTCTTCGCGGCTGTAACCGCTCATCTGGAGAGCATAATCATTCACAAAGAAAATATTCCCCGTGAGGTCGGTGCGAACAATAATATCAGGGATGGCATTGACCAGTCTTGTGTACAATTCCTCACTGGCTCTGAGCGCCTCTTCGGCATGCTTGCGTTCGCTGATGTCACGCATGATGGTTGACATATAATCGACATTGCCGTCCGGGGAATAATGAATCAATATCACTTGCGAGACAGGTATTTCCAGGCCGTCCCTGCCCGACAGGGCAGTTTCGCCATGCCAAACCCCGCTTTTGATTGCATCAGGGATGCCTTTATTCTGCACAACCAACCGGGCCCATGCCGGGTGCGCGTCCGAAATTTTAAAGCCGCGGAGATCCTCATCAATACCCATGCCCAGCATGCGTCTGCCTGCTTTGTTAATATATGTTACCTGTTCATCCGGCAGCGCCGTGGCGATCAGGTCTGTCGTGTTTTCTATGATCGCGGTCAGGCGCGAGCGCTCTTTCTCCGCCTGATTTTTCTTTTTTCTAACCTTTGCTTCTTCCAATTCTCTTTCTATTGCCGGGCACAGACGGTGAAAATTACCCTTCATGATATAATCCCGGGCGCCCAAACGCATGCACTCAACGGCTGTTTCTTCACCGATAGCTCCGGATATAATGATGATGGGGATGTCGATACTTGTTGCCTTTAATAAAGCAATGGCTGAAGGAGCGCTGAAATTCGGCATTTTATAATCGCAAAGAATAATGTCCCATGGCTTATCCTTTAAGGATTTTTCCATGGTTGCGGCGGTTTCTACCCGTTCATATACCGGATTGTATCCGCCTTTTTTAAGCTCGCGGATTATAAGCAATACATCATCTTCCGAATCATCAACAATTAATGCCCGAAGCGGTTTATCCTTCATAGGGCTGTCTCCTGTGCGTCGGAATTGACAAAATGAGTTGAATGTTTACTAATGACTGCCGTGACAAATTGACGGTTTTAAATCATAATCATATAAATCCATCAATATGGTTTAAGATTGTCCTGCTTGTTTTTAAAATATACAAATAATCGCCCCGGATGTCAAAGAAAATAATGGCTGGCAGACACGTTCCATCAAACACGTTACATCAGATGCGTACCATGTTTTAAGATTTAACTTTTAGGGGTTGGGCGTGAAATTAAATCTAAATTTTCGCGTCCGTTCTTTTTTACTCCGGCAAAAATCAGCCCAAAATCAGAACCGGCACACAGGCTTTAGACCCTCCGCGGCCGCTTATCGCGTTTTTTCCCCTTACGATCAAATGTCCGGCCGCCCTCAGTGCGGCGGGTTAATTGATATGCCCTGCCGATGCCAAAAAGGGCAAGGATCGCGCACAGCCAGCCCGCCCAGTCTCCCAATATGGCATATGCCGTGCGGCCGTGCATCATTGGAATCCGGCCGACAAGTGTTTCTTTTGTCCACTGTCCGCTGAGACGGGATAGCCTGCCCACCGGGTCTATGATCGCGGAAATGCCTGTGCATGTGGCCCGCACAAGGGGACGCCGGTGCTCTATCGCCCGAAAGCTCGCAAGCGTCAGGTGTTCCATGGGCTCCACTGTATTGCCGTACCAGGAATCGTTGGTCAGGTTGAACATTGCTTCGGGAATACGGCCGTCTCTCCCGCCGTTTATCAGCCTGCGAATCTGTCCGGGGAAAATATCTTCGTAGCAGATGCTTACCGAGAGCGGATGAGCGCCGAGCATGAGCGGTTCGTAATTCTCTCCCGGCCAAAACCGGCCGGAGTAGGGCGACCACGAATACAGCCACGGGAACATTTCACCCAGTGGTATGTACTCGCCCAGGGGCACAAGCGTCATTTTGTCGTAAGTGCCGGTAATTTGACCGGTTCCATTTACAAGCACCGCGCTGTTGTATAAGCGGGTCCCGTCATCGCCGTCAATTCGCAAAATCGCGCCGAACAATATCGGTGTGCGCTGGTTGTCAAGCACATTGGGCGGCAACTGACCCTCGCGTGACGTGAGGTCGGCCGTCAGGGTGTTTTCGGGCCACACGATGAGGTCAATCGCAGTTGCGGCAATTAATTGCCTGGACATCTCTATGTGTTCGCGAAGAAAACGGTCGCGATCCTTATACTTCTCTTCACCTCCGCGATTTGTCTGAACCAGGCCGACTGTCAGTTTTTCGGCAGCAGCAGCGTTTTTGTCAACGGTATAAACGCGAACCGTACCGTAGGCCAATACCAGCGCGATGAGGGCAGCAAAAACCGCCACCGGAGGCCAGGGAAAAGGTTGCTTATCAAGGCGCCTTTCGATGATCGCGAAGATCAATGAATTAACATAGACGACAAGGAAAGTAACACCGAGGATGCCTGTCACATCGGCAATCTGTGTTAAAAGAGTAAGCCTGTACTGGCTTGCGCCGAGGTAGTTGGGGAAAATCTCCGGCCAGAATTTTTCGAGCGCGGTCCATACAACGGGTGAAACCCAGATGACGTTCCAACCGGCGCCGCGGGTGATGAACCGCGTGGCCCCCGCCCATACCGCGAACACGATGCCGTTTGCGGCAGCAATAAGCAGCAGTCCCAAAAGCGCGGGCGGCCATGGCAAACCGGCGAATTGCCGGAACATGCAGACGATCCAGTAAAAGCCGCCGCCGTGCCCTATAATGCCCGCGACCCATCCGATAAAGAACGCGCGGGTGGGGCTCTGCCCGCGAATGGCCCATAGCACAGGCACGAGGCAGATCCACTCCAGGTAGAAATGGTCGAATCCCGCATAACCCAGAAACGCCAGTATGCCGCCCGCAATAGCGGCAATCCACGGCAGGAAATCGTTGATTGTTATGCGGTGTGCCATTTCAGACCTTTTTAGTTTAGAAAATAATAATACGGAATATCTTACATGAGTTATATTTCAGGCATTACTACATGTTAAATGAGAATTCAACGTTATTTGATGATGCCTGAAATGTTTCATAGATAAAAAAAGCAGAGAGCCTCGACGGAGCCTCGATTGACAGACGGTATCCGGTTAAGTCGTGTTCCGGTTGTTGCCATTGCCTGCAATTCCACACGCTTATGGAATGAATAAAATTGAAGATTACGGGGCTGTTGAAAAACGCTCATCTGCTGTGTTACGCTGCAAACCGCACCGCTCAACGTATATCTATATACGCCTCGCGGTTCGGTTTTTTGCGCGCCTCGCATCTGAACATTTTTGAACAGCCCCCCAATATGGAGTATTTCAACAACCCCATTGCCATAATAAACAAAATTCTCACCTGACGACAAACAGCCGGACGAAGTATCCACATCCCATCAATTCAACCCTCAATATGCTGAGGTTCCACAAAATACTGAGGCCTAATGCAGCTTCAATATGCTGAGGTTCCGCAAATACTGAGGCTTAATGAATTAACTTATCCTTTTCAACAATCTTATTTTATTAATATAATAACCTATTATTAAAGAATTAATACAATCTTCGGATTATTTTCCGCTATTGGCATGCTGTTTGCTCTAACATTTGAGAAGCCAATTGAATAATTCAATAAAAATAGAGGCGAACAAATTTTAATCGCACAATATTCAATTTCGTCCGGATGTCTGATCCAAACTGGAAACGCGGCTAATCCAACTTCGGGGTGGAGGTTGTTCCATGAACGCAAGAGTTGCAGAATACCTTATGATTGAAGATAATAGCTCTGATGTGGATATATTTTATTCAGATTTCGAAGAATATGGAATAACAGATAAATTTCATATTGAACGAAATGGTGCAGATGCCCTTAACTATCTTTTTGCTAAAGACGGTTCTTTAAGAGCCGAACGTCCAAAGGCCATATTTCTGGATTTATATATGCAGAAAATTAATGGACTGGAATTTTTACACATCATAAAGTCTAATGAGCAAACAAAAGATATACCTATCGTAGTATTGGAATCCTCAATCAGTCCGACTGACATAAATAAGTGTCTACAATTAGGAGTTAACAACTTTATTGAAAAACCTTTAGAATACAAAAAATTTATTAGTACAACCGAGAGATTTTAACCATTTTTGTTTATTGTTTTTGCATTGGGCGGTTTTATTTTGCTTTTATATCACTTGAGGGAAAAACTCATCCTGTTGCTCTGATCGGAATACACGGTGCAGGTGCGGTTGTTTCTTTTTTGTTACTTTTGATTGCAGTATTTAGATGAGCATAGCCTATACAATTGGTCACTCAACGCGGACCATTGAAAAATTTATTGAGATCCTTCAATCCTATAAGATTGAAACAGTCGTCGATGTGCGAACAATGGCAGCCTCAAGACACAATCCGCAGTTTAATGAAAATGATCTGCGCAATAGTTGAAACCGGAAAGGCATTGGATATATACATTGCGAAGGACTTGGCGGACTGCGGCATACAACAAAAGCTTCGATCAATACAGCCTGGGAGAATGCCTCCTTTCGTGGATACGCCGATTACACGCAGACGACTCAATTTAAGGAGAATCTTGATCAGCTAATCGGTATCATCAAAGATAAAACGACGGCTATCATGTGCGCCGAAGCTCTGCCCTAGCGTTGTCACCGGACACTGATCGGTGATGCCCTTTTGATCATGGATATTACTGTCATAGATATAATAAATGAAAAAACCGACAAACATCATCTGATGACGCCGTTTGCAAAAGTTGAGAAGAAAAGAATTTTTTACCCGAAAGACAGCCCGGCAGGAGGTCTGTAATTGAATAGAATTGTTTGCATCAAACAAGCGCCGGATATGACGAATGTTAGAATTAATCCTGAGACCGGAACATCAAAGAAGATTTATTTGTACCGCCGGATCGGACAACCTGTGATGATAGGCATTTCCTACTATTTCCCTTACAATTAATCAGTATTGTTTTCCCTCATCCCTTACATTAATTTTTGGGTAAAAGAGGTAAAACTTACAAAAACATTGACGTGTTTAAAACCGTTATTGAAGGAGGCACATATGTTAGATTTTACCTTAACACCGGAACAGCATGGGAATGAGCCGCCGGACGAATGCCTGTATTGCTTCTTCCCCGGCAGCGCATTTAAAAAAGTATGGCCGCGGGAATAAAGCGCGCTCATTAGAATTGGAGTTTCAACAATAAAATAAAATTAGCAAGGAGATTAAAAATGAAGCGTAAAGATTCTTCGGTAAGAAAAGGTAAGGCAAGTGAGATATATGAAAAGAATTATGAAAAGGAGATATATGACACAACTGCCTGGCGCTGTGAGGCATGCGGACGTATTGACTATGGTTATGAAACAGCGGAAGGGTGCCCATATTGCTTTTACCCTGATAACGCGTTTAAAATAATTATAGCCGGAGGAATAATAAATCAATAGTGCTTTACACATAAAAATGCGTCTTTGTCCTGCATTGGCGGGTCAGAGATTATAAAGGAGATCGAAAATGAAACGTAAAGCTTCCGCGATATGGAAAGGCGGGATAATGAATGGCAGCGGAACAATAAGTTCTGACAGCGGTGTATTGTCC
>Ga0187851_10000851_pt1 | contig 30431 bp, 23 predicted proteins | sample June2016WEW_6_10_FD_132997 | JGI IMG/M metagenome (GOLD analysis project Ga0187851, IMG submission 132997) | Peatland microbial communities from SPRUCE experiment site at the Marcell Experimental Forest, Minnesota, USA - June2016WEW_6_10 | ecosystem: Environmental > Terrestrial > Soil >...
TATACTCACTGGGGACCCCAGAACACCCCCGGCCGAAGTGTTACCCATGTCCCCGGTCTGAAATGTCACCTATGTCCCCGGCCGGACAAAACACACGGTCGCGGCTCTGAAACGCCGGTCGCGGCTCGATTACAACCACGGCTCGGTAGCAACGCAAGAAACAGAACACTAGGCCGGAACCGGTTCGGCGGCGGGCACGGGCGTGAGCCAGCCATGCTTATCCGGCGCGTGGCCGGTGACCACGTCGAAAAACGCCTTTTGCAGCCGCTCGGTGATGGGACCACGGCGGCCGGAGCCGATGGAAATCTTGTCGACGCTGCGGATGGGCGTGACCTCGGCGGCGGTGCCGGTGAAGAAGACTTCGTCGGCGATGTAGAGCATCTCGCGCGGAATCTGGGTCTCAATGACCGGGATATCGAGCTCGCGGGCCAGCGTGATGACTGAGTCGCGAGTGATGCCGGGCAGGACGCTGGAGGCCATCGGCGGGGTGTGGATCTTACCGTCGCGCACGACGAAGATGTTCTCGCCGGAGCCTTCGCTGATCTTGCCGGATTCGTCGAGGGCAATGCCTTCGGCGTAGCCGTCGAGGTGCGCCTGCATGCGGACCAATTGGGAGTTCATGTAGTTGCCGGCGGCCTTGGCGAGCGCGGGCAACGTATTGGGCGCGATGCGCGTCCATGAGGAGACGGCGACGTCGACGCCCTGGGCCAGGGCCTCTTCGCCGAGGTACTTGCCCCACTCCCAGCAGGCCAGGTAGACCTCGGTGGGATTGCCGAAGGGCAGCACTCCGATATTGCCGTAGCCGCGCAGGACGATGGGCCGGATGTAGCAGGAGCGCAGATGGTTGACGCGAACCAGTTCCACCTGCGCCGCGATCAGTTGCTCAAGCGTGTAGGGCACCTCGATGCGGTAGATTTTGGCCGAATCGAGCAGGCGGCGCGTATGTTCCTTCAGGCGAAAAACGGCTGGTCCGGTGACGGTTTCGTAGCACCGCACGCCTTCAAAGACGGCGCTGGCATAGCTGACGACGTGGGAGAGCACGTGAATGCGCGCGTCATCCCAGGCGATGAATGCGCCGTTGTGCCATATTTTTTCTGTGGGCGTCATGTTGTCATTATGACAGCAGGCCGAAGCGCCGGAACGTGGTGAGGTGTGGCGAAGACATCAATAAAAATGTGGAAGCGGTGGGTGGCGCTGCTCGTGATATGCGCCCTGGCCGCGTTCGCCGCGGCGCAGAAGAAGATGCCGAAGCCGGGTTGGAACCTGTTCAAGAAGCAGCAGGACATCCAACTGGGACGCGAATATGCGCAGCAGGTGGAACGGCAGATGTACGTCGTGCCGAACAAGGAGCTGAACGACTACGTGACGCGAGTCGGCATGCGCCTGGTGCGGCAGGGCGGCCTGGAGGATTACCCGTACTATTTCAAAGTGGTCCAGGACGACAGCATCAACGCGTTCGCGCTGCCGGGAGGGCCGACGTACGTGCATACGGGGCTGCTCAAGGCGGCGGAGAACGAAGCGCAACTGGCGGGCGTGCTGGCGCACGAGCTGTCGCATGTGGTGCTGCGGCACGGCACGCACCAGGCCAGCCGGGCGGTGGCGCTGCAGGCGCCGGCGATGGTGCTTGGCGGGCTGGTCGGGCGCACTGGATTGTCGGCCCTGCTGGCGCAGATGGGCATCGGGCTGGGCGCGAATTCGGTACTGATCGGGTTTTCCCGCAGCATGGAAAGCGAGGCCGACCTGCTGGGCGCGTACACGATGGCGAAAGCGGGCTACAACCCGCTGGAATTGGCGCGGTTTTTCGAGAAGCTGGAGGCCGAGCGCGGCAACCCGAACTGGCTGGTGTCGCGATTTCTCTCCGACCACCCCAGCCCGGGCAATCGTATTCAGGCACTGGAGGAGCAACTACCCTACATGCCGCGCGGGCCGTACAACGCGGAAGAGGGCGACCTGGCCCACATTCAACAGGTCGCAGCGCAGCTCAGCGCCCCCAAGGGCGGCTTCCCGCACGCGCCAGACCAGGAGCCGGCGGGGACGGGCTCGGCCGCGGGACAGGTGACGGCGCCGGTTATCAGCCTGAGCGGGAATGTGCGCGAATACAAGGGCAGTTTGCGGGGCGGGGCAGTCGCCTTCTCCTATCCCGAGGAGTGGCAGGTCGAGGCCAACCCCGACGGGTCGCTGCGGGTGACCGGGGAAAACGGGACGGTGGGCAGTGCGCTGGGATTCGGGGTGATCGTGGATGCGGTGCCCGCGCGCAACGGCAGCGTTGATTTGCCGGGCGACACGAAAGCCTACGTGCAGAGCCTGGCGCAATCGGGCCGGAACGTAAAGACCGAGTCCGAACCGGCGGAAGTCACGGCCGGCGAATCGCCTGGCCTGGCAACCCGGTTGAGTTCAGACTCGCCGTATGCGGGCGGACACCGTGAGATCGACATGGTGGTGACGGTGGACCGCGGTGGGACCATGGTGGTGCTGATCTGTGTGGCGCCGGCGGCGCAATTCACGCACCTCGAGGACGCCTTCCAGGCCCTGATTCGCAGTCTGAGGTTCAACCCCTAGATGGCTCCGCCGGCCACACCTGTCAGGGCGCTGCTGTTCGATTTCGACGGGGTGCTGGCAGACACCGAACCGCTTCACTGGCGAGCCTGGCGCGAGATTGTACAACCGTTCGGAATTGACCTGGATTGGGTGACCTTTAGAGACACTTGCATAGGCGTCACCGATTCCGCGATGTTGCACAAATTGTGCGCATTAGCAGATAAACCTGTTACACCGGATGAACTAAGAGCGCATTACCCACAGAAAAGAAAGCTGTTTCATGATCTGGTGGATGGCCGTTCACTGATTCCACCGGATCTGATAGAGATCCTCAAGTCCTTGACCCAATTTCGATTAGGAGTTGTGACTTCCAGTAATCGAGCAGAGATTGAGTCTATCCTGCAGAAAGAACAATTGTTGCAGGTACTGGGGACGGTTGTATACGGCAACGATGTGCGCCACCACAAGCCCGACCCGGAGCCCTATCTCCTTGCTATGGAGCGGCTTGGGGTCGCCGCCTGCGATACGATCGTGTTCGAGGATTCGGCCGCGGGCATGCAAAGCGCCCGCGCGGCCGGCTGCCACGCGGTCCAGGTGCACAACGTGGCCCAGGTTGCTGCGCTAGTTCGGGCCCAGGTGGGAGAGAATTTCGGCTGGCAACACCACTCTCTATAAAGCTGTGTCCGAGATTTGAAAGGCTCCCGTGAAACGCCTGTATCTGATCGCACTTTTCGCCACCCTCGTTCTGACCGTGGTTTTTCAAGCAATTACGAATCATCGGCTGTACAACAGGCTGCGCGACGCACAGCGCGAGGTGCAGGCGCTGCACAGACCGTTTCCGCCGCTGAGGGGAACCAACGCGTTGGGGGCCGCGGTGGCCTATGATTTCGCGGGTTCCCATACGCCGGCCCTGCTGCTGGGGTTCTACCCGGCGTGCCCGTTTTGTAAGGAAAACTGGCCCAATTGGAAGGTCCTGGCGGCAGCGGCGGCGGCTAAGGGAATTCACGTCTACTACATCAACGTGACGCCAGACCCGGTCAGCACCCGGTACTGCGTACAATTGCAGATTCCGTGCGCGGATGTGCTGAACTCGGTCAGTCCCGAAAATATCCTCATGTATCGGTTAGATCGGACGCCGATCACTGAGATTATCGACCGCAAAGGACAACTCCTATTCCAGGTATCCGGGCTTCTCGACAGGACGGGGATGGAACGCCTAGAGTCCTTTCTGACCATCGCCTCCTTATAGGGATACCCGTGTGCCCGGGCACCGGAGAGCCCACGCTCCCGGATCAATTTGTCGGATGAGGAGAATCGCGATGAAAAAATTGAAGTTGGTATTGGGGGCCGCGCTTCTGGCGGGTTCCTGTTACATGATGCTGGCCTCGGCGCAGACCGCGACCGGCGATCAACTCGGGCCTCTGGTGTGGGCTTGTGACCACACCAAGAACTGCTTCACACAGGACAACGATTGCAGCCAAGGGGGCCTTTTCATGCAGTGCCAATGCAACAACCAGAAGGATTCGTGCTACGTAAACAATTCGCCTAACTGAACCGCTGAGCGGGTGGGCGGTGTGGATGAGCCCGGCGAAGCGGCCGGGCTTGTCCCCTCGATTTGTTATTTCTGATAATCAATATTATGTAAACTGCAAGACCTGGGAGAGCCGTCGCCGGTCCCCGTCAGTCCAACCGTTTGTCATCCACTCCCTTAAGCCCACCGGCCGTCGCCAACCCGACTGCCCCGCTCCAGTGCACGGGTTCTATGGCGCGGCGGCAGTTCTCAGGTGCGGAACATAGACCAGGCCCCGCACGACCTGCTGCTCTTTCCCGGAACCGCTACGCTGGCAATCGCGGTGGCGGCGCCGCCTGTTCTGCGCCGGCGTCCGCTGAAGCCAAATCGGACCGCCGCATCGTAAATAGTTGAGAATTCCACCAACGAAATCCCCGTCCCCGGCGTCTACTCGTTACGATAGAGATTCGCGGCTTGGGAAGCCGATGAATGCGTTTGGCCATCCTCACAACTGGTTTCACTGCGCCCGGATCCAATCCGCACAAATTGCCCAGGACGTGGACTTTTCTGACTGCGCTGGCGGTCCTGGCAGCCGTAGTCCCGTTCGCGGGCTGTTCGCGGTCCACGCCAGGCCTCGCCTTGCAAGGTGCGCCGGCCAGCGCCGCTAGTCTCTCGACGGCGACGGAAGCTCCAGCAGCGCAGGGCCAGAAAGCGCACACCATCCGCGCGACGGGACTAATTCGTGCGCTGGAGTCGCAGTCGATCCGGGTGCCCCAACTCGCCGGCACCGGGATTCGTCTGACCGTGACGCGCATCATAACCAACGGCAGCAAGGTCTCCAAGGACGACGTGCTGGCTCAATTCGACCCCACGGCAATTGTGGATACGGAACGCGACGCCAAGGCCAAGCTGGACGACCTGTCGCATCAATTCGATCAGAAGAAAGCGCAGGTCTCCAGTGACGGCGCCACCCGCGAGGCCCTGATCCGCTCCGCCGAAGCGGATCTCGAAAAAGCTCTGCTGCAACTGAGAAAAGGCCCGATTCTGAGCGAAATCGACCGTCTGAAAAACCAGGCCCGCGCCGAGAACGCCAAGCTGAGTCTGGCCAGCCTCAAGAAATCGGACGAGTTTCACAAACGCGCCGAGACGGCCATGGTGCGGATCCAGGAACTGAAGGTGGAACGCCAGCGCCTCACGCTGGAGCGGACGCGCTCGAACCTGGAGAAACTGCAGATCCGCGCGCCCCAGGATGGCATGGTGGCTCTGGAGAACACCTGGCGCAGCGGGTCGATGGGTCCCGCACGCGAGGGCGACGACTTGTATCCGGGCATGCCCCTGATCAAAATCTTCAATCCGTTGCGCATGGTGGTGGAGGCGACGGTCAACGAGTCCGATGTGGCCTGGCTGGGCAAAGCGGCGCACACGCGGCTTTTTCTCGACGCCTATCCGGGCGCGGTGTTCGACGCCGATCTGGAGTCGGCAAGTCCCGTGGCGACCAGCGGCTTCGACACACCCGTCCGCGCCTTCACCGCGATGTTCCGCATCCGCCAGCAGGACCCCCGGCTGTTGCCCGATCTCTCCGCCGCTCTGGAAATCGAGACCGCCGCGGCCGTGGCGGAACGGGCGCCGGCCGGAGTTGAGAAAGCCAGGCAGAAACCATGAGCGGCAGCGCAGTTCCCTACCCCAGAACCCGGCGCCGCCGGAGCGGGTGGCTGGCGGGCGGCTTTGTGCTGGTACTGACGGGCGTGCTGGCGTTTGTATTTTTGCGACCAGGCGCGGCCACGCCGGCCGCGGCCGTTCCGACGGCCACGGCACGCAAAGGCGAGTTTCTGGTCATCATCACCTGCCGCGGCGAGCTCGTCGCCGACCGTTCCGTGCAGATCAACGCGCCGTTCAACGTCCCCAACCTGCAGATCGTCTGGCTGGCGCAACAGGGCGCACCCGTCAAGGCCGGCGACCCGATCGTGCGCTTCGATGCCAGCGCCGCCGAGCGCCAGTTGAAGGACCAGGAGGCCGCTCTGAAGCAGGCTCAGGCTTCGCTCGATCAGGCCATCGCCGAGGGGCACATCAAGGCCGAGCAGGACAAACTCGAACTCGCCGCAATGAAGCAGGCTGCGGAAAAGGCCCGCCTGGAAGCTTCAAAAAAGGAGATTCTCAGCGCCATTCAGGGCGAGGAGAACCGGATCGATCTGGGCCTGGCGGAAGAGAAAGTGCGGGTGCAGCAGGCGACGGTGGAACTGAACCTGGCCTCCAGCCGTTCCAACATCGCTTCTTTGGAGAGCCAGCGCAACAAAGCTCGCGACGAGGCCGAGCTGACCCGCAGCCGTCTGGCCAAGATGGCGCTGTCGACGCCGGCCGCGGGCATCGTCAACCTGCTGATGAATCATTCGCAGGGGTGGATGAATGCCAAGCCTTTCAAGGTTGGCGACAACGTCTGGCCCGGCAGCGGGATTGCCGAGATTCCCGACCTGACGAGCCTGCGCCTGAAGGGCAAAGCCGAAGAGATCGACCGTGGCCGGATGGTCGTGCAACAGCCGGCTCGGGTGTTGCTCGACCCGTTTCCCGAGAAGACGTTCATGGGCCAGCTCGAGTCCATCTCCCCGCTGGCCGAGGCGACCTTCGAGTGGCCCCCCTCGCGAACGTTTCGCGTGCTGGCCTCGCTCGGCGCGCCCGACGCGCGCCTTCGTCCGGGCATGAACGGACGGATGGACGTGGTCGTGGACCGCATTCCCGATGCGATCAGCGTCCCGGCCAAAGCGGTTTTCGCGCGCGATGGCCGGCCCATTGTCCTGGTGCCCGGCAAGGAGGGACTGCGGCGCGTGCGCGTCGAAGTGCTGGCCCGCAACCCCGACGAGGTGGCCATCCGTGGGATTGAGGCTGGCACGCAGGTGGCCCTGGTGGACGCTCTGGCCGCCGGGCAGAACAAGAAGAGCGAGGGCCAGGGCTTCGAGGTGAAGGCCCGATGAAGCGGCTGCGGCAAGCTCTCGCGCTGGCTTGCGTTGTGGCCGTTCTCATCGCGCTGGCTTTCCTGGCACCCCGGTTCAAACAGTTCCTTTCACCGGCTTCCGCTGCCGTCACGCCAACCACGCGGGTGCGGCGCGGCGACGTCACCTTTACCGTGTACGCCAACGGCAGTTTGCAGGGCGGCAATTCGAAGATGGTGGTCGCGCCGATGACAGGCAACAATTCACTGACCATCACGGAGCTCGGCAAGTCGGGCGATCAGGTGCATGAAGGCGACGTGGTCGCGCGTTTCGACACCACCGAGGAGACCTACAAGTTACGCGAAGCCGAAGCCGACATGGAGGAGGCCGAGCAGCAGGTGATTCAGGCCGAAGCCGAAGCCGCGGCCAAGGAAGAGGAGCTGGCGAACGAGCTGATCACCGCCCGCGGCACGCTGTCGGATGCCGAATTGGAGGCCCGCCGCAATCCCCTGCTGGCGGCCATCGCCGCCCGCCAGAATGAGCTGGCGGTGCAGGGCGCGCGCGAACGTCTGGCCAAGCTGGAACACGATTATCCCGAACGCAAAGCCGCCGCCAAGGCCAGCATCAACATCCAGCAGGCCGCCCGGGAAAAGGCCAAGATTCAGGTCGAAATGGCGCACCGCAATATCGACATGATGAGCGTCAAGGCCACCGCCAGCGGCTACGTGAACGTGGAAAAGAACATGAATCAGAACATGATTTACAGCGGCATGACGCTGCCGCTGTACCAGGTCGGCGACCAGACGCGCCCCGGCATGGCCGTCGCGCAAATCCCCGATATGAATCATTGGGAGGTCAGCGCGGAGGTCGCCGAAACGGACCGCGGCCACCTCTCCATCGCCCAGCCGGCCGAGGTCCACGTCGTCGCCCTGCCCAACCGCACTTTCCAGGCCCACGTCAAGGACCTGGGCGGCACCACGGGCAATTTCTGGGAACGCCACTTCGAATGCAAGCTGTCGCTGGACAACCCCGTTCCGGAACTCCGCCCCGGCATGAGCGCGCGCATCCTTATCACCACCGAAACCCTCAAGAACGCCCTGTGGCTGCCGGCGCAGGCGCTGTTTGAAAGCGACGGCCGCACTTTTGTCCACCTGCGCAGCGGCAGGAGTTTCACTCAGAAGGATGTGCAACTGGTGCGCCGCAGCGAAAGCAAAGTCGTCGTGACCGGCCTAAAGGAGGGCGACGAGGTGTCGCTGGCCAGCCCCGACCAGCAGGAAGCCGGATCGAAGAAAGGCGGCGCCGCGAACGCCGCCAAGGCAGTGGCCAAGTGAGCAGCCCAGTTCATCCTCTCGACCCTTCCTCGTCCGGCCGTGTCACGCGCGGCCTCTTCAGCGACCTGGCCGAGGCCTTCGGCAACTTGCGCGCACAGAAAACCCGCACCTTCCTCACCGCGCTGGGCATCGTCTTCGGCGTCGGCTCCGTCATCGGCATGCTGGCCATCGGCGCCGGTGCGCGCGAGCAGTCGCTGCAATTCATCGAACGCCTCGGCGTGCGCAACATCCTCGTGGAATCCGTCCCTATGAACAGCCCCGAGGAGCGTCAGCAGCGGCGCAAGGTCAGCCCGGGTCTGACCGAACGCGACGTGCGCGTGCTCGAATCGAACATCGATGGTCTCGAAGTGCTCTCACCGCGCCGCTCGCTGCACCCGGCGCGCGTGCTGCCCAAGCCCACCGGCCCCATTCCGGAGCTGTTCGGCGTGCGCTCTTCCTTCGAGATCATCCACAACCTGAGAGTGGACGAGGGACGATTTATCAGCCCGGCCGACGATGACGCCAGCGCGCCGGTATGCGTGCTCGGGGCCCTGGCCAAGGTCAACCTGCTGGGTTACACCAGCGCCCTCGGTAAATTCGTCAAGGTCAACGACTGCTGGCTGGAGGTGGTGGGCGTGCTCGGCGAGCAACTCAGCGAGGGCGCCGCGCAGGGCGGCCGCACCACCGATCTCAACAGCACGATTTTCGTCCCGTTGAATACCTTCAAGTACCGCTTCTGGGATACCAACAGCGACATGAAGGACGATCTCGACGGCGTCGACCTGCGTCTGAAGGCCGGCCAGGACAGCGTGACCACCGCCAAAATCGTCACCGCCGTGCTCAACTCCACGCACCGCAACGCCGACGATTTCACGGTCACCATTCCGGCCGCGCTGCTGGCGCAACAGCAGCGCACGCAGACCATCTTCACTTACGTGATGGTCGCCATCGCCGCCATCTCGCTCCTGGTGGGCGGCATCGGCATTATGAACATCGTGCTGGCCACCGTCATGGAACGCACGCGCGAGATCGGCATCCGCCGCGCGATGGGCGCGCGCAAATCGGACATCGTGCGCCAGTTCCTCACCGAATCGGTGCTCATCTCACTCTCCGGCGGATTGCTGGGCATCGCCTTCGGCTTCTTTCTTTCCTGGTGCATCGCCCTGGCCGCCGAATGGAAAACTATCATCACCATCGGCTCGGTCGTCGTCGCCTTCGGAGTTTCCGCGGCCGTAGGCGTGCTTTTCGGAATCTATCCGGCCTTCAAGGCCGCGCAGATCGATCCGATTGAGGCGCTGCGGTATGAGTAAGCCGTGGCACGGCGCGGCGCCGATCGGCCGTTTCGTCTCCGTCCGGAAGTTGATTACAAGGGTCCGTTCCATGCATCCGACTCGATCTCTGGCACTCTTCCTTTTTGGCGTCAGCCTGGCCCTGGCACAGTCGCAAAGCGCGGCCGTGGGGCCGCAAGCCGATGCCAAGGCCCCCTGGCTGGGCACGACGGCCTGGTTCCGCAAGACCTTTTTCTATGACAGCGTGCACGTCACTCTGCGCGATCCCACTCGCCTGCGCGACGTTGTCGTGGAAGGCCAGTTGAACCTGTCGTTGAAGAACTACCTCGACCTGGTGATGGCCAATAATACCGACATCGAGATCCAGCGCCTGCAGCTCGAATATCCCAAAGACGCCATCCAGCGCGCCTTTGCGATCTTTGACCCCTACCTTTCAAGTGGTTTCTCAGCTACGCGTTCGAAGTCTCCGACGACAAACGATTTGCAGGGCGCGAGCGTGCTCTCCACTTTAGTGCAGCCGTTCAATCTCAACTACTCCGAAACGCTCCCCACTGGCACGCAGGTCAACGCTTCTCTATCGACCGCCAAGAGTTCGACCAACAGCGGCTTTTACTACTACAACCCCGCCTTCTCCACCGGCCTGACGCTGGGCTTCACCCAGCCTCTGCTGCGCGGCCGCGGCATCGCCGTCACGCGCCTGCCGATCACCATCGCCAAGGCGCAGCGCCGTGCCGCCGACTTCGCCTTCCGTAGCCAGCTCATCGGCATGCTCTCCTCCGCCGAGAACGCCTACTGGGATCTGGTCAGCGCGCGCGAACACGTGAAGGTCCAGCAGCAATCGCTCGACCTGGCCGACCAGGCGCTGAAGCGCTCGCGCCGCGAAGTCGAACTCGGCGCCACTTCCCCACTCGAGATCTTCCAGCCCGAACAGCAGTACGCCACGGCTAAATTGAACTTGGCCCAGGTCGAATTCCAGGTCCGCCAGGCCGAGGACATTCTGCGCCGCCAGATCGGCATGGATCTCGTTCCCGATTTGCGCAACCTGCCGATCGTGCTCACCGAATCCGTGACGCCGCAGATCGACGAGACGCCCATCGAACGCGACAAGCTGGTCGATCTGGCCCTGCGGTCGCGCCCCGATCTGGTCAACATCCGCGTCGCCGGCGAGGTCAACGACCTCCAGATCCGCAGCGCCGTCGAAAGCCTCAAGCCGCAGTTGAATCTCGGTGCCAGCTACACTACTTCCGGCATCGGCGGCGACTATTATCCAACCACCGCCGGCGCCTCGCCTGTGCCCGGCGGCATCACCGATGCGTTTGGCCAGATGTTCGGCTTCGGCTATCCCACCTGGCAATTCAGTCTCTCCCTGAACCTGCCGCTGCGCGACCGCGCCGGCGCCGCCAACCTCGCCGACTCCGTCGCCGGCAAGCGCATCAACCTGCTCACCCAGCGCACCACCGAGCAGCAGATCCGCCAGGACGTCCTCACCGCCGTCACGCAGCTCGAAAGCAGCCGCGCCAGCGTGAAGCTCGCTCAAATCGCCGTCGATTACGCCGTCAAACGCGTCGATGCCGATCAGCAACGCTATGACCTGGGGACGATCACGGTCTTTTTCCTGCTCTCCTCGCAGACCGACCTGACCACCGCGCGCTCCAATCTGGTCGACCAGTTCGTGCAGTACCGGCGCAACGTGCTCAACCTGCAGCAGCGCCTCGGCACGCTGCTGGCGGACAAGGGCGTCGTCTTGCAGTAGACCCGTCACGCAAGTGATATAACCAAACTGGCGGCAACTATGGCAACAAAATGCCTTCTGGCACTCTTATCGTTTTCCTGCCTGGTCCACGCGCAGTCTGGCCTCGACACGACGAAGTGGGCGGCGGTGGACGGCGGCTGGATCGACAAGCCCAACGCAGACCAGATCTGCAACCTGGCTTCAGCAGTCTCCGTTTCGGGGGGCGTGCTGACGCTCACGGCAAGGCATCAGACTGTCGTCTGTAAGGGCGGCATCGACTACGGGCCAGCGAAGAGAGAGTGGACGGGAGGTTCGATCTACGCGAAGTCGTTCAATTTCCTGTACGGCTCGATCGAGGCGCGGGTCAAGTCGGCCGGCTACGGCGTGCATGCCGGTCCGCTGTGGATGATGGGGTCCGGCTGCCAGCCGATCATGTACCAGCACGCCTACTGGTGCAATCACACCTGGCCGAATCCTAATAATGAGATCGATATCGCTGAAGTGAAGCCCGCCTCCGGCGGCCTGACGACGGTCTACCAGAACTTCTATGGCGATTCCGCGAAATGGCACGATGGGAACGCCAAGACCACGGACGTGAGCCAGAACTGGCACGTCTACCGCCTCGACTGGTCGGCATCCGCGCTTGTCTTTTCAATCGATGGCGTGGCGACCACCAAATTCACTACGGAGATCCCGTATCGTCCCATGTTCCCGATCATCAGCACGGAATTCGAAGACGGGTCAGGAGGCCGACCGGACCCCGCCGCTTTTCCGCAAACGATCCAGGTGGATTACGTACGGGTGTGGGATGCTGGCGGAAAGCTGATCTTTAGTGACGAGTTCGGGGGCGCACCGCAATAAGGCAACGTCGCGCTTTGCGCCATCCGGCATCGCGCCACCTTTGATTTCGGCCTGACCGCGCGCTTGATCCGCGCCAGCGTCTAGCTCTCCGAGGTCGCCGTGGGATACGGCAGCAAACGCGTCGACGCCGGCCAGCAACGTTATGACCTGGGGACGATCACCGTCTTCTTCTTGCTGTCTTCGCAGACCGGCGCTGCCCAATCTCAGCCGCCTGCGAGTGCTCGCCGTCGCCGGGCGTCCTCGGCCATGCTTCAAAAAAATGGCCCGCCTCCTTGCCAGGAGAACGGGCCTGAGGGAAGAAGAAATGGCCGTTGAAAACGTGTGACTGCTCAGCGGTGACCGGAGTGGCCGCCGCCGCTGCTATGCCCGCCGCCGCCGCCACCACCGCTGCTCACGTGGCCGGCGCTGCTGCTGCTGCTCGCCGCGTGGCCGCCACTGCTGCTGCCGCTGCTCGCGTGGCCGCCGCCGTACGACCCGCCGCTCGGGGCCGAATAGCGCTGGGCAGACGATCCATACGTTCTGCCGCCGCTAGGCGTCGAATAGCGCTGGCTCGAGCCGCCGCCCGTGCTCCAGCTTCCACTGGAGCGCGGAGCCGTATTGCCGGTGCTCTGGCTGCCGTACCCACGCTCGGTCCCGTTGCTGCCCGTGCTCCAGCCGGCGCTGGAATGCGCCGTGACCCCGCCCGAGTTCTGGCCGCCGCGGAACACGCTGACGTTGCCGTTGGCGTTGGTGCTGTAACCGCTGGAGTTTGATGCCCCACTGGCGCCGCCGTTGCGTCCGGGATCGCCGAACGAAGTCCATCCGCCGCCGCTGCTGCGTGTCGCCGAATTGGCCGTCGACGTCGTAGTCCGGGTGCCGCCCGGCGCGCCAAACGAACCCCAGCCACCGCGGGAATCGCTTGTGGTTTGCCGGCCCGTAGTGCCCGCACCCGACCCGGCGCTCTGTGCCGCCGAACTCCGGTTGCCGGCCGTGCCCGTTGTCGTATTCGCCCGCGGCCATCCGCCCTGGCCACCCGCGCCGGTGGAAGCAGTTGAATTAGTCCGGGCCGTGTTCCCTGCCCCGCCTGACGCACCGGCCGTCCGGGCCGCGCCGCCGGCGGCGGTTGCGGTGCTGCCGCGCACCGCCTGCGAAATGCTCTGCCGCTGCTGTTCGAAGGACGTGCGGCTCGTCGCTGAAGTCTGGCGCGAACCAACGAAATGCTGATTGCCGGACTGTGCGCTGCGACTGGTGAGCGCGCTCGACGACGCCCGGTCGCTCATCCGCAGACTCTCCCGGCTCGGCGTCACCGGCAGCGGCCCGTGCATCGCGCTGGCGTGACTCAGTTCGCCAGCGGGCACCGTCGAACCGCGCCCGACCGAGCCGCGTCCGAAGTTCTGCGCGCTCGTGCCGTGCACTCCGCCGGTCACCCGCGCGTTGCGGTAAGTATTAGAAATATTGACGTTGCGGACCATCGACTGGTTGAACCCGCCCCACCGGCCGCCACCAAAGTAGCCGCGGCCATACCACGGGTGGAACATTTCAAACGGCGCCAACGGCACCCAGCCGAATCCGCCGAAGCCGAATCCTACGCCGAAGCCGCCCCAGCCGAAGAAACCTACCAAGGCCGGCCGCCACCACATCCGCGCGCCGAAACCGCCCGGATACCAGTACCAGGCACCGGCGTTGTTGAACCAGCGGCCGTAGTGATACGGTCCCCAGCCCCAGGGATCGTAGCTCAACCAGGTCCAGCCGTAATAGTCTTCCCACATCCAGCGCCCATCCTGATACGGCGCCCAATCCGGCGAGACGTAGGGCCGCCATACGGAGCCGTACGGTGCCTGATCGACCCATTCTCCAGCGTTGTCCAGGTCCTCGCCGCCTTCAATGTCGCGGCTCATGTGTTGATACGACTTGACCTGGCTCAACTCCTGATCGCGCCGCGCATTGAACTCGTCGAAGGCATCGCGCCCGATCTCCTCCGTCACCTGAAACTCGGGCACATTGTCTTCCCCAAGATGCACGCGCATGGTGTGTCCCGGCGTCAGCCGGCGGCTGCCGCTGGGGGTAAAAATGTCAGCCTCGCCGCGTCGAACCGTGAACTCGACCACGCCGCCGCCGAGCACAGTAATGCGGTACGAACCCGGCGCCAGCGGCCGCAGCGCCGCCGCCTCCGTCGCGAACTCAATCTGGTCGTTGCTGCCCGGCAGCGCGGAAAACGCGACCGTCCCGCTGGCCACCTGGATCTGGTACTTGTGCCAATCCAACTGCGGGAACCGGACCTCGGCGTCGCCCGCCAGGCGGATGCGGTTGTAATAGTTCAACTGGACTTCAGCGCGCGCGCCCGGCCCGGTCAAAACACGGTCGTCGGCCATCAACGGACCGTTGAGCGCCGCCGCTACCGCGTCTCCCGAATCGCCGCGCCGCACCGAAACGTCGCCATTCATCAAACTGATCCGTGCCACGCCGCGCCCGGGTCCGTCTTCCTCCGCCCCCGCTTGGCCCGGCGGAACTCCCGCCGTCTGGTCCGCCGGTTGCGCCAGCAGCGCCGGTGCGCTGATCCCCGTGACCAGCAACGCCAGCATCAGTGAACGATTGAGCCGCTTCATAGTCTTGGCCTCCACGCTTCGCGCATGTTATAGCAGGTTCCATGCCAAATACTAACCCTCGTGATTAGATACAGTTACATTTTCTCGCGGCGTGGCCCGGTGGCTTCGTTCCACCTGGGTGGTGGTTTTCGGCCACCGTCCAGGCCTCAAAACGGCACCGCGACTGGCTGGTCGAACACGCAGCTGCGTGTTCCCCAGCCCGCGACTGTCTGCGGCGGCTCGAACTGGACAGACCCGGCGGCGCCCGCGATTCCAGCGTCCGCCACGGCTGAAATCAGGGCCATGGACCAAGCAAGGGCCGCTACAGCGTAGCGGGGTTGTTAAGATAAATTGCCCATTATCAATGACTTAGAAAATCGAGGCCGCTACTAGTAGCGGTCTGGTGTCCGATGTCCGCAAGAAATGTCATTCGAGAAGCCCTCCCAATCGGGTCGGATTGGACCGTTTCGCGGCGCTGCGCCCTGATCGTCGGTGGGCCCATCCCGCGCCGCATTGCGTGTCGCGTCTCTCGACGAATTGCCACGGCACGCGGCCAGAGCGCATCTCTCACGGCGAGCAGACGGGCGTCCTCGATCAGGGACGAAAACACGGGTGAGGAGGCAGCTCTGCGGCGCGAAAACTCGGGCTAAAGCAACCGGCCCGGGCGGGGTTTGGACAGCCGCGCGGCCAGCCGGGCGGCGCGCTTTTCCAACTCCGGAGTGCGTTCGATCGCCATGGCGGCGTGGGTGCATTCGAGTGCCATGGCCGGGTTCTTCCCGGTGCGCTCGTAGTGCATTGCGAGGCGCTCCAATGCCCTTCCCTGGAAGGGGTTGCGGACATTGGCCAGTTCACTCCACGCGGCCACGGCGGCGGCCTGGCGATGCAGCTTGCGCTCGCTGTCGGCCAGCCGCCACAGCGTCTCCCACACCAGAGCGTCGCTCATCGGACGCGCCAGCGCCAGGCGCATCAGCGCCACGCCCTGCTCCAGGCGATCTTCGTTGCACAACCAGCGCGCCAGACCGGCCAGTTCCGCGCCGTGTGTCAGCCGCGCAGGCTCGCGAAAGGCCTGCGGGACCACCGCCGTGAGGCAGGCCAGCGAGAGGATGTCGATGGCGTTGTGAAAGAAGATGGGCTCGAGCGGGCCGGGATCGCTCCGGCGCAGGTAATCGAAATACAGGTTGGGGATGAACCCTCCGCCGACGTCGCCCACGCGCTCATGGCCCAGGATGCGGCGCTCGAGGTCCTGCAACCGGCAGCTTTCGAGCTTCAAGCGCCACAAGCGGCGCGCGCCGTAGAGCAGATCGACATGTTGCAGCCGCGCGAACGGCGCTTTCTGACGGTTCATCAGAAAACGGGTCTCGAGCAGCGGTACATCGAACGCCTTGCCGTTGTAAGTGACCAATACATCGTAGCTTGCGAGATCGGCCGCGAGCGCCGAAAGGAGCGACGGCTCCTCCGCCGGCTGGCGCAGGAAGTACTGCTTCAGACCGAATCCGGCGGGCGTAATCGAGCCTATGCCAACCAGGAAGGCGAGCGTGCCGGAGCCGCCGGCGAGCCCCGTGGTTTCCGTATCGAGAAAGGCCCAGCGCTGGGGCGGACTGTTTATCTGCTCTGCCCCGCTGCCCGCCGATAGCAGCTCACTCAGAATGTCCGCCGGCAGCTCAATCAGCGCGCCGACGTCGGAGACGCCGTGGCAATAGTGCGAGGGCCAGGTGCGCTCCATCTCCCAATGCCGCCCGCCCGGCGTCACTACTTCCCTGCCCGCGGCCGGGTTTCCAGCGGCGGCGACCAGGTCTTCACCGGCGCTTTCACCATGACAAACCGTGTCTTCACCAGGGATTTCACCATGAAACACCGTGTCTTCGCCGGTGAATTGCGGTGGATCTGCGGCGCGATCGCCGGTGGCGGCGCGGTTTTCCAGGCGGGCGATTTTACGTCGCAACGCCTCGAGCTGAGAGGAGAGATCCGGCATGCGCCCTGTGTTCGGTAGAGTAGCAGGCGCGCCGCATGGAGGGAGTTGGCGGCGTGATACTGGAATCAAGATGAGCACAGCCGCGGAGCCGTTTGAATTGTCGATCGCGGTCGAGCCGGCCGACATAGACGAACTGGGCCACGTCAACAACGTGACCTATCTGCGCTGGGTGCAGGAGGCGGCGACGGCGCACTGGCGAGCCGTTGCGACGCCGGCTGACCAGGAACAGCTTTATTGGGTGGTTGTCAGGCACGAGATCGACTACCTGCATCCGGCGATGCCGGGCGACCGGATCGTGGCCCGGACGTGGGTCGGCACGGCGACGAGAATCAAGTTCGACCGGCACACGGAGCTGCTGCGGGAGCGGGACCGCAAGCCGCTGGCGCGGGCGCGGACGGTCTGGTGCCCGATCGACGCCCGCACGGGCAAGCCGACAGCGGTCAGCGCAGAGGTGCGGGCGGTGTTTTCCATTCCGTCGTAGACGGCAATGGCTAATCAACCCGCGCACAAACGAATCGCTTCTCAATCGCTCCAGCCACGCGTTGTCAAACGGATTCACGAGACCGCGGCCGGTCTGCGTGCGAGCCCAGGATGCGGATGTCCCGATTCTCCAACAACTGTTTGGGCGCGTCCTGCCTGGCGACCTGGATCATCGCTCGACCTACCTGCTCGGTGGTCGTCACCAGATTGGGCACGATTGTCTTCCACAGTGGATAGAGTGGCTCTGTCAGCGCATACAGAACCCGGTAAAGCCTGGTCTTCGATTTGATCCCGTGCATAGGTTGGATGAATCCAGGGCGAAACATGTAGGTTGCTTTGAATGGCAGCTTCAAGAGCGCGTTCTCCGTCCGACCCTTCACCCGCGCCCACATCATTCGCCCCTGTTCGGAGCTGTCCGTTCCCGCCCCCGAGACGTAAATGAACGTCAGGTTCGGGTTGCGTGCGACTAAAGCCTGCGCCGCAGCCAGCGTGAGGTCGTACGTCACACGCCGATAGTCGTCTTCCTTCATGCCAGCCGAAGTGACTCCAAGACAGAAGAAGCAGGCGTCGTAGCCAGTCATTCTGTCTTGAATGTCACCGTAATCGAAGAAGTCCTGGTGCACCAATTCGCACAGCTTTGCGTGCTGTTGCCCTGAAGCAGTGCGCACGATCGATAGGACGCTTTCCACGTCAGGATCGAGCAGGCATTCTCGCAGTACGCCTTGCCCCACCATACCCGTCGATCCGAAGAGAATGACCCGCATGTCGTTTATCCTTTACTTTGATAAACGCCGCGTAACCGTTCGCTTGTCAATTGAAGCACATCAATGCCCGACCGGCGGCCAGGAGCGTTGGGCGGGAGCTATTTAGCGTCCCGCCAATTGGGGCCGGTGCCGGTCTCGACAAGCAGCGGCACTTTCAGATGAACCACGCCCTCCATGCGGCGCTTGACCAGTCGCGTGGCCTCCTCGAGCTCGCCGGGCGGGCATTCCAAAACCAACTCGTCGTGGACCTGGAGCAGCAGCCGCGACTGCATGTGCTGGGCGCGCAGGTCGGCGTCGAGGGCAATCATGGCGAGCTTGATGAGATCGGCGGCGGTGCCCTGCAGCGGCGTGTTGACCGCGGTGCGTTCGGCGAAAGAACGGGCGTTGGGATTCTTCGACTGGATGTCGGGAATCGACCGGCGGCGGCCGTGCAAGGTCAGCGTGTAACCGCGCTGGCGCACCTCGGCCACGGTGCGGTCGATCCACTTTTTCACGCCGGCGTAGCGCTCGAAGTAGCTGCGGATATAGCGGTCGGCCTCTTCGCGCGAAACGCCGATCTGGGCCGCCAGGCCGAACGCCGTCTGTCCATAAACGATGCCGAAATTGACCGCCTTGGCGCCGCGGCGCATCTCCGGGGTGACCATGAGCGGCGCTACGCCGAAGACCTCCGCGGCCGTGCGCGTGTGGATGTCCTCGTTGTGGCGGAAGGCCTCGACGAGCACCGCGTCGGAAGAGAAATGGGCCAGCAGGCGCAATTCGATCTGCGAGTAGTCGGCGGAGAGCAGAACCCAGCCCGCGTGCGGCACGAAAGCCGCGCGGATGTCGCGCCCGAGGTCGCTGCGGATGGGAATGTTCTGCAGATTGGGATTCGACGACGAGAGACGCCCCGTCGCCGCGCCGGCGGGATTGAAGGTGGTGTGGACGCGGCCGGCCGAATCCATCAACAGCGGCAGCGCGTCGACGTAAGTGCCTTTGAGTTTGGCGATTTGGCGATAGTCGAGGACCTTTTGCACGACGGGGTGCGACGGCGCCAGAGTCTCCAGCACGTCGGCGGCGGTTGAATAACTCTTCGTTTTGCCGGTGCGGCCCTGCACGGGCAGCCCCAGCTCTTCAAACAGAACCTTCCCTAATTGTTGCGGAGAATTGATGTTGAAGGGATGGCGGACCTCTTCGTAGATCGCCGCGGTCAGATCCTGGAGACGCGCATCCATCGACTCCGAGAGGCCTCGCAGCACGTCCGGATCGACCCGGATGCCGGCGCGCTCCATCCGCGCGAGCACCGGCGCCAGAGGCAGATCGATGGTCTCATAGATGTGGCGGTAATCGGCGTTGATCTCAGGGCGCAGCCGGGAAGCGATGTCGTGAATCGCCGCGGCGCGGGCGGTCGCGCCGGCGGGCGCAGCCTGGCTCAGGTAGCGCGTGCAAAGCGAGCTGAATTCGCAGGCCGAGGGGTCGGCGAGGACCAGAAAGGCCTGCAGGAAGAGGTCGTCGATGCCCAGCGCCACTTCCGGCAGCAGACCGGCCGTGAGCAAACTTTTATAGTCATGGAGGCTAAAGTTTCGGCGGCCAAGCGCCGATTGTATTGAGTGGAGCAAAGGCCAGGCCAGACTGGCCGAGGTGGACGCGGTGGCGAGACCGATGGCGCCGCTGCCCAGGCTATCCGGCGCGGGCGGGTCGATGGCCAGGGCGATGGGCTCATCGGCCGGCGCTGCTTCAAGGAACCGGGCGAGTTCCTCGTCGGTTTCGATGGTCAGTGGCGCCCGTGTGTCGGCCACGGCGGCGGAGGGAGATTGAGCCTCGAGTTCCTTCAGGAGACTGAAGAACTCGAGTTCGCGGTAGATGGCTGCCAGGACCTCGCGGTCGGGCGGTTGGACCTGGAGCGAATCGAGTTCGACCTGTAGCGGCGCGTCGCAGTGGATCGTGGCGAGGCGCTTGCTGAGCAGGATCTGATCTTTGAAATACAGCAGACTCTCGCGATAGGCCTTGCGCGGCACTTCCCCGGCGCGCTCTAGCAGGGCGTCGAGGGAGCCGAACTGCTCCAGCAGTTGCACGGCGCCTTTTTCACCGATCCCCGGTGCGCCGGGGATGTTGTCCACGGAGTCGCCGGAGAGCGCCAGCAGGTCGGCGATGCGCTCGGGCGGAACGCCCTTAAACTCCTTCACTTTGGAGGCGTCGTAAAAGGTGTCGTTCTTCATCGGATCGAGCATGGAGACGCCGTCGCCGACGAGCTGCAGCATGTCCTTGTCGCTGGAGACGATGGTCACGTCGTAGCCCGCTGTGGCGGCGCGCGTGGCGATCGTGCCGATCACGTCATCCGCTTCGTAGCCCGCCTGCTGCAGCACCGGGATGCCCAGGGCGGCCAGCAGCCGGGCGATGATTGGGATCTGCTCGATCAGTTCGGGAGGGGTCTCGGCGCGATTGGCCTTGTAGGCGTCAAACTCCTGTTCACGCAGAGTGGGTCCTTCCGATTCAAACGCGGCGACCAGGGCATCCGGGGTGAACTGGCGCTGGATGCGCCGGATCATATTGTGAAAGATGTAGATGGCCTCGGTCGACGTGCCGCGCGACGTGCGCATGGGCGGCGCGCCACTGCGCTGGCGGGCGTGGTAAGCGCGGAAAATCAGGTTGAACGCGTCAACCAGGTAGAGACGCGGGCGCTGCGGCATCATTTACAGAATAGCCCCCGCGGCAAGCGGAATCTCGGCCGAGCGGAGCTTTCAAAGCCCTCAGCAGGCTGGCCCTGCGGGCCTTCGGCACACCAAGCTGTGTCCAAATTGAAGCTCTGCTGCAACTGAGAACTCTCATGGCAGCAGTACTTTGAGGCATATGCGTGGCTGGCATATGACGAAGCGGCAGCCTAAAGTGGCAATAAAACCACATATGAAAAATTGTATATCATAGGAAACAAGTAACTTCAGCAATTGCTACCACGCCTGTTAGGATGTAGGTTAGTTCCTCGGAAGTATTCGCATGGGAGCAACGCGTGCGTCTTGAAACAACTTTGATGCGTGCCGTCGAAACGCAGGGCGTCGGCCTGCACAGCGGCGTGCCGGTGAAACTGCGGCTGACTCCGGCGCCGGCCGCGACAGGCATCGTTTTCCGCCGGACGGACCTGGACAACTTCGAAATTCCCGCCAGTTGGCGCTACGTCCAGAAGGTCAGCTATGCGACGAGCCTGATGCGGCAAGGCGTGCTGATTTCCACCACTGAACACCTGCTCAGCACGCTTTACAGCATGGGCATCGACAACGCCTACGTGGAGATCGACAACCTGGAAGTGCCGATTCTGGATGGCAGCGGACTGCCTTTTGTCGAACTCCTGCGGCAGGCGGGCACCCGGCAGACGCGCCGCCGCCGCCACTATTTGCGGGTCCTGGAACCGGTTCACATAGAGGGCAACGGCAAGCGGATCGCGATTTACCCGGCCGACACTTTCGGATTGACCTGCCGGGTCTTCTTCCCGCACCCGCAAGTGGGTGAGCGCGAGTTGGACCTGCGGGTAACGCCCGAGACGTACGCGCGGGAAATTGCACCTGCCCGCACCTTCGGCTTCGACTGGGAACTCGAGCAGATGAAGAACATGGGCCTGATTCGTGGCGCGTCGCTGGAAAGCGCGGTGTGCTTCACGCCGGATGGTGTGATGAACCCGGAGGGGCTGCGTTTTGCCGACGAACCGTGCCGTCACAAAGCGCTGGACCTGATCGGCGACCTGGCCCTGATCGGGCGTCCGCTATTGGGACACGTGGTGGCCGAGCGCGCGGGCCACGCCATGCACGTGGCGCTGGTGGCGCGCATTATGTCGGACCCGTCGTTGTATGAAGTGATCACCTTCGACCAACTGGCCAACCGCGTGGCGGCGCAAGTGATAGCCTGATGGTCTGACCGGCGTCATGAACGGTTGGCGCACGCCACCCAATCTGCTCAGCATGCTGCGGATCGTCGCGTCGCCCTGGCTGGGCTGGGAGCTCTCGCGCGGCAACTTCCGCATTGCCCTGCCCGTTTTGTTCCTGGTCGGGATAAGCGACGGGCTCGATGGCTACCTGGCGCGGCGTTTCAACTGGAGAAGCGAACTGGGCGAGAAGCTGGACCCGGTGGCCGACAAGGTGCTGGTGGCCACGCTCTACCTCTGCTTCGCCTGGCGCGGCATGCTGAGCTGGGGCCTGACCGGGCTGGTGCTCGGCCGCGATGCGATGATCCTCTGCTTTGCCGCGGCAGCCATGGCCGCCGGCCGCGCGCGCCGATTCCCCCCCAGCGTCTGGGGCAAGCTTTCCACGGCCCTCCAATTGTTGCTCGCCGGAGCTTGCGTGCTGCGCGCCGGCTGGCCCGATTTGCCTCCCCAGCCCGTGTTTACGGGGCTGGTGTGGGCGGTTGTGACGGCCACGGCGTGGAGCGGAGCGCATTATCTTTGGACGGCGGTCCGGCTGCTGCGGGCGGAACGGCATTGACGCTCGGTCCGAACGGCGGCTAGCCTGAAGGTGGCACTGCCGCTATGAACCGATTTTCCCCTTCCCGTGTTTATCCGCTCGCCGCGCTGGCGGGACTTCTCATGGCGGGCTTCTCGGCGTGGTGCGCCTGGAGCTGGTGGCCGGCCTGGATTCCCGCCGGAATTCTGCTGGCCGGAGCCCTCGGGGCCGCCTGGCTGGCCACGCGCCCGCGCATAGAAGTGACTGCCAAAAATCTCGTGGTGGGACGACAGACCATCGATTGGACGACTATCCGGCGCGTGGACCAGACCGATTGGGTTTCGCCGCTGGTGGTCCACCTGGCGCGGGTGGAGGGCCAGCCGCTGCGAATCCTCTATCCTGGACACGCCGATCATTGCCGCTTATTGCTGCGCCTGATTCAACAGCGCTGCACCCACGCCCTGATCAACGGCGTGCCCCACAGCCGCATCTTCGGAGAAGCTGCGCCGGCCAAGGCCGAGAAAGCCGCGCCGCCGCCGCCACGCATCGTGAGCGATGAGGACGCAGCCGAGGTCGAAAGAATGTTCCAGATCCTGCGCAGCGCCGGCCGTCTGGATAGCGACGACAAGTGAGCCCCGGTGTGCAGGCTGCCCGCATTCGGCCATGGCTGCTGCTGCTGCTGTGTCTGATACTAATCGCTGGGGCGTGGTGCTGGCGGGAACCGCTGCTCGAGCGCGCCGGCGCATATCTCGACGTCGGGCAACCGCCGCAGAAGGCCGATGCGATTCTGGTGCTGGCCGGCGGCGGGTCCGGAGAGAGAATTCTGAAGGCCGGAGAGCTGGTGCGGGAGGGCTACGCGCCCGTGGCGTACGTCAGCGGACCGAAGACGTTGTACGACATGCCCGAGTGCGTGGCCAGCATTCCCTACGCCGAGCGGCACGGATACCCGGCCGCCGCGTTCCGCTGCATCGAGAACGCGGGGCTCAGCACGGCCAGCGAGGCCGTGGCGTGTTGCGCGGCGCTGCGGCGCGCCGGGGTCCGCAAGTTCCTGCTCGTCACCACCGCCTTCCACACGCGCCGGGCCAGAATGATATACCGCAAGTTCTGCCCGCAACTCGAGTTTGTGACCGTCTCCGCGGAGAGCCCGCGGTTTGTGAACAGGTATTGGTTCCGGGCGCGCGAAGGCCGCAAAACGATTCTCGAGGAGTATCTGAAACTGCTGTCGACGCCCTTCGGGCTCTGATTTGCCGGCGGAGAATGGTGGCATGATCGCAGCTCTGAAAACAGTCTGGCCGTACATGCGGCGCTACCGGCTGGCCCTGGTGCTGGGGCTGCTGGCGCTGGCGTTGAAGGACCTGGCCGGAGCCGTGATTCCACTGATCACGCGCGCGGGCGTCGACACCGTGATGCGCGGCGAGGCGCTGGGCAGGCTGTGGTGGGTGTGCGGTGCGATTGTCGGCGCGGCCGTGTTCAAGGGCTTCTTTCAATATTGGATGCGGGTGCTTCTGGTCGGGCTTTCGCGCGACGTCGAATACGATATCCGCAACGACCTGTTCGCCCGGCTGGTCTCGCTGAACCACGATTTCTACGCCCGCTCGCGCACCGGCGACCTGATGGCGCGCGCGACCAACGACCTGAACGCCGTGCGCATGATGCTCGGCCCGGCGATGATGTATTGGGCCGAAACGTCGCTCACGTTCGTTCTGGCCGTCGGCGTGATGGCCGCCGTGGATTGGCGGCTGACGCTGTGGGCGCTGTCGCCCACGCCGCTGGTTTCCGTGGTCGTGGTGCTATTTGGACGTCAGATTCACGCGCGTTTCGAAAGAATTCAGGCGCTTTTTTCGGATATTAGCAGCCGGGTCCAGGAAAATCTGAGCGGTGCGCGGGTATTGCGCGCGTATGTGCAGGAAACCTCGGAGCTGGAACGATTCGCCGCGTTAAATCGTGAATTCATTGCGCAGAATATCGGACTGGCCAGGCTCTCCAGCGCCTTCATGCCGCTGCTACAGGCGCTGATCGGGCTGACGTTCCTGGTAGTGCTGTTCGTCGGTGGCTGGCGGGTCATGACGCATTCGTTGAGCCTCGGCAGCTTCGTCATGTTCAACCTGTACATGGGCACGCTGATCTGGCCGATGATCGCTTTCGGCTGGGTGGTGAACCTGATGGAGCGCGGCACCGCCTCGCTCAAACGGATTGTGGAGATCATGCAGGAGCAGCCGTCGATCACCGCCCCGCTGCGCCCGGTTGCGCTGCCGGCCGCGTTCAATCTTGAATTTGACGGAGTGGCCATGGATTTCGCCGGCGCGCAGAACGGTCACGGCCGCAGCCGGCGCGCGCTGGACGGGATCGATCTGGAGGTGCGGGAAGGCGCCGTGATCGCCATCGTCGGGCGCACCGGGAGCGGGAAAAGCACGCTCGTGAACCTGATCCCGCGGCTCTACGATCCGACCGCCGGGCGCGTGTTGCTGGGAGGCGCAGATCTGCGCGACTACGATCCGGCCGGCGTCCGCCGGGCCATCGGTTATGTGCCGCAGGAGACGTTCCTGTTCAGCGCCACCCTGGCGGAGAACATCGCTTTCGGCGCTCCGCAGGCCAGCGCTGCCGCGATCCGCGAGGCGGCTGAAATGGCCGGCCTGGCGCCGGACCTGGAGACGTTTCCGCAGGGCTTGGAGACCGCGGTCGGTGAGCGCGGCCTGACGCTGTCGGGAGGCCAGAAGCAGCGTGCCGCGATCGCTCGCGCCCTGGTCCGCAACCCGCGCGTGTTGATCCTCGACGACGCGCTCTCGTCCGTCGACACCATTACCGAGGAGCGGATCCTGGCGAACCTGCTCCAGTTCATGCGCGGGCGCACCACCATTCTGATTTCGCACCGCGTCTCCACCGTTCGCCTGGCCGGAAGGATCTACGTGTTGGATGAGGGCCGCATCGTGGAATCCGGATCGCACGACGAGCTGTTGGCCACTGGCGGCTACTACGCCGACCTGAATCAAAAGCAATTGTTGGAAGAAGAGCTCGAGTCGATCTGACGCCGTTCTCCGCCCGGCTGTCGACCATCCGGCATCAGCGACGGTACGACCTGTCCCGAGTCGAAGACTCGCCCCGCCTCGGCCCGCGGCGCCTGGCAGGCGCTTACAGCCGGCTCGCGGCGCGCGCCTTTTCCAATTGCCCGAAGCGGTCGCGGCCTGGGCCGGCGTAGCGCAGATACAGATCGTAGAGCCGCCGCGCTTCGGCCGTGTCGTGGCCCGCTGCGGCGGCTTCGGCGCGCACGAACAGCGCGTTGGGATAGATCAGGAAATCGAACAGCAGGCGTTGGTTGTCCGCCAGCAACGGCCAGCCGCGCTGCACCAGGCGCGCCGCATCGGCCGTCTTGCCAGTTCTCACGAGGCACCACGCTTGCATCTCGCGGGCGAACCCATCCGCTCCGCCCCGCGACCCTTTCAGCGCTTCATCCCACACCGGCAGCGCCTGTGCGAACTGGGCCCGCAGCGTCAGCCCGACGGCCTGCAATTCGGTCCGCAGCGCAGCGTCGCTCACGCCCTTCGCGTCGCCCTCTCCGAGCAGCGCGGCGATGTGGGCCAGCAGCGGATTGCCTGTTGCCGGTGTGAGTTCACGCACTCTGCCGGCCCACCGGCGCGCGGTCTCGGTCTCTCCATTGCGCAGCGCCGCCAGCATCAGCCGCGTGGCCGCCAGAGCCGCGTCCGGCCCTCCCCGCCGCACCACGTTCTCCAGCGCGCTCTGCGCCGCGTCGCCCTGGCCGAACAGGAACTGCCAGCGCGCGCGGGCGTACGCCGCCAGCGCGTCGCCGGCCTTCTCCCTGTCGGCCAGATAAGCGCCCACCAGTTCCGCCGCCACCTTCTCGTTGCCTGCCAAGTAGCTCGCCAGCGCCGCCTTTTCCAGCGCCGCGCCGGAGTTGAACTTCGCGTCCCGGTGATAGGAATTGAGAAACCACGCCTGCGCCGCTCCGAGGTTCCCGGCCAACATCTCGATCTCGCCTCGTGAATCGGCCGGATTGGGGTCGGTCGGCGCCAGCCGGTCGTACTCCTCCACACTCTTGCGGGCTTCGTCGAAGCGCCCCTGCCAGGCCTGCGCGTACGCCAGCAGGTTCCACACGTCGCTCTGGCGGCCGTTTGCTTCGAGCGCCAGCCGGTACAATGACTCGGCCTCGGCGTAGCGCCGCTGGGCCACGAATTGCGATGCCAATTCGGTGATCGCGCCCGGGCTGCCGGGATCGGCCTGAACCAGCCGTTCCAACGCCGCCAGGCGCAACGCCGGATCGCCACGGAAGGTCGCCTCCGCGAAATCCAGCCGTGCCCGCGCGGCCGCCGGCGCAGCGGTGGCCATGGCCCGGCCCTGGGCCACGATCCGCAGCGCGTCTTCCTTCTTCCCCGCCTCGAAAGTGGAGACGGCCCAGCGCTCCCAGCACCAATACGCCTGACGGTCGGCTTGGGTGCATTCTTCGTACTTCTGCTTGGAGAACAGCTCCAGCGTCCGGTCGTCACGCACGCCGGCCGGCCGCGGCGCGCGCACGCCCGCCGTTTTGGCCAGCAGGGCCGCCAGGGCCGACGCCGCATTCAAAGCCGTGCCCACGCCCCGCTGCCGATCGATAACCGTGTGCCGCGCCGCGTTCTCAATGAACAATGCGTAGCGCAGCCGCGGCTGGCCTGCGCCCGCTTCCGGGTGGTCCAGCTCCAGCGTTCCAAACGCCAGGTCCGTCGCCTGCCGTGCCGCCGCCTCACCCGCGTCGCGCGCCGGGAACACCGTCGCTTCTTCACCCGCCCCCAGTTCGAGCTGCGCGACCTCGATCATTGCCCGGCCGGTCCACTCCAGCGACGCCCGCCCGGTCAGGTTTTCGATCGGCAGAATGGCGATCCGCCGCGGCTGCCCGCGTTCGGCCGCGGCCTGCTTGCGGCTCCAGTAGAGCCACAATCCGCCGGCGATCAGTGCGACGCCCAGCACTGCGCCAATCAGGCGCACCCTAGAGAACACGCGGCTCCAGTTTCATCAGCTCGTCGAATTCCGGCAGCTTTCGCAAGGCCGTGAAATCCTCCTCCTCGCGGAATTTTTTCTTATCCTTGAAGCCGCCTTCCAGCGCCTTGCGGATATACTGCAGCGCCAGTTCGTTCATGCCGCGCTTGGCGTACAACCGCGCCATGTAGTAGTTGAATTTGGCGCGCTCCTCGATGTCCCGCTCCTCCAGCAGCACGCCCTGGTTGCCGTGCTTCTCGAAAACCTGCGGGTCGATTTCCAGCGCCTGCTGGTATGTCTCGAACGCTTGCTTGTAATTGCGGCGCGCGAACCAGGCCGTGCCGAGGTTGGAAAGAATCGAGGCCGAGCGCGGTCGCAGCCGCAGCGCCCGCTTGTAGTACCGGATGGCCCGACTGTAGCTCTTTTGAGCGTAATAGACCGTCCCCAGGTTGTTGATCGCCTCGGCATACTCCGGGTCGGCCTTCGTCGCCCGCCCGTAGTACTTCTTGGCCAACTCCAGGTCATTCTGCTGTTGATAGGCGATGCCCGTCTTGTTCAACACAACGGCAGTCATCGGCTCGGCCTTCAGATATGTTTCGATCGCCTCCCGGAACATCTTGCGAGCCATGAAGATGTCGCCGCGATCCTCGAGGCTGAGTTCCTTTTTGGGCGCCGCAGGTTCCTGCAAGTCTGAAATGCCGGCCCAGGCGGCTCCTGGAATCAGCGCCGCGACAGCGCCGAGTATCCTGCACGAATAGCCCCACGGGACCATAATTGCCTCCCCAGATCGACAATCCGGCTCACCGGGTAAACTTACTTAAATATAGCTCTGATCCTGCTCCAGAACCCCTTCTTCGGTTGGGGTGCGGTGGGCGCGGCCGGGGGAGCCGGCGCGGATTTCTGGGCTGCGTTCGGGCGCGCGGAGCGGCCGCGCGAAGTGCCGGAGGCGGACCTGTCCGCGCCGCTGGTCCCGCCCTCCCGCGTCTCGGGCGTATCCCAACCCGCAATCAGCGCCCGGCCGTTGCCTCCGTGCAACCGGCAGTAGTCGGTCGGCTGCGTCCCGGCGATGAATACTTCGGCCCGGCGCTGCGGGCACGCGGCCGTGGCGAGCTGCCCGCTCAGCGGGTCGATCTCGGCGGTGACAATGCCGTCCGGCGCCTGGAATTCCGCGACATTCTTGTACTCGCGGAAGCTATGCGCCCGCTTCATGAACTCGGTCCAGATCGGCAGCGCCGCCTTGGCGCCTTCCAGCGGCATCTCGGTGTTGTCGTCAAAGCCCACCCACACCGCGCACAGCAGGCGCGTCGTGAAGCCCACGAACCAGGCATCGTGCGAAGTGCCCGTTTTGCCCGCCGCCGGCAGCAGGAACCCGCGCGTCCGCGCCGTGGCCCCCGTGCCGCTGCGCAGTACTTCTTCCATCAGACTCGTCACCATGTATGCCACCCGCGGGTCCAGCACCTCGCGCGTCACGGGACTGTAGTGCCACACCAACTTGCCCGTCTGGTCCCGCACCTCGTTGATCGCGTTCTGCTCCATCCACGCGCCGCCGTTGCTGAATGTCGTGTATGCGCTGGCCATCTGCAGCGGCGTCGCCTCGTACGACCCCAGCGCCTCGGCCGGCGTGCCCCGCGTGGTCGTGAGCCCCGCGTCCCGCGCCAGTTCCGCCACCGTTTCGTAGCCCACCGTCTCGGCGAACTTCACCGTCGGAATGTTCATCGAATGCGCCAGCGCCTCCCGGAGCGTCACCCGGCCGTGCCATTCCTCGTGGAAATTGTTGGGCTCGTAAGTCTTGTCGTCGAACACGAACGTCGTCGGCTCGTCGATCACCTGGCTGACCGGCGTCAGAATCGTCCCGCGGCCCGTGATCGCCGTCCGTAGCGCCGCCGCGTACACGAACGGTTTGAACGACGAGCCCGGCTGCCGCATTGCCAGCGCGCGGTTCAACTGGCTGAGGCCGTACGTGCGCCCCCCCACCAGCGCCCGCACCTCGCCGGTGTGCGGATCCATCGCCACCAGCGCCACCTGCGGTTCGGGATACTTCTTCCGCCGCTTCGACAGTTGCGCGTCGACTTCCTTCATCCCGATGCGCACCGCCTCCACCGCCTCGCGCTGCAGCTTCATGTCCAGCGTCGTGTAGATGCGGTATTGCGTCGTCTGAAAATCGACATCCGCGAAACGATCCCGCAGTTCGTCGTTGACCAGGTCCACGAAGTACGGCGCGTCGGTCGACTCGATGCCGCCCTCGGCCAGCTTCAGCGGCGTCTTGGTCGCTTCCAGATACTGCATGTCCGTCAGATAACCGTTCTCGTGCATCAGCCCCAATACGACGTTGCGCCGTTGCAGCGCCCGATCCTCGTGCCGGTAGGGGTTGTACAGGTTCGGCTTCTGGATCATGCCCGCCAGCAGCGCCGCCTCCTCCACCTTCAGCTCGCGCACGTCCTTGCCGAAGTACACCTGCGCCGCCTCGCCGAAACCTCGCACGGCGAATGTGCGCCGCTGCCCCAGATCCACCTGATTGGAGTAGTACTCGAAAATCTGCTCCTTGGTCAGCTTCTGTTCAATCTGCAGGGTGATCATCGCTTCAGCGATTTTGCGCCGCCACGTCTTCTCCGGACCAAGCCAGAAGTTGCGCGCCAGTTGCATGCTCAGGGTCGAGGCGCCCTGCGCCTTGCGCCCTTCGCGCACGTCCTCGAAGACCGCCTTGATAATGCGCAGCGGATCGAATCCGGCGTGCTGGAAGAACCGTTTGTCCTCGGCCGACGTCACCGCATCCACCAGCACCCTGGGAATGTCGCTGTAGCGCACCACGCGGCGCTTCTGCCGCTGCCGGTCGAACAGGTTGCTGATCAGCTCGGGCTCAAGTTGGTAGATCGTCCGTTCGCTGTTGTCGCGGTTCGACACGATCCGCTCGACCACGCCGTTCTGGAGAAAAATCACCCCCGGCTCGCTCCCCGTCCACGCGTCCACGCCCGGGAAAACCTCCACCCCGTCCGGACGGACCTTATACCAGCCCATGCGGCTGGATCGATTCTCCGTGTAGCCGCGCCGCCGCAACAGTTCGGTCAGTTCGGCCGCGCTCAGCGACTCGCCCACGCTGATCGGCTCCGGCGCGGCGAAGA
>Ga0187851_10000852_pt1 | contig 30336 bp, 30 predicted proteins | sample June2016WEW_6_10_FD_132997 | JGI IMG/M metagenome (GOLD analysis project Ga0187851, IMG submission 132997) | Peatland microbial communities from SPRUCE experiment site at the Marcell Experimental Forest, Minnesota, USA - June2016WEW_6_10 | ecosystem: Environmental > Terrestrial > Soil >...
CAAAGAGGGGCAGGCGGCCCAGCAACGTTCCATCGACGGTGACCAAGCCACTAATGGCCGGCGCGGAGGCTGTGTCGTCGATGATGAAGCTGGAAAGCGTCACCTTGGTCGATCCTGCTTTGAAGGTGAGCCCGCCGGAGTGCAGAAGCTGGAGCTTCGCCGTATCCAGATCGAGCACGCCGCTCGTAATCGGGAAGCTGACCTTGCCGTCTTCGAGCTCGGTCGGATAGATGGTGCCCGGCGTGACGTCGAGATCGCCGAGTGCGGCGACAAAACCGGCAGAGAGAGCGACGGACGTGTGTCCTGCCTGGTCAACCCGCGAGTTCTGCGCAATGGCGGCGCTGGACGCGACCGTAAGACAGATGGCGACAAGCGGAGTGGCAAGGGAAAGTTTGGGCATGAAACGGTGCATGAGTAACTACCTCCTGATGAGTGGGTTTGGAACACCGGATCGCGGCTCGAGAAGCAGTGGGCGGCGTCCGGCTTTTTGATTAGACATGATGCTCTTGATATGGGATCAAGTACCCAGAGGCCGATTTTTGGGCTTGGGTTGATGTCGTAAATCAATGTGCGTGATTTGTTGATTGCCGTAAAAGCGGGCCGAAGAGCCGCTTGGGATGACAGCGGTTTTTTGAGAGGTGCGCTGGGGGGAGTCCTTTGCATTGTGTAAGGACCGGAGAGCAACCTCAGGTCCCTCGACTCGCTGCGCTCGCTCGGGATGACAGTGCTTTTTTTGACCGATGATGCTTGGAAGGGTCTGTGTTTGGAAACAGCAACGGCCCGGGATTTTTCCCGAGCCGTTGGCGGTGAATCTGTTGGGATTGGACTAAGGCCATCGCGCTGCCGCGAGTGCCATGGCTTCGGCGGTTGCTGCTGCCGGAGCAACTATGGGGTCTGGGGCGCGATGCCCTAGGCCTCAGTCACCTCACGTACGAAACATCTGGAACAATCAATATTCATCAGCTGGATCAACCTCCTTTCCCGTGTAAGCCCAACCTATCGCCAACGCCGGGCGGACGTCAAGTGGGCCCGCGCTGTGGATTGGCGAGGTGCGGTAGACTTGGACCGAATGCGAGTCTTTGGAATCGATTGCGGGACGGAGATCACCGGGTACGGGGTGGTGGAATCGGACGAGCTTGCCCGAAGCCCGCGACTGATGCTGAAGACGATGGGCGCGATCCGGTTGAAGAAGTCGAACACGACGGCGGAGCGGCTGGCGCAGGTGTTTCAGGAATTGGGCCGCGAGCTGGAATCGTGGACTCCCGACGTGGTGGCAATCGAGGAGGTCTTCTACTCGGTGAATGCGAAGTCGGCATTGAAGCTGGGGCAGGTGCGCGGCGTGGCGCTCCTGGCGGCGGCGACGCGGGGACTGCCGGTGGCAGAGTACGCGCCGCTGAAGATCAAGTCGAGCGTGGTGGGATACGGATTGGCGAAAAAGGAGCAGGTCCAGTTCATGGTGGCGCGGCTGTTGGAGTTGAGCGAGAGGCCGGAGCCGGCGGATGCGGCCGATGCGCTGGCGATTGCGATTTGCCACATCCACACGGCGCAGACACTGGCTGCCCAGGGGGCTGGGCGATGAGCGCGCGCTGGCTTGCCCTGGCGGTGTACGGGATGGCGATTTCGTCGGCGGCGCAGACGGCGGCGACGGTGCAGATGGACTTTTCGAATCCGGCGCTCAACCCGGCGCATTGGGTTCTGACGCTGACGCCTGATGGGACCGGGCATTTTCGATCGGAGCGAGGGAACGCGCCGGTCGACCCTGCGCAGGGCATTGAGCCGGCGGCCGTGGATCGGGAGATTCGCGTCAATCCGGCATTTGCAGCGCACATTTTTGACATGGCGCGCCACCAGAAGCTGTTTGAAGGCAATTGCGAGAGCCACATGAAGGTGGCATTTCAGGGATGGAAAAAGCTGAGTTACCAGGGGCCTGATGGCTCAGGGTCCTGCACATTCAATTACTCCAAAGACAAGGAGGTGCAGGGAATGGGGGAGTCGCTGGTGGCAGTTGCCGCGGGAATTCTTGAAGGCGTGCGCCTGGAAAGCTTGCTGCAGCACGATCGTCTGGGGCTGGACAAGGAGACCGAATACCTGGAGGAAGCGGCCAAGGATGGGCGGGTTCAGCAGGTTTTGACGATTCGCGAAATCCTAGAGCGCGTTGCCGACGACGAAGGGGTGATGGAACGGGTGAGGAAGCGGGCCCGGGAGCTTTTGGCGCGCGCCCAGTGATTCTGAGGCAAAAAAGCTGAAATTAGAGTAACTTTGCAGGGGAGAACCCTGTCCAATAGGCGGTTGGCAGTTCAAGGGAAGTTTTCGAGAAACGCCTGGAACGATCGGGAGGTGGAAGATGAGCGGAATTGACGGGAGCATGGCGATCTGCGGGAAAGGGATTCGACGCAAGCTGGGGGTCAGTCTGCTCGGATTGGCTGGGTGCGCACTGGGAATGGCTGGGTTGACGCCGACTGTGCGCGCCGACGACACGGGGCAGCCGGCCCGGGCGGTGCGGTTGAGCAGCGTTGATGGCCAGGTGCAGCTTTCGCAGGGCAAGCAGGTGGTGGCCGAGGCGGCTGTTGCCAATACGCCGCTGTTTGAGGGCGCAACTGTAACGACCGCGGACGATGGGCGAGCCGAGATTCAATTTGAAGACGGCAGCGTGGCGCGTCTTTCGCCGAATAGCGCTGTTACGTTAACGACGTTGCGTGGAGCGGGTGCAAGCGCTGAAGCCGTGATTACGCTGAGTGGCGGACTTGGCTACTTTGAGACGCAAGGAAGCGGACAGGCCGGAGCAATCAAGATCCAGTTTGCGGATAGCCTGGTGTCTGCCAGCGGGTTCACCGTTATGCGGATCAACCTGGATACACCTCCGGGGGAGCTGGCGGTTTTCTCGGGAAACGCTCACCTGGAGCGCGGCAACGCGTTGACGGTCGATCTGCACGGCGGGGAAAGTGTTGCGCTCAACAGCCAGGACTCGACACGCTACACGCTGAAGGAAGCCATTGAGCCCGATTCATGGGACTCGTGGAACTCGGACCGCGATCAGGCATTGACGTCGGAAGCTGCGGACAAGACGGGCGCGACGAAGGATTATGCCGATAGTGGAAATCCGGCGTGGAACGATTTGGACGCGAACGGGAATTGGTATAACGTGCCGGGACAGGGAAATGTGTGGTCGCCGTACGAAGCTTCAAGTTCGAGTTTCGATCCTTACGGCTATGGCAACTGGGGATACTCACCCGGCTTTGGCTACACCTGGATTTCGGGATACTCGTGGGGCTACATGCCTTACCAATGCGGGGCGTGGAACTTCTACGACAGCTTTGGCTGGGGATGGGCTCCGGGTATGGGCGGATGCAGTCCGTGGTGGAACGGCGGCGGATATCTAGGCCCGAACATTGGAATCGGCTATGGCGGCTATCGTCCGCCACTGCGTCCGCATCCGCCGCGCCGTCCGTTTGGCGGAGTGGGATTGATTGCGGTTGGCCGGCGTCCAATGCCGATGATTAAGGGAAGCCTGCCTGCGCGGGATCGCGGAGGGGTGGTAGTGATTGCCGGCCATGCGGTTGCGCCGCTGCATCCGGTGGGCGCGCGACCGCAGTACGATCATTCGGCTTCAGGGTTTGTGAATCACACGGTGATTTCAAATGCCGAGCCGAGAGGCGGGAACGGGCAGGTGCGCAGCGGGCCTACCGCAGCGGGACCGACGTTTGGAACCGCACGGTCTGGAGCTGCGCCGGCGCAGCACGCGCCTTCAGGCGGTAGCCCGCACTTTTCAGCGGGTGGCGGAGGTGGATCTGCCAGCCATGCTTCTGGAGGTTCCAGCGGCGGTGGTGGTGGTGGAGGTGCTTCCCATGGTGGTGGCGGAGGCGGGGGCGGTGGAGGTGGAAGTCACCACTGATTTTGGAGCTTAAGCAGGCATGACGAAGGCCGTGGAGAGGAGCTGAACGAGCTTCTTCCGCGGCCTTCGATTTTTTGCGGTGCGCGCGGGCTTGCGCAATGAAGGCGGAGACGAGAATCACGATTTGTGAGAGGCTTTATCGAACCCGATCAGGGGCTTGCGTGCGTGGCTCAGAACGGGGATTCGGGAGGCGGCGAGAGTTTGCTGTTGACTTGGCCGACCGCGGTGTAGTTTTCTCGAATCCTGGAAAAGCTTCTTCGGCTAACGGAAAGATGGCAGGAATTCCGTTTCAATCATTGAGAAGGCTTTTCGCGATGGCGGTCAATCAACGTCCCAGAGGGTCTGATTGATCCCCGGCCTGTATTTTGGATTCGACTTTAAACCCTGAGAAGAAAGGGACGGAGATGAAAGAGAATCTTCGGTTCTTTGTTGGCGAGGGTTGTCTTTTTTCAAGAAGACCCCGCGCGATGTCTCGTGTTCAAGGAACAGTTTTGCTGCTTGCACTGGCGGGGATTGTTGGAATGGCGACAGGATGCAAGCACACGGACGCAGCAAAACAGGAACTGAAAGCGACGCAGCCGGCGACCGGGTCGGGATCGGCGAAGGTGATTTACCGGCCGAATGTGCACGTTGTGGAGCAAGAGCAGGGGATGAAGGCCATTCAAGGGATAAGCACGAATGGCGCGGCTCTGCTACTGGATGCTACCGACCAGAAGATTGCTTCGCTTAAAGCAGGGGACGTGCTGGTGATCAAAGGTCTGATCGCGAAGAAGATCGTGGCTTCGGAGATGGAAGAGGGCAATACGATCCTGGTGCTCACGCAGCAGGCTTCGCTCACGGATGCAATTGAGAATGGGCAGATTCAGGTTTCTGCGCCAATTCGATTTGGTGGAATGCGCGCGGCGAGTGAGTCGCCTTTGCTTAGCGGCAGCCTGATGGATTGGCTGTGCCCGCCGGTGTATGCGCAGAGCCCCGACGGCGAAGTGATGAACAAGGCCGAATCGAAGGGCACGCAGGACGCGTTGGGCAATGTGCTCAGCGGTATCAAGGGCGCAGTGATCGAAGGATGGACGACAGACTTCAGCACGACGCCAGGCGATGGGAAGCTGAATATTACGCTGAGCATGAAGAAGTCAGTTGGCGGCATGATCGCGACGATCAATGGCGATGGCTCGGTATCGAACTTCGATTTCACGGGAGCTGTCGATGTTGAACAAAGCAAGTTCGAAAAGATCGACTCCGGATTGAAGAACCTGAACGGTGCGATGAACTTCAAATGGGAAGTTGCGACCGACACGCCAGGCGCGCATACGGGAGACGATCGCATCAAGCTTCCGGCGGCCATTTCCATTCCGCTCTACCGTTACCTCGATGGGTTGCCGCTCTACCTGGAGATTAGTTCGGCGCTGATCATCAAACCTGCGCTTTCGGGCGGCAAGGAGTATAGCCGCGGAGCGTTTCGCATCAGTTTTGAAGGTTACCAGCATTTTTCTGCCGCGAAGGGAAACATGGATTCGGACGGGAATGTTTCAGGAGACATTCAATTCGTTGAGGGGCAGAACATCTCCGCGCTGGCGCCCATGGGGATGGTGGTTGCGTTTGCCGCACCGCGGATTGAACTGAGTTTCGGCATCAGCAAGATTCTGCCTTTCTCAGACATCAAGGATGCGGCGGAGAAGGTGGATAAGCTGGCGGATCTGCTGGCGAAGAAGGCTCTGTCTCCCGATCAATATTCGGCGTTCAAGAGTTCACCGTTCGGGAATATCACGATTAGCAAGGCAGTGGAGATGGCGACGAAAAGCGACGCTGCGGCTTATTTCGAGATGGTCTCGAGCGCAGGCATGAGTTTCACCGGAGTTTCGGCCATCACCCCTTGCACGCGACATGACATTCATTTGTGGGGGAAGGTTGGCGCATCCGCCGAAGCATTCGGTCAGAATGTCGGGAGCAGTGAAAAGACAATCTACGAGAAGCAATTCACGCGCATTGACCCACCGGGCACAAAGCTGTGTGAAGAGGTAGGGAAAACGTAGCCGAAGCTCTGAAGAGGATCCGGCTTTGAAACGGGAACCCTGGACGAGACAGGCCGCAACGACCGAAGCGTGCGGCCTGTCTCCTAGGGGTGTGCCGGTTAGTTGTTGCGCGCGCCGCGGTTAGCGCGACGGATGGCCCGCCCCGTGCGATTGAGGCGATGATTCAAGCGCACGCGCTGGGCGCGGTTGAGTCGGCCACCATCTGCTCTGCGCATGCGGTGTTCCTGGCGAGCGATGGAAGCTTCGCGGCGCTCGATGCGGGCGCCCTGACGGGCATTGATGCGCCCGGTGCGGATGGCTTGACCAATGCGTCGCTGCTGGTGGGCGCGGCGCTGGTTGATGGTGGCGGCATGGTGTTGCGTAACTGCAGTGCGTGGCGCGACTGCAGGAGCATTCTGCGCAAAGCCAACGGTGGTGGTAAGTGCCAAGAGCCCGACGCCAAGCAGAGAGACTTTCATGGTGTTTCTCCTTGAGAGGCGGCGGTTGAGTGTGAAGCTTTGTGCCGTTCCGCGCTCACATCCATCAAGACACATACTTGCGGCGAGTGTTGCTACGTCTTTTCCGGGCATCCACCTTTGGGTTGAGTTACAAACTTGAGTTACTTTCGGCGATCTGGCTGTTGAAGGACGCGCCAAAGTACGGCGAGCGATTCCAGCGAAAGCTCTTCGGCACGCGCGCGCGAGTCGATTGCCGCTGAAGTGAAGGCGGAGGCGATGGCGTCGGGTGCGAAGCCCGCGGCGCGGAGATTGTTCGATAGAGTCTTGCGCTTTTGCGCGAAGACCGTGCGCGCGAAGGGAAGAAACGCAGGCTCATCGATGGCGAGCTCTGCAAAGCGCGGGGCAAAGCGCCAGCGGATGACGCTGGAGTGCACATCGGGCGGCGGAGAGAAAGAGGACGGCGGCAGCGTGAAGAGCGTCTGGATTGGCCCATACATCTGACATGTGACGGAGAGCGAGCCGTAGTCGCGCGAGCCGGGTTGGGCCGTGACGCGGTCGGCAACTTCACGCTGCACCATCAAGGCTGCGCGTTCGATGGATGTGGCGCTGGCGGCGAGTTTGAGCAGGATTGGCGAGGTGATGTAGTAGGGCAGGTTGCCGAATACGAGGAGCGGCTGTTGCGCGGATGCCGATGCTGCGGCGAAGTTGAAGGTGAGGACATCCTGCTGGTGAACGGTGAGGCGGCCGGGAAGATATTGGGCGCGCAGTTCGGCGGCGAGGACGGCGTCGAGTTCGACCGCGATGACGTGGGCGGCGCGCGCGACGAGAGCCGATGTGATGGCGCCGGCGCCAGGTCCGATTTCGACAACGGTACGGCCGCGGAGATCGCCAAGCGATTCTGCGATGCGCTGAATGGCTTGCGTGTCGTTGAGAAAGTTCTGACCGAGTTTGGGCTTGCCGGGCATTGTCTCTCATGATGGTAGATGAGCCGTGCGGGCAGGCATGCGTGCGGGTTTAACCAGAGGCCGGAAGTGTTTTAAAATGCAATTGCATGGCGTTTCCAATTAAAACCTGTGTCGTTTGCGGTGAGGAGTTTGAACTGCTACCCGATAAACCGGGGTTTGCCAATCGATGCCCGGAGTGCAGCGAGGCGGAGTCGAAAGACGGAAGCGTGAAGGTGAGCGCCGACGCCGTGGATCGCAAGGCCGATAACGAAATGAACGAGGCCCGGCGGCGCGCGATCCGCGACCTTCTTTACCGCAAAGAAAGCTGACCAGCGAGAACATTGAAACAACAAGGAGAGGCGTAATGCGTGCAGCCGTTGTTCGCTCGTTCGATGCGCCGCCGTCGTATTCCACTTTCGACGATCCCATTGCCGGCGAGCGCGAATTGCTGGTGACCGTGACGGCCGCGGGGCTTCATCAAATAGTGAAGTCGCTGGCCAAAGGGAAGCACTACGGGAGTACCGGAGAGCTGCCTTTCGTCCCGGGTGTGGACGGCGTGGGAAGACTTGCGGATGGACGGCGCGTTTACTTTGGCGCGGCGCGGCCTCCCTTCGGCACATTTGCCGAACAGGCGCTGGCTTCGCCGCATATGTGCGTGCCTTTGCCCGACGGACTGGATGACGCGACGGCTGCGGGCATCGCCAATCCCGCGATGTCGTCGTGGGTGGCGTTGAGTGCGCGCGCCAAGTTTGTGGCCGGCGAGAGCGTACTGATTCTAGGCGCGACGGGCGTGGCTGGGCAACTGGCCGTGCAAAATGCAAAGCGGCTGGGGGCGCGACGCGTGGTGGCCGCTGGTCGCAACCCGGATTCACTTGCCAAGCTCGGCGGGCTAGGCGCGGACGCGGCGATCTCGCTGGACCAGGAGCACGATGCGCTTGTGGCGGCTTTGCGCGACGAGATTACGGGCGCCGGAGTCGATGTGGTGCTTGACTACTTGTGGGGCCAGCCGGCGGAGTGCATGATTGAAGCCATCGCGCAAAAAGGTTTGCAGAAGGCTGCGCCACGGGTGCGTTATGTGCAGATTGGCGAGATGGCGGGGTCGGCCATCAACCTGAAGGCAGCCGCACTGCGGAGTTCGGGGCTGGAACTGCTGGGCAGCGGCTTTGGCAGCGCGTCGCTGAGCGAGATTCTTGCCGGCGTGCGCGCGTTGTTTACGGCTGCCGTCGAGAAGCCATTTGATTTTTCTGTGAAGGCCGCGCCGCTGAGCGAGGTTGAAGCTTTGTGGAACAGCCCGGAGCAGGGTGTCCGGTTGGTGTTCCAACCGTAAGAGTGAAACATGGTACTCATCCTGAAGAAAACCGAGTCTCGGACCCGATGGTTTCGTGGTTTCCCACCCATCGCACGGCCATTGCGAAACGACGCATTTCGGTCAGGCGAGGAACTTTTTCAGCGGGTCCCAGTAGTGGCTGTGCCAGCCCGAATCCAGGTGATCGTACTCGCCGGCGGGGAAGCCGGTGTGGTCGAAGACCAGGGTGGTTTCCGCGTCGCGCGGATTGAACTCGAAGTGGGCGATGGAGTAGATGCCGGGGTCCCAGTGAGTGGGGCGCCAAGCTTGTACGATGCGCTGGTTTGAAACCAACTCGATGTTGCGGCCGACAATCATTCCGCTGAATTGGGAGAAGGCTCCGCCGGGAGTGGGGTCGATGGTGGCGGGCATGCCGGTGAATGCGGCAAACTGCTTTTGGTCGAGAATGGCTCCGTAGAGGCGCTGCGGGCTGCCCTTGAAGTCAATTTCATAATGGATGGACGTGCGAGCCGCGTTGGCGGCGCTGGCTGGTTTTTGCCCCATGGATAGCTCCTGGGCTTGCGTGCGCGGGAGCGTGGCGGCGGCCAGCGTTGCGGCGATTGCGGTGAGGGTGCGGCGGCGTGTGGGCATGAACGCGGATGATGCGAGATTCATAATTCCCTCCGGGGCGATGAATCCCAGGTCTCAAAGGCGAGACCTGGGGCACCAGTTCCCGATTGCGTTAAATACGCACCCAGCGATGGGAACACACGACCAAATTATGTTCAAGATCATATTTTGATCGACAACGCAACCTGGGCTCGCGGATACTTCTGCGCAAGGGGGAGCCATGGCATATCCTGCGGGTCATCGGGATTCAGTGAAGAGGAAGATTGTGGAGAGCGCACGCAGGCTGTTTAACCGGCATGGGTTCGAGGGCGTGAGCGTGGACGAGATCATGGCCGGGGCGGGGCTGACGCGGGGAGGGTTCTACAGCTACTTCGAAAGCAAGAGCGAATTGTACGCGGAGGTGCTGGGCTGCTTCTTCACCGATCCGGAATGGAGGAATTGCTGGGAGGGCATCGAGGTGGACCTTGCGTCGAGCGAGGCAGGGCCGCAAGTGGTGCGCGCATATCTTTCGCGACAGCATTTTGAGGACGTGGAGAATTCGTGTCCCATGGTGGCGCTGCCATCGGACATCACGCGCAGCGGCGATGGAGCGAAGGTTGCATTTGAGACGATCTTCAAGGCGATGGTGAGCGTGCTTGAGCGGGGCATGGGTGTGAACGCGAAGGAACGACATCGAATTGCGCAGGCTACCGCGGCTTTGTGCGTCGGCGGCATGGTGGTGGCGCGGGCTATGGTCGATCGAAAACTGGCGGATGAGTTGCGGGATGCTTGCATGAATGTGGCGCTTGGGCTGGGGGGATGGGAGAACAGCAAGGCTGCGACGAACGATCGGCGCCAGATGGCGGGCGCTCCAGGGTAAGAGCCATAGGAGAAGATGAACGGCTTGAAGGGAGCTATCCCACCCTTACGGCAAAGACAAGTACGCCGCAAGGATGAGGCACCCAGATTGGTGCTTATGTTAAAGAAAGCCGGGTGTCTGACAATGTGATTTCGTGCTTTCCCACCCATCGCAAAAAGCGCGATGGATGGGGCACCCAGATTGGTATTTATCCTAAAGAAAACCAGGTACGGTGGGATGCGTGTGTCTTCAGGTTTCCTAGATGCCTTTTAATTCGGCTGAGGGGCCGGGATAGAGACGCTTCACGATCCAGAAGACGGGAAGGCCGAGAAGGATGAGGGCCGTTCCGAGCAGCGAACCCTTGAGATTGCTGAGGTAGCTCGAGATGAGCACCACAGTGGCGCACGCCACGAAAAGCGCTGGGAGAATGGGATAACCCCAGACCCTGTAGGGGCGCGCGGCATGGGGACTTGTGCGCCGATACACGAAGACCGTGGTTGCGGTGAGCATATAGAAGAGCCACTCGGCGAAGACTGCCAGTTCGAAGAACTGCTGAAAGCGGCTGAGAAACACGAGCAGCACGGTGGAGAGCAGAGCCTGGATGATGAGCGAGGTCGACGGCGACTGATAGCGCGGGTTAATGTGCGCGAACTGGCGGAAGAATAGGCGATCGCGCGAGGCCGCGTAAGGGATGCGCGCGCCGGACATGATGGTTCCGTTGAGCGTGACGAAGATGCTGAGGGCCATGGCGGCGGCGACAAAGCCCGCGCCGGCGGGGCCTGCGACAACGGTGAGCGCGGTGACAGCGGGACGCTCGCTGCCGGCGATGGCCGTCGCGGGAAGCACGTATTGGATGGCCGCATTCGTGGCCATGAAGAGGAATCCCACAATAAAGAGTCCACCGATGAGGGCGACGGGCAGGGAGCGCTCGGGCCGACGCACTTCCCCGGCGACCATGGTGAGATCGTTCCATCCGTCGTATGCCCAGAGTGTGGCGATCAATGCAGCCATGAATCCGGTAAGACCGCCAACCGCGTGTGGAAGCGACGTGGTGAAGTTGCTGAAGGCTCCCGGTGTGGATGCGAAGCAGAATCCGGCGACGATAAGGATGAGGATGACTTTGAGGGTGGTGAAGACAAGCTGAAAATCGGCGGCTTTCTTGATGCCGAGATAGTTGAGGCCGGTGATAAACCAGGTGACGGCGATGGCGAAGATCTGCGACCAGATGAGTGGAATGGGCCCCGGGATGGATGTACTGAGCCAGTGAAATGCGGGAAAGAAGCCAAGCGTGCGCGCGAGGCCGATGGTGACAGCCGCGATGGATGCGGGTTTGGCCACGGCAAACCACGTCCACATGTAAAGGAATGCCGTGGTATCGCCGTAGGCTCCGCGCAGGTAGACATATTCGCCGCCAGCGTAGGGCAGCATGGCGCCGAGTTCGGCGTAGGTCATGGCGCCGAAGAGCGAGAGAAGGCCGCCGACGATCCAGGCGAGGTAAACGAGGGCAGAGGAGCCGACGTCCTGCATCATTTCGCGCGGCACAAGGAAGATACCGCTGCCGATGATGGTGCCGACGACAATCGCGGTGGCCTGCGATGCGCCGAGGACTCGGGGCAGATCGGGTGTTTCGTTTTGCGGGCGTGCGGGAACCACTGGGTTCATGGGGTGAAGTGAGATTAGCACGACACCTGAGTTTTGGCGGGGAAAGCGGGAGCGCCGGTATGAGCGTGCTCGCAGAAGGAGCGAAACAAATACTCAAGTATTTGCTTGACTATTTGCATGGCGCGATGAATACTCAAGTTGTTGCTTAACTAATTCACAGATGAAGGAGTAGACCAATGGGAGCATCCACGGTTATTCACAGCACGTTTGTATTGGAGCGGAAATTGAAGGCGTCGCCGGAGCGGGTTTTTGCGGCATTTGCTGACCCGGCTACCAAGCGCCGGTGGTTTTATGAGAGCACGAATCACGAACTGCAGCATCACGCATCGGACTTCAGAGAAGGAGGCGCAGAGCAGGCGAAGATGAAGATGGGCGCCGGTCCGATAGCGGGGATGGTGATTACCAACGACTCTGTTTACGAGGTGATTCAGCTCAACCGGCGCATTGTGACTGCGTACCGCATGAGTCTTGACGGACGGCCATTTTCGGTTTCGGTGGCGACGATCGAACTGATTCCGGCAGGAGCGGGGACGGAGCTGATTTTGACGCACCAAGGTGTGTACCTTGAAGGCGCGGACGGCCCGGAGATGCGGAAGGGCGGATGGGAGCACTTGCTCGGCAAGCTCGTAAAGGAACTGGGAGAGTGAGGACGGCGAGCGATGGGAGGCGCGGACGATGAAGAAGAAAGCGGCTGACGTCGACCGCGTCTTTCATGCTTTAGGGGACATGACGCGGCGGGCCATGATGGAGAGGCTCAGCCGCGGACCCATGTCTGTTTCGCTGCTTGCGGAGCCGTTCAAAATGAGCCTGGCAGCGGTGGTTCAGCATTTGCAGATTCTGGAAGAAGCGGGATTGGTGAAGACGGAGAAGGTGGGCCGGGTGCGGAGCTGCCGAATCGAATCCGCGGGGCTCGACAGCGCAGCAAATTGGATCGGTGCACGGCGTCCGGAGTGGGCGCGGCGGCTTGACCGGCTGGAAGACATTCTGACCGAGAAGGGGAAATAATCGGGGAGCCGTGGGCGCGTTCGGTCAGCCCCAGAATTTGACTGTGGGCCAATCGGCGGCATAGGGCACCTTGCGATGGCGCAGCCAGAAGTAATGGAGGTGCTCGAAGTCCATGGTCCAGGGATTGTCGAATGGACCAAGGTCGATAACCTCGGCGTAGCGGTCAGTGTAATCGCGCGCATCGTTGCCGACGGTGAGCATGGACTCGCCGGTGTAGCCGTTCCAACCCCAAAAGAAATAGTTTTGATGGCCGCTGATGGCGGGCGGAAGGCCGTACTGCGGTCCCATAATATCTACCGCGCTTGCTTCGCCGTAGTTGCTGCAGAGGATGCCTGTGTGGGAGCGAACATCGGGAGGCAGGGCGTTATACCGGGCCGCGAAACCCTGGACCATATCTGTCCAGCCGAAGCGGTCGGAGAGAATTTGCGGAAGCGGGCTGGTGTACTTCTCGCTGCGCGAACTTGTGGGTGCGAAGGGCGCTGTGTACGCGAGGTAAGTTTTTGGCGGCAGGACGGACAGGGTGATTGGGCCGGTGAAGAAGATTAGGCCCAGAAGATATTGGGCGCCGATGACGATGAGTATGCGATCGCGACGAATGTATTGGCCGAGTGCGGCGGCGCCTGCAGCGAAGAGGATGGGGTAGATGGGTGCGAGGTAGTAGTCCTTGGCGTGGAGGGCCATCATCGTGGCGAGAAAGGCAAGATAGGTGAATGCAGCGAATCTCCATGGGCGGGCGGCGCGGGCAAAGGCGAGCCAGAAGATGCCGCCGATCCAGAGCGGCGCGGTTGTATACAGCAGGATCTTGATTTGTTCCCAGAAAAACGCGAGCGGCGGGAGCCTGAGATTTTTGTCGGAGTGAGCGACGGCGTTGAGCATCTGGTAGGTGGGGAACTGATGCGCCCATTGCCAGGCGAAGTTGGGCAGCGCGAGGAGCAGAAGCAGTGTGACTCCGGCGAGACAGCTGCGGGTGAAGAGGATGCGACGCTGGGGGCTTAGGAGCAGGCCGATGAGCAAGGCAATGAGGAAGAAGACGGTGGAGTGTTTGTTTTCGATGCCCAGGCCTGCGAGCAGCCCGAAGAGGAGCCATGCACGGGGCGAGGCAGAGCCTTCGGCGATGCGCAGGACGACAAACAGTGCGCCCATCCAGAAGCATGGCTCGAATGAATTCATGGAGAGATAGCTGCCGGTTCCGAGGAGAACGGGAGCGGCTGCAATGGCGCTCATGGCGACAAACTGCGCAGCGCGTCGACCCCCGAGTTGCCAGGTGAGCAGTCCTGTGAGGCCGACAGTGGCGCCATGCGCGAGGAAGCTGAAGGTTCGAATTGCGGTGGGCGCAATGCCGAAAAGGGTTTCGGCGATGCGGGCCTGAAGAGCGACGAGGGGCGCCTGGTCGACGTAGCCCCATGCGAGCCGGCGGCCGCACATGAGAAAGTACATTTCATCGCGAAAGTAGCCGTAGCCGAGATGAATGCCCCACAACGAGGACAGGAAGTGAATGATGAAGATGAACGCTGCGAAAGAGCCGGCCAATGCCAGCGCGGAATGGAGAGAAGATCGCGCCGGGAAGGGCGATGGAGATTGCGACACGTGCCGTGGCTCCTCGTCGTCTGTATAGCCGATTTTACAGTGCAAGCCGTAGATCCGACCGTGCGGCGTCCCGCATGGTGTTTGATTACCTCCTGGGCCCGCCTGATTGCGCGAAGGTAAGTAAAGGCGCCGTCCCCCATGGATGGCGTGACGGGAGGCACGGACAGCCTGACAGAGCGCGCATAGGATTCCATGCTGCTGACGACCTTCCATCTCCCGGTAGATGGTCTGGTCGAGGAGTTCTCAAGACTGAAGGAGGACCGAGCTATGGATAAACTCTGTTCAACATGTGGTCAACACATTGATCCGGCGTGGAAGTTCTGCCCCGGCTGCGGTTCTGCTTATGCTCCTGTTGCGAATCGTACCCCCGAAGACTCTGAGCCCGAGGCGGCGCCGGCGAAGGGCGCGTTTTCCGGATTGCTCTTCGGAATGATCGCGATGCCAATTCTGCTGATTGTGGGAGCAATGCTGTGTCTTACCGGGCTCGGCGCAATTCTCGGAATTCCCATGATCATCGCGGGGATTTGTGCGCCGCTGGTGGGGCCGATGATGGGCCTGGGCGCGCTTAAAGGCGATTGCCCTTGGTGCGGAATTCCAGTGAGCAGCGTTGCAAATTCGAAAGACTTTAGCTGCCACGGATGCGGTAAGCGTATTGCTATCAAACATCGCCACATTGTCGCGGCGATTTCGTAAGTTGGATGGACTAACTGCTTTCCTATCAAGGGGTGTGCTGAGTTAGCCCACTTTGAGGCGGCAGCAGGCATCTGATCGTAGGTATGTTTGCTACGACCAGATCTCGATCGAATTGGCTGCTCTTGAGCGCGGCGATGTGTATTTTGCCGGGCTGCCAATTTACGCGAGCGATTCCGAGGTTCACTCCCCAGCCAGCAGTCAAGGTGGCGCCAGAGACGCCTATAGCCGAGAAGAAAGAAGAGCTGGGTAAGCCGGCATGGAACCCGCAGTGGGACGTTCTTGTTGAGAAGGAGCTTCCTTCGGAGTTACTGACAACGCGGGTCGCGCATGCGGTTCGGCCCTTCTGTCCGCGCTTCAATTCCATGAGCGAAGTCGATAAGCGCACGTTCTGGGCTTACTTCTTTCAGGCTCTTGCGGGCGCAGAAGCCGGCCTGGTGCCGACGACGAATGTGCGCCACACCGATCCCGAAGTTGCTGTCGAAGATACAGTGACACGGCGCATCGTGCGACAAGAGGGCTTGTTGCAACTGACTTATATGGATTCAGATCGTTATGGATGCGCATTTGATTGGCAGGCAGACAAGAAACTACCGGAAAAGGATCCAACTCGCACGATCCTGAGGCCCGAGAACAATCTGCGTTGCGGCGTCAATATCCTGGCAAATCAACTCATCGCGCAAAGAAAGCCGCTGATGAGTGCGACAAGCTACTGGGCAACGCTGAGGCCGGGTACCCTGAGTTACAGAGTGTTTGCCAAGCAGATGGCGAATGTTCCCCAGGTTTGCACTGTGGCGCCGACGAATGAGGCGCAGACAAACACGCCTGCTACAAGGGACCAAGCCATTTCAACGCAAGGCACTTCGACACCAGCGGTGGCAATGAACACCTGGCCCACGTGGATGGAGTGAACCACTTGGTCTCCCAGGTCTCAATGTCGAGACCTGGGAGACCTAGAAAAATACAAATCAAGCGCCGACTACGCGCTGCGATCGCGCGCCGCTTTTACGTAGTCGTGGGTGGTTTGGATGTGAGCGAATTGCGTTGTCAGGAGTTGACGAATGGGGAAGGGGAGCTCTTTTTCAAGCGCTTCTTTGTACGCCCCTTTAAGCTCGTCTTCGCCCTGCTCCGCGGTCACGAGCAAGGTATGATCGCCTCCGCCGAGGTCAACTTTCAATTTGGCCCATGTCCGATGCATGGCGCCGCTGGTTGTGCCGCCTTCTTTCACATCGCGAATGCCCTCCTGATGAAGAACTTCTTCGAGTTCTCCGCGAAAGCTTGCACGCTTGAGCGATTCGGCAAGGAAGTAATGTTTCAGCGTTTCATCCTTGAGCGCCTCGCCGGTTTTTTGGAAGCCTTCCTGGCCATCGATGAGTCTCTCAATCACGGAACGCAGGGTTGAATCAACGTCGTGGACAGTAATGGTGGGGTTATTGGACATGTGTCTCCTTGTAGGTTGTGAGGATCGATGGAATAGATCAGCGAATGGATTGCGGGGCAGGGTCCGGCGATTGATCTGCGATTCTCCTGCATCGCCGGCAAGCAAGGGAAATCGCGAAAACCCCGCGCCCCTGCCTTGCAATGTACAGTGCGCGCCGGCCGCGCAGGCCAAAACGCGCACACCAGCATAGAAGCAGGCTGCGCATGCGTGGTTGCCCGGCGGAATGCCGGCGGGGTAACTGTTCAGAAAGGTGGGTTGAATATAAAGGCCATCCAGCTCGATGTTCCGGCTGGATGGCCTTTTTTTGAATAAATATGGTGAGGCTTTAGGTTGTAACTCTCAGGAGTTTGTTGTGGAATGCTTGCCGGGCTTGACTTCGAGTTCATTCACAACCTGCTGCACGTTGGGAACTTTCTTGGCGAGTTTTTCGGCTTCTTTCTTTTGTTCGCTGGTTTTCACACTGCCGCTAAGAATAAGGGTCCCGTTCTTTGCACTGGCATGGATGCTCTGGTCGTCGAGAGCTTTGTGCGCCTTGATTGTGGCTTTGAAGTTATTTTCAATTCCGCTGTCGAGCTTGGAGGCGACAGAGGCCATCCGGCCCTGGTCACCGGGAGGTCGAACGCCGATTTCATTGGCGATTGTGTAGTCGGGGGCCGACTGCCTGGCCATATTCTCTGCCTGTGTCTTCAGATCGTCTGAGTTGACGTTGCCGGTAAGCGTCATGACGCCTTTATCGCGATCCTGAGAGACGCTTACGTTGCCGAGGTTGTTGCTGTCGAGGGAATTGGTCACGGCCGCTTTTTCATCGGCGTGATCAGGGTGCATGTGGCAGCCGCCGATGGCGCAGGCGGCAGCGAACATGGCCGCGGCGGCAAGAGTTATAGGCTTGTGTACGACGGGGTATCTCATTTTATTTATCTCCAGGTTCTTAAGGAATGGCTAGAGTCTTACCTGACTAGCCCAACGGCTCTTGGGATGCTGGAGGATTGAGCGCGGTTGTTTCAGTCGTTGGGAATCGCGGAGGATGGAGGATGCACGCTTAAGTTTCAGGCCGGCCTGGCGTCCTGGTTTTGCGATGAGTGGAAGTGCTGCCAGATGGCTTTGGCGGTCTTACGGGGAACTACCGCGGCGAGTGACTCGGGAGTGGCGAGCTGGACATCGCGGAGACTGCCGAAGTGAGACAGAAGCCGCTGGCGAGTAAGGGCGCCGACGCCAGGTATGTCTGTCAACTCAGAGGCACGGTCGCGCATGGCACGGCGCGTACGATGGTAGCCGACGGCGAAGCGGTGGCTCTCGTCGCGAATGAGCTGGATGAGGTGAAGGACGGGCGAGCGGCGATCGAGAACAATGGGTTCGTCTTCGTGGCCGTAGAGGTAGATGACTTCTTCGCGTTTGGCAATGGAGGCGAGCGGCTGCGTGGTGAGGCCGAGCGATTCGAGTGCCTCAGCGGCGGCGTGGAGCTGGCCGAGGCCGCCATCGATCAGAATCAGCGACGGCAGCGATTGCGGTTCCTTCGACGGGCGCGCAAGCTTGCTTTTTGCAGACGCCAATTCGGTGGTTTCGCTCGAAGGAGGCTCTTCGCCAGCGGGTGCGATGGTTTGATTTGAGGCGCTGTTTATTCCATCGAGCAGGCGGCGGTAACGGCGGTGAACGACCTCGCGCATGGACGCGAAGTCATCGACGCCGAGCACGGTCAAGACTTTGAATTTGCGGTAGAGCTGCTTATTCATTTTGCCGTCTTCCCAAACGACAAGGGAGGCAACGGTTTCGGCACCCTGGATGTGAGAGATGTCAAAACATTCGATGCGGCGCGGAAGCTCGGGAAGCATGAGCACATCGGCGAGGGCTTCCTGGATGGCCTTGCGGGACGGTTCCAGAACGCGAAAGCGCTGCGTGTAGGATTGCTTGGCGTTTTGGCCGGCGAGGTCGACGAGGGACCGCTTTTCGCCGCGCTGCGGAACGATCAGTTCGATGCGATGGCCGGTGCGCTCTGTGAGCAAGGTGGCGAGAGCTTCGCGGTCGGGAAAATCTACCGGAGTGAGTATGGTGCGTGGGACGTACTGTTGATCGATGTAGAGCTGCTTGAGGAGTGCGGAAAAGACAGATCCGGCGCGTAGCTGAGGTTCGGTGTTGGCGGAGTCGTTCGATTGACTCGCCGGAGGTTCCGGACTCGCCGTCGAGGGAATGTCGGACTGATCGGGGATGCCATCAGGAGCAGGGGGCTCAAGCAGGTCGGGCAGTTCGTCCCAGAAGAATTCGCGGCGATCGACGATTTTTCCGGCACGCACGTGAAAGAGATTGACTGCGAGTGAGCCGGCCTCAAAGTGATAACCGAAGACGTCGGCGTCGTCGCTCTGCTCAACAGTTGCCACGCGCTGCTTTTCCTGAAGCTGATGGACGGTGGACAACTGATCGCGCAGCCGGGCAGCGGCCTCGAATTGTTCCGCTTCGGCGGCGGCCAACATGCGTGCGTTCAGGGAGCGTTCAAGCTCGGCATGGCGGCCTTCAAGGAAGAGCTGCGTATCGCGCACAGCATTGGCGTAGGCTTCGAGGGTGGTGAACCCCTCAACACATGGTCCGAGACAGCGGTGAATGTAGTACTGCAGGCACGCCCGCGGATGAAAGCGGCTGAGGTCGACATTGCAGCTGGGGATAAGAAAGCTGCGGTGAATGAGTTCGACGATGCGGTAGGCGAGATTTCCGGGGAAATACGGGCCGTAATAAGCGGCTCCATCTTTGCGCAGTCGGCGTGTGACAAAGACTTTTGGGAAGCGGTCGCCCAGCGTGAGCTTGACATAGGGATAGGTCTTATCGTCGCGAAGAAGAATGTTGAAGCGTGGATGGCGCTGCTTGATGAGGTTGTTTTCCAGGGCCAGAGCTTCGTGCTCGTTGGCGACCAGGATGTAATCGAGATCGACAGCTTCGCGCATGAGCGAGCCGGTTTTCGCATTGGCCTGTGAGGCCTCAAGCAAATACGAGCGAACACGAGCTCGGAGGTTTTTGGCTTTGCCAACGTAAATCACCTCGCCCTCAGCGTTCTTATAGAGGTACACGCCGGGCTGGGTGGGGAGGGATCGAATTTTCTCGTAGAAGTCCATGGAGACGGGCCAGGGCGAAGCTCTCTTCTTAGATTAGCTGGTGGGTGCAGTCGAATCATGTTGGGCCCGAGCGTGCGGCGAAAACCTTCCCGGCGCCGGTAAGAATTACCAATCAGCGATGTGAACGCTCCCTGGTATGTGGAGTTAAGTGCTTATGTGTTAACTATTTAGGCCGATTTTTGTAATGGCTACGGAGTTGCTTACATGTTCAGGAAGAAATAACTCGTATCAACCAACCAGCAGGAGGGAAAACGATGCACGGAGGCCGGGAGCTTATTTATGAACCACCAACACCCGAGGAGGGTAAACAGGGGCAGGGAAATCAGATGAAGGGAACAGTAACAGAGTTCAAAAGGCCCGGCTCAACCCCGGTGGTCCAGGAAGACCCGAAGAGTAGCACCGTGATCCCGTTTCGTGTGCGGAACGACAGGGATACGAGTGAGGACGCCAGGCGCAAAGCGTCAAGCAAACGAGCGCAGGCGCCGAAAGCGATTGATGAGTGCTAGTGAACGAACCCGACCTGTGATCGAGTCAATACTCCTTGAGTCAAGCCGCGGCGCGCGGCTCTGAGCGCCGCACAAATCCTCTCAAAAACTGCCACAGTCTCAGCACTGGTTTGCTTTGTCGAATCGAGGGCAAGCAACGGTTGCGCAACAAGGGGCATCCATTCGTAGAGCATACATATCTTGCAGGGCAAGAAGGGAAATGTTCACTGAGATTCTTGATTCTTCAACGACGAGGATTTCAGTGACGAGGAGAGGCGTAATGAAGAAAGCAATTGCAATGGCGGCGGTCCTGAGTTTGGCGAGCATTGGCTGGGCGGAGGGAACAACCCGCCAGGCAGTGGATGAACGGCTTCAACACGCGGGCACCGTGCTGCATGAGGTGATGGCCGCCCCGGATAAAGGGATTCCGGATGAAGTGCTGGATCATGCGAAGTGCATTGCCGTGGTGCCGCATATGCTTAAGGGCGGATTTGTGTTCGGCGCCGAGAATGGCCGCGGCGTTGCGACCTGCCGCACGGCGCACGGCTGGAGCGCTCCGGCGTTCTTCACCATTACCGGTGGAAGCTGGGGCTTGCAGATCGGCGTTGAGGGGATCGACCTCGTGATGGTTTTCCAGGGCGACAAGGGCATGGATCGGCTGGTCGAAAGCAAGTTTGAGATTGGCGGAGATGCTTCGGTTGCGGCGGGTCCGGTTGGACGTCATGCATCGGCAGATACCGACTGGAAGATGAATGCGGAGATCCTGACGTACTCGCGCGCCAAGGGTATTTTCGCGGGGCTCACGTTGAACGGAGCAGCGGTTCGCCGCGACGACGATTCAACTGAGGCGTTTTACGGACATGAAGTGCAGACGCGCAACGTTCTGACGGGCGCAGTTCCTCCGCCTCCGGGTGCAAATGCATTCATTGACGCAGTGCGCTCCGCGCATCATCAGGCCACTGCATCGCGCTAAATTACTCTGCGGAACCAAGTCCTGGCGGACGCGGGAGAGGAAAGCTGCTTTTCGTGTCCGCAGCAGGCTGAGGGAGAAAACATGCTTTGGGCGATTTTTGTCATTCTGCTGGTGCTCTGGCTTCTCGGCTTTAGTCTGCACATTGCGGGCAGCCTGATTCATATCCTTCTTGTGATCGCGGTCGTTGTACTGGTGATTAACCTTATCTCTGGACGACGCGCCGTTTGAATTGGAATGAAGCGAAAGATAGGAAAGGCCGATTCGGGGCTTACGAGTCGGCTATTTCTGTATTGGAGTGGGCGCTATTGCTGTTGCCGAAGGTGTTCGGCGCGGACGTCGCGGGCCGTGAAGAGCGTGAGGAACGGCGCATTGGCCGCGGCGGCTTCGACGGCGGGGCGCCCGTTGGCTTCTTCGCGTTCGACGATGCAGACAACCGCGGCGACAACCATGTTGGCGTCGTGTGCCGCTTCAATTGCATTGATGGTTGAAGCGCCTGTGGTGCATACATCGTCGACAATAACGACGCGCGCGCCGGCACGAGAAAAGCCTTCGACGCGGCGACCGGTGCCATGAGCCTTTTCTGCTTTGCGGACGAGGAAGCCGTGGAGCAAGGGCGCACCTGGATGCTTCTGGGCACGCCAAGCGCTGGCATTGGCAACGTTACAGACGACGGGATCGGCGCCAAGGGTCAAGCCGCCAACGGCCTCAGCCTCGATGGAATGCTTTTCAAGCAGTTCGAGAATGGCGAGGCCGGTGAGGCGCCCCCCCTCAGCGTGCAGCGTAGTGGTCCGGCAATCGATGTAGTAATCGCTCGTGCCCCCGGAACTGAGCGTGAACTGGCCGAGGCGAAAACTGGTCGATGCGAGGAGCGCGAGAAGCTGTTCTGCGTGCGTCATACCTGTCGATTGTAACGGAGGATGGTGGATGGTTTGCAGAGGGCGGCAAGGCGAACGAAGGTGCATCCGGATGACGATTCGTTCATCGAATATTAAGTATATGCAACGGTTTGCCGGTTTTTGAGTCCAAGTCGTAGGTGCAGTTTCCCCCCATCGATTCGGCGAGAGGTTTTGAATTTGAAACAGTTTTTTCGATTGCACTCGGGCAGGAATTTGTGGGCGTTCTGCGTCCTGGCTTGCGTGGTGTTTGTTTGCGGCGTGGGTCGAGCTCAGGAGGCAACAGCCGGGGCAGGCACGGCGTTCGACCCAATTCAGAATCCGAGCCAAGGTGACGTAGCGTTGTTGCCTGATCTGGACGCAGCGCCATGTTCCTTGGCTCCATCAAGTTCGAGCAGCGCATGCGAGGATCGGCAGGCAACGCCGCCGAAAGATGCGGCAACGGATCACGCCACAAAGACGGCCAATGCTTCCGGGAAGGACGAGCAAACGAAGCGAATTCTCGGCATCATTCCGAATTTCCGAGCCATCAGCTCAGACGAAAAGCTTCCACCGCAATCGGCGAAAGTGAAATTCACCACGGCGGCGCAAGACTCATTCGACTACTCATCCATCTTCATTCCACTGGCGCTGGCCGGCTATTCGCAACGTACGAACTCCACGCCTGAGTTTGGCACCGGCGCGACGGCTTATGGCCGTTATCTATGGCATGCGGCGGTGGATCAGACGCAGGAGAACTTCATGGTGGAGTTTATCGTTCCGGCGCTTACACACGAAGATACGCGCTACTATACGCTTGGCCGCGGGGGTTTTTGGAAGAGATCCGGTTATGCGCTGAGCCGCGCCGTGATTACGCGATCGGATGCAGGAAACGATGTCTTCAATCTGAGCGAAGTTGTGGGTGCGGGCGCGTCGGCTGGAATATCGACTCTTTACTACCCCTCGCGCGAGCGAAGCTTTGGAAGCACTGGGAAAGAATGGGGGTTGGACATCGGAATCGATGCTTTGTCATTTGAGGCGAAGGAATTCTGGCCGAACATCAACCATTGGCTCTTCCATCGCTCATCGCCGCCGCCTACGATTTCGCAATGACCTGCGCATTGTTTCGCGTTCGATGGAGTGGCTACATTCTTTCCAGGTGCCTGAATCCCTGGGTTCCGATAAGCATAAGCGAAAAGAGAAGGAAGTTATAAGCTGCATGCACGAAGACGCTGGCAGCCAGTGAGCGCGTGCTCAGGCGCGCCCAGGAAAGAACCAGACTGACGGCAACGAGGAGAACAAAGGGTCCGAGCGACCAAGCGGTCTGCTCGGCATGCATCAAAGCGAACGGGATGCTGGTGGAGATGGATGCGAAGACCATGGCGCCCAGCGACCATTGAGGGTGTCCCGAAATATCCAATGGCGGCGCGGGGATATCGGTGGTCATTTCGACCGACCAGTCGAAGGCCGTGCAAAGCGCGGGAAGCAAGAATCCGCGGAAGATAATCTCTTCGAAAAAAGGAGCGCAGGTGACGCCGAAGGCAAAAAGGATCCACGCGGCGGCGCGGGTCTCGAAGAGCTTATCGATAGGCGCATTGGCGGGGCCTGGGAGCAGAACTTCGTCGAGCATGGCGAGGACGAAGCAGGCGCCTGCGGCACTCAACAAGGTGCGATAGCGCCGCAGGGCTGCGGGTGCATTCCATTGCAATCCAGCGAAGAGGCTCTTCTTCCAAACGAGCGGGAAGATGAGAACCGCGGCGCATGTGGTGATGAGGTAGAGGGCGGCCATGCTTCCGACGGTGTAGTGGATGTCGTTGAGCGCAATCTGCGGATTTCGAATACCCCAAAGATGGAAGTGAAGCGCGGCGCGGGTCAGCAGGCCCGAGCAGACGAGTCCAAATGCTGCGAGGAGCGCAAGGATGGCGACGTGGCCCAGGTTCGGGATACGGACGGGCGATGGAGGCCAGGCATGTACCTCGGGCTCGATAAAAGAGCGGAAGAGAGGAAGTTCAGGATCGGCGGAGGGAACCGGTTCGACGATGTGAGAACTTTGAAGCGGCGGTACAGGAAACTCATACGGGAAAATGCGCTGGACTTCGGCGAGGACCTGGTCCTCAGTGAACGCATCATCGCGGCGAGAAGGGTCCCGATCCAGTGCGTCGGGTTCGTTCTCAGGAAGGGTGCTCATGCTCGGCCCGTTTTCTTCGGACGCGATTTCGTATTGAGCTCGGCGGTGACCTTCGAGCGCACTGGGGACTTGGCACGCGTCGCGGCGAGATCATCTTCAGCGGGTGTGTTCTTGCGCGGGCGACCGGGTTTTTTCCCTGCGGGCTTGCCGCTGGCGTTTTCCGCGGACGGTCTGCCGGAGCCATTGTTCGCGGCCGCCGAGGCCGCATCGAAGGCCTCTATGTTGCGTGCCTCGAGGATTTCGTCTTCGGTTTCCAAAAGTTCGAGTTTGCCATTTACCGAGGCGTAGTAACGGGTGAGAAATTGCCCGGTGAAAGAGCCAGGCGTTGCGGCAATCCGCGCCGGACGCCCCTGGCCGACCACACGGCCGCCATCTTCGCCGCCTTCAGGCCCGAGGTCGAGAATCCAGTCGGCGTTGCGAATGACATCGAGATTGTGTTCGATGATGACGACGGAGTTGCCAAGGTCGGCAAGGCGGTGCAGAACTTCAAGAAGCTTGCGCACATCGTCGAAGTGGAGGCCCGTCGTTGGTTCATCGAGGAGATAGAGAGTGCGGCCGGTCTGGCGCTTGGAGAGTTCGCGGGCCAGCTTCATGCGCTGGGCCTCACCGCCGGAGAGAGTTGTTGCGCTCTGACCGAGGTGCACATAGCCCAGGCCGACATCGACCAGAGTTTGCAGCTTCTGGCGGACATTGGGCACATCTTCAAGCACGGAGAGCGCGTCTTCAATGGTGAGATCGAGAATGTCGGCGATGGAGTGGCCCTTGAACTTTACTGCCAATGTTTCCTGGTTATAGCGGCGTCCGTTGCACACTTCGCATTGGACATACACGTCGGGCATGAAGTTCATTTCGATGCGGCGTTGCCCGTCGCCCTGGCAAGCTTCGCAGCGGCCACCGGTGACATTGAAGCTGAAGCGGCCGGGCTTATAACCGCGCTCGCGCGCCTCAGGCAACATGGCGAAGAGCTCGCGGATGGGCGAGAAGACCTGGGTGTAGGTGGCGGGATTGGAACGGGGTGTGCGGCCAATGGGCGACTGGTCAATGCGCACGACCTTGTCGAGTTGTTCGGCGCCGGTTAGCGAGTCGTGGGCTCCGGGCTCTTCGCGCGAGCCGTAGATGGACTGCGCCAGAGAGCGGTAGAGGATGTCGTTGATCAGTGTGCTCTTGCCGCTGCCGCTGACGCCTGTCACCACGGTCATAATTCCCAGAGGAATGCGGATGGTGACGTCTTGCAGATTGTGCTCGCGTGCGCCGGTAATGGTGAGCCATTTGCCGGTCAGGGGCCGGGGAGCCGTGCGCTGCAGCATGGTGACGGCCCCGGATAGATAGCGGCCGGTAAGGGAATCGGGGCAGGCCATGATCTGGGCAGGCGTGCCTTCGGCGACGACGTGGCCGCCGAGGCGGCCTGCGCCCGGACCTAAATCGACAACGTAATCGGCGTGGCGGATTGTGTCTTCATCATGCTCGACGACGAGGACGGTGTTTCCAAGATCGCGTAGCTTTTCAAGGGCCTCAATCAGGCGCATGTTGTCGCGTTGATGCAGGCCAATGGAGGGTTCGTCGAGGACGTAGAGAACGCCGCGCAGCCGGGAACCGATCTGCGTGGCGAGGCGAATGCGCTGGCCTTCTCCGCCGGAAAGTGAGGAGGCGTTGCGATCGAGGGCGAGGTAGTTGAGCCCGACTGCGCAAAGGAATTCGAGACGTTCGACGACTTCCTTGCGAATGCGTTCCGCGACCAGGGCTTCGCGCGCGGTAAAGCTGAGATTGATGGCCGCGGAAAGGGCGCGGTTCAGCGGGAGGGCGGTGAAGTCGGCGATGGAGAGCCCGCCAATTTTCACGGCCAGCGACTCGGGGCGCAGGCGCTTACCGCGGCATACGGGGCAAGGCGTGGCCGACATGAAATTCATCATGTACTCGCGATAGCCATCGCTGCGGGCTTCTTCAATCGTGCTGCGGAGAAACGCGAGAATACCGTGGAAGCCGGTGCGCGGGGCCTCACCCTTGGGCGGCCCGTAGACCAGGATATGTTGCTGCTTCGGCGGCAGGTCTTCAAAGGGCAGCTTCAGATCGATGTCGTAGCGGCCGGCGGCCAGATGAATGAGTTTGAGCAGGTATTGCGAAGCCGAACCGGGCCCGAGGCCGCCATCGAGCAAGGGCTTCGACCAGTCGGTGATGACCTTGGCAGGGTCGAGGTCGTAAAGCGATCCGAGGCCGTGGCACTCCGGACAGGCGCCGAAGGCCGAGTTGAACGAGAAGCTGCGCGGCTCGAGTTTGGGCACGTCGAGACCGCAATCGGGGCAGGCCATGCTGGAGGAGAATAACTGCTCATCAGCGCTTTGCGTGCCGGCTGAGACGAGTACCAGGCCATTGGCCAGTTGCAGGGCCTTGGCCACAGCTTGCTCGAGCCGCTTTTCGACGGAGGGTTTCGCGCCGGCGGGTTCCGGGCCAGTGATCTTTGCGGCGGGAATGCGAGGCGCAAGGGGGCCATTGGTCACGGCCGGGGCGGGGGCGGACGGTTTGAGGAGGATTCGATCGATGATGGCTTCGATGGTGTGGTTTTTGCGGCGATCAAGCAGGAGTGGGTCAGCGAGGTCGCGAATCTCGCCATCGACACGGGCACGAAAGCCTTGCTGGTCCAGTTGATCGAGCAGATCTTTGAACTCGCCTTTGCGGCCGCGGACGATGGGGGCCATGATGGTTACGCGCTCGCCTTTGCCGAGTTCGAGGATGCGCGCAACAATCTGCTCGGCTGTCTGGCGGGCGATTGGACGGCCGCAGTTGGGGCAATGCGGCGTACCCACCGAGGCATAGAGGAGCCGCAGGTAGTCGTAGATTTCAGTGATGGTACCGACCGTGGAACGAGGGCTGCGGCTGGTGGTCTTCTGCTCGATGGAGATAGCCGGCGACAGGCCTTCAATCGAGTCCACATCGGGCCGCTCAATCTGATCGAGAAATTGTCGCGCGTAGGCGGAAAGGGTTTCGACGTAGCGACGCTGGCCTTCAGCGTAGATGGTGTCGAAGGCGAGAGAGCTCTTGCCTGAGCCGGAGAGGCCTGTAACGACCGTCAGGGTGTTCCGCGGAATGCGCACACTGATATCGCGGAGGTTATGCTGGCGCGCGCCGCGCACGGAAATATGGGTGATCGGCATGATGGGTCTTCAGGACAAAATGGATTGAATTTGCCGCGCTTGAAAGGACTGATCGATCCGCTTCAGGAAACGGGAAAGTGTACCCATCACCATGATACAGATGGCCACCTCTCATCGAATTTGATGGCGCGCGGAGGCGCGGGATTCAGGGTACCGCGATGACGCGGGGAAAGAGGCGAATGAGGGCGGGCGAAAGGAGCTGACGCTTGCATTCCCGAACTGGCATTGGCAGCCAAAGTGAGACAATCCCCATGCGGGGTATCGGAACTGACAACAACGGGGGATTCGCGAACGGCGGGAGTTCTGCGAGAATTGTCAAAGCAACTTGGCCACGACCGGTTAAACAGCGGGAACAAAGGCCAAGGGGCAAAATCTCAAGTATCGCTTGAACGGTTTGCAGCGTGGATGGAGCCATGGCGGATCTCATGAATTTGGTTGCAGTATCGATTGGTTCGCTGGCGTTTGGAGTCCTGTCGGCGTACTGGATTCTGCGTGCGGCGTTTGCCTGCATGCGCCCACAGCCGAAGCGCGCAGTGAGCGTGGAAGTGCGCGAGGCAGAGGTCTAGTCAACGGAAGTGGGGTAGGCGCAGGGGCGTTTCATCCGCGGCATTACACCTTAACTTATTGATTTCCGAAGACAATTAGCGATTCCGTGAGCACAAGCCGACGGCTGAGCATCAAGCGAGCTAGTTTGGCGGTTGGCCGGGCTGCTGTTGCATCTGCTGCTGGCGCTGCTGCATTTCCTGCAGAATCTGCTGCGGAGAGCGCGGAGGAGCGCCCGGCTGGTAGCCGGGATGGATGAGCGGCGTCTCCTGCTGAACCGGCTGATCGTCCTGGGAGTCGTCGTCTTCCTGCGTGACGATCTGGGGTTGGTTGTTGTGCACAGCGGCTTGCTGGGTTGCACCGCCCAGGCGCGCACTCAAAAGCAATTCGCGCGGCACACCCTGGCCCTGGTCGCCAATCATCAGCACGTTATAGCCGGAGCCCTGAAGCACTTGCGAGAGGACGTCGCGAGCGGGACCGGGACCATAGACGCCGAACACGCGCTGGTCGGCATTCGCGCCCTGGATCTCGATGCCCGTCGATGTGGAAATGTCTTTGAGAATCTGCGAGAGGCTGGAATTGGCGGCGTTGACGGAGAGGCCGTGGCTGTCCCAGACCACCGCCGCCTGCACGGGCTGGTCAAACGCGGGCCATTTGGGCGTTGGAGGAGCTGCCGGGGGAGCCTCGACCGGCGGAGCTTCGACGGCTTCTTTGTGGGCTGCCGCTGCGTGCTTGTGAATTGGCTTATGGGGAGAGGCGGTGAGGGGGGAGGGGGGTAATTTGACGGTGGGTTGAGCGAGGATTGGGCATCCTGAAAGGCATGAGGCAAAAAGGACGACTCCGAGGAACCGGAAGCGCCGGTGAGAGCTGCCCTTTGCTGGGGAAATGCCGTCAAACTCGGGGAAAGAATGAATGCGCATAACAGTCGGCTTTCCGGTCAGCGGCTGCGTCCGGAAAAGCCAATTCGGCTCTGCTGGACGCGGGCCAGGATGACCGCATCACTGTACTAGACTAGCAGTGGCCCGCAAACGCTCGCAAAACGTGTGCGAGGCCGGAGAGGTTATCAAATAGGATGCGCCTCCGCTTGAGGATGTCAACAGCGATCATGGCCGTAACGGTTCTTGGGTTTTGGCCAAGGCTGGGCCATGCGGCAAGCTGCACGACCCAGGGCGAGCTCCAGCCGCAGGATCGGAATGCGCTGACCGCAGCGGGAGGCAGGCTGGCGGGGGCTGTTCTGAACCAGGACTATGGTGCACTGCAGGGGGCGCTGCTTCCCTCAGAAGCTTCGGAGTGGCAGGGAATTCGGGATTCCGTCGAGCTGGGTGCGCCGGCAGTGAAGGGCGGGCAGATTCAATTGCGCAACGTGTACCTGCTGGATGCGAGCGGGGCAGCCGCCACGGCGACTACGCAGTTTTTTTGCTCCAACACCAGCGGATCGATGACCGTTACCATGACGATGCCGGCGTTGCCGCCGGGACGGTACGCGGTGATTCTGGCCGATGCCGTTGGCGCGCAACTGGCAGGACAGGTAGGGATCATTCTGGCGTGGGACCCGACGGGCGCAACGCCGTCATGGAAGTTGGCGGGGCTCTCGGTGCGGCAAGGGACCTTCGACGGGCACGACGGCATCTGGTATTGGACGCGGGCGCGAGAACTGGCCAGGGACAGTCAGCCATGGAGCGCATGGTTTAGCTACGACGCTGCACGTTATCTTCTGCTGCCGGTTGATTTTCTTTCGTCGCCCAATTTGGAGAAGCTGGTCCAGGAGCAGGGGCAGGTGCAGAATTCGCCGCAGAACGTCTTCCCTTACACGTTGCAGGAAGGCGACCGGACCTGGAAGATCGACGCGGTGCAACTGGATGGGAGCTTGCGCGAGCCGGATCTTGCGGTGCTCTACGAGTCGACCGGGGTGACTGATCCCGCGGCGGTGCGAACCGAGGCTGGCGCGGTGTTGAGCGCGTTACTGAAGGCTCAGCCGGGGTTGCGGCAAAACTTCCACGGGCTATGGGCGATAGCGATGAAGGACGGCAAGCGCTCGCCTGTGATCGAGCTGCCGATGGCGCAGATACCGTAAGGGCAGCTATCAGCTGTCAGCTTTTAGCTATCAGTGGTTAGCGATTGGTTATCAGAGATTAGAGTTGCATTCCGTGGGGCTGATACCGGGGGAGGGATAATGCCGATTTCCTACGCGTTGTTTCTGGGAATCCCGATCGGCGTTTTTTTCTACTTCATTGGCAAAGTGATCTTGCGAACCATGTTTGGACATTTTGAGTCGCAGGAACGCCGCAGTTCGCTGGTTTTCAGCGCGTTTGGTCTGCTTCTTGTGCCGACAATTTGGACGACCGGCGTCATTCAAGAGGAATTTCCGGACCGGGGGGGAGTGGTAATCTCCTTCGGAGTGCTTCTGATCGAAGGGCTCATCATGGCGACACTCGTCAAACGCATCTACGCCGGGAGAGGCTCCTCCGATTCTATGAAAATCGAACGCTGAGGTCCTGAATCATGAAAGGAACAACCTTGCCGCAAGTAATAGATCTACGTTCGGATACTGTGACGAGACCTTCGGTCGAGATGCGGGCGGCAA
>Ga0187851_10000853_pt1 | contig 30335 bp, 29 predicted proteins | sample June2016WEW_6_10_FD_132997 | JGI IMG/M metagenome (GOLD analysis project Ga0187851, IMG submission 132997) | Peatland microbial communities from SPRUCE experiment site at the Marcell Experimental Forest, Minnesota, USA - June2016WEW_6_10 | ecosystem: Environmental > Terrestrial > Soil >...
CGCCGAGGCCTACGACCTCTACTACAACGTGATCAGCAACCCGCTGCTCTGGTTCATCCAGCATTACCTCTGGGACCTCGCGCGGGAGCCGGTGGTGGACGCCTCCACTCGACACGCGTGGCGGGACGGTTACGTGGCGATCAACCGGATGTTCGCCGACCGCGTCGTCCGTGAGGCCGAGGCGAGCGACCGCCCTCCCCTGGTGCTGATCCAGGACTACCAGCTCTACCTGGTGGCGCGGATGGTGCGCGAGCGCGTGCCCGAGGTGAAGCTCCAGCATTTCGTGCACATCCCCTGGCCGACCCCCCAGTACTGGAAGATCCTGCCCAAACCGATCCGCGACGAGATCGTCCACGGCCTGCTGGGCAACGACGTCGTCGGTTTCCAGACGAGCCGGGACGTCCGCAACTTCCTGCTCACCTGCGAGGAGAACCTGGGGCTGGGCGTGGACCTGCGGGAGCGCACCGTCTACTACCAGGGGCGCGCGGTGTGGGTGCGCCACTACCCGATCAGCATCGACATCCCGAGCTTCGCCGAGCAGGTCGTGGACCCCCGCGTGCTGGATGAGGAGCACCGGATCGAGTCCTGGCGGCCCGAGAAGCTGATCCTGCGGGTGGACCGCACCGACCTCAGCAAGAACATCGTGCGCGGCTTCCTCGCCTACGAGCGGATGCTGGAGACCCACACCGACCTGCATCGCCACGTCCAGTTCTGGGCGTTCTTGCAGCCCAGCCGTCAGGACATCGGCGACTACCGCTCCTATCTGGGCAGCGTCCTCTCGGTCGCGGCGAGGATCAACCGGCGCTTCTCCGCCGGCGGCTGGACGCCGATCCGCGTCGAGGTCGAGGAGAACATGCACAAGGCGATCGCCGCCTACAAGTGCTACGACGTGCTCCTGGTCAACCCCATCTACGATGGCATGAACCTGGTCGCCAAGGAGGGCCCGCTCTGCAACACTCGCAACGGAGTGCTGGTCCTCAGCGAGAACGCCGGAGCCCACGAAGAGATCGGCGACTTCGCCCTCACCGTCAACCCCTTCGACGTCGATGAGACGGCGGAGGCCCTGTTCCTCGGGTTGGTGATGGACGAGCCTCAGAAGTCGGCACGAGCCGAGAAGATGCGCGAGGTGATCAGGAGCAACGACGTCACCCGCTGGATCGGCAACCAGTTACAGGACCTGCGCGAACTCATCGGCTAGGACGCGCCGCGTGATGGGACCGGCGCTCTAGCTAATGCCCCAGCCCGGCGAAGCCGGCTATGAAGAGCCACGCGACCACCGCCGCCACCGCCACCCAGAGGGCGATGAGCCCGGAGCGCCGTGAAGCGAAGTCGTGGGCTCGCCGCTGGTGAAGCCAGCGCTCCCGGACGGCGAGGTCGTCCAAACCACTCGGGGCGGAGGGGCGGGGCGTATCAGCCATCAGATGTCTTCAACGGGCCTGCGGCCGGGATGGTTACGAACTGCCCCCCGGGCTCGGTCGGGTGTCCGCCAGGGGCAGGGCTCCGCCGGGTGGAGCGGCGGCCGTAGCGAACGGTGGGCGGAGGGAGGGGCAACACGGGCGGTAATGGTGGCACGCCGGAGAGTGCCTTCACCGGCCCCTGGGCGGACCGGCGTAGCCGGCCGGCGGCGGGGCGGAGCCGTCGGGGAGCTCGGAGCCGACCCCCTGCGACCGCCGGGCGACGGCTACCATTCGGGCAGCAGGGAGCGCCGGGGCCTCGGTCACGACCGCCAGGCGCCCCCTGGCGGAGAGGTGCCAAAGCGTGGCCGCTGCGTCCCAGGCCGCAAGCCCCGAGCTCACCCGGCTCGGCCTCGACAAGCCCATCTACACGATCAGCGTGGCCGCCGAGATCCTGGCCGTCCACCCGCGCACCCTGATGATGTACGAGCACCTGGCCCTGGTCGTCCCCCACCGGACCCCCACCAACCGGCGCCGCTACTCCCAGCGGGACCTGATCACCCTCCAGGCGATCCAGCGGCTCACCAAGGCCCACGGGCTCAACCTGCAGGCGGCCCGGCATGTGATCCGGCTCCTCCAGACTTTGGACCGGCATCGGATCCCGCGGCCCGACTTCGTCACCGACGTGGACATCGCCCACGTCCGTATCTGACCTGCGCCGATCGGTGGCATGGGTCGGATTGCGCGTTTGCAGATCGCATCACTCGCGCTCTGAGTGTGCCTGGTGGCGCGGCTATACTGCCCGGCAGGCATTCGGCGCCGCGGAGGCCGCGCCACTGGAGGAGGACAGCGGAGGCGATGGCAGACGAGGACGCGGTCATCGACGTCCTCCTGATCGAGGACGACCGGGACACGCTGGAGATGTACCGGACCAAGCTCGAGCTGGACGGCTACCGGGTTCACGTGGCGCTCGACGGGATCGAGGGCGTGGATCGGGCCAAGGAGCTGTTGCCGGACATCGTCTTTCTCGACGTCCGCCTCCCCCGCAAGGACGGCTTCGAGGTGCTCCAGGAGCTCCGCCGTCACGGTCCGACGGCCGAGACCCCGGTGATCATCCTCAGCAACTTCGGTGAGAAGGACCTCGTCGACCGGGGGCTCAAGTTGGGAGCTTTGGAGTTCCTGATCAAGGCGCAGACGTCGCCCGGGGCCCTTTCAGAGGGGATCAACGAGTGGCTGAAGGAGTAGGCGGAGTCAGCCCAACGGGCGGACCGCTGCCCGGATCACCCGGTCTCGACAAGCCCATCTACACGATCAGCGTCGCGGCCGAGATCCTGGAAACCCACCCGCGGACGCTGATGATGTACGAGAACATCGGCTTGGTCGTGCCGCAGCGGACCTCGACCAACCGGCGCCGCTTTTCGCAACGTGACATCTACAAGCTCCAGACCATCCAGAGCCTGACCCGGCAGCACGGGGTAAACCTGACCGGCGTCCGCTACGTGCTGGCGCTGCTCAAGGCTCTTAACGATCACGGGATACCCCCGCCCGACAGCCTCAAGGACATCGACGTCTCGGCACTGAAGATATGAAAGGCGCGCCCCGCGACACCCGCCGGCTCAGGTCTGAGAAGCTCTGCTGATGGCCGCCCAGGAACCCGCGCCCGCGCCCGCCCCGTCGGTCATCGACGCGCTGCGGCAGATCCTGGCCGATGGCGTGCGTTTGGTCCGGGCCGAGATCGGGGTGGTGCGGGCCGGAGGCATCGCCACCGCCAAGCGCGCCGCGTTCGCCGTGGCCCTGCTGGTCGGCGCCGCCGTCGCCGCCCTCCTGGTTGTCATCTTTCTCCTCGGGGCCGCGGCCGAAGGGCTGGGCGGGCTCTTCCACCACCCCTGGCTGGGATGGCTGATCATGGCGGGCCTGATCCTGGTGGTCGGAGCGCTTCTGGGCTGGCTCGGCTACCGCATGCTGAAAGAGACGATCGCCGAAGGGCGCAAGGTCGGCGCCACCGTCAAGGAGGACCTGGAGTGGGTGACGAGGTTGCCGAGGCAGAGAGAGAACGGGAGCTGAGCAAGCAGGCGCTTGCGGCTCACGTCGCGGCTCTGGACACCCGGGTCCGGGACGAGCTCGACTGGCGAGCGAGGCTCCGCCGGGATGGTTTCAGGTATGCCGTCATCGGGACGGTCGCCGTGGTCCTCACGGTTTCGGTGGTGGTGCTCCGGTCGCGGGGCCGGAGGGAGGAGAGCTTCCCGGCCACGGTGACATCGCTCGACGACGTCGCCGCCCAGCTGGACGAGATCCGGCAGGAGCTGGCCCGGCGCCGCAAGGAGGGTGGGCCGCTGTGGCAGAAGCTGGCCGTCCGTGCCGCCACCACCGCGGCTGCCGCCGGCGGGGCGGCGGTGGCACGCCAGGCCATGGAGCGGATGGCCGGGTCCGACGAGCCCGCGACCGGCGCCGAGCCCGACCACCGCTCCTGAGCCGGCCTTCCCCGCGCGCCGACGGCCGGCAGGTGTTGAGGAGCCTCCCGCTCTGGGACTCATTCGGCGGCGATCGCCCCCCGGCAACGGGGAAAGTCGGGGCACATCCACACCGTGGAGCCGCGACGCTCCATCGGCCGCTCGCAGATGGGACACACCGGCCGGAGTGGGACTTCGGAGCGCGGCTTCGGCCGCTTGGCAGGCCGGCGCAGGAGACGCATCACCCGTCCTGATACACCGCCAGGAGGGCTCCGTCCGAGATCAACGGAGGCCGCGCCGGGCCGGGGCCCGCACCCGGGCGGTGGCCAGCCGGGCCGGAGCCGACCGGAGGCGGGCGAGAGCGAGCGCGGGGAGGACGGGCCCGATGAGGAGCACGGTGAGGAGGATCTGATCGGTCTGGAGGACGAGCTGGGTGACGGCCAGCGCGGCCGCGACCAGGAGGATGACCATCGGGACCAGCGGCATGGGGCGAGGCTAGGTCGCCGAACCTTTCGGCTGGGTGACCGGATCGGGCTGGGGACGGCTCAGCCGGGACCAGGGCCGAGAGTGGTAACGCTCTTGTAAGGTTCGGATGATCAGCATCCTGCCGATCACGTTACGGACGAATGGGGAGATTGCTTGTCCGCGAAGTCCGCGGCGGACGGGGTCTGGCGCGGGCGCGACAGCGTGCCCGCCGATGACCGCCCGGTCCACCACCCCGCCCCCACCGTGCCCGCCCAGGCCGGCCCGGGGGCCCGCTCGAGAAGACTGACGACCCGACGCCGGCTCCTCCTGGCAGGGCTCCAGCTGATCGTCCTCCTTATCAGCGCGGCGGTCATCTACGCCCTGGTTCGCAAGGTGAACCCGGGTCAGGTGGTGGGAAAGGCCGGGCGTGTCTCCTGGCGGCTGGTGGGGGTGGCGATCGCCCTCAACCTGGTGACCACCCTGCTCCGGGCCCGGCGCTCCCAGATCCTCCTGAAACGCCTCGGCCAGCATGTCCCCTTCGTTCGCATGAACTGGGTGGACCTGGCGGGCCAGACCCTCAGCTGGCTGACCCCGGCCGCAAGCGGCGACCTCTCACGACCCTACCTCTGGCGCAATCGCGACCGCGTCCCGGTGAGCGCCGGCGTTGCGACCGTGATGTACGAGCGGCTGGTTACGATCGTCCAGCTCGGGATCGTCGGCGGGGTGCTCGCCGCCGCCATCTACCTGCCCCCGCTCGGGACGGCGGGGCTGGCGCTGGCCGGCTTGGTCCTCCTCGCCTCCCCCTGGTGGGCGAGCGTGATCACGCGACACTTCTTCACGACCGGCATCCCGCCTGAGCGCCACGGCCTGGTCGGCGGGATACTCCGGTCGCTGGTGCAGCTCGAGGAGCTCGGTCTGGCGCCCCGCCTCGGCGCCGTCTTCGCCTTCTACAGCCTCGTCATCTTCGCGGTCTGCGGCTTCCAGATCCTGCTGCTCGTCTGGGGGCTCGGGGCAGGCGTCACCCTGGGCGTGGCCATCGCCGCCTACTGCGTCTCCCAGGTGATCGGCAGCGTGTCGACGCTGCCCTTCGGCATCGGCGCGGCCGACGTCACGACCGCCGCCCTGCTGGTGGCCGGAGGGCTGACCAAGGTGGACGCGGTGGCGGTCACCGTCCTGGTGCGGGTGGCCATGACCCTCCCCCTCGGCATCGCCGGCGCGATCGGGATCATGCTCCTCGGGCGTCCGCGCATCCCCGACGATGAGGCCGTCCCGGCCCCGGTGAACCCATGACCCCCGCGGAGTCCACGATCGCGGCCACGTCGGGCGGCGGGGAGACCGCCCCGCGTCCCACCCGGGTTGTGGTGGTCGGCGGGGCCGGCTTCATCGGCAGCCACCTGGTCGAGCTGCTTGCCGCCGACCAGCTCTCGGTGCTGGTGATCGACGATCTCACCCACCCCTGCGGGGCCGCTCTCCCCAGCGCGGTAGAGCTCCTTGAGGCGGACGCCGGCAGCCCCGAAGCCGCCGATGCCCTGGCTCGTTTCCGGCCCCAGGCGCTCATCCACCTCGCCGCCAAGGGAGGCGTGAACCGCGCTCTGCGCGACCCCGGAGAGCACGTCCGGCGGGTCCTCGCCAACTCGGTGGCCTGTTTCGAGGCAGCCGCCCGGGCGGGCTGCGAGGCGCTCCTCATCGCCTCGTCGGGAGGGGCCGTGTACGGCGACGCCGAGCGGCTCCCGGCTTCCGAGGAGCTCACCCCCGCCCCGCGATCCGCCTACGGCGCGGAGAAGCTCTGCGAAGAGACCTACCTCTGGACCTACCGGCAGCGCGGGTTGCGCACCGTGGCACTGCGGTTCGGCAACGTCTACGGGCCGCGCCAGGACGGCACCGGAGAGGCCGGAGTGGTCGCCATCTCCTCGACCCGGCTGGTCCAGGGATTGCGCCCCGTAATCTACGGTGACGGCTCCCAGACCCGCGACTTCGTCTACGTGGGGGACGTCGCGGCCGCCACCCGAACCGCCCTGCTCAGTTCGATCGGCGGACCGCTGAACGTGGGGACCGGGAGGGAGACGAGCGTCCGCGAGGTGGTGGCAGGACTGATCCGAGCGTCCGGGGCGGAGATCGCCCCCGACTTCCAGCCCGCCAAGCCAGGCGAGGTGGCCCGCGCCTGCATCGACCCGGGGCGCGCCGCGCGCTCGCTCGGCTGGAAGGCTCAAACTTCCCTCCCCGAGGGTCTCGCCCTGACCCATCGGTTCTTCGCCACTCAGTCAGCACGGACATCGCCGGGCGGCCTTCGCCCGGTCACCTAGGGGAGACAACCATGCGCATCGCGGTCCTGGGGGCCGACGGCTACCTCGGGTGGCCGACCGCCCTTCACCTCTCTGCACGCGGCCATGACGTCATCGCGGTCGACAGCCTGGTTCGGCGGCGCTGGGACGAGGAGTGCGGAACGGACAGCCTGACGCCGATCGCCTCGATCGCCGACCGGCTGGCCCGCTGGCAGGCGGAGAGCGGCCACAAGCTCGACTGGCACCAGATCGACCTCTGTGACGCCGCCGCGGTCGACGAGCTGATCCGCACCACCCAGCCCGACGCCATCGTCCACTTCGCCGAGCAGCGCTCCGCCCCCTACTCGATGATCAGCCCCCGCCACGGTGTGGAGACGCAGGTCAACAACGTGGTGGGCACCCTCAATGTGCTTCTCTCGGTGCGGGACCACGCGCCGGACTGCCACGTGATCAAGCTCGGGACCATGGGCGAGTACGGGACCCCGAACATCGACATCGAGGAGGGGTTCATCGAAATCGACCACAACGGTCGCCACGACCGGATGCTCTACCCCAAGCAGCCGGGGTCGCTCTACCACCTCTCCAAGGTCCACGACAGCCACAACCTCGACTTCGCCTGCCGGATCTGGGACCTGCGGGCCACCGACCTCAACCAGGGTGTGGTCTACGGGACCACCACCGACGAGACCGCGCTGCACCCTCAACTCATCACCCGGTTCGACTACGACGGCATCTGGGGAACGGTGCTCAACCGCTACTGCGTCCAGGCGGCGGTCGGCGAGCCGCTGACCGTCTATGGCAAGGGCGGTCAGACCCGCGGCTTCCTGGACATCCGCGACACCGTGCGCTGCATCGAGCTGGCGGCCATGAACGCGCCGGCCGCCGGCGAGTACCGCGTCTACAACCAGTTCACCGAGCAGTTCTCGGTCCTCGGGCTGGCCGAGAAGGTGAAGCACGCTCGCGCCGTCCACGGTCTCCCGACCACCATCTCCCACGTCCCCAACCCGCGCCGGGAGAAGGAGGAGCACTACTACAACGCCAAGCACCAGCGCCTCCTCGACCTCGGCCTCGAGCCTCACGGGCTGAGCGACACCCTCATCGACCACGTCGTCCAGACGGTCGAGGCGAACGTCTCCCGCGTCAGGCGCAACACAATCGAGGCGCTCATCGACTGGCGCAAGGGTGGCCCCGTCTACGCCGGGGGCCGGGCGCCGGCACTGACCGCCCTCGCCGGCATCGGTGGCTAGCCGGAAAGTCGGCGGCCCGTCCCGGGGCCCCGAGGCGGCGGGTCCGCGTCTCAGCAGCCTCAGCCTGGTGCTCCCGGTCCACAACGAGGCCGAGAACATCGGCTGGTTGCTGCCCCACGCGGCTGACGTCCTGCCCGGGATCGCGAGCCGCTTTGACCTGGTGATCGTCGACGACGGCAGCACCGACGGGAGCGGCGAGCTGGCCCGATCCCTCGCCGAGAAGCTGGGCATCTCGGTGCGCGTGCTCCGCCACGAGCAGAAGAGCGGCTATGGGATCACGGTCGGCGATGGCCTCCGAGCCGCCCGGGGGGACTTTGTCGCCTTCACCGATGCCGACGGCCAATTCGAGATCGGCGACCTGGCCCTGCTCGTCCCCCTCCTCGACCATGCGGACCTGGCTGCCGGCTGGCGGGAGGAACGGCGCGACGCCCGAGCCCGGGAGGTCGTGAGCTGGGTCTTCAACACCCTGGTCGCGGTTCTCTACCGCCTCCCCTATCGCGACGTCGACTGCGCCCTGAAGCTGATGCGCCGTGAGGTCCTGGACTCGCTCACCCTGGAAGCCCGAAGTGCCTTGATCAACGCGGAGCTGTACTACAAGGCCCGGTACGCCGGCTGGCGGATCGCCCAGGTGGCGGTCCCCCACCACCCCCGGGTGGCGGGCCGGCGCTCAGGTGCCCGACCCCGCGCCATCGCTCGGGCCATCAAGGAGTTGTTCCTCTTCCGCCTGCGCATCCGGCGGTCCCTTCCGCTCCGGCATGCCGCTGCCATCCCGGCGGGCAAGCGGACCGGCCGGGGCTGAGATAGCGACCAGGGGGCCGGCGATCCCCCACCACCCAGATCGAGGCTCCCGACCGCGATCAGCCGGCGTGAGTACCTGCGAATCGCGAGTCGATGGCGTCGGCCCAGTTATCGCCGTCGCCGGGCAGGAGCTCGGTGAGCGGCTGAGGTCGGGTGGCCTGGTCTGTGCCCGAGGAGGCGACGACCTGGAGCTCCCCCGCCATCTCCGCCTGCCCTCCCGCGGCCACGGCAATCTGCTGAGCGGTGGCGGACACCTCGCGGCTGGCCACGCTGACCTGCTCCATCGCCTCCACCACCTGCTCGGTGGCCGAAAGCTGCTGCTGGGTGGCGAGCCGGACGTTTGAGCTGGCCTCGGCGACCTGCTCCATCAGCCCAAGGCCGATCTGGAGCTGGGCGGCGCCCTCCTCCATCGCGAGGACGGTGGCGCCGGTCTCCGACTCGGCGCTCTCGGTGATCGTGGAGATGTCCGCAGCCAACGCCTTGGAGCGGTCTGCGAGCCGCCTCACCTCGTCAGCCACCACCGCGAAACCGCGACCCGCCTCGCCGGCACGGGCCGCCTCGATGGCGGCGTTGAGGGCGAGGAGGTTGGTCTGGTCCGCGATGTCGTTGATGAGCCGGAGGATCCTGCCGATGTCACGGACCCGGTCGGTGAGAGCGACCGTGCGTTGACCCGAGGTCAGGATGCGCTCATGGGCACGGTCGAGGTTGTCCCGGGTCTCAGCAGCCTGGGTGGCGACCCGCTCCACGGTCTCGGCGATGTGGCCGGATGTCCGGGCCAGCTCCTCCATGCTCGCCGAGGTCTCGACTGCCGCCGATGTCTGCTGCGCGGTTGTCGACACCAGCTGGGTTGAGGCCTCGGAGAGACGGGCGGCGGAGCCGGCAAGCTCGCCGCTCACCTCCCTGACCCGCTCGACCATGCCGCCCAACCGCTCGACCATGAGGTTCAAGGCCTTCCCGAGCTCCTTGACCTCCACCGCCCCGCCGGGGTGCACCCGGGCGGCGACGTCACCGGCGGCGACCCGCCGGGCGAGCCGGCCGAGGGCACGTAGATGACTGGTCTCCCGGTACGCGACCAGGAAGGAGATCGCCCCGAGCAGAACCGCACCGACGAGACCGACCACCATGGCGGTCGATCGCACCTGGCCCGCCATGGCGGAGGTCCAGCCGCGGCCCGAGGTGACCGTGCTGAGGACCACCACGAGAAGGGCCATCACGACGATGCCGGCGATGAAGACTCCCGCGACGACGCGGACGAGGAACCGGTCCAGCACCCGCCGGATCGCCGCTCCGAGGTTGGCCATGGAAGTCTCCAGCCCGCCCACGCCCAGCCGGCGTGGCATTCCGGTTCGGCTCTCAGATTTAGCACCCACCGGCGTAGAGGTGGGGTGAGGTTTGCGTGACGGCCTGCTGACAGTCCCACACGGTGCCCTCCTGTGCCGAATCCCTCAGCGGGGCGCCGAGGCCAAGGAAGGGGTGGCCCGAGGAGGAGCGCACTGACGTGCGTGACGGCGAGAGCCGGGCCCGCTGACGCCGGCATCGGCGTCCCTAGGGCACCGTCAGCGGCGGGCGAGCAGCTCCGTCAAGGGGCCAACATGTCCGGCGAGGAGCTCGTGGAGCTCGAGGAGCTCGTCGCCTGTGATGGGCGCATCCACCCGCTCACCGCCCTCGTCCACGTTGGCACCGGGCGCAGCCGCCACCGGGGCCTCGCCCTCGGTCTGGAAGATGATCTGGAGCAGGTTCTCGTCGTTGCACGACCGGCAGGTGACGCGGACCAGCGCCCGGTTGTCCTGCTGGGCGAGGACGTTGATACCGCACTCGGCCATGCTCTCGCCGCACTGGACACAGCGGTACCGGCGGGCCTGGGAGCGGAGCAGCTTGACGAGATCCACAGCCTCAGTATAGGCAGCCGCGCCGAATCACCAAGGCACACATGGCCCCCGGAGGCCACGCCCGCAGCAGTGTTGGCCACCGGTACGGGTAGACTCGCCTGCGCCACTGGGGAGTGGCCAAGTGGTAAGGCAGCTGACTCTGGATCAGCAAATCGTAGGTTCGAATCCTACCTCCCCAGCCAAACCAGTTTGTTTGCATGCGCAAATGGAAAACTGGGCTTCGGCGACCGTCCCTGACCAGGGCGGCCCTCAGAGCGAGGTGACGATGAGCGCGGCCCCCATGCCGACCACCATCGCAGTGACCACGATCAGGACGACCTTCTCCCAGAGGCGCAAACGGAAGGGGGCGGGCAGGGTGGTCCAGGCGAGGACGATCAGGAAGACGAGGACGATCGGCAAGAGCAGAGCGTTGAGGATCTCGACGGCGATCGCGAGACCCACCAACGAGCTGCTGGTCAGCACCAGCACGGCGGAGAGGCCCACCGCCCCGATGAAGACGCCGTAGAAGAGGGGTTCCTGGCGAAACTTCCGGTTGAGGCTGCGGGGCTTCCCGGCGACCTCCGCGAAGGCCCACGCAGCCCCCAGGGAGACCACCAGAGCCGCGACCAGGGCAGCCCCGGCCACCCCCATGGCGAAGGCGAGACGGCCACCCGCGGCTCCGAGTGAGGAGGTCAGTGCGGTGGAGATCTGGGCCACGGTGTTGAGCGAGCCGGAGTGCCGATGGAAGAGGCTCGCCCCGGTCGCCACCAGGACCGCGATCATGATCACCTGAGTGACCACCGCGCCGATCGCCGTGTTGATCCGCGCGAAGCGGAGATCCCGGACGGTGATTCCCTTGTCCAGGATCGCGGCCTGCTGGTAGAAGATCATCCAGGGCATGACAACCGCCCCGACATTGGCCGCCACCAGAGCGAGGTAGGCCGAGTTCCCGAGTGGCTGCCCCATGCCCAGGCTGCCGACCAGTGAACCCGGATCCGGATGGGCCCGGATGGCGGCCACCAGGAAGGCCAGCTCGAAGAGCCCGAAGCCGATACCGATCAGCTCCACTCGCCGGTAGCTGCCGGAGACGACCACCAGGAGAAGCACGATGGCGGCTCCCGGGACGATCAGCTGCGGGGGCAGGCCGGCGATGCTGCCGACGCCCGCGATGCCCGCGAACTCGGTGACCAGCGCACCCACGCTGGTGACCAGCAGGGTGCTCACGGAGAACACCGCCCATCCGCGTCCGAATCGCGCCTTGATGAGCTCGGCGTGCCCCTTGCCGGTGGTGAGCCCGAGCCGGACGGTCAGCTCCATGACCAGGTAGAGGACCGGGATGAGAAGGACCTCGAGGGGAAGGAGCCGGTAGCCGAAGCGGGCCCCGGACTGGGCAGCGGTCACGACGCTGCCGGCATCGGTGTCGGCGAGCATCACCATCAGGCCGGGGCCGATCGCCACCGCGAGCCACATCCAGCGTCTGCGAAGGCGGCGGGAGGGCAGCTGCGGGGATCCCTCCTCAGCGTCAGGTCCTGAGACCTCGGGGGCCTGCTCAACCGCGCCGGCCCGCAGCCCGAGAGCCCGGACGTTCATCGCTCGCCCGCGCGGGCGCAGCACGGCGAGGCGGGCGCCCCGGAGCTGGTCGCGCGGTGGCATGCGGTCACGGGTCGGAGGTCTCCCTGCGCCGCGCACCGCCTCGGCGAGGTGGCGGCATCGGTCCGGCGTCCACGGATAGCTTCGGCTTAGAGCGGGCTAACATCCAGGGCCGAAGGTCATCTGCCGATGGGGTCGCCCGTCACCGCGAGCCAGCCTCTCGACCCTCAGCACCATCTCGCGCACCGAGGCACGCGCTGCGGCGCTCAGAGCGAGAGCTTTCAGGGTTCGCTGCGCGTACTGAGGGGTCCTCCGCTCAGTGCGTGGTATTGAGGGGTCCTCCGCTCAGTGCGAGAGCTTTGAGCTCTCGCTCGTCGCTACGTCGCCCTCAGTACGTGGTACCAGCCGGTCCTCCGTTCGGAAAGTGAGCCTCTGGCTCCCTCTCCTTGCTCCGTCGCGGCTAGTAGATGAAGCCCTCGACGTCGTTGAGAGTGGTCACCTCGCGGGAGTCGATGTTCCCGGGAATCTCGTCGAAGTTGGCCTCGTCGACGTAGAAGTTGGTGGGGCTCACGACGGACACCACGTAGGCGACGTGTCCGTAGTAGCTATAGCCGTTGCCCGGGCCCCACACCACGATGGCCCCCGGCTTGGGAGTCGAGCCAGTCGAGTAGCCCATGGCCGCGGCGTTGCCGAACCACTCGTCCGCGTTGCCACCCCACGGGACCTCGCGCAGCGAGGCGACATACCAGGTGCACTGGCCCCAGGGGAAGGAATTGGGGATGCTCCCGAAGGCAAAGGGGCAGAGCACACCGCCGCACAGGCCGCCGGAGCCTCCGCCCCTCTGGGCGGCAGCCGCCGCCGCGGCAGCAGCCGCCGCCGCAGCCGCTGCCGCGGCCTCCTCGGCGGCCTGCTGCTGGGCTCGCACCGAGGCGATCTGGCTGAGAAGCGAGTTGCGCTGGCTCACCAGGCCCGCGGCCTGGCCGCCGAGGGAGGCCGCCTGCTGCTTGAGCTCCGACTCCTGGCCCTGCAGGGCGGCCTGATCGGCCTCGAGCTGGCTCTCGGCCTGAGCGACCTGGGTGAGGTGGGACTGCTGCGTCTGCTGCAGGGCGTCGAGCGCCTGCTGGTCAGCCTCCACCGCGGCCATCAACTGCTGGACCTTCCGGCTCACCGCAGTGGCCGAGTCCAGCTGCTCCATGAAGGCCGCGATGCTCTGGCTATTGACCAGCCCGTCCACCACGCCGGTCCCGCCCTGGGTGTAGATCTCCACGGTGAGCTGGGTGAGCTGCACCTTCTGCGCCGCGAGGTGGGTGGTGTCGACCTGGATCGCCTCGGCGGTCTGGGCCAGAGCCAGGTTGAGCTGGTTGATCTGCGTCTGATCCGAAGCGACCTGGGCTTCGGTGACGGCGATCTGTTGCTGCACGGCGGCGGCCTGAGCGTTCGCCGTCGCCTCACTCCCCTGGAGGCTCTGCAGCTGGGTGCCAAGACCGTTGTACTGGCTCTGGAGCTGGTCGATCTGCTGGTCGTAGGAATCGGTCAGCCGGATGCCGGGGAGGGCCACCCGGGAGGGCGGGGGCACGGCAGCCGCCAGTGCTCCGATCAGGAGAACGGAGGCGACGAGCTTGCAGGTGAGGCGTGTGGTGCGGTGCAAAGATCCGTGTCCGTGGGTGGACGTGGGACGCGGAGCTTATCAGCGCCTCTCCGAGCCCCCGGAGCCGCTTTCGACGCCTTTTGATGGAGTCGTGACGCTGCCGTCACAGTTGTCCGGCTGCCCTCACTGTTAGCGGCGCTTGGTACGTTCTTGCCGGACCTCTTGGGCTCTGCTCCCAGCCCCCCGGATGGAGGCCGGAGTTCTCCACTCAGAGCGAACCAGGCGACTGTGTAGAGTTGGCCGCGAACAGCAGATGGAGGATCGGTCAACGTGAGCGAAGCGCCAGAGCTCAAGCCCGCCGAGTCGACGACACCCACGCTCGCCCCCCGGGGCCTGGAGGGGGTCGCAGTCGCCGAGACCCGGATCGGAGACGTACGGGGAGAGGAGGGCTTTTACCACTATCGCGGCTACGACGCGACCGAGCTGGCCCGCCACTGCTCGTTCGAGCAGGTCTGGCACCTCCTGCTGATCGGCGAGCTGCCCAACCCACGCGAGCTCCGCTGGCTCCAAGACCAGGAAATCGCCGGACGCACGCTGCCCGGCGGAGTGTCCACAGCCCTCGACGAGATCGCGCGCCTCCCCGGCTACACCGCCCTCGGCGCCCTACGCACAGCGGTCTCCCTGAGCGGGGCGGCCCTGAACCTCCAGCCGACGCTCGACCTCACCCCCGATCAGGTCCGCGCCGACGCGCTGCGGATGGTCGCGCTGACCCCAGTCCTGCTCATGAGGCTCCACCGGGTCCACCAGGGGCTGGCCCCGATCGATCCCGATCCCAGCCTGGGCTACGCCGCCGCCTACCTCCAGATGCTGACCGGCGAGCGACCGGACCCCGAGGCGGCGCGCGCTCTGGAGCAGTACATGATCCTGACCATGGACCATGGATTCAACTCGAGCACCTTCACCGCCCGGGTGATCACGTCCACCGGGAGCGACATGGGCTCGGCGCTCACCGGGGCCATCGGCGCACTCGCCGGCCCCCTCCACGGTGGGGCACCGTCGCGCGCCCTGGACATGCTCGACGCCATTGGCACCCCGGACCGCGCCGAGGAGCATCTCCGCGACGAGGTCAATGGCGGCCAGCGCCTGATGGGCTTCGGGCACCGCGTCTACAAGACGGACGATCCCCGCTCGGTCCTCCTCCACGAGGTGGCGCGCGGTCTGGGCGGTCCGCAGGTGGCGTTCGCAGAGCATGTCGAGGCGACCGCGCTGCGGGTGCTCAGCGAGCTCAAGCCGGGACGGCGTCTCTACACCAACGTCGAGTTCTACTCCGGCGTGGTCATGAACACGGTGGGCCTCTCGCGGGACATGTTCACCCCCACATTCGCGTGCAGCCGCACGGTGGGGTGGACCTCCGCCGTCGCGGAGCAGGCGAGCAACAACCGGCTGATTCGCCCCTCCGCGATCTACGTCGGTCCTCCCGCCCCCCGAACCCTGCCCGAGGGTTACGCCTACGCCTAGCCCGGTGGGTTGAGCGTAAGGGGGGCTGGCGTCAGACCTGGCTAGACGCTGCCCAGATGTTGATCCGGCTCTCGGTGGCGAGCCGATCGATCGCCTCCAACTCCTCGGGGGCGAAGTCGAGCTGATCGAGGGCGGCAAGATTCTCCTCAAGCTGGGCGACGCTGCTCACCCCAATCAATGCCGAGGTGACCCGCGGGTCCCGGAGGACCCAGGCAAGTGCCATCTGGGCGAGCGACTGCCCGCGCCCCGCAGCCAGCTGGTGCAGCCCGCGGATCTTGGCAAGCGTGGTCTCGGCCAGCATCTCCGGGCTGAGGGAACCGTGACGGCGGGCGCGCGACCCCTCGGGGACGCCCTCCAGGTACTTGCTGCTCAGCAACCCCTGGGCGAGCGGAGAGAAGACGATGCAGCCGATCCCCCGGCCGTCCAGGACGTCGAGGAGTCCGCCCTCGATCCAGCGGTTGAGCATGGAGTAGGAGGGCTGGTGGATGAGGATCGGCGTGCCCAGCCCGGCCATGATCCGGGCGGCCGACTCGGTGGTCTTGGCGGAGTACGAGGAGATGCCCGCGTAGAGTGCCTTGCCCTGGCGCACCGCGGTATCGAGGGCGCCGAGCGTCTCCTCCAGCGGGGTCTCGGGGTCGAAGCGGTGCGAGTAGAAGATGTCGACGTAGTCGAGTCCCATCCGCTTCAGGCTCTGGTCAAGGCTGGCCAGAAGTTGCTTGCGCGAACCCCATTCCCCGTAAGGGCCGGCCCACATGTCGTATCCCGCTTTGGTGGAGATCACCAGCTCGTCGCGGTGAGGGCGGAGGTCGGTGGCGAGGATGCGCCCGAAGGTCTCCTCCGCCGAGCCGTAGGGAGGTCCGTAGTTGTTGGCGAGGTCGAAGTGGGTGATCCCGAGGTCGAACGCGCGCAGCACCACGCTGCGGCTCTCACTGAGCGGCCGCTCGGCGCCGAAGTTCTGCCAGAGGCCCAGCGAGATCAGCGGGAGCCGCAGGCCGCTCCGACCCGAGCGGCGGTAGGCCATCGACTGGTACCGGTCGGGAGCAGGGACGTAGGTCACCGGGGGCCCTCCATGCGACGGAAGCGACACCGGGCGCGGTCCCCTCGGGCGCCGGCACGGATGTTTGTGTTGCCGCTGAATCTTCGACGGCTATGATAGACGCGTGCACATGCGTTCGCATGTTCGGCGAACGCCCTGCGCTGATCGGCACGGAGATCCGGAGAGCCCATGACCGGAGACGTCTTCAACGACTTCTGCATCCAGGCGGCGACCGTCAACGGATCGGGATCGCAGTCCTCCAACCTCGTCATCACCAAGGCCCTGCACCACATGGGCATCCCGGTGGCGGCCAAGAACGTCTTCCCCTCCAACATCGAGGGGCAGCCGACCTGGTACGACATCCGGGTCACCCCGCAGGGGTACCAGGCGCGGAAGCGGACCGTCGACATCCTGATCGCCATGAACCCGGCGACCTGGGAGCGCGATGCGGCCAACGTCCGGGCTGGCGGGGCGGTCATCCACGAGGCGGCCCTTCCCCGCTTCGGCGCCGCGGATCGCGACGACGTCTCCTGGTACCCGGTGCCGTTCGCCCGGCTCGCGCGCGAGCAGCTGGAAGCCAAGCCGGACCTCCGCAAGTACCTGCAGAACATGATCTACGTCGGCGTGCTGGCCGAGCTGATCGGCCTCGACCCGGCCGCCGTCGAGCAGGGGGTTCGGGATCAGTTCCGGACCAAGCCCAAAGCCGCCGACCTCAATCTCGCCGCGGTACGGATCGGTGTTGACTACACGCGGGAGAACCTGGTCAAGAGCGATCCCTATCGGGTGAGGCCGATGGACGGCACTCGCGGAACCGTGCTCCTGGACGGCAACCGCGCTGGTGCGCTGGGCAGCCTCATGGCCGGCTGCACCGTGCTCGCCTGGTACCCGATCACCCCGTCCTCCTCTCTCTGCGAGGCGTTCATCGGCTACGCCGAGCGCTACCGGTTGGACGCCGCGACGGGAGAGCGGCGGTTCGCCGCCATCCAGGCGGAGGACGAGCTGGCCGCCATCGGGATCGTGCTGGGTGCGGAGTGGGCGGGCGCCCGGGCCATGACGGCGACGTCGGGACCGGGGATCTCGCTGATGGCCGAGCTCACCGGACTCGGCTATTACGCCGAGATCCCGGCCGTCATCTTCGACATCCAGCGGGTGGGGCCCTCCACCGGCCTGCCGACCCGGACCATGCAGGGAGATGTGAGCTTCGTTCACTCCCTCTCCCACGGTGACACCCGGCACCCGGTGCTCCTGCCAGGAACGGTCATCGAGGTGTACGAGGACGCGCAGCGGTCCTTTGATGTGGCCGACCGGCTGCAGACCCCCGTCTTCGTCCTGAGCGACCTGGACCTCGGCATGAACCTCTGGATGACGGCGCCGCTCCCCTACACGGAGCGCTCCATCGACCGGGGCAAGGTGCTCGACGCGGAAGCCCTGGCGCAGGTCGCCGACTGGGCCCGCTACCGCGACGTCGACGGCGACGGCATCCCCTACCGAACCCTCCCCGGCACCGCCGATCCGCGGGCCGCCTACTTCACCCGCGGATCGGGCCACGACGAGCACGCGCTCTACTCCGAGGATCCCGATGTCTACGCGGCCAACGTGGACCGGCTCCGCCGCAAGATCGAGGGGGCGCGGACGCTGCTGCCGGCTCCGCTCATCGAGGAGTCGGGCAACCGGGTGGCGATCTGCGCCTACGGCTCCACCCACCACGCGGTGGTCGAGGCCAGGCACCAGCTGGCGGATCAGGGGGTGGAGACGGACTACCTGAGGATCCGCGGGCTGCCCCTGCATCCGGCCGTGGCCGAGTTCATCTCCCGCCACGACCGCGTCTACGTGGCCGAGCAGAACCGCGACGGCCAGATGGAGTCCCTGCTCCGCCAGGAGCTCCCCGGGGAGCTGGCCGACCGGCTGCGGAGTATCCGTCACTTCAATGGGGTCCCCATCGACGCGGAGGCCATCAGCGAACCACTGCTGGCAGGTGAGCTGGCCGAGCGGCAGCCCGCCGATCAGCAGTCCGTCGATGCCCACCGCGTGCCGGTCGCCTGAGGAGAGCGCCATGGCAATCGCCATCGAGAAGCTGAACCGCGTGGGGCTCAATCGGGATGACTACAAGGGCGCGCACACCACCCTGTGCGCAGGCTGCGGGCACAACTCGATCACCAACCACATCGTCAAGGCGCTCTACGACAGCGGCATCGAACCCCATCTGCTGGCCAAGATGAGCGGGATCGGCTGCTCCTCCAAGGCGGCCGCGTATTTCGTGGAGCACGCCCACGGCTTCAACGGGGCGCACGGGCGGATGCCGTCGCTCGCCACTGGCGCCAAGCTGGCCAACCGCGACCTGTCCGTGTTCGGGATCAGCGGGGACGGCGACACCGCCTCGATCGGGCTGGGGCAGTTCTGCCACATGATCCGGCGCAACCTCGACATGACCTACGTCGTCGAGGACAACGGCGTCTACGGCCTCACCAAGGGCCAGTCCTCGGCCACGGCCGACCTCGGATCCCGGCCCAAGCGAGGACCGGCCAACCGGTACGAGCAGATCGACATCTGCGCCCTGGCCATCGAGCTGGGGGCGAGCTTCGTCGCCCGCAGCTTCAGTGGCGACGGCAAGCAGCTCGTCCCGCTGCTCCAGGCCGCCCTGGCCCATCGGGGCACGGCGATCCTCGACGTGATCAGCCCCTGCGTCACCTTCAACGACCACGATGGCAGCACCAAGAGCTACGCCTACGTCAAGGACCACGACGCCCCGGTCAACACCCCCGACTACATCGCCCCCCAGGAGGAGATCACCGTCGACTACGAGCCGGGGACGGGCCAGGACGTCGAGCTCCACGACGGCTCCCACATCCTCCTGCGCAAGATCGGCCCCGACCACGACGCCCGCGACCGGATGGCGGCGATGCGGCTCCTCTTCGAGGCCCGGCAGAGCGGCGAGATCGCGACCGGGCTGCTCTACGTCAATCCCGAGGCGGACGACCTCTGCACCCGCGAGGCGCTTCCATCACGACCCCTGGCCCAGCTCCCGATCGAGGAGCTGCGGCCGTCCCGCGAGCAGTGGGACGCGCTGATGGCGGGCCTGGCTTAGGGCCTCGACCTCTCCCTCTACACCACGCGCGAGCTGCTCTCCCGCACGACGCCGAGCGCCGATCCCGCATCGCGGAGCCATGTCAGCAGGAGCGCCGGGGCGCCGCGCAGGGTGGCGCCGACCGCGGGGACGACACGCAGGCCGCGGAGGTGGGCGACGACCAGGAGCTGGAAGACGAAGGCCGCGACCGTCACCCACATGTACACCGGGGCGAGCAGGGTGAAGAGAGGTGCCGCATGCGACTGGACGGTGATCCCGGTGTCGAAGACGTACTCGGCCATCTCGGCCGGCCCCGCCAGGAGCAGCCAGAACAGCGCCGCGACCACGGTGGCCCTGCGTTCGAAGAGCCCCGCCACACCGACCTCGCGCACCCAGCAGAAGAGACCGATCAGCGGGATGAGCAGGAAGAGAAAGTAGGGACGCTCGGTGAGCGGGCTGACCAGCATGATGGCCTCGATCGCGAGGCCCACCTCGAGGAGGGAGAGCGCGTCGCGACGGAGCGGCCGGGTCGATATAACCGCGACGGTCAGGATGAGGACGACCACCGCGAGGACGAGCCAGAGCACGGTCACGGCCCCGGGGGCGACGGTGAGCGAATGGGCGGCCGGGTTGACCGTGAAGAGACGGGCCAGCACCCCCTTGGGAGACTCGTTGTGGAGGAAGGGCAGGTACTGATTGGCCCAGAACCCCCAGGCGGTCCAGAAGTCCGACCACGCCCGCTGCCCGAGGAGGAGAAAGGGCGCGAGCCCGAGGATCGCGGTCGACACGGCGGCGACGATCGCGAAGCGGAAGTCGCGCCGCCAGAGGAGAAAGAGGGCGAGCAGGAGCAGCTCCGGCTTGACGGCGCTGCCGGCACCGAGGAGCACGCCGGCAAGCCCCGCCCGGCCCGCGGACCGTGCCCAGAGCGCGGCGCAGATCAGGGCCATCACCAGGAGGTCGCTCTGGCCGAGATCCCATTCCCGATGGACCGGAAGGGTGACCGCGGAGGCCGCGGCCAGGACCAGCAGCATCGCCGCCCTCGGGCGGAGCCCAGCGGCGCGGAGGGCGGCGTAGACGGAGAACACCAGGAAGGCGACGTTGAGCAGGTCCCAGGTGGTCAGAGCGCCCCAGTGAGGAAGGAGGGTGAGTGGCACCATGAGGTAGGCGAAGAAGGGCGCGTACACGTAGACCTGCGTGGTCCAGTAGGCGCCATTGCCGGCCGGGGTGTAGGCGTGGATGAAGCTCATCGCCCCGAGGTAGGGGTTGGTGCCGGACCGGACGTCGAGGCCCGCCTGGTAGAAGGTGCGGAAGTCCGCCCAGCTGAACCGCGCCGCGCCGTAGCGCATCACGTAGAGGGCCGCCGCCGCGATGACCAGCACACTGATCGGCACGGCCCACGGACGCAGCCAGGCCACGATGCCGGGAAGCCGGCGGTCGAAGACGGCCGCGTCGAAGGCGGTGTGGGGCGGCCCCGGCTCCGGCTCAATGCCGCCGGGCTGCCGCGGCAGGCGCCCACCTCTGGTGCTCACCGGCGCGATGATGGCACGCTGGGCAGCCGGTGGACCCCTCCGCCCCCGGCTGCCGGGCGCGAGGGGTGCGAACGATGCCCGCGCGGCGCGGTTCGGGCCGGCTGTCAGCCGAGCGCGGTGGGCCCCATCACCGAGGCGACCAGGTCGTCGCGCAGCCAGACGACCTCTGAGCCCGCCTGGTTGACCTGCGTGTATCCGATGGCCAGCACGGAGGTGATCTCCGGCCAGTTGGCCACGCTGCCCCCGTCCGTGATCACGAGGGCGGGCTCGAGCTCGGCAACCCGCTGGGCCACCGGCCCGTCGTAGCCGAGGAGGTGCTCGTCGTTGTAGATGGGCGGCGTCGGCAGGAGCAGCTGGAGGTTGTCCAAGTCGTAGAGCCAGACGTCCGCCGACCAGACCACCGCGGAGGTGCCCTCGAGTCCGTGGGCGCGAATCCACGCCGCCACCTCGCTGTCCTCGGACACCCGGTAGTCGAACTGATCCTGGTAGGTCGTCAGCGACTGACCTCGCGTGAGCGTCGAGACGGCCCCAAAGTAGTAGGTGGCGAAGCTGTGATTGCCGACCGCCAAAGCCGGGGGCCAGTCCAGCCCGGTCGGTGCCGCACCCACCAGGGCGAGGCCGGTGGCCACCAGGAGCGCGGCGCCGGCCAGGCGCCGCGAGCTCCGCACCCCGGCCGGGAGGCGCAGCCCCAGGCTGCTGAGGGCCAGTGCGGTCGGGACCAGGGAGGGCAGCAGGTAATGGGGATAAGGCTGCCCGGCCAGCGCCGGGACGAGGAGGGCAACAGCGGCCCAGACCCAGAGTGCCCAGGAGACATCCTGGTCCCGACGGCGCAGCCAGGTGCCGGACACGACCAGGGTCAGCACGACCAGCACCACGATCGCCCGGGTCACCATCGGGATCGCAGCCTGCCCCTGACCCTGGGTGAACTGGACCCAGTAGCCGACCAGGGCGTAGGTGACCTTGCCTGCCCCCGCGGTCACGACGGCCGGGATCAGCCAGGCGGCGGTGATGGCGACCACCGTGCCCGCGTAGACCGCCACCCGCCGCCAGGTCGACCGTCCCACCATCGCCAGGATCAGGCCAAAGGCGCAGGTGTCGGCCAGTGCCGTCTGCTGGTAGGCGATGCCGGCCGCCACCAGCGCGCCCACCGCCACCGGCCAGAGCGGCCAGCGACGGGCGTCGGGAGCGGCGACCCGGGTGAGCAGGAGCGCCCCGGCCCATGCCATGGGGGCGATGAGGAGGCTCTCGGGGAGGATCAGCTCGGCGTCGAGGAGGGGGGTGCCCAGCATGATGGCGGCGAGGACCAGGGCGATCACGGCTCGGCGGCGGCCGAGGAGGCGGTCCGCCGCGTAGGCGATGGCGAGCAGGGTGAGCAGCCCGGTCAGGAAGGTGAGGACGTGGAGGGCAGCCTCGCTCGTCCCCAGGAAGTGGATCACGGCGGCGACCGTCCAGATCTGAAGGGGTGGCTTGTTAGTCCAGATCTGGGAGTAGAGGACCTTCCCCTGGAGGAGGGCTCGGGCGGTGGTGACGTAGCCGGCCTCGTCGGTGTACCAGTGGGGCTCGAGGAACGAGGGGATGCGGAGCAGGCTGTAGAGGGCGAGGGGCCCGATCAGCCAGATGCGACGGCGGAGCCGGTAGGTGGAAAGGCGGCTCACCGCACGACATCGTCCCTCCGCCGCCGCCACTGCCGTCCTCCGTGTCAGCGGCCGTCGCGGCCACCTTGCTCTGTCCCCGCGTCCGGAGACCACCCCAATCTATCGTCCCCCGCCAACCTTTCGCGCGCGTTAACGGGCGGCCGATGTGTCATCGTGCCACCCCGTGGCCGTCGCGCCGGAGCATTCTCCACCCTCCGCTACCCCCGGAGCCCGCACCCGCCTGCCCCGCCCCGGCCTCGGCGGGCTGATCGTGGGCGCCGCTCTGATCGCGACGCTCGTCGTCATATGCCGCCGGGTCGGCGACCCGGACTTCTGGTGGCACATGGAGACGGGCAGCTGGATCATCGACCACGGCGCGTTCCCAAGCCACGAGCTCTACACCTACACGGCCTCCAACCGGGTCTGGGCGGATCAGGAATGGGGCAGCGAGGTGCTCGGGGACCTGATCTTCCGGGCCGGGGGGTTCCTCGCCTTCAGCCTCGCCTACGTCGCCGTGACCTGGGTGGGCTTCTGGTTCGTCTGGCGGCGGATCGCGCTGGAGCGCGTGCCCGCCCTGATCGCGGGCGGCTGCATCGCGGTGGCCACTGCGGCCGGCGTCGAGGTCTGGGGGCCCCGGTCGCAGATGATCAGCTTCGCCCTGACCTGCCTGACCCTCTACTGGGTCGAGTCCTACCTCCGGGACCGCAACCGCCACCTCTACGTCCTGCCCGTGGTGATGGTGGTCTGGGCCAATCTCCACGGCGGCTTCGTCTACGGCCTGGCCGTGGTGGGACTCGCCGCGGTCACCGAGGCCGTCCTCTGGCTCGTCTCACCAGAGGACGGCGCCCATCGCCGCCGATCGCTCCGGCTCTGGGTGGTGCTGGCCGCCAGCGCGGTGGCGGGCCTGCTCAACCCGATCACCTTCCACGCCTACCTAGCCGCCATCCAGACCCAGACCAGCGCCGTCCAGCAGACCTTCATCGCCGAGTGGCACTCACCCAGCTTCCACTCCCTCGGTGAGGTGGGCCTCGAGCTGCTGCTCCTCCTGGTGGTCTTTGCCATGGCCTTCCGCCGGCCCCGCCTATGGGACGCGCTGCTCACCGTGGTCGGCGTCTACGCCGCCCTCTCGGCGGTGCGCAACGCTCCGCTCGCCGCCGCTGCGCTCACCCCGATGGTCGCCTGGTCCCTCGGTGGCGCCTGGGAGCGGAGCCGGTGGCAGGAGCCACTCGGAAGGTGGATCCAACGCCGCGCCTCGGACCTCCTCATCCTCGTCTCCGCGGGTGCACTGATCGTCACGGTGGGGGCGGTCGGCATCGCGACCCACACGCTGAGCAGCCAGGCGGCGAGCACCGATGCCAACTTCCCGGTCGGCGCCGCCAACTGGCTGGAGTCCCACCCGACCGTCGGCACCCGGATGTTCAACGCGTACGACTGGGGCGGGTACCTCATCTACCGTTTCTACCCTGACCGCCCCGTCTTCATCTACGGCGAGGCGACCGAGCTGGGCAACCGGCTGCTGCAGCAGGTGAGCGACGTCGAGAACGCCGAGCCCGACTGGCAGACCATCCTCGGCGAGCACGGTGTCAACTACGTGGTCGAGCGCACCGACTCGGCGCTCAGCATGGCGCTGGGCGTGGACCCCCAGTGGAAGCAGGTCTACAACGACGGCTTCGCGGTTATCTTCGTCAAGCGTTAGCGGACGAAGGGCACCAGCGCCGTGTGCGGTGCGCCTCGCGGTGTGCCATCCACCGAAAGGACGACGAGCCCCCCTCGATCCGGGTAACCTCTGTGTCGGCCCGGCTCCGGCCGGGCGGACGCCCGGGCGGCCGGGGCGGGCGTCAATGCCGGCCCGGCCCTAGGAGCCGCATGGTGTCCACCGCCTGGCAACCGCCGCCGCCCCCGGGGGGAGAGCCCACACCGCCGGGTTACCCGTGGCCTCCGCCGGGCTCGCCGCCGCCGTACCCCTACCCGCCTCCGACCGGTCAGGCCCCCTGGCCGGGGCCCTACCCGCCGCCCGGGCAGTACCCAGCGCCGTATCCGCCCCCGTACCCCTATCCGGCCTACGCCAACCCGGGTACCAACGGACTGGCGATCGCCGCGCTCGTTCTCGGCATCCTCTGGCTACTGGGTGGGGTCGATCCTGGCCGTCATCTTTGGCCACATCGCCCTCTCCCAGATCCGCCACAGCCGCCAGGGGGGCCGGGGGCTGGCCATCGCAGGGCTGGTCCTCGGGTACGTCGGGCTGGCCCTGTTCCTCTTGGTCATCTGCCTGGTCATCTTCGGGGTGACAGTCGCGCACACCGGGACGGTCCAGGGCTGAACCGGTGAGCGCGACCCGAACCCGCTACGCCTACCTCGGCCCGGAGGGCACCTTCGCCGAGACCGCGGCGCGCAGTCTCCCGGAGAGCGGGGACGTGGACCTGGTCCCGGTGGAGACGGTCGCCGACGCCTTCGCCGTCGTCCGCGACGGGTCGGCGGAAGCGGCGGTGGTGCCCTTCGAGAACTCGGTGGAGGGGTCAGTGAGCGGCACCCTCGATGAGTTTGCGAGCGGCAGCTCGCTGCACATCGCCCGCGAGATGCTCGTCCCGGTCCGCCTCTCCTTGCTGGCGCGCCCCGGTACTGAGCTCGGCTCGGTCCGGGTGGTCGCCTCTCACCCCCATGCAACCGCCCAGTGCCGGCACTGGCTCCGGGCCCATCTCCCCGAGGCCAGGGTCCGCTCCACCCCCTCGACGGCGGAGGCCGCCGCGGCCGTGGCGGAGGGTGGGGACGGCACCGAAGCCGCGGTGGCCGCCCCCGCCAACGCCGAGCGGTACGGGCTGGTCGAGCTCGCCTCCGACATCGGCGACCACCACCACGCCGTGACCCGCTTCGTGATGGCGGTCTCGCCGCGTCCCCTGCCGCGGCCGACCGGTGCCGACCGGACGACCGTGGTCACCCTGATCGCCGACGACCACCCCGGGGCGCTCCTGGAGCTGCTCACCGAGTTCGCCGTGCGAGGAGTCAACCTCACCCGGATCGAGTCGCGCCCGACCGGCCACGGCCTGGGCCGCTACTGCTTCTCGATCGACTGCGAGGGGCACATCGAGGAGGCCCGCGTCGGCGACGCCCTGGCCGCCCTGCATCGCTCCTGCGAGGAGGTCCGCTTCTGCGGCTCCTATCCCCGGGCCGACGGCGAGGCACCGCGGTTCCGACATGGGACGGCGGACGCCGACTTCCAGGCGGCGGCCGAGTGGCTGGACCGGACCAGGCGGGGGACGGCCTGAGCCCGGGCCGGACCAGGCGGGAGGCCCCGGAGCCCGGGCCGGGTGGATCCCGATTTTGCGCTCCCGCGATGCCCCGTTACGCGGCTGTAGCCAAACCTCTGAGGGTCCCGTGAAGGCCCAACGGTAGGCTCACTAGCGACGTCTAGTGCATTTGCTCTACCCGGCGAGAAGGGCTGGAAAGGGAAGATCATGGAACGGCGCGGGCGGAGGTCCCGGCGTACCCGCTTCATCCGGGTGGCCCTGGTCCTCGCGGCCACGGTTGCGGGCACCGGCCTGGTCGGCTTCGGTGGCTTGGCGGCCTGGCAGGGCTACACGGAGAACGCCGGCAACACGGTCGCCGCCGGGACCGTGACCCACAGCAACGCCGTGGGATCCGCGGTCTGCACCTCGGTGACCTCGGCCACCCAGCTCAACCAGACCGGCAACGTCTGCGCGGCGATCATCAACGTCGCCGGCGTCGACCCCGCCTCCCCGGCCACCCTGGCCACTGGCGGGGTCACGATCACCAGCACCGGGACCCTGAAGAGCACCTTCACCATGCAGATGGCCGCCGTCCCGACGGGCAACCTCTGTGCCGATCTGGTGCTCACCGTGGTCGACGCGAGCAACGTGACCAACTACGCGGCCACCGCTCTCACCACCGAGATGGGCTCCGTCAGCCTGAACGACAGCGCGGGGGCCAGCCTCTGGCCGGGCACGTCCCCGGGACCGGCGGGCGGCGACACCTACACCTTCACCGTCACCAAGGGGCCCAATTTCAACACCGACGCCTCCGACGCCGGCCAGAGCTGCGGCTTCTCGATCCTCTTCACCCAGGTCGCCGGCTAGCTGTAGCTGGTTTCAGCCGGTCGGTTCCACCTCCGGGGTGCGGAGGACGACGGCCGCGACCACCAGGCCGATGCCCACGATCTCGAGAGGCTGCGGGATCTGGCGGAGCAGCAACAGCCCCATGATCGTGGCCGTGGCCGGCAGCAGGCTGAGCAGAAGCGCGAAGGCACCACGGGAGAGGCGCCGGAGCAGCACCTGGTCGAGGGCGTAAGGGATGACGCTGGAGAGTAGGCCGGCGCCCACCGCAAGGAGCAGGACGGCGCCGTGGCCGGCGCTTTCCACCGCGGGAGCGGCGGCGAGCGGCGCGATCGCCACCGTCCCGACGGCCATCGCCGCCGCCAGGCCGCTCATGCCCAGACCGCGCCGGGCCACCTGGTGGGCCAGGACGATGTAGACCGCCCAGAACAGGCCGGCAGCGAGGGCGAGGCCGACACCCAGCGCGCTGCCCGACACGCTGATCCTGCTCAGGATGGCCACGCCGGTCATGGCCACCAGCAACGCGGCCAGGTTGCGCGGCCCCCGGACAGCGATCGCGGCCACCAGGATCGGGCCGATGAACTCGATGGCAACGGCCGTGCCCAGTGGAAGCCGCTCGATGGCGAGATAAAAGGTGAGGTTCATGGCGGCCAGCGCGATCCCGAAGGCCACCACCAGCAGAAGTGCGCCCCGCTCCCGATGGCGCAGCTCGCGCCACGGCCGCCGCCAGGCCCCGAGGACGAGCGCGCCGGTGAGCACGCGGATCCAGGCGACCCCGGCCGCCGGCATCGCCGCGAAGGCGCGCACCGCGAGGGACGCCCCCGCGTACTGGGAGACCGCGTTGACGACGAAGAGCCCGACGAGGTGCGGGGCGGTGCCGCCACGGGCCGTCGGGGAGGTCGGGTCGGGGACGCCGGAGCTGTCGTTCACGGGGACCGAACCGCGGCAGGTCCCCTCCCGGGCGGGGCAAGCGCCCGCCTGGTGAGCGAGGTGCCGGGGCGGCCCGTGAGACTACCGGGTTTCGAGCGAGGCCCGCAGCCGGATCTCAACCCCGGCCAGCGCCTTGGACACCGGGCAGCCCGCCCTGGCCGCCTCCGCCGCCGCCTGGAACGCCGCGCCCTCGATGCCCGGGACAAGCGCCCGGACCTCCAAATCGATGGAGGTGATGGCGGCGCCGTCGGCCCGGCCGGTCTCGAAAGCCACGCTGGCGGCGGCGACGATCCGCTCCGCCGGATGCCCCGACTTGGCCAGCTCGCCGGACAAGGCCATGCAGAAGCAGCTGGCATGGGCGGCGGCGATCAGCTCCTCGGGGCTGGTCGCCCCCTGCTCGCGCTGGGTCCGCCGGCTCCAGGAGATGGGCAGCTCGGGGAAGGCCCCGCTGCCCGAGCGGACGGTCCCACCGCCCCCGATCAAGTCACCGGACCACGTTGCCTCGGCGGTGCTGTGGACAATCGGCATCGGTCAGCCTCCCTGTGACGGTAGCGGTGGTGCGCCAAGTGGCTGCGCCGAGAAAAGACACCGGCGCCGGGGCGTCTCGGGAGATCCGGCCGCGGGCACCCCGCGGAGCCTGGCCGCCTCCGGTCAACGCTCTATGATGATAGTGTCAATGGGCGATGTTGCGACTGTGGACACTCAACTTTCCCGGCCGGTCCCGGCGCGGAGGCGACCCCTCGGGAGGGAGCCCGATCCCCCGGTGACGGCAAACGCTCCGGGCTCGCCCCCGGGGGAGGAGGGTGCGTCTGCGGAAGGGCTAACGCTGGCCGTCGAGCGGACCCGGTCTGATCTGCTCGACATCGCCGTCCACGAGTTGCGCTCGCCGCTCACGGTGATCCAGGGATACGCCTCACTGCTCGACGGAGGCGACCTCGGAGAGCTCGGAGAGGCGGCGCTCAAAGCGGTGCGGGTGATCGCCGCCAAGGCTCACGAGGCTCAGGAGCTGGCCACCTCGCTGCTCACCGTGGCCCGTCTGGAGAGCAACGAGCTGCGCATCGACCGAGAGGAGATCGACCTTGCCGCGCTTCTCGACGCCGTTTGCGACCGGGTCGGCCCGCGTCTCGACCTGGGCGGCGGGACCCTCAGCCTCGACTGCCCGGCCGGAGCGCGGGCTCTGGGGGACGCCGACCTGGTGGCCCGAATCATGGACAACCTTGTCAACAACGCGCTGATCTACTCCGACTCGCCAGCCACGGTGACCGTGACCGTCCGCGCCGCCGCGGGTGCGGTCGGGATCCGCGTGAGCGACCGGGGGCCGGGGGTTCCTGAGGGGGATCGGGAGCGGATCTTCGAGCGGTTCGTCCGGGGGGAGGGGGCGGGACGAGCCGCCGGGACCGGGCTGGGCCTCTACGTGAGCCGCGAGTGCGCACGGCGGATGGGTGGCAAGCTGGCACTGGAGAGGAGCTGTCCCGGAGAGGGCAGCACCTTCCTGCTCAGCCTCCCCGCGGTCTGACGCGCCCCTAGCGGGTGTTGAAGAACCCTTGCTACGACAGCCTCACCCTGGGATCGAGGACGGCATAGATGGCATCGACCACGATGTTGGCGACCACGATGAAGGCGGCGGCGACCAGCACGATCCCCTGGATCACCGGCAGATCCTCGCGGCCGATCGCGCTCACCACGTTCTCCCCCAGCCCCGGGAGGCCGAAGACGGTCTCGGTGATGATGGCACCGCCGAGCACCGTGGCCAGGTCGATGCCGAACTGGGTCACGATGGGAGTGATCGCAGCCCGCAGCGCGTGGCGGTAGATGATCCGCCGCTCCGAGAGCCCCTTGGCCCGGGCGGTGCGGATGTAGTCCTCCCCCAGGACCTCCAGGAGCGAGCTGCGCGAGAGCCGGGCGTAGGTGGCCGCGGTGATCAGGGCAAGGGTCAGCCAGGGGAGGATCAGGTCGCGGGCCCACTGCGCCGGATTGGTGAGGAACGGCGTGTAGTTGCCGGCGCCCGGGAAGATGGAGATGCCGTGGGTGGTGAGGACGTAGAAGAAGACGTAGAGGAGCAGCAGGCCGAGGATGAACGTGGGTGTGGAGAGCCCGGTGAGGACAAAGACGGTGGCGCTGCGGTCCCACACACTGCGGGGACGGCGAGCGGCGAGGATGCCGACGCTCAGCCCGAGGATGAGCCAGATGATGCCGGCGCCCACCGCCAAAGAGATGTCGACCTGGACCCACTGGCCGAGGAGCGTGGTCACGGGCTCGTGCAGCTTGTACGACTCCCCGAGGTTGCCCGTGAGCAGCCGGCCCAGGTAGCCGAGGTACTGCTGCCAGATCGGGTGGTTGAGGCCGAGCGCAGCCCGGATGCTCGCCACCTCGCTGAGCGTTGCCGACTTGCCGGCAAGCAGCCGCGCCGGGTCGGGGTTGGTCATGAAGAAGAGGACAAAGACGAGGCTCACGATCACCCAGAGGGTGACGATCCCCTGAACCACGCGGCGGATGACAAACCGGATCATCAGGCCTCCGTCCCGCCGCTCAGGGGCTCAGTGCCGGTGCCCGCCGGGGCGTCCGGCCCGCCGGCGGCGACCTTCTTGCGTCGCATGGCGAAGAGGCGCTCGGTCCGGGGGTCGAGAGCGTCGCGCACGGAGTCCCCGAGCAGGTTGAAACCGAGGGTGGTGATGAGCAGCGCGATCGACGGGAAGACCCAGAACCACCAGGCCCCGAATCCGGCCGACCCCTGGTCGTCGGCCAGCATATTGCCCCAGGTCGGGGTCGGCGGCCCCACCCCGACGCCCAGGTAGTCGAGGGAGGCCTCGAAGACGATGGCCACCGGGACGAGGAGGGTGCCCAGGACGATCACCGGTGCGATGAGGTTGGGGAG
>Ga0187851_10000856_pt1 | contig 30307 bp, 27 predicted proteins | sample June2016WEW_6_10_FD_132997 | JGI IMG/M metagenome (GOLD analysis project Ga0187851, IMG submission 132997) | Peatland microbial communities from SPRUCE experiment site at the Marcell Experimental Forest, Minnesota, USA - June2016WEW_6_10 | ecosystem: Environmental > Terrestrial > Soil >...
GCACGTACCAGAGCGTCTCCAAGATTCTGCCATACGGCTGGATCTTCAGGGTTCTCAACCGTCTCTTTCCGAAGAAGAACGAGAGCTTCTTCGATATGCTTGCGCCCCAGTAGGGCAAAGGCATATCTAGATTCGACGAAGTCATAAGAATGATCGTCGTCTTCTCGCTTCGTATGGGCTAGGATGAAACGATCAATCCCGAAGGCGAATTCGGGGTCATCCAGCGCCGCGTTTGCTAGCGAGTCCACCTCAATCTCAGCTTCCCAGTCGTTGGGATTGTTCTTGAGCCACGCGCCATCTTCTTCAAGTTCTGCCCGGAAAGCATTCTTCGCCCGGAGCAGCTTGATAAGCCCTTCATGCGCTGTCTTATCGTGAGGGTCGTTGTCGAGACGGAAACGAAATTTAAGCATCTCTATTCTATCGTCAGTGGACTTCTTGCTCGGCTGCTTCTGATAAACCGTCTGCGCATACATGTAGCAAGGCCAGATCGACGCTAGGATGACAGAGACGAAAAGCACCCGACGGTGACGCAGCAGAAGACGAATTCGGAACATAGTACGCTCTATTCCTGATGAATGCGAAGGTAGATGACCCACGCGGCTAACTATTCGTTACCCTCAAACAGGACCATCTGTTTCCGCCGGACATGTTCTACCTCGATAACTTCGGGAATTATTCGCTCGACTTTGAGAGTGCCAAATCTGGTGCGTCTCGCGGTCGTCTGTAAGTGTACGCGTAGCCGGTCGCCGTCCGCGAACGCTTCGCCGCCTTCGATGCGCTTCCAGAAAGCCTCATCTTCGATTCGGGCGTCAAATGAGGTTTCACCATCGCGGAGGTGCCAAGCGAGGCTCCGCCGCCACGCCGATTTCTCGATGCCCAAATCTCTTTCTTCGTTTTTGGTAAGCGCCTCAAGCTCTGCCGCATCCGCCGCAAGCAAATCCGCCTTATGGACGCTCTCAATTACCACGCCCTGTCGTATCGTCTGGAATTCCTCAATCCCGTCTTGATGAAGCGGGTCAAGAACTTTGCGGAGAAATGTCTGGACTTCAGGGTTGTTGTAGATTCGGATGAGCAGGTCTATTTCAATGTTGATTTTCAGATGCCTCGGAACGTCTTCAGGCTTCTCAATTCTTCGCCCTTTCAGTAGCCGAAAAAGATGGTAGAGGCTGGCCCCCGACAGCCCAAAAAAACCTAGCAAGGTCGCTAGATTTGCTAGAGCGGTCGCGGTGCTTCCAGCAAGCAGGTCGCGCGCTGCTACGATGTCTTGGAGGATGTGAACGGGGATGATTAACGAGCTGGCCTTGAAGTTGGGGTCAATCTCAACCCTGATTGTTACCGACTCACCGTAAAGTAAATCCTTCACACGGTGCGCTAATAGAGCCTGTCCTCGAAGGCCCTCCGCGAGCGCGATCATTTGCATTCGCCCGCCTTGCAAAGCCGGGCCTTTATATGCGATCTGGAGCTTGTCCTCTGTTATCTCTTGCATTGAACTCCGCTCTGACCTTCAAACCAATTTAGCATGTCTCAGCCCACAGCGTGGGCCGCTATCGGTTTCCTATTCTATGCCGTGCTGTTTTTCCAGCACATATCCTCGCTCTAAGAAGCAGGAAAAAGCGAACACAAAGAGACTGACGCTAAAAAGCACACCCTGAGTAATTGCTAGGTAGATCGATATTGACGGTGAAAGCAAGACGATTGTCAAAATACATAAATCGGGTATAACGACCAGAACAATCAGCGCAGTCACGGCCAGAATTACGCGGTCCACGTCCGACTGCTTTAGGTTATGGATAGCCTTAAGAAACTTGACAATCGTTTGACCACCGATCACCGCGCCCACGATTGACCATTCAGGCATAAGAAGCAATGACCTGAAGTGCCCCTGGTAGATAACGACAGCCCCGATCACAATAAACGGTACGACCACAAACAACACTTCGGTTACGGCCACGAGAAAGGCGTTAAACCAAATGCGGGAGCCGAACTTTTCTGCGTCTCTTACAGTCTTTGACGCCGATGCGTTCGCATGGTCTTTTGCAGCAATTTCCCCAATGGACTGCAAGAGTGTCTTCCTCTTTTCATTGTGCATGTCGCCTCGCATGTTGATCCTAAGTTTTCGACGTGTCAATGAAGCAATCATAGACCTACGAACACAATCTAGAACAGCTTTCAATCGCGCTCACTGCCCCGTGCAGCGCCCGGCGCAATACACGGTTATTCAAGCTAGTGCGAATCACGCAGGGCAAATGAACGAAACACGAGCTTACACCGTCCGGGACGTCGCCGCTCTGGTGAGGCTGTCCCGGCAGACCGTCACTCGGATGTTTTAACAGGAGCCTGGCGTCATCGTCCCTTAGCGCCTCCGGCACATGCACAAGCAGAGTTATCGTAGCATCCCTACCGAAATAAACAATCTTCCGTGAATTCGTCGTGTGGCAGGTTTTACTACATCGGCGTATAGTGTTTTGCCATGCTTACTGTACGATTCTTTGGAACGATTCTGCCACGCGGGATGGAGCTATCCATCCTGAATATTCCTGAATTGGACTGGGAAGATGAACCCTTGGGTTTGAAAATGCACTTCATATTTCACATCGTTACTTCGCTTGTAGAGGTTGAGTGCCAAGTAAACCGCTACCTGCCAGATGATGTGCCTCATCTTCACATGCGCGCTCTCGATCTCGCTAGAGCATGTGTGGATGTGTGGGCTTTCGCTAAAGGTGTTTTCCCTACGGTGTATTTGGAGACATTTTTTCCCCCAAAGGGCGATCCCCAGATTCTCGTACCGCAGAATCCAGTCGTTGCCGGTCTTTGTTCTTCCTATAAGTTCGACAATAATACCTCCGCAGAAAACACAAACCTCGATAAGGTTATCCGTCTTCTAATCTCAGACCCAGCACTCTTCATGCCGTTGAATGAATTGAGCATGGCGAATACTTTGCCTCATCTGGCACCGGCCAATTGTGGTCGCGTGCTAGACGGGCTTCGGAAACTCGTAGTCCCAGGCTTTGATCCTAAAAAGGCGTGGCCAATCTTTCAGGCGAGCCTCAATGCGGACGAGAAATATCTCGAATTCATAAGCGACTTGTCTGCGAATCCGAGACATGGGGACCGTTCTCACATTCCAGCCGCACCAGTCATGGAGGCGATGAAACGAACGTGGGTCATAATGGACAGATTTATCGAGTACAGGAAGAAGGGGAACCAACCGCTACCGTTGGCCAATTTTCCTTTGCTGAAAGGATAGTCGCTCAAACTCCCATGCTTCGATCATGTCGTGCCAAGGCCCTTCGGCACACTCGTGATGCGCCTCATACTATCCAGCCTTTATTCGTGCTGTTACGACCATGGGTCTAACTTTCACGGCAGAGGTCAGTCGGGTCACGATGGTGCTGCCTGCATCGATCACATACTAACGCTGATGCCCACCTCGGGTGCGACGGGTGTGGTTTGGCCAATCTCCAGAGCAGAGGTCTTGGAAATATCGATGTTGAGTTGCGGGCTGAGCTTGGTCATATCGTCGGTAAAGAGTGTGGCTTCGTGGCTGGCGCGGGAGATGGAAACGTAACCGAAGCGTGAATTGAGTAGGTCCGGGTGGACGCCGGTGTCGGCGTTGACCAGGACGCGCTCTGCGGTGAGTCCCTGGGAACTATGGCTGGTGACGGCGTAGCCGTGGTCGAAATGGCGGTGTTCCTTGGGGTTGAACTCAATTTGTCGGTTGCTGTCGAGGCGGGCGGAAACGCGGCCGTCTGGCTCGATAAACTCGATGGCGGCAAGGTCGCGATTGGCGACGCTGAGCGCCTTGTCGGGCGCGGTGAACTGGATGCGGTCGCCTACCGAGAACTCGCGGTCGACCTCACGGTAAACGCTGACGCCGGTCAGACGGCGCGGATCGTAGGTGATCTGTTCACCAGAAGATTTTTCGACGGTAAGCAGGTTGGCGGCGTGATTGATCGCAGTTACAACCCCGTAGCTTCCGGCCTCGATTCCGGCGGACCTACTGCCACGCGAATAGCGCACCACATCGTTGATCTCGTAGTGGCTGCCCCATGAGCGTTCGGCGCCGGTCATATCCTGGCGCTGAACAAGCACGCGGAAGCTGTGGTCCTCTGGAGCAAGGGTTCCGTTGGCCTTCAATTCCTCGCGCACGGCAACATTCAGTTCGCGGCGGGAGGCGTTGTCCGGCGAGACGATCAGGGTCTTTTCGGGTAATTCAACGTAGCTCCTAGCGATGGCGCGGATGCGCTCTTCCGAGTTGGAAATCTCCCTTACACGGCCCTGTTGCTGGAGCGATTCGAGCGCGGCGGAGACCTGGCCCTTGGCCAGCAATTCGACGGCAGATTTCAGATCTGGGTCTTTCTGGCGCACGATTTCGTCGAGCATAGCTGTGCGCATTCCGGCCTCCTGCAACTGCTCGAAGGGGCGGCCCGCTTCCACGCCCTGATGCTGGCGCGTATCGCCAATCAGGAGTACACGGTCGTTGGTGCCGAGGCGTGCGAGGAACTCGCGCATCTGGTTGGTGCTCGCCAAGCTCGATTCATCGACGAAGTAGAAGTGGCGTTGCTCCAGAGTGGCAGGATTTGATGTGCGGGCAAGGAATCCCTGCAGGGTCCCCGACTCAATGCCAGCTTCATTCAACTGGCGGGCGGCACGGGAGGTCGGGGCAAGGCCTTCGACTGCATAGCCGTTCGATTCGGCGGTGCCACGGACGACGGAAAGCGTGGTCGTTTTGCCGGTTCCGGCAAACCCCTGAATGCCCTGAATGCGGTCGGGAGAACTCAAGACATCCTCAACCACGCTTTGCTGGGCGCGATTCAGATGTGGATGCTGGTCGGCCACATTGATGGCTTGCTGGCGCGACAAAACCGGCTCAACTTGACTCTGCCCGTCGCGTACCCGGCGAACGATCTCATGTTCCGCCTCGATGGTTTTGGCCGTGGTGAACTGGCGCGCTGGCTGGCTATGAGAACGATTAACGATCTGGAATTCACCGGAAGCCAAGCGGGCATTGAGATTGCCACGCACTTGGGAGTAGGTGACTTCGCCCATGCCGCGACGGAGGCCGTCGCGGATTAGAGCGCGCTCATCGACGACGGCTTCGCGCTCGAAGTTTTTATCACGGGCAAAGGTGAGCGATTCCCGAGCGCGGTCAATCGAATTGACGGTCTTTTCCTGATGCTGAACCCGCTCGCGCGCGGCGCGGACGACGGCTTCGGCCTGATTGCCGAAGTCGGCAGCAAGCTTGCGATGCGCCGCCATCACTTCGCGCGGCGAATGAATCTCCTTTCGGTCTAGTGTCGAGTGCGCCGCTATCTCCGCGGCCTCTGAACCTGTGCGTCCGGTGCGTTCAAGGTACGATCGGATCTGCTGGCTACGCGGGCTGGAGGCATCAAGGTACTCCTGCGTGTATCCCTTGATCTCTGGCGCTCCACTGCGGCCAACAGTGATTTCGTAGCCGAGTTGGTGAAGCCGGTAGGTCAACTCGGATTGGTAGACGGCGGTAGCAAACTGCTGCGATGCGAAGAGGCTCTGCGGTTGGATTGCGCGGGCCTGGCCGCTGTCTCGCTCGGTCATATTGAAGACGACCGCATGGGTATGGAGTTGAGGGGCAACGTAGCCATCGACCGGGCGGGCGGTGTCATGCTCGAACTTGGCGGCAATGAATTTGGCTGTCGTCTCCGGCGCGTGATTGCCGCCGATGCGTGCCTGCGTATAGTGCTCAAGCTGGTCGAGCGCGACCTTAACACTCTCGCGGTGGGCCACCCGGACATTGTCATCGCTGCCAACGAGCGCAGTGAGCGAGATGGATTTGGGTGCGGAAAAGGTCGCATCCCATCCGGCGCGATGATCCATCGTCTTGACGGTTTTGCCGTCTGCATCCTTGTACTCGTAAGAGGCGCGTTGGCGGACAAGTTGCTCGCCGGTCCGCGGGTTCTCGCCTCTGCTCAAGCGTGCGAAGTCCTCGGCAGAGACCGCTCCGGCAAGGCCGAACTGCTCTGCCAGCCGGCCTTGCCATTCACCTTGAATCGCGCCTTTCTGGGACCAATAGTTCTGTTCCCTGGCAGTGAACTCCTTGGCGTGGTAGCTCTGCGCCTGGCTTGCAGAAAGTGGTTTGGAGATAGTCAACATAGCTCCTCAATTCACGTCGTGCCCGGAGGCTTCAACTGCATATTCCGGCGATAATTGATTGCCCTGCATCTCTCCCGGCTCTGCGGGGAGGGGCATACTTGGCACAATAAGGTCGTCCATTTTCCGTTCATCGAAGCCGGGGCATTTCTCTTCGAGCGCGATGAATGGGAATGTGAATCGCGCAACGTGGTTGCAGTACTTGAGAAAGCCACGCAGGTCGTCAAGGCCGGAGACTTCTGACGGCAAAACGAGCGGCTCGGTCTGGCGGTCGAGCATGAAATTTCGGCCAGTGCGAGTGCCGTCATAGTGTGTCTCGCGCAACCGCTCGATCTCGACCTCACCGATTGCATCACTGACCCATTTCGCCGCTCGTGGCTCCGTCGTGCGCAGGAAGATTTTCGTTGCCGGCTGGGAAAGCATCGCCTCGGCATCCTCGCCGTAGCGGGCTTCCATCTGGCTTCGGCCCTGGAACCCAAGGATGACCGGATTTTGCGATTTGCGGTTCTCGGTGATGGCCGTGTGGAGTTGTGGCAGGCGTTGCAAACTGGCCAGCTCATCGATGACAAACCAGACAGGTTTCTGGTCCGGCATCGGCTCGTTAAGCAAACGCAAGACAAGTGTGTCGATCCACAGGCTGATAAGCGGGCGCAGCGCCTCGCGCATGGTCGGGCGCGATGTAATGAAGATCCAACCCCGCCGCGTTTCGGCCCAATTCGTTGCCGTCCAGAGGGAGGTTGTCTCATTCTCTTTTGGTAGCAATCGGAAGCTGTCGGCGCTCATATTGAGGGAGCCGAGGACGCCCGTGCGCTGCTGCGGAGCCTTTGGGTCGATCAGCATCCAATACTCTGTGTCCTTTACACGCCGGTCGATCTCGGTGGGGTCGGACATCCATTTGATCAGGTCTTCCGGAGTCGGAAGATAGCTGAGCAGGTGCGCGAATATCTTCTGCGGGGCATCGACGAAAAAGCGGTTGGTAACGCCCTCCGGCTGATAGAGTGAAACGGCCAGGGCTTTTGCCTCGGCCTTGCGGCGCAACTCCTTCGACGGATTCCAATAAGGCATCCGGGCATCCAGCGGATTCAGCACGATGTCACCGCGGCGCTCATTGTAAAACTGCTTCACAAACTCACAGGCTGGATCGTAAACGATGGCGCAGTCCCCGCGCGCATCGACCTGGTAGAGCATCTGGCGAATGATGCTCGACTTGCCCGATCCCGTGTCTCCGACGATGAGAAAATGCTTGTTCTCGGCATCGCGGGGGATGCGAAGCGGGAGCTTGAAATCATTGGTTTGGATTCCGATGCCATTGCCGGATACGGCCGTGGTGAACTCCTTCGCATTCACAAGCACTGGGCCTTTGAGGCGCCGCCCGTAGCGTAGTCGCCTGATACGCTCGATGTCCTTGCGGATAGAGAACGGTAGCTGCAGTACGAACGCCAGGAGCCCAAAGAGCAGTTGCATTTTGGAGAGGCTGTAAAGCGAAACGTCGTCATAGATCCAATGGGCAATCCACGCGTGGATAACCTTATTTTGGTAGTTGCGCGGAGCTTCGCGTGAGAGGTAGTAGACGCTATGAACTGAGGCTTGCGGGGTAAGAGTCAACGGCAATGGCCTTCCGCCAGACTGTGGCGTGGACCCCGACTGCACATCGGCCTCAAGGGCGAGTCTGCCTGGCGATTCGCCGTCTGTCACGTAGAGCATCTGGTAACGGCCCTCCGGCCGCATGAGACCGGCCGTCTCGCTACGCAAGTAGTACGGCAGATAGTAGCGTTCGAGCGGCGAGAGACCGAATTGGAAGCGAACGTAAACGAAGAATCCGGTCACAACCAGCGCCAGAAAGAACGCTCCGAGGGTGTAGAGAGAGCCGTGCGGAGGCCAGATGATTGACTCTCTGCGGCCCCATTGTTGAACGGTTGTCATAGGCTACTTCTCCTGTTTCTGGCTGCGCTTGGCTAGAAGCTCCTGAGCCTTCGCAGCCTTGGTCGTTTGCACTTGACGGAAGAGATTCTTGACCTGCTCCTGTGCCATCTTGTCGCCGCGCAAGAGCGGCTCAAGCGTATCCATCAGGAGCATCTGGAGACCGACAAGTTCGGTGAAGATGTGCATCTCCATCTGGCCGGAATTCTCGGCGGCAGCTCTGCACAGCAGTTGCTCACGCGCCCACTCACTTGGCGCTTTCCCCAGTGCTTCCGCTGCTTGAAGAATCGCTTTCTCTTCGGCTGGTGTGAGCTTTGTACCGACGCTGCGTGTACGCGCTTCGCGGCCTTTCAGTCGCTGCGTGTGAAATCCATTCGGGGCTTTGGGTGTTTGCATAGAACCTCCAAACGCAAGTTCCTAACAAGGAACGCTGTTTTCGATAAGATGCGTAGCATCATTCAGTTCGCGACAAGGAACCAAAGTTCCTTGGCAGTACCCTTTCAGGGGTGGAGTGTCGAGATAAACCCGGTGCGGAGCACCGAACGGGTATCAGGCCGCTCCATCCCTGCTGCGCGGGCGCGAATCACTGCCGGCCTCCACGGTCTTGATTGACGCGGCATCACCTGCTCTGGCTGGCTTGGTACGGCGTGGATGGTGCCCATTGGCGGCACCATTCTGCGACAAGCGGCGGACTCGAAGGCTCTGTTCGGCACGAGTGGCTTCAGGGGACCGAAGGAACTCCTGGAAGTCGCGGTCTTTGGCGAAGACGTAGGCCAGAGCCTTGTCCACGACCTCATCGGCTGGGACATGGAGAAACGCTGCGTACTGGTCGATCTGCGCGGCGGTGGTTGCGTCAAGGCGAATGGTGGCGTTGATGTGGCGGGTTTGAACGATCTCAAGCAACGGCATTTTTAGGCTCCTTTCTGTGAGCAACGTGTAGTTGGTTGGTGGTGTGAATCTTACCCCGTGCAGCCGAGAGAATCTCGACTGCATAGGCGCGGGCAAAGTCGGGAGAAAGCTCTAATCGGCGGCGGACTTCGAGCATGGTGAGAACGTCCGCAACCGGCACGCCTTCGGCAAGCCATTGGCGAGCTGCAAGCGTGTCGGAAAGTCGGCGCCATGTTGTGCGATTGTGCGCGTTCATTGCAACGCGAATGCCGGACGAATAGTCGGTGCATTCGTTGCAGGATTGCGGCGGCTTGCGCAGAAAATTCAGCATGGCTTTACCTCCGCAATCTCCCGGCCTCCGGCCTGGAAAACGTACTCGATTTGGAAGCTCTGAGTGCTGCGGCTATAGCCCTTCAATCGCAGCACTTCGCGAATCACTCTGCGCCCTGGTTCGCGGTCCACATGGACAACGAGATCAACGGCCTCGCCGATCTCGGCTTCCACATCTTCAAAGGTCGCCTGCGAGTGACTGCGTAGAACGAGATTGGCAAAGCGGCGTAACGCCTTTGCGGCCGAGTTTGCATGAATCGTAGCCAGTGAACCGGAGTGGCCGGTGTTGAAGGAATCGAGCAAAGTACGTGCTTCGATTCCGCGCACTTCACCGAGGATGATCCTGTCTGGCCGCCAGCGGAGAGCGCCCTTTAACAGGTCATCGAAGGTCACTGGCTTGCGGTGCGTATCAGTCTGGCATTCGGTGGGTAGGATGTTCGGCTTGTTGATCGAAAGCTCCGAGGTATCTTCGATCACGACAATGCGTTCGTGGTCGGGTATGGCCTGCCCAAGAATGTTTAGCAAGGTCGTTTTTCCAGTTCCAGTTCCGCCACTGATAAGGATGGTCTGACCGCGCTCGATCTGCTCGGCCAGGTAATCCGCAAGCGGGCGCGTCAGTGTACCGCGAGCGATCAGATCTTCGATGGTGAAATGGCGGCTGGTGAACTTGCGAATGACCAATGCTGGCGCATTGCGGACAACGGGCGGAATCACCGCCGCAAGGCGGCTCCCATCGGGGAGCTGTGCGTTGAGCAGCGGATTGTCTTCGTCGAGTTTCTTGCCTAGCTTGTTGGCAACGACTTCGAGTCCTGTGCGCAGGCGCTCCGCTCCGAACTGCACGCCTCTATCCTGGGTGATAACGCCGTCGCGTTCGTACCACCACGTTAGGTCGGGATTGCCCATGATCTCGCTGACACTCTCGTCGAGCAAGAGCGGCTCAATGGGCCGGAGAAACGGTAGGATCAGGTCGAAACTCATAGCGCGCCTTTCAGTGTTGAAGGCCCGGCGTGAACCGGGCCTTCGGGAGAGAACGAGCGTGCCCTATTCGGGCACGTCCTCGGTTGTCTCAGGCGTTGAATCTTCCGCCTCTTCCGGGGCGGCCTTCTCGGCGCGGTCGAGCTTCAGAATCGAAGCCACGCGCACTTCCCATACGCGCTGCTTGGCGCTGGTCTTCTTGTCCACGCGCTCGCGGCTGCGCAACTCACCATCGATGGCCAGATGCGCGCCCTTCGTGAGCGTCTGCGCGTAGTCTGAGAGCTTGCCCCATACGATGCAGCGATGCCATTCGGTGTGACCCTTGTACTCGCCAGTCTTCTTGTCCTTGTACGATGACTTGGTGGCAAGCGAGAGTACGGCGAATGTAGCGTTGTTGGCGGTATGTGTGGCGGCGTCCTGTCCGAGGAATCCGATGAGCGAAATGCGGTTCTGATACATGGTGAAGTCTCCTGAGTTGAATTCCCGGATTGACCGGGTCACCCATTGGCGAAGCCTGAGCAAGGAGCCCGACTCCCAAGAAGCGATGCGCACGCTCAAACGGTTCCGATCAAAGATCGCGTGCGCGTTGCTGAAGCCAAGCCGCGCATTCTGGAGCAGGGGCCCAGACTTGCTCTGGGAGAGGAGTCCGGAAAGCAGAGCGGCGCAGTGCCGCCGGGCGTCGGATAAGACCCGAAGCGTGTGACCGGACAAGCAAGGGAGGAAACGGGAAGACGAACGCTTCATGGTACGCATAGCAAGAGTCATTCCCGGCAAGCCAGCACGTCTCCGCAAGCTACGGAACCGTCGTTTTGCCGCCTGTGCAAGGACTGTTTGCCGGCGAGGGACACGCCCTTTCATCGCGCATGGGGAAGGTCTGCGCCTCCTGCGAAGAAACGAAGGGTGTAGCTGCCGCGATTTGTGACCGCGAAAGGACATGAAAGCGCCTCGTATGGGATGTGGCTTCGGTCAGTATTACTCGAACGCCTGGTCGGCCCGGAAGCGGACTATGGTCAATCCGAGGGGATCGACGGCCAGTTCGTTGTTCTTCACGCTCTCCCGAAAGACGTAGGTCACGGTTGCCGTCCAACGCTCGCGCTTAAGTTCGCTATGATCCGCGGGGTTACTGAAGACTTTCACGAATTCAATCCGCGCCGAACAGGGCGACTGACGGAGGTCGTCCAAGACAACCTCTTTCACCTCGACATCGACGTATGGAAGCGAGCTGTCTTTGATGTAAGTCTGGATGATGTTGTCCTTGCGTTCCTGCTCGATCACGGCGCGCTGCACGTCACTGTTAAGGAAATACAGTGCGTTCGTCTGGTCACGCTCGATAGTGAAGCGATTGCGCGCGAAATAAAGTTCTGCGAAGCGGGTCAGATAATACTTATTTTCGGCCTCTTGCGGGCGGTAACTGAAGTTGCGATAGTCGATCGCTTCCGCACGGCCCACGTCGTTAATGCGAACGATCATGGGGTGCATCTTTGCGAGCGCGCGCTGGCTCATGAAGGTGAGCGCGGCAAGCGCGAGACAGACAGCGGCAAGCACAAGGATCGTCACCTTCAGGTAGGTGTTCATTACCAGCGGATCGCCATACTGTTCGAGATAGCGTTCCGCAGCCCGTGTGATCTCTGGAGTGGCTTTCGTCTGCTGATTCATCGTTACCTCCTTACGCTGCCGCCATCATCAGGGCGCGCACAGCGACCATTGCTCCAGCGATACCGCCACCGCCGCCGCCTGTGTGGCCGCTGAAGAGGGATTGAGTAATAACCGGAACCTTGAAAAGAATGTAGATATTTACAAGCACCAGGAGTATCAGGAGCGGTAATGTTTGAACGATCAGCGACGGATCGGAGACGCTCTGTCCAAGCTGGATGTAGTAGCTTGTCAGAACGTGTGATAAAACATTCATTGCGGCTGCGGCAACCACCTTGTAAAAGCTGAATCCGAGATACGCCTTTAACCATCCCCAGAACAACCAGTCGAGCTTGTTGAAGACGAGAAACGGGATGAACAGTGGGCCAAGTAACCCAATGATCGTTGCCGCGATTGCGCCATAGGCAATAATGGCGGAAACGACTCCAGCCAAGACCGCTAAAAGGAACTGAACAGCGAAGTACACAATCGAGTAGTACGGAGACATGATGCTGGTGAGCATTGATGGTCCGGTCTTTGACGATGCCGCGTGGATCTGGTTAAGCATTGTTGTGGTGCCATCCGACCCAATCACGTTAACGAGGTTGGCTGTTCCGCCATCGATGAATCCCTTGATCGAGAAGCCGAGTCCGGGAATAGAACTGTCGTAGAAATTGACCATCGCATAGGCAAAAGTCAGGAGCATAAAAAGGCTGATGAACTTCCCGACGTTAAATCCGGCTCCGCCCTGCGAAGATGCAAGTGCTTCCTGTACGCCAAACCATACGAGCATGATGGTTGCTAGCGCGACTACGATGTGAATTCCCATCGCAGTAATAGAGGGTGCCGCCGTTGCTGCAAGCGACTGGCACCCCTGTGCAATTAAGTCGAAGAGACCTGTGCCCATTCAGCACCTCTTGTTATCTGTGGCTTGTGTCTTTCGCCGCGTCAACTCAGAATGATTGGGTAAGCAGATTCGCCGCGCCACTGCTCGTGGAAGAGATGTTTGTGTTGTAGAAGCTCTCGTACCCTGACGAGTCGCGGAATGCTGACTTCATTGAGTCCTGTTGCTGCTTCTGCGCGACCATTTGTTGTAGTGCATAATTGGCGTTGATCTGATTGGCGTCCTGCTGGTTACGTAGCTCCAAGAGCAAGGCCAGATTGATGCGTTGCAGCGTGGCCATGATGGTCTGCTGTGAGGGGTCTTGAGTGAGCGTTGCGTTCTCAAGATTGGTGATATCTGTCTGCCGTGCAATCTCGTTTGCGCGGATTGTTCCCAGAACTTGCAGGTTGGTGCTCATCACCGAATCGCCGAGGTCGATGGTTGCGCCTTGCGCGGCAATTTGCTGCTGCCCGTTGGCGCTCGTCGTCCCATATCCGGGAACCATGTTGGGAGTGCGGGGCACGGCTGCTTGCTGATACGAAGCCGCCGCTCCCGTTCCGGTATTCGATGCATTGAGCCATCCCATCGAATTGCCGTATGTGTTGGAGATTTGCTGCATCAGCATCAGGTCGCTGCGAGGCGAAAGAAACCGCTGATAGAGCATATTTGGCGAGTTCATCATCTGGCGGTAAAGGGTGTACTGCTGATGAACCGTGTTGTAGGTTTGCAGGGCCGTTGTCGCGATCTTGACGGTGTTGGTAAAGATCTTAGTTCCGTTTTCGATCTGCTGGAATTCATTGGCAAGTGATTGTTCTTCATGTTGGATTTGCACAACGGCGTGAGCCGATTGGGTGGGGTCAAAGACGACGCCAGAACCGAACTGCGCATGTGCGCTCGGCTGCAATGCAGTCGCGAGTCCGATGGTGAGTATGGGAAGGATCAGCTTTCTCATGGCGTTCTCCTCTCATTTGCTGTGGTTGTTAGTAGTGGTTGTACGGCGGTCAAACGTCACTGTTGCGCCGCAAGAATCTGGCGTTGAATCTCCGCAAGACGATCTGCTTGCGGCTTGCACCGGGCATCCCGCTCCTTCTTTCTGGTTTCGAGAGTTGCCATCTCTTCGTCGGACAGCTTCTTCCCGGTCAGCAGTCGAGCGGCACCGTCTGTCTCTACGTCTACGCAATCCTTGGCATAGGTTGGGTATTCGGCGTTGTATTGCGCCTGCAATTGTTCAATCTTCTTTGCCTTGCTCTCGCAGCCTGCGAGGGAAAGTGTGCACAGCAGCAAAAAAGTAGTGAATCGCATCGAAATCTCCTCAGAATGTCTGTGGTATTGTGTGGTTGGTGTACGCAGGCAGCAGCATATCCTGCGTAAAATAGATCTTCACGCGATGGCCTTCCCGAATCGTGATGGTCGGCGGGATCTGCATGAATCGGTCCAGGATCGTGTTTGCGGACTGAGAAACACTGCTGGCGGTGCCAGTCGTGAAAGCCTGGGAGCCACTGGTTGAAATGGTGCCGCCACCTTCTGTAATCTCGCCCGCGCCGGCAATCACGCCTAATGCGATAGATGCTCCAAAAATCTCAAAGTAGTGATTGTTTACTTTGTCCTTCAGGCCCTCCTCGCCGATCTGATCGAGACCGTGAAACTGGTCGAGATCGACCGAGTAGCCGTCCGGCATAATCAGGCGGTGGAATACGACGGCCATGCGGCGCTGTTGGCCGAAGCCCGCGCCTCCGATCTTCTTTGCCTCGCCGAGAACGACCGTTCCCTCCGGGATGATGACGTGCTGGTGGTCGTGCGAATACAAGGGATTCGAGACGAGAACCTTGACCGGGCCGGCGGCGTCCCCGTCCAGGCGATTCATTAATACCGTGTCGAGAACCGAACCCTCATAGACGAGATAAGGCTGCCCGACAGCAGAATCAATGTTTGCTTCCATCGGTCGCTTGTATCCGCTTTCAGCAGCCGGAGGATCACCGGCAGCGCGTGGCGATTGAAGGTTGGTATCTTGCTGTCGCTGGGCTGTAGGTGCATACTGCGTCGCCGTTTGTTGCGGCGCTCGCTGCTGTGGCTGTTCTGGAGCAACGGAGTACACGAGGTTGGAAGCAAAGCGGGCGTCATCCGTCCGCTCCCGCTCTTTTGCGGCAATCAACTGCGCCTGCTGGTGCTCAGGCGATGGTTGAGCTTGACCGTTGCCCACTTGCCCATAACCGACCAGCCCATAACCCGCTTGCGAGCAGGTCTGACCCGGAATGCAGTTTGCAGAAATGCCAGTCGGACCATAGGCTGCCGCGGCTGCCTGTTGCGCGGGCGTCGCCGACGCGAGCGCAGGATCGGTAGCGGATGCCGATTGCTGTTGCTTTTCGCGCTCGGCCTTGAGCTGGTTCTTCAACTCCTGTACGTTGTTGTCGGTATTGTCCTGAAGCATCGGCTGCGGCGGCTGACCTTTGACTGCTCCCTGCGCGGACGTCTTCTTGCCGGTCGAGCTGAATAGCGCCGCCACGATGACCAGCAACGCAGCGCCAAGATATACGAAGGTCTTCAGGTTCTTTTGCAAGACGCCCTTCGGGTCGAATGCAGCGCGACGCAGCGTAGGCTCGATTGGCGGCGCGGCCTGGACCTCTGCCGGGGGAATGAAGTTATTCTCGGTCATGGCGATTACCCCTTCCGCGTGAATTCCATCCGCTTATTGCCCAACTCGACGTAGCCCGAGTCCATCACCTTCGGGATGATGTACGTCCCGTCCCGGAGGTCATAGGTAATAAGGTTGGGCTTTCCATCCCTCATCTCATACACGCTGAACTTCTCCGGCGCATTAGTTTTGATGTAGGTGAATTTGTCATCGTGATAGATCGATTGAATATCGAAAGGCGCTTCGTTCCGCTTGTAGACGTAATCGAACTTGAGTTTCGTTGGGTAGGCGCTCTTGTACTCATCCACAGCTTGCTCAACGTGCGATTCCAGAGCGGCAAGCTGCTGCTTGCTCTGCTCCAGTTGAACGGCAGGCACAAATTGCGGCGGACCGCTTGCCGCGACAATCGAGGAGCGGTCGGCAGGTTCGATCAGCACCTTCAGGTCCGGCGTCTGGGTTGTGCCTGAAATGTCCTGCAACGTGAATGAATAGATGTTGCCCTTGTCGGTGATGAGGTTGAGATTGGAGCTGATGCCAGCTTTGGCAGGATGGACAAAGCAGAAGTTGCCAACCACATCGACAATCCAGAAATCCTTGTCGCCGGTTGCGGCCTCCATGATCTTCTCGGTGGGCGGAACCTCAATCAGCGTAGTGTACTTCAGCTTTGCGTGGATCGGAACGATGTCCTGCGAGTGGTATTGCACAGTGCGTGCCGACGCTTCCTGCGCGACGGCCGCAACGGATGACAGAGCCAGGGCAAGCCCAGCGATGCAAATGCGTTTCCGGTTCATACTGTAGCTCCTTGGGGGTTGTGAGTTACGGTGCCAGCCTGCGTGCGTGGCCGAAATGGAAAGTCTTCGGCGAGCCGACGGAGTCCGTCGGCAATGCCGAAACGCTCGAAATAGTCGCGCTTCTTCAGGTTGTCGCGGGCGTTGTTGGTCGCCATCCAATGTGAAACGGAGTCTACGTTCAACTGGACCTTCTTCGAGGTCTGCGCTTTGCGAATGAGCATCTGGCCCGGCGGAACGAGACCTGAGATCAGGTCAAGTTCCGTGTCGTTCAAGTGGAATGCCTCGCGGTACACTTCGCGATTCATCTCTGGGTTGGCAAGGAATATCTTTGTAGGGCAGCTTTCAGAGACGATCTGCAACATACCGGACTCTTCCAGTTCCTTAATGGATTGCGTGGCCAGAATCATCGCGGCGTTGTGCTTGCGCCAGGTCTTCTGCGCCTGAACGACGTAATTGCGGATGGTCTCGTTCTTGATGAAGAGCCACGCCTCGTCGAGCAGAAAGAGCTTGAAGGTCGCGAGCTTCTTTGCGTCTGCAATTTCATTCGAGGCGCGATGCAGTACATAGAAAAGCAAGGGTTCCAAGACATCGGGCGCATCGCCCCATCCTGCGAAGTTGAATGTCTGAAAGCGGCTGAAGGAGAGTGTGTCCTCGGCGTTGTCGAAGAGGAATCCATGCTGGCCGCCGCGTGTCCAGCGATGCAGCCGGTCCTTCAATTCCCCAATGATGTCGGCAAAGTTGGAGAGCGTGCGTTGCGCGGGTTCCAGCACATACACGCGTTCAATTGCATTCCAGAGCTTGCGCTCCTCCTTGAAGTCGATCCGGTAACGCTGCTCGTTACCCTCGATGAGCACGCGGAAGAAGCTGAAGAGGAATTGCATATTCTCTTTGGTCTGTGGAAGCGAGAACGGATTGATGGTGAAGTCGCGCGCCTCCTGGCCGACGTTCAGGTACGAGCCACCAAAGATGCTGGTGAGCGACTGGAAGCTACCGCCAATATCGAAGATGAACGTCAGCGGCGCGTACTTCTGCGCATTTTGCAGGATGAAATTGCAAAAGTAGCTTTTGCCGGAGCCGGTCATTCCAAGGATCAGCGTGTGGGCAACTTCGCCGTTATGCAGATTGAGAAAGTACGGCGTGCTGTTGTCGGTTTCGAGCACGGCCAGATATTCCGAACCAAGATGTGCATTTGCCCTCTCGCCCGGCAGAATCGTAAACAGGAATGAGAGGTCGGCGTAATTGGAATTCAGCAAGTACAGCTTGCGGAGGTTCATGGCATAGTTGCCGGGAACCGTGGCGAAGTAGGCATTGAGCTGGTTGTACGTTTCGACGAAGAGATTGCCGTCGGCATTCGTGAAGATACCAGTGAATTCGCCGACAATGTGCTCAAGCTCCGGCTTCGACCGGCCATAGAGAACAATGGTCAGCGAGAAATCTCCAAGCTGCTGGCCGTCGCCCAGAGCGCGCAGGCAATCGCCCAGGTTTTCGATGTCTGCCTGCTTCGATTCATCGACAAGCACATCGCGGGGATTGGTCGTCGCAGCATCGTTGCCCATCTGCGAAATGAATCCGGTCTTCGAAACATTAAAGTGACGGCGGCGCTTATTGACCTCCTTGCGCGCCGCCTCAACCGTCATGGGTGTCCACTCCGTTACGACGTAGAAGTTAGCCGCGATCTTGAAGAGGGAATCGAGCACGAGAGGCCGCGTTTCCGTTATGGCTTCCTTCATGGTCAGCACACGGACGAAGTGGTCGCCCACGCGCAGATGGTCACGCTCGGCCTCAATGTTGGAATTGACGACCTGGTAATCGAGAAACTGCGTGGATTGCGGCTTGCCAGCGATGCGCCAGTCATCGTAGTTGACGAGGCGGCGGAGGAATGAGAACTGCCCTTGCTGATTCAGAATCTCGATCTCGATGAAATCGCCGAGTTGCCGCGTGAATGCCTGGACGCGCTGTTCAAGCATGGCAACCGAGTTCTGAATCTGTGCCCGCAGCAGCGTCTTCATCCTGCTGCCAGTGAACTGCGTCTTCAACTCATCAATGGCTCCGGCAGGATCGCTGAACAATCGGGCAAGCGCCGCGCCAATTCCGGTCTTCGACCGCGCGCCTTCGAGTACGATGCAATAGAAGATCTCGATATGATAAAGTCGGTCGCGTTTGGCCTCGAAGAACTGCCGTCGCTGTTCGATGGCAGCTTCGACTACCGGGTCATCGTAATGCGCGAAGGGAATCTCCGGCCGGTTCTGCTTGAAGAGATATTGGTAGACGTGAAAGCCGGGGCCAAATGCCTTCATCGCAGACTCCAACCGCTTGACCGCGTACTCCTGTTCGCCGTGATCGAGACTCTCGTAATCCACGCCTGCAACGCGCAGCACCATGCCCACGTCTCCGCTCTTCGTCAGAAACGCAGTCTCATTCCAGAAGCCGTACAGGTTGATGTGGTCGTTGAGCGCGGCAGCATCCTTCCACGGTTTGATGACCTTGTCGATTCGCAACATCAGATCACCTCCACGCGCGGGACGCTCTGCTTGGCTGCGTCGTAGCGCACGTTGTATCGCTCTGACTTCGCCAGGATGCGCAAGAACGCCGGGTCAGCATTCGTGACCCAGTGACCGAATGCGAAGCCGCCTACGAAGACGGCAACTCCGGCAAGCAGGCTGTTGAAGAGGTTGAATACTCCAACTGCGCCGACGCAGACGAAGTAGAAGAGGGTCCGCTCCACGCCGAGGTACGTGAGGGGCTTGTGCAGGCTTTTGTAGACCCGGTTCCTCCGGCGGGTTGTCGTGTGTGTCTGCATCCTCGCCCCTCACAGCTTGGAAAATTGAATTGATGGGGTTGGCGTAGCGTTGTTGAACAGGCTTGTGGCGTGGCTTACACGCCCCACAACCAGGTCAGTACATTGGTAGCCATCACGGCAATCCCCGTACCAGCGGCAACACCGGCCAGAGTTTTCTTGGCTCCTGGTTCTCCGTGTGCGAACTGGTAGCCGCCAACGACGATGGCGATCAAGCTTGCAACCTTCGCAACCGTGCCGGTAAATAGTGTTTGCATTGCTGTGAATCCGCTGTCGAATGGCGACTGCGCAACGGCAAGCGCCGGAAAGAGGATCAGCAGAGCGAAGAGGCTGAGCGTGTGACGAAGCCGGCGCAACGATTGCCAGCGGGCAATCGAGCGCCGAACGGTAGGCGAATGCAGGATGTTCATTGGCACCTCCAGCGGACTATTTCCGCTGTCATGTGCCGAAAGTTAGCTCATGTTGTTTTGCCTGTCCAAGACTTTGTAACTATGCCGCCATAGTTTCTGTCTATGGCTGGCATTATCGTTAGGCGAGAAGCTGCAATTGAACTGGCTTGCACGGATGCTTGGAGGGGCTCTTCCTGGCATATGGTCGCTTCTGCATTTGCCGCGCGAACTGCACAACAAAGGGAAGGGCCAAGTGATCGGCTTCTACGTGATGAACGAAGGCGGAATCAATGGTCCAATGAATATCCGCAATCGGTCTGGTTGTGAGGTCGGAATCAAGCGCAATGCCTTGATCGACCAGCGCAACTCCACGCTCGGCGCGAACCATCCATTGAATGTCTGCGGGTGTTGCGGCAACGCACTTGATTTCAGGGTGGATTCCAACCTCTGCCAGCATCTCGATAAGGCGTCGGTGCGCATATGGATGCAGCTCCTGGTCGCAGAAGATGTTCAGTCGAGCGGTCAACTCCTCTGTCGATACCTCCTGGCTGCGCGCCAGTGGATCGTCCATGCGCATACAAGCAACAAGTGGATTGCGGGCAATATGTTGAACGACCCAGTTGCGTCCTTCGATCGGCAGCGTCAGGAGTGCTCCATCGAGAGCGCCCTCTTCCAGTCTCCGGAGCATATGCGCTGGATTTCCGCCTGAGAGATGAACGATGCAAGTCGGAAAATACTTGTGGTAGGAATCGCGCAGGTGTTGAAGAAGATCAGGATTGATGAAGGAGGAAATTCCAAGTCTCAGCGGAGGAATCTCGCCCCGATGCACTGCCTGGGCCAATGCCATGACCTCGGAGCGGCGCTCGATGGCCTCCTGCGCGTACGTGACAATTATCTGACCCGATGGCGTTACGCACACGCCATCGCGGGTTCGCGTGAAGATCGGAAGTCCGATCTCGTCTTCGATGTCTTTGATTTGCTTGCTGAGGGAAGGTTGTGCCACATGAAGGCGATCCGCGGCTCGCGTGATGTTGCCTTCTTCCGCAACCGCGGCGATGTACTTCAGATGTCTGAACTCGATGAGATCATACATAGCCTTGGCTCCTTTGCTCAACCCAGCGAGAGAACCAAAGCGAAAGTCGTACATCCTTTCGGAAGCCGATCTCAATTCCAGCTTTCACAATATGAATTTTTGTGTCAATAGGGAACTTTTTGGTGCCCTACACAATTCCTAACCCCATCTATTTCTAGCCATAGACAAAAACTATGGCGGCATAGACAAGAAGTATTGGACAAGTTTTCCACTTCGCTGGAGGCTGGAATGACATGGGCATCGCAGGCGCGTGATGTCCCAAATTCAAAAACCCTCGGCAAGAACGAGTCCCCAACGATCTACGCGTGAGGTGAAAAATGTCCACTGCAACAGTCAGCAGCAACTATTTGTCTCCAGAGCCGGTCTCGCGGCAGGCAGCCGAAATCGACGCTCAACGCGAGCGCAGCGGTTCGCAGTTCAATAGAAACGCAGTCCAATCAAGTCGAGATGACGATCGGCTTCTGAATGCGCGGCAAGTCGCCGCCAAGCTTGGCGTCTCCGAACGCTGGGTCCGTGATCATACCACGCGGCGCAATCCTCGCATTCGCGGCATCAAGCTGGGACCGCTGATGCGCTATCGGCGTGAAGATGTCGATGTCTTTATGGCTGAACTCGTTACTTTACCCTCTTCCCGCAGCCTCCGATTTGGTGTATGAAAGAAGTGTTCTCCACGACCAGGTCCGGAAGCAGAAATCGGAGAACGAAATGGCTATGAAGTATCAGCAGGGCACCGTCTACCCGCAAGGGAAGACGGTGAAGAAGTGGTACGGGAAGTACCTCGTCTACGGACACGATCAGGATGGAAAGGAGGTTCGCAGGTTTCGCAACATTGCCCTTTGCCCGAAGGCGAATACGCCCAAGTGGAAAGCGGAGCAGATGTTGCGGGAGTTGATTTTGAAGGAGTGCAATGGTGTTGGCCCGACTTCAACTCTGCCGGCGGATGATTCGGTCACGTTCGGATGGTTTGTGCGTGAGCGGTACATTCCCATGCGGCAGGGTAAATGGAGTCCGGCCTATCGCAAGTCGAACACCTTCAACATTGAGCACTATCTGCTCTCGCAGTTTGAGAATCTGCCGCTTCGCAAACTGGACACCTTTGGCATTCAGATATGGCTGAATAGGCTGGCGGAGAAAAATTATTCGCATGCCGTGGTTCGGCAGAGCTTCACCAACATGCGCGCGATTACGCACATGGCCAAGAAACAGAAATACCTGGCCGAAGATCCCGGAGAAGACGTGACCATGCCTCAGACCAAGCCGGTAATCCGGCCCGTGATCTCACGGGCGCAGATACAGGCGCTCCTTGGGGCCATCGAGGATATGCACGATCTTTGCCTGCTGCACATCGGAATCTTCTGCGGGCCACGCGCCAGCGAGGTCTTGGGGCTGCAATGGAAGTCCTGGACCGGAGAGGCGCTGATGCCTTACGGCACGGCGTACGACGGACAGTTTTATCCAGGGCGGTTCAAGACAAAGCAAAGCAAGGCGGCTATTCCGGTTCCGGAGCTGGTCCGGCCGGTTATCGAAGCCTGGCGGCGCATCTGTTCCGACGCTTCGCCGGAGGCTCTGATGTTTCCCACCTTCGGGCGCGGGAAACGCAAGGGGCAGGCTGTGCCGCGTTCGAGTCGGAACTTTCTCGAATGGCGCATTCGCCCCGTTGCTCGGAAACTCGGCATCCCGGATCGCCTCGTCACCTTTCAGGTGTTACGGCGGACACTGGGAACCGACATGCAGAAGCACGGGACGCTCAAGGACACGCAGAGTATCCTGCGCCACGCCAGCATCCAGACGACCGGGGACGTATACGTTCAGAGGATTGACCGAAGCGTTCTCGAAGCCGTGAACTCGCGCACCACTGCGGTGCTCGATGGCATGAAGGCTCCGGCAAGTGCGATGGGGCTGAAAGGGAGGAATCCGAAGGGTTCTTCTGCAATTTGGCGAAATTTGGCGAAGGAGGAAGAAGAGGTGGTTCTAAGTGATTGATTTTATGGTGGACGCGGTAGGAATCGAACCTACAACCTGTCGGTTAAGAGCCGAATGCTCTGCCAGTTGAGCTACGCGTCCATGCCACCAGAAAAACCGTGCGGCGGCAAGGCTTGCACACGGCTTGAGCACGCATGAATCCTTGCTGCTCCTTGAAAAATATAGCACAGTCGCAGGACCGTTTCAAAACCAGGAACGGACCGGAGTGAGTTCCGATGCACTAATAGCGGCCGGAACCAATGTTCTAGAAGTTAAAGGCAAGGCCGGCGCTGATGCCGCGCTGGTCCTGGGAGAAGATCAGCAGCGAGCCATCACTCATCAGATAGGGGCGGTAGCCTTGCGCAAGCAGATTGCGCACATCTACGAGCGCATAAAAATGGCCTGAACTGTCGCGGCCCAGATGAATAGGCTGTCGAAGATTCAGGTTCAGGTAAGGCTCGGCGGCGTCTGCGGTAAAGGGGGCAACTTGTGTGACAGTATCTTCAGGCTGCCATCGGTAGCTGGCCCGCCATCGGATTTGGGTGCCGTCAAGCGTGCCGGACAACGAGAGCGCGTAGCTCTGCGCGGCACGAGGATGGGCGCCGGCAAGCAACTGGGACAGGGTCGAGGGCTGCGCACCGGAAGGCATCACCAGCGCATTGCCGAATGCGTACTCCACGCGGAGCTGATTGCCGACAGGCAAGCGGTGCTCAAAGTGGGCCGTCACGCCCGTGCTTGAAAACTCAGGGCCGACAGCGCGAACCAGGCCGCTCATCGGATCGAAGAGCACTTCAGATGCGGTAGAATTGCCGGCGGCAAAGTGGCTCGTGGCCTGGATGACCGGATCGTCGATTCTATCGGCGAAGACCAGCACTCCGACGCCGGAGATGTCGGTATTCCGCGCCCAGCCAAGTTCCTGATGCAGTCCGTGTTCGATAGCCAGGCTGCCGTTCCGGGCAGTGATGTCGGGCAGCCACGACTGGGCCTGCGAATCTTCAGCACCCGGGCCACCGGGAAGGAATGTAGTCATCCGATAGCGAATCGCTGTGTTGGCTCCCAGCCAGCCCGCTGAGGCAAAAGGTAATATAGCGGCCACGGTGTCGGGAGAAGCTGAGGAGAGCCGCGCCAGCACCTGTGTGGAACCAGCCTCGGCCTCGAACTCGTCTCCCAGATGGATCGTTTCCCAACTGCGGATAGCTGCTTCGTCCACCCCCGCGGCGCCAGCGGCGGTCATATCTGGATGGAGAGCCACAGCGGCCACGGATTGCACCGAGCCGGCAAAACCCAAATCCTGGCGGAAGCCGAGCATGGATTCCATACCGGCATTCGAACTGGGGTCAAATTCCACGCGCGCCAGCAATTCGCGGCTGTTAGAGGGGGTGTCTTCAATTGCTCCGGCAATGCGTTCGCCGCTCTCGCCGAAAGTGCCTTCCTGGCCGCTGGCCATCAGGCGGGCTTTCAGCCGGGGATGCGCGCCCGAGCCATCGGAGACCACCACCAGCGGACCATCCTCGAGCCAGCGCAGGAGAGGCCGGTTGGCGGCCGAGCGCAGGGTCCATGCCCAATCGTCCTTCTCGGCGTTGCCTGAGCGCGGCTCAGCCGGCAGCCACTGCATCGCTTCGTAGAGAGTGTTCAGCGTGAGATTGACAACTGTGTTGGCGCGAACGCGAATGTTTTCGCGCATCGAAGGCAGAAACCAGGCGCCAGTGGCCTTGAACGAATAGCGACCGGGCAGAATCGAGGGGATTGTAAAGCGGCCATCCGCATCGGTATAGACGCTGGCGATGACCGCCAGATCAGGGCCCAGCAACTGCACCTCGGCGCCAATCTGCGGAACTCCGGTCGAATCGCGCACCGTGCCTGAGACCGAGCCAGGGGCTGCTCCGTAGAGCAAAGCGCTGCCAAAGGCAATCAGCACGACGAATGCAACGAGATGGACCGTTTTGGTCATCGCTATAGTTGGTGACCTTGCGGCGTACTGGCAGAATTACTGCAAATCATAGGCCCCGGTGGGCTTCCGGATCTTGGGTCCGGTAGCCCGCTTGCGACCGGCAGTTACTATTCCACGACAAAAGGCACCGATTGCGCAATCTCTTGTTTTGAGATTCCGTCATTTATCTTGATCGTCACCTTGTATTTCCCCGGTTCCAGCCCCGCTATCGGCAACGTCTTCTGCACTGTCATCTGGTCGCTATGAGTGCCCAGTTCCTTTGAATCCATTTGCTTCTCCAAGACCACGGTGTCGCTGGCCGGGTTTGTGGCCGTGGCGGCAACGGTCTTGGCTATCTGGTAGGTCACGGTAGCCTGGTTGCTCTTGGTGGACTCGTCGATGCCAAGATTGTAGACCTGCATCCAGAAGCTGAGTTGCTGGTCGCGCCTGAACTTGACCGGCGGGTTTGGGTTGGACGGGGTCGGGCTGCTCACGCGAGGCCGGATGAACGTGTTGCCGATGACAAAATTGCCGCCACCGATGGAGTGGGAGCTCACGGGATTCATTTGATCGGCCAGAATCAGCGTCGACGTACCCAGCTTCTCATCGCGATAGGTCGGCACATTCAGAGCGCGCCCGAAAATACCTACGTGGTCTGGATTGTTTACATCCTTGATAACAATGTCCAGACGGTAGAGGCCGGGCACAAGCGGCAGAGCCTTCCAATAGACCGATTGGTGATCAAGCGACTTTTCAAGCAGCTCGGATGGCTGCTCGACCTCGACTGTGTCCTCGAAGGTCTGCACCGTCTTGCCTGTTATCGTTGTGACCTTACCCAAAATATTCACCACGCCCCTGGCCACACCATCCTTGGTGAGGAAGGTGATGTCGCGATTCTTCATTTGCAGCGTGATCGGCACCAGATCCGTATTCTCGGTCACCTTCATGAAATCCGTGCGAACATCGAACGGGAAGACAGGGCCGGTCAGCAGCTTGTGCTCTGACATGAAAGCGTCCAGATCTTTGAACTTGATTGCAGGAGGCGCAAAGATCTTAGCGGCCAGCTCAATGCGGTCGAATTCCTTCGACTCCTGCCCCTGAGACATCGGGCCTGTTCCCAAAGATTCAACGCCGCCTTTGAAGCGGTCTGCCTTCTTGGCCTGGCCCATCTCTTCATACTGCGTGGCGCCGGCGCCGGGAACGTGCAACAGCGCGTCCTTTTCGCTTCGGTCGATGGTGAAATGATAGTCGCCGCACTGGCAGCTATCCACAAACTCGAGATCGATGTTTTCCCCTATGCCCTCAAGATACCGGTAGTGCCAAACTTCGAAAGGAAACGTCGAGGTTTCGCCGCCGCCTTCTTCCATGGGCCGCTGGTAGCTGCCGCCTGAGGGGTGGGAATCAATGGAGTCTGCCGGGCCGAAAGAGATGTAAATGTGGCCGCGGTCTGTCTTCCAGCCGGGCTTGCCGGCCGCGTAGTGCTCGTTGGCGTAAGCGATGCGCCGGTAATGCTCTTCGCGGAACTCGTTTTCCGGTGAATCCGGATTGGGATTGCGCCGCAACCAGAAGTTCTCGATGAAGGCGTCGCGCTCCTCGTCGTTCGAGAGAGTCTTGAAGGCCCTGCGCTCTTCGTCGGAAATGATGTAAGACACATCCTGATCCAGCCAGGTTTTGTATGCGCCCTTCAACTCCTGCTTGACAGCCTTCTGAGCTGCGAACTTCTCCTTGTCGGAGCGCTCGCGTTTGAGCGGGTCAACTTCCTGATTCTGGCCGTTGGAGGGTTGTGCCTGTGCTGGTGGGTTGTCCGTCTGCTGGGCTGAAAGCCTGGCTGATGGTGTGAAAACCAGACCGCAACCCAATGCGATGAAAAGAAGACGATAGCTTTTGAGCGTCATTTGCCTTGAAAACTCCTGCGATTCTTTATTCTACGGGTCCCAACAGGGTAGGGCAAGATTCCGTAGAAGATCGCTCCCTTATTGGACGCGGATAGACCGCTGGGGTTAGCGGAAAAATGCCTCCATGAGGGGTTAAACTGTTTGTGAAAGGGGTTTTGAGGTCAGCAAGGCAGTCCCCCTGTTCTGGAACCCCTAACGTCACGTCTGTTCTGTCGCGCCGCTTTATTTTGACCTGTGCTCGTGCGCTTTCGCTGTTTCTGGTGCGCACGGTGCGTTTGGAATGTTGACACAGAGAAATCCCTCTGTTTGCAGCAGGCTCGCCGACAGCCATAAAGCATGAAGAAGGCGGCAATTCGGCCGCTGTTGGGAACCATGCCCGCATTGATTGCGTACACTGTTTGAAGAGACTTGGAGCACGTACCTCGCATGAAAAAGATAATTTTGCTAATTCTTGCTGGAGTGGCCGTCGTTGGGCTTGTGGCCTTGTTCATTTACAGGCAACAGGCTGGCTACACCAAGGTCCTCACGGCCAAGGTTGCGCGTCAGGACCTGGTTACGGTGGTCAGTGGCACTGGCCAGATCAAGCCCCGGACCTTTGCCAATCTGGGCGCTACTTCCATGGGCCGCGTCACCCACCTCTTTGTAAAAGAGGGAGACATGGTGAAGGCGGGCCAGACGGTGGCCAGCATCGAGCATGTGCAGCAGGAGGCGGCTGTCTCCGGCCAGGAAGCCACCATCGCGGCCGCCAAAACCGACATTGACGCCAATATTGCCGCGGAAAAAACCGCGGAAGCCAATGTCGCCAAGGCCAAGGCCGATTTGCAGCAGAAACGGCTGGACTGGGAACGCGAGCAGCCCCTTTTCGAGGCAGGCATCGTAGCCAAGTCGGATTTCGACGCCAAGAAAGCGGCCTACGATACCGACGTAGCCACCGTGGATCAGGCAATCGCAGCGCTGAATCAGGCCAAAGCACAAACCGATTCTCTGCGCGGACATTTGAAAACGCAGGTGGCCAACCTGCGCGCCAACCAGAATATGCTCGACTTGACCATCGCCGTTGCTCCCTTTGACGGTATTGTGACCAACATGCCCGTCCGCGAAGGCGAAACGGTTGTGGAAGGCATCGAGGGCTACGAAGGATCTACATTGATGACGCTCGCGGACATGAGCGTAATCACCGCCGAAGTAAAAGTGGACGAGACCGACATCGTCAACGTGAAGATCGGCCAACCAGCTGATGTGACCGTGGATGCTCTGCCCGGCAAGGTTTTCAAAGGTCACGTGACGCTGGTCGGCGACCAGGCTCTGCTGCGCTCCACCGGCATGGCCACCTCGCAGTCCACCTCCGGCACCGAGGAGGCCAAGGACTTCAAAGTCGTGGTCACGCTCGACGCGCCTTCCAACGACCTGCGCCCAGGCCTCAGCACCACCGCCAAGATCACCACCGCCCACAAGCCAAATGTGCTCTCGCTGCCCATCCAGGCGCTCACCATGGTTGACCCCAAGGCCGACGAAAATAAATCCGGCGTCCAGGCTGCTTCAACCTCGTCCGCCCCAGCCGCCAAGAGCGTGCCCGTGCAGGGCGTCTATGTGGTAGACAAGGACAAGGGCGGCAAACTGCGCGCCAAGTTCGTGCCTGTCACCACAGGTATCACCGGGGCCACCGATATAGAAGTGCTCAGCGGCCTCGGCGAAAACCAGGAGATTGTCATCGGCCCTTACAAGACTCTGCGCGGCCTCAAAAGCAATGCACTGGTAAAGCGGGACACCGCCAAGCCGCCAACGCCGGGCGGAAGCTCCTAACAAGCGCGATGAATAATGGCTTTGAAGCGGCGCGGCTCTTTCCGCGCCTCTGCAAAGCAACAACGGCAGCCAGCAAGCAAAGGAAGAGATTCGGATGGCTCTGAACGGCATCAGCGACGATGTGCAAAACGCGGCTCCGCCCAACGGCGACATGATCGTCGTCGAAGATTTATGGCGCACTTACGATATGGGCTCCGAGCAGCAGGTTCATGCGCTCAGCGGCGTCTCCGTGCGCATCAAGCACAACGAGTACGTAGCCATCATGGGTCCGTCAGGTTCCGGCAAATCCACGCTGATGAACCTCATCGGCTGCCTCGACACACCCTCCAAAGGCCGCTACTGGCTCAACGGCCAACTGGTCAGCGAACTCGACGACGACCAGCTCGCGCGCATCCGCAACAAGGAAATCGGCTTCGTCTTCCAGACCTTCAATCTGCTCGCCCGCGCCACTGCCTTGCACAATGTCGAGCTGCCTCTCATCTATAACGGCACGCCCTCCGCCGAGCGCCTCGAACGCGCCCGGGAGTCGCTCGCCGACGTCGGTCTCGAATCGCGCATGATGCACAAGCCCAACGAGCTCTCCGGCGGCCAGCGCCAGCGCGTCGCCATCGCCCGTGCCCTCGTCAACCGGCCCTCCATCATCCTCGCCGACGAGCCCACCGGCAACCTCGACTCCAAAACCGGCCTCGAAATCATGGCCCTCTTCGATACCCTCCACGCCAACGGCAACACCATTGTTCTCGTCACACACGAGCCTGACATCGCCGAATACGCCAATCGCGTCGTGCATATTCGCGACGGCCAGATTTACTCCGACGAGCCTTCCAAGCGCGCCCGCTAAAGCGAAACCAGGGATGATGTATCCCGAAAGCACGTTCGTCAAGTTGACGCGACCATCAGGCCGGGGTCCCCGGCGACAGGTCTTGGTCGCTGGGGTGGAGGGAGCGGCAACCTCGCACAAAACTCAACAGGACACAGTAACGCTGGTTTCGCTCTAACTAGCCAAATCAGGCTCACCCCCGAACCGGAAAGACACTATGTCTTTTCGGTTCATGTTTTTTCCCCTCCCGCCGATGAAAACTTTGTCGGCCTTGAAATCGTATTTTGGGCTGCGGAGGCGAGGGTACGTTGAGAGCCATCGAGAGCGCCGCTCATTACCAGCCGTCCGTTTCCGGCCTCAGTCTTGTCGAGGTCGAATCGCCCCTCGCCGCCCAGCCCGTCGGCGTCAGCGCCGCGTGGCGCAAGCTCCTCATGCAGGCTGAAATGGCCGCGCCGCATATTCATCTGGCCGCCATCGAAGGCGAACACGGCGTCGGCAAGCAAACCCTAGCACGCTATCTCTTCAGCCGTTCTCCGCTTTCCTCCGGCAGCTTTCAGCGCCGCGACGCGCGCGAATGGCTGGTCACCGACGCTGATCCCTCCACGCTCACCGGCTTCACCTATCTCGACCGCGTTGACCTTCTCGCCCCTCCGGGCCAGGGTCTTCTGCTCGGCTTTCTCAAGGCGCTCCAGGACCGCCCGCCGGGCCGCTCCGTCCTGCTTGCATCCTCGCAAACCTCGCTGCGCCAAATGGCCGCGCAGGGCCTACTGCTTCCCGATCTCGCCTTCCGCCTCACCGCCGTCCGCTTTGCCATTCCGCCGCTGCGCCTGCGCCGCGAAGACATCGCCCCGCTCGCCCAGGCCATGCTTGACCGCATCTGCGCGCGCTATCAGCAGCGCCCCGTCCTCATGGCGCCCGGCACGCTCGCCCGCCTCTTGCAACACAATTGGCCCGGCAACGTGCGCGAGCTCGCCGCCGTGCTTGAAACCGCTCTGCTCGAAGCCAGCAACGGAACCATCCGCCCCGACGATCTCGCCCTGCCCACCGGCCTCGAAGCCTCATCGCCGCTCCAGCCCGCAGCGCACACCGACACCCTCAACCTCGACTCCGTCATTCAACATCACGTTCAATACGTACTCGACCTCAACCGCGGCAACAAGCTCCGCGCCGCCCGCCAGCTCGGCATCAGCCGCTCCACCCTCTACCGCATCCTCGCCAACGAAACCATCCTCACGCATTGATCTCGGCAGTTGGCGTAGAGCGTGTTTCAGAAAAGTGCTGTGTGTCAGGGCACGACTTCAGTCGTGCCGCAATCCAAGGTACGAACCGGGCAGATACTTTACAGAACAGACCGGGGAGATGGTTTACAGGTGTGGTTCCGTTTGCGAAGGCGTGTAGAAGTGAAGCATGCCTTGGACTGTGAGCGGAGTGTTGGAGAAGC